>Ga0182027_10007276_pt1 | contig 16356 bp, 14 predicted proteins | sample 712E1DmetaG_FD_121300 | JGI IMG/M metagenome (GOLD analysis project Ga0182027, IMG submission 121300) | Permafrost microbial communities from Stordalen Mire, Sweden - 712E1D metaG (Illumina Assembly) | ecosystem: Environmental > Terrestrial > Soil > Wetlands > Permafrost | place: Sweden...
AACTATGTCGAAGCTGGTGAGAATGTCCTCGAGAAGGATTTCACCGGGATGAATAGGAGAGAGTGTGTTGTCCATAATTTACCTACCTTTACAAATGATTATTAACGATCTCGATATTTCTGGTTTTGTTGTTAACCCATTCAAAGCAAATGCGCCATTGGTCGTTGATACGAATGCTATACTGTCCGGACCGAACACCCTTCAGTTTTTCAAGATGGTCACCTGGAGGAGCCAGTAAGTCTTGCAAATCTTCGGCATTATCCAGGTAGATCAGTTTGCGACGAGCGGTGCGTTGAATCTCTTTAGGTAGTTTTGTGGAGACGATGCCCAGAAATACCTTTTGGTTCCATCAGAAGCGAATGTTTCGCAGTACTTTTTACGAATATGCTTATTTCAGACACAAAAGAAGTATGGTCGCAAAAATATCTGCAAATCCAATTCATTGGTTTTCACATAGTAGGTAAGCCGGATCAGTATTTTGATAAGGTAAGTAAGAGTCTGTGATTCATTAAAAATCTAGATGATTATGTGACTGATCACCCAATATAATCCAGCTCCTACCAGAGCAGTGGAAGGGATGGTCAATAACCAGGCAACGGCAATATCCTTGGCGACTCCCCAGCGTACTTTATTTATTCGTTCAGCACTACCTACTCCTAAAATGGATGCACTAACAACCTGAGTTGTCGAGACTAACCCGCCAAAAAAAGAGGCTCCCAAGATCACTATCGCCGAGCTTAATTGGGTAGAAAAACCATCGATCGGACGAATTCGGTAAAATTTTGCTCCCAATGTTTTAATCAATCGCCAACCGCCTACCGAAGTCCCAATAGCGATCATGCTCGCGCATAGGAAAATTACCCAAACAGGGACGGCGAATTTAGTGATAAATCCTGAAGTAACCAGACCTAAGGTAATGATTCCCATCGTTTTTTGAGCGTCATTGGCCCCGTAACTTAATGCCAATGCAATCGAAGTGGCAATTTGACCTCTCCTAAAAAGGGTGTTCACTTTAGGAGTTGCATTCCAGCTTGCCAACATAATTAATTTAGTGATTAAGAAACCAAAGATCAATCCGATAACAGGAGAAATAAAAAGTATGACGATTATTTTTATGATTCCAGCAATCTCAATCACACTCCACCCTGAACTGGCGACCACAGCCCCGACCAAGCCACCAATGATGGCATGCGAAGCACTGCTGGGGAATCCAAGGAACCAGGTAAGGAGCCCCCAGAGAATTGCGCTTGCGATTGCAGCAAGAAGGGCAATCATGTTCACAGCACCAGGAACTACAATTCCGGAACCGATGGTTTTTGCTACTGCCACGCCAAAAATAAAAGGACCTGAAAACTCGGCAACCGCAATAAGGGAAAGCGACAACCGAGGCGAAAGTGCCCTGGAGGAGATCATCGTTGCAACGATATTGCTGGAATCATGAATGCCGTTAATGAAATCAAAAACAAGGCCCAGCATAAGCAGAGCAATCATTGTTGGGGCCATCTGGAATGTCACCCCTTCTTCATGACAATACCGGCAATAACATTGGCTGCTTCATCTCCGCGATCGGCTGCATTGCTGAGGTGGCGATAAACCTCGCGGTATTTGAATACTTTCATCACATGTTTCGTATCTTCTTTTCCCTCGAACAGTTCGGCAAGTGCTTCGCGATAGAGGACTTCAATTTTATTTTCAATGGCTTTGGCGCGTTGTGCATGTTCATTCGCAACTCCCGGATAATCGTCAAGACGGTCGACTGCCATTAATAATTCATTCGCTGCATCGCGCAAAAGGCTGGCAATGCGCTTCATGTAATTCGTGGGTGTAACCTTAAGTAATTGGATTTCTTCCAAGGTGCTAAATGCATAATCAATCACATCGTCGATAGTTCGTGACAGGTCAAATAGATCTTCACGATCAAATGGTGTAACGAAAGTCTTGTTCAACTCAAAAATTAATATGCGGCGATATTCATCCGCTTCTTTTTCCATCTTTGTAAGCAATGCAGCGGATTCAGCACTTTGGTCATTAAAATATGCAACCAATGCATCCATACCGGCCAATGTAGCAGCAGCTTGATTATGCATATGTTTGATAAATAAGTTTTGGCGTTTTTTAAATATTGAAAACATAAAAAATACCCTTTCTTTGCTTTTTTTCGGCAAACTGGCTCGAAAAGTGGTGGATTAACGGGCCTTTGGTAAATAATCAATCACATTAAAATTGATACAATCGAGATGACCAGTAAAGAAAATTTTATTTCGTTAAACGTAAATCAAATATTTCAGATTGTCGATTTTGGCAGGCAAATGCTCAGAAGCTAAAAAACGCCTATATTTTTACTATATCAAAGGCATCTGCTCCTAGCGAGGAGCCCTCAAAAATATAGGGACTAATTCCGGTCTGTGAACGATAGTTGGTAATGACTCGTCCGAAGGCAGATCGGGCAGTATCCGTCGAACGACCAAGCACTGCTACAGTTCCGCCTGCGCCTCCGCCGGTGATTTTGGCTCCGAAGAGGTCGTTCCCAGTTTCACGCCGAACTAAATCGACTAATAAATCAGTTTCAGCGGAACCCAAACCGCAGTCGCTGTAACCACCATGGGCACAATACATCAATTCACCCAACGATTCTAACGTACATGTAGCCACAGGTGCGACCGCCGAATTCAAGATTTCGAAAAAGAAACGCACGCGTTGATTTTCCTCCACGGCGTAACGGGTGGCGGCGCGAATGGGATATTCGACATCAGGACGGATTGGAGTGTAGGGATCGAAATGTTGAGGGTGGATTTTTGAGAAATCTGCACCAAGATTTTTTTTTGGAAGGCGGTCTTCATAAAGACTGCGGAAAAGACTGGGAGAAAGGCGAGCCAGATAACCTTGCCAACGGGGATCGGTGTACCGTTCTAGCACGCCGGATTGTTCGCGAGAGACAGGCAATTCTTCCCATTCGCAAACCAATTGATAGCCCATAAACGTAGCAGCACGAGCTGCTTCATAGGCGATTCCAGCGACTGAATGGCGGACACCAGAATCTACTCCCCAAATCTTAAGACCTTCTGGCAGATGAACCAAGGGATAGGGAAGACAAGGCTGGCAAAGCATAGGCGTAAAGCATTCGACATTCCCCATGATGACGGCAAATTGATCCATTACACCGCTGGCGGATTGTGCGATCGCATTCTCTACCCACTGCGTCCAGCTGGCCAATTCCACGCCAGCGGCTTGGATCCCGTAGGCGGCTGCACACGCCTTCATAGCGGATACCTCCAAGGCAGCGGAAGAACTAACCCCTTTGCCAAGCGGAATATTTGAGTCCATAAACAAATTTAAACCATGCACGACTTTTTCTGGAAAATGCTCTTTTAGAAAATAGAGGCTACCCAATATATAAGCAAACCAACTTTGGTTCGGATCGTGATTGATCCAGGCTCGCACTTCTGCAAGGGTTTTCACACCGTTGTTATCTGAAAAATCGCTAAATGAAAATTTAAGGGTTTCCTGCCACTCCATCGATTTCACTGACGGGTTGTGTAGTAGAAAGCTAGAGTCAGAGCGAAGTTGAGCTGCAAAAAGTGTCGCTTCACGGATGGTGGTTTCGAAAACGAGTCCACCTGAATAGTCATCATTTCCACCCATCAAGTCCAAGCGCCCGGGCGCCCGGCTAATGAAAATGGGCTGGCTAGGGTCAAATACCTTTTCGCGCTGTGAGTGAATGGCGGAGATGAACGGCGCCAAATCGGTAGGGGTAGGAATTTGACGAGAAGGCGAGGACATGGAGAAGTCTCCTGAGTGAAATGAAGTAAATGAAATGAGATTTTCGAAAAGCCGATGTTATGTTTAGTATTATAACACACTATAAACATAATAAATAATAAAACAAAACATAACAAATAACTTGCAATTAACGAATATCTTTTGTATAATAACGGTATCAAATTCACGCAGGTGAAATCTCAATGATAATTAAAGCCAAAAGCCGCAAAGCCCGTTCAGCCTGGTTAGGATTACTACCATTCCTGCTATTTTGTCTGGTTTTCGAAATTGTACCAGTGCTGTTTCTGATACGTGGCAGCTTTATTGAGAAATCTTCCGGAGCGCTGACGATACAGCATTATGTTGATCTGAATCATCCGCTCTACATTAATTCGTTTCTGAACAGTATCAAACTCTCGGGCTTGACTGCTTTCATTGGAGTAGTTCTAGGTACCTTTATCGGATATGCGATTTATCGTTGGCCATCCGTACACGCTCGTGAAATTTTGACCGCCCTCTCAGATGTAACTACGAATTTTGCGGGAGCACCATTAGCATTTGCCTTTGTGGTAGTCCTGGGCATGAATGGGGTTGTCACTCAATTCCTTTTACAATACTTCCAATATAAACTTTACCCAGATTTTAGTATTTACTCATTCACTGGTTTGATCTTTGCATATGTTTATTTCCAATTACCCTTGATGGTATTGCTCATCTTGCCCGCGTTTGCAGGAATCAAAAAAGAATGGCAAGAATCTTCTCAAAGCCTAGGCGCTAACACATTCCAGTTCTGGTGGAATATCGGTATTCCGATATTAATGCCTTCACTGATTGCAGGTTTTACCCTTTTATTCGCGAATGCATTTGGTGCATATGCCACAGCCTACACTTTGGTCCAATCCAACCTTGCGCTGGTGACTCTCCAAATTGGGTACATGATCACTGGCGAGGTCCGTCAGGATGTTGGAGTGGGAATGGCGATGGCAGTTCTATCCTTGATTATCATGAGCTTGGGTATAGTGATCTATCAGATCGCAACCCTGCGTGCTCATCGCTGGTCTAAATCTTGATCTGAATTTTACAGAAACAGGGCAACCAATGATGAAAAAAACGCACGATTCTGCAATCAAATCGGAAAGAAGACCACGCCCAGCTTTATGGCAAATCATCTGTATCGTTTTATTTCTCTTTTACATGTTATTGCCAATCATTTCGACTTATGTGTTCTCGATTGCAAAACGTTGGGATAGAACGATCTTGCCAGAAGGGTATACGCTCGATTTCTATAAGCGGGCATTCCAGGTTTCTTATTTTGGGAGTACATTGCGAAATTCGTTCATATTGTCTTTGAGCACTGCGCTTGTAATTCTCATAATCATTGTCCCTACAGTTTATTGGGTGCATACCCGGTTGACCAGAGCCAAGCCGCTATTAGATGTTTTGATGATTCTGCCATTTGGAATTCCGATGGTGGTACTTGCGTTGTCGCTTGTACAAATTTACAACTTTCCACCTATTGCCCGTTCTCCTTTCTTATTAATTGGAGCCATGGTTGTTTATGCGATGCCGTTCATGTATCGTCCGGTTGTAAATGCGATGCAAGCTATCGATGCAAACACTTTGACCGAAGCCGGACAAAGCTTGGGCGCAAATGTGTTTCAAGTTTTGATGCAAATCATCATCCCTAATATTCTTCCGGGCATATTGAGTGGAGGTTTGCTGGTTTTTTCAACGGTTTTCGCAGAATATACATTGACTTCCTTGATAGTAGGTGCTCGGTTTAAAACTTTTCCACTATTACTTGTGGAATACACCCGGATCAATGGCAACGTCGCTGCGACTTTCTCGGTTATTTCTTTCACTATTGCCTGGCTGGCCTCCATCTTGATACTTTGGGTGGGGAGTAAGGGCCAGCATACTACGGCTGACACAATACGAGTTCGATAAACAAGGACATATCTATGGCGTACCTAAGTTTACAAAACGTATCGAAAAAGTTTTCCGATGTTGTTGCAGTGAATGATTTCAACCTTGAAATCGAAAAAGGATCCCTTGTTTCTTTTCTGGGTCCTTCAGGTTGTGGTAAGACGACAACATTGCGTATGATTGCGGGTTTCGAACTGCTGGATGCCGGAACCATCATGCTGGATGGAAGCGAAATTGGCAATGTGCCACCTAACCAACGAGATATCGGCATGGTTTTTCAATCTTATGCGTTGTTCCCAAATATGTCCGTGCGGGATAATATCGGATTCGGTCTCAAGATGAGAAATATCTCTAAACACGAGATCGAAAACAGGGTGGATCAAGTTCTTGAAATGGTGCGTCTGCAAGATACAGCCAAACGTTATCCGCACCAACTGTCGGGTGGGCAGCAGCAAAGAATTGCGCTAGCTCGAGCCCTGGCAGTACAACCGCGAGTCTTATTGTTGGATGAGCCACTATCTGCACTGGATGCAGAAGTACGGGTTGTTCTTCGAGGTGAAATCCGCCGTATTCAATCGGAACTGGCAATTACAACAGTTTATGTAACTCACGACCAAGAAGAGGCATTATCCATTTCAGATATGGTAGTTGTAATGAACAAGGGAAATATCGAACAGGTGGGGTCGCCAGAGGAAATTTATCGTTCCCCGAAGACGCGCTTTGTAGCAACATTTATTGGTACCGCCAATCAATTCCATGGCGCGGTGGTAGGAAAAGATTCCATTCTTTGCGATGAGATTAAATTGGTTGCGAACGGACTCAATAATTACTCGATCTCGCAAAAAGTACTGGTTCTCGTGCGTCCAGAGAATATTCAGGTGCAGACTGAACCCCCGTTGCCTCATGGTGGGAACGTCATTGAAGGAAAGGTAGAAACGATCACTTTCCATGGTGCAGTTACCCGTCTTGGAGTCAATATTGGCTCCCAGCGCGTAATGGCGGATATTACAGTTGATAACGCACAACCAATTTCTTTAAACCAAAAAATTTGGCTTGTGTTTTCGCATGAAGCCTGCCAGGTAATGACCGAGACACTATGATTTTCATCAACCACCATGAAATTGTGTGTGATCAACAAGAAAGACTGGAGCCTTGGACCACTTATGACCAGATTATCCGGTTGGCAATGAATTTTATTAAGGATTGCCCTATTGATCCAGCAAATGGGTTGCCATGGTATCTACAGTACTCTTGCTTTTGGACGGATCCGTTGCGCCCTACGATTTGGCCGGATAATCCGGCAGGAAAATTCGCTTGGGCAGTCACGACTTTGCTGAAATATTATCCTTATAGCGGAGAGGCGATCTATATTGAAATTGTGCGAACAATGTTGGACCGCTTGCTGGAATATATTGTTCCAGAAGGGAATGATTGGGCTGGAGCTCCGTACGCCTCGGCAAAGCCTGGTACTGGAGTTTATTATGGCGACCGAGCAGATGGTGAATATGCGACCGAACCGGATAAAGTTGCCCAGGTAGGGCGGGCATTGGTGGATTTTTATGAAATTTCTGGCGAGGAGAAATATCTGGCTGCAAGCCAACGGTGTGCAGATGTTTTATTAGCTCATTTGCGTCCAGGCGATTGCGATCATTCACCGGTACCTTTTCGGGTAAATGTTTGTTCTGGAAGTGTGATCGAAGAATATAGTGCTCACATGATTTCACTCGTGAATTTGTTTGACGAGCTCACCCGCCTGGGAATCAAGGGCTACAACGAAGCGTCTGGCCAGGTGTTGCAATGGATTCTTGATTATCCTTTACAAAATAATATCTGGAAAGGTTACTTCGAAGATATTCGTCTCGATCCGACTAACGACAATCGGGATCAACTTACTGCACTTGAAACAGCTCGATACCTCCTTCGCGTACGCCCATCGCAAGTAAACTGGCAAAAAGTTGTACCGGCTTTAATAGAATGGGTAAAGGAAAACTTGGCTGCTGCACCTTTCTTTGGCGCGGATTCGATTCATGAGCAGAAATATTGTTATTTTGTTATGGGCAGCCACACTGCGCGCTATGCCTCGCTGTGTGCACAGTGGGCCGAAATCAGCGGAGATGCCGAGTATGCAGAACGCGCAAAACGTTCATTGAATTGGGCTTCCTATATGGCAGCTGAAGATGGCACAGTTACGGTGGGCATAGATAAGCCGGACTACTATAACCAGTGTTGGTTTACCGACGGTTACTTCGATTACGTTCCGCATTTTATCGATTGTATGGCTGCTTTACCAAAAATGGCGCCAACAAAGAAAGACCATTTGTTATCCAGTACCACTGTAATAAAAAAGATCGAATACCAACCTGGATGCATTCGCTATACACCTTTCGACCTGTGTGGACAGCAGAAGTTACGGATCTGTTTTACTCCCCAGGTTGTAACCAGCGGTGGAGTGGTGCTACCTCGCCTGCAAGAGCCATGTAACCAAGCAGAAGGTTGGTACTTCGAGTCCAAAGGGAATGTATTAAGGATATTTCATCATTTGGGTGAAGTGGAAATTCTTGAAGGAAATAATTGAGCCACTATGGATCATTATTTCAACTAATAAGCAAGAAACATTCATCAGTTGAATCGCCCAATTGAGAAGTCAAATGGGTATTTCAAAATCAAGTACGTCCATTCTTAAAGGAGAAAAAATGTCTCGAAAGTTGTTCATTGTTGTAAGTGTATTGGTGACAGTCGCGATGCTCTTGGCAGCCTGTGCTCCGACTGCTACAGCCACTGCGACTTCAGCTCCTGCAACCGTGGTCCCGGCCACATCTGTACCGGCTACTGTGGCTCCGACGGTGGACGCAATGGCTCAGTTGGTTACGTCCGCTGAAAAAGAAGGCACGATTATTTCTTACGGTGAGCCTGATGACTGGGTGAATTATGGTGGATTGTATAAGGGTTTCACAGCGTTATACAATATCAGCCACCAGGATACTGATATGGACAGCGGGACCATTATTTCCACCCTAGAAGCTGAAGCAACTGCTCCCGTGGCAGACACTACTGATCTCGGACTTGGTTTCGCCAAACTTGTGGAAGATGAGAAACTTTCTCAACCCTACAAAAATGCTGAGTGGAATGAGATCCCTGATTATGCCAAAGATTCACAGGGTCGTTGGTCAGCAGCCTACTACGGTGTGATCGCGTTCCTCGTCAATGCAGATACAGTCAAGGATGTACCGCAGACTTGGGAAGATCTTCTGAAGGACGAATATAAGGGTACCGTCTGCATGAAGGATCCTCGTTCATCTGCAACAGCACAAATGATCGTACTGGGTGCTGCATTCGCGCATGGTGGTAGTGAATCCAATGTTCAACCTGGTTTGGATTACTTCAAGAAGATGATCGATGGGGGAATCCTCAACGGAGTGAGCCCCGATGCTGCGAACATCACGAAGGGTGAATGCCCCATTACCATACAATGGGACTTCGATGCTTTGAGTAACAAATACCAGAACCCGGACATGAACTTGCAGGTGGTTATCCCCTCTGATGGTACAGTCGCAGGTTTGTATATCCAGTTTGTAACAGTTGGAGCTCCGCATGCTGATGCTGCAAAGTTACTACTCGAATATGAATACTCAGATGCAGGTCAGTTGGCTTACGCTCAAGGTTTCGTACATCCAATTCGCACCAGTGTGCAATTACCAGCAGATTTGTTAGCGAAATTTCCGCCCGCGGATGCTTATAAATCTGTTAGTTTCCCGAAGGATTATGTAGCCCTTGACAAAGCCGGTACGGATATTGCTACTGGTTGGGCTTTGATCGCCAAGTAATCAACAAATATCACATATACTCGGGATGGAGATTTATTCTCCATCCCGGTAGATGAGTCGATGAAACCGCGAGGTACTGGAACTCATTACCGGTCAAGATTTACGAACAAACGCTATTATCTTTTGTTATATATTAAAACTTTTTAGGTGAAGGAGTACATAATGTCTTTAACAGGTGAATCGATTCGATTGTCTAGATTGTTCTCGGATGGTGATAATGTTGTCATCGTCGCGGTTGATCATGGATTGTATTTTGGGCCATTACCGGGGATGATCGACTTGCCAAAAGCGATCAAATCCATTGCTGGCGCTGATGGAATTCTTATGGGTCCCGGAATGCCAGCGCATTGTCAGGAAGTATTTTACAAGCGTGAATCTCCACGTTTAATTATTCGTTTGAACTGGGGATCCAACTATGCGGCACAATGGCAATATAAACATTCCCATAGTGTGATGATGACAGATGTCGCAGGTGCAGTTCGAGAAGGCGCTGATATGGTGATCGGGAGCCTGACATTACAAAACCCCGATGAAATTGAAGATGCACATAATGTTGAAATCTTCTCGCGATGCGTAGCTGAAAAGAAAGCATTGGGAATCCCGATGATTGGTGAGGTTTACCCAACTGGCGGTGATGACACTAAACCGGAGGATTTGCAGCAGAGTATTTTTATCGGTTGCCGAATGGCCGCTGAATTAGGTGCCGATCTTGTAAAGACTTTCTATACGGGCCCAAAATTTAGTGAAATTACTCAGTCTACGCCAGTTCCCATCCTGGCTTTGGGTGCAAAGAAAACCCCACGCGAGGTCGATGCCCTACAGTTGGCAGCTGACGCTGTAAACGCTGGGGCGCGCGGCATTGTTTTTGGACGCAATGTTCTACAGGCCAAAAACCCAGAAAAGTTTTTAGAAGCTTTAAAAGAGGTTGTAAAATCTAATAAAGCACCAGATACTGTAGCTAGAAAATTTGGATTAGATTAATATGGCATTTCTTCTCTCTTTGGATGTCGGCACTACATCGGTCAAGGCAGGTTTATTTCAGCCGGATGGCCAGTGTCTGGCATCTTCGTCACAAGAATATTGTTTGATCTCCAACTCCGCTGATGAAGCAGAGTTGGAGCCAGCAATGTATTGGCAGGCTGCATGTCAGACGGTCCGCGCTGTTTTAGCACAGTCAAAAGTAAATCCTTCGGCGGTACTTGGTCTCTCAGTATCTAGCCAGGGAGAAACGACGGTTGTTCTCGATAAATTCGGTCAACCTTTGCGTAATGCTCTGGTATGGTTAGATAATCGCGCAACCCAACAAGCGCTGGTTTTAAAAGAACGGTTGGGCTCAGAGGTCTATGCCCATACAGGAATTCCTGAAATTGTTCCAACCTGGACAGCATGCAAAATCTTGTGGATTAAAGAGAATGAACCTGAATTGTTTGCAAAAATTGATAAGATTTTACTTGTTCAAGACTATCTAGTTTACTGTATGACAGGCCGCTACGTTACAGATGGTTCCATCAGCTGTACCACATTGTTTTACGATATTGTTCAAAATAATTGGTGGCCAAAAGCACTGGATGCAGTCGGTATCCGTAGAGAACAACTCGCCAGAGTGCAAAAACCAGGTTCTGTGGTCGGAACGCTCACCGCGAATGCAGCAAATGCTTTTGGGCTAACGACGCAAGTTCGGGTGATTTGCGGCGGAATGGATCAGGCCGTGGGTGCAATTGGCGCTGGAAATATCGGAGGAGGCATAATCTCTGAGACAACCGGCGCAGCGTTGGCGATTCAGGCTAGTATTGCAGATCCATTGATTGATCGTTCGTGCCAGACACCAGTTTATGTGCATAGCGTTGTAGGCGAATACCTATTCGTACCGGTATGTCCAACGGCAGGGATGACCTTTAAATGGTTTAAAGATCAGTTTGGTGAAGCAGAAACCGATCAGGCTGAGATAGAAGGTCTGAGTGTTTATGATTTACTTAATTCGTTAGCAGAAGATGTCCCAGCCGGAAGCGATGGATTGGTCCTATTACCGCACTTGATGGGGGCGTTCAGCCCTCAAAGCAACCCGTCAGCTCGTGGAGTTTTTTGTGGGTTTACTCTGCATCACCGGAGGGGGCATTTCGTCCGGGCTATTCAAGAAGGGGTTGCCTTCATGTTGCGCCGTAATTTGGAACTAATCGAAACCTCTGGAGTGAAAATCCTTGAAATCCGCAGCACTGGCGGCGGTGCACGAGGTGAACTTTGGAATCAAATCAAAGCAAATGTATGTAACCGACCCTTTGTATTACTTGATAATGAAGATACTGGTCTCGTAGGAGATGCAATTCTCGCTGGTGTTGCTTGTGGGGTGTTTCCGTCCATCTCAGAAGGGGTCAATTCGATGGTGCATGTGAAAAAAACGGTCCTGCCTGGAAAAGATGTCGCGGTTTATGAAAATGCCTACCGGCGGTACTGCGATCTGGACGAAACGTTATCGGGTTTCTTTAGACGAAATTATTAGGAGTAATGAATATGAAACCAAAAGTAGGCGTTCTAGTAATGGCCTTGCTCGAAGATGATTACAATAAAACGGCTCATGTGCGTCCAATGGCACAAAAGGCAGCCGAGCACATCGGCGCAGTGATCGCAAAATTTGCAGAGACCGTTTGTCCAAAGCTGGTCGAGACAGAAGAACAAGCGGAGGAGGCTGCAGCAATGTTCAACGCCGCAGGTGTGGATCTGATCGTGGCTGCGGAGGTCGCATATTGTAAAGGAATCGTACCGACACGCTGTTTCTTAAACACAACTGCTCCAGTGCTAGTTTGGAATACACAACAAATAGAATTTTTGCCGGATGACGCAGATTTTGACTTAATTATGGTCAATTCGGGTATGTGCGGTGTTCCTGAAATGACTTCTGCTTTGCAGCGCATTGGCCGATCTTTTTGGATGGTCACTTCGAGGCTTGAAGATTCCGGGGGTCAGGCTAAATTAGCTCAGTATATCGAAATCGCTGGGGTGATTCGCCGACTCAAAAGTTCACGTATCGCGATCGTAGGGCATGCTTTTGAAGGCATGACTGATTTAATGGTTGATCAACTGAGTTTGCGACAGTTTGTTGGTCCGGTTTGCTGGCCCATTGAACCCGAAAAAGTCGCTAAGGCGATGTTAGCCCTTCCCCAAAATCAAGTGGATGAACTTGTAAAAAAGGAAGAAGGTCGTTACAAGATAGAAATGGACGCGGCACAGTTTGACCGTTCTTGTCGCCTGGCGTTGGCTCTCGAAAAAGTTGTTCGTGATGGAAAATTCGATGCTTTGGCCTCGTTTGACCAGGTTTGGTTGCCTGACCCACGCGTAGGAATCATTCCATCTTATGGAACCGGTCGGCTCTGCGAAGTAGGTCTCCCGGCCGCACCCGAAGCAGACATCACTACTTTGACAGCAATGATTATTTTACAAGAGCTAGCCGGACAAGCCACGTTACTTGAAAATTACGTAATTGATTTTAAACGATCGGCGATGATGCTTTCACATGACGGTCATGGTAATCCGGCAATGGCAGCAAAAGCTTCGGATGTATCAGTGAAACACAGTATTTATTATGAGGGAGTCAATGGATTTGGTGCAGGCCTAGAATTCGCTTATGCACCCGGCGCTGTAACCAACTTATCACTTGTTTCGTTAGGCGGGTCACACTGGCGTCTGGTAGTCTCGGAAGGTGAATCAATGCCAATCCAACCGCGCCCGGTTTCGGCCCCGCAAATGTTGTTCAAACCGACTCACCTCGGTATCGAAGACTGGTGCGATGCGTGGTGCAAAGGCGGATCACCTCACCATATGGCGTTAGCTTACGGACATCTAGCTGGTAAGCTTAAATTGCTGGCAGAGATGTGCGGAATGGATTTTGTCGAAATTTAATACTATAGGGAACTTGGTTAAAATTGAAGATTTGCAGATCGAATTCGTCTTGAATAGACATAAATTTGACCATATTATTTGGCGAAATTGTGTTATATAGATTGTGAATGAGAAGTGGAAAAGATGCTGCTAGATAATTTGAATGTATGGTACAGAAAAGCGAACCCAATCTATAGTTTTCTCTTATCAAGCTGGGAATGGGAGGTCAGAGAATCCAATTATGGATACTAATGAGAATACGAACGAGTTAAGCGCAGCAGAGCGGCGATCTTTGATTGGTCAAATGGTACTTGAAAAAGGAAAGGTAACGCTCTCGGATCTGGTCGCACAATTCCAGATTACTGAAACCTCTATCCGACGGGATCTGGTCATATTAGAATCCAGAGGGCAATTAACACGCGTCCATGGGGGAGCCATATCAGTCTCGGGTAATTCGCGAACAGACTCTTTCACAGAGAAGATGCGTTTACACAGCAGCGCTAAACAACGAATTGGCAAAGCTGCTGCAGCCATGATCAAGCCGCATAATGTAATTCTTTTTGATTCGGGTACTACTACCCTGCAAATCGTCAAACAAATTCCAGCTGACCTCCGGCTCAGCACATCGATCACAATGGTTACAAACTCGGTTTCCGTTTCGCAGGAGGTGTTGACATGGCCTTCTCCAAACCTGATCATTCTAGGTGGTATTTACCTACCAGATTATCAAGCAACAGCTGGTCCTCAGACCTTGCAGCAATTACAAGATCTGACTGCTGATTTGGTTTTTCTTGGAGCTGACGGTTTGACGATTGAAGGGGGGGCTACTACTGCTGATATTCTTATGGCAGAGGTAGACCGCTTGATGACAGAGCGCTCTCGAAAGGCGATTCTGGTCACCGATAGTAGCAAACTTGGACGAATTGGTTTTGTACCGGTGAAATCCGTAACGACATTTCAAATGATTATCACAGATACTGATGCTCCATTTGCTCTTGTTGAAGCCATCCGCAATGAAGGCGTCGAAGTCTTGCTAGTATAGTTAAAAATGGCTCTACTCATAATGCCTAATAATTATGCGTATAACCAACGCACAAGAATGGTTTGAGCATCCTTTTTTCTGGGAGCGTTTCCATGTATTCAGGGTTAAAACTGATACCGCCTTTCTTTGAGATAGGTCCTAAAGCGTATTTATATGGAAGGCAAGTGCTGGCATTGGCTAAATGTGCCGATGAGGTTAGTGCGCGGTATCAAGTTCAGATAATTTTCACACCACAATATGTTGATATTCCTTTGATCGTTCATGAGACCCAAAATTTACTTGTATTTGCTCAACACATGGATTTTTTACCAGTAGGGCGAGGGATCGGCTCTGTACTCCCAGAAGCAGTAAAAGCAGCTGGGGCGGTGGGAGTATTGTTAAACCATGCGGAAAAGCCCCTGTCTTTAGCCGAGATCAAGCGTACGATCCAACGCGCGGATGAAGTTGGTCTTGGGACACTGGTTTGTGCAGGAAATTTAAAGGACGTACTTGCTGTCGCAAGGATGCATCCAAATGCATTGCTTGCAGAAGCTCCAGAATTGATCGGGGTAGGGAAGCGCAGCGAAGAAGATCAGAAAGCTATCAGTAAAATCAATGAAATTGTATGGAAGGTTGATCCGGAAATCCGAGTTCTGCATGGTGCCGGAATCAGTTGTGGAAATGATGTCTATGAAATTATTAAACTAGGAGCACAAGCCACAGGTTCTACGAGCGGAATTATCAAGGCTGCTGACCCTTGTGCTATGGTAGAAGAAATGATCTCAAGCGTGCGCAAAGCCTGGGATGAAACACATTCATAATATAGTGAGGAAAAAAATGAGCGTTTATCACGAAACATTTAAAATTCAATCTGACCGACGTCCTACTTTTGAAGATGTGACAGAGCGCGTAGTCGATGTGCTCGGCAGTTCAAAAATTGAGAATGGCATTCTGGTAGTCTATTCACAGCACACCACTTGTAGTGTGTTGATTCAGGAAGCGGCCGATGACGTGAACTATTGGGGCACCGAGCTATTAATGCAAGATCTTGTTAACGTGCTTGAAAAAATAATTCCTACCTGCCGTACAGAGGGTCAATACCTACATCCTGGGCCAAAGCATATCCAGGCCGCGACCGGGCGTGAAGAAGAAGCCTCCTGGTCGCTCAATACGGATGCGCACTTACGCTCAGTTTTGCTGGGACGTTCTGTTATAATCCCAGTCGTGGCTGGCCAAATGACACTAGGAGAATTTGGACGTGTCTACTTTGCTGATTTCGATCAGGTCAGAGCTCGAGAAAGAACGGTACGAGTTCAAATTGTTGGTGAATGATATCTAGCTGAATTCAACTAGTAAGTGCAATTTTATCTAAAGTGTTGACCTCAAAAGACGTTTTATAATCCAGACACTTGCGAGGTCTATTTATTTAGCGTATCCATCACTATGATGGCAGCTTTTATCACGAAATTTGCCAAATATTGCGCCTCCTGAGAGGCTCGCTTGCACTGGCTGTAGGCCAGGGAACCACTGACCTCCGGGTTATGAGCAAAGATCCTGAATCCGTGCCATTTGTGCGTTGGGTTCTGCAAATCAGCCAAACCGAAGAACGCTGGTTCACACTTGCCCGGCACGCAACGATAGTTGATCGATATTCGTATAGTAGCCTCTTTACTTGGGTTCGTCAAGTCATTTTTCCTGATTTTTTTCCGATTTCCTAAAATAATTTTTCCAATTCAATTGTTTCAAGTTCATATTCGCCTGGGGGATGCATCCTCCTTGATGCTTTTATAACGCTTTTTGATAATCATTTTTAATTTCCAATTCATGGGTATTTCACAATCTCAAAAAGCCTGCATAAACTCTGGGTCAATTCTATTCGCTTGCCTGTCTATTGGCGCACCTATTTGCCGGCGTTTCGTAGAAGGTTCGGAGTGTTATTGAAGATGCCAGATA
>Ga0182027_10007277_pt1 | contig 16354 bp, 14 predicted proteins | sample 712E1DmetaG_FD_121300 | JGI IMG/M metagenome (GOLD analysis project Ga0182027, IMG submission 121300) | Permafrost microbial communities from Stordalen Mire, Sweden - 712E1D metaG (Illumina Assembly) | ecosystem: Environmental > Terrestrial > Soil > Wetlands > Permafrost | place: Sweden...
CCTGGTCGCGGCCGGGCTGCTGGGGGCCGGCCTGACGATGTCGCCCGGCACCGTCGACAACGGCGCCCCGAACTACACCTACTTCATCATCATGCTGGTCATCACGGCTCTCGCCGCGGCCGCGAACGCCTATCACCCGATCGCCTGGACCCGTGAAGAGTTGTGGTTCGCCATCGGGGCACCCATCGTCGTCGGCGTATTGGCCGGCCTCGACGGCCTGGTAAGAGGCAACCCACTGGCCCTGGAAGTCGGGCTCGCCGGGATCGCGGCGGGCCCCGCCGTGGCCGCGATCTTCTGGTACGCCGGCACGCTGGGATTCGGGCCGCTGGCCAAGCCGCCCGGCCCTAACGACCCGTCCAGGTTCGCGGCGCCGCCGTCGCCGGCCCCCACCGGCTGGATGCGCCTCGGCCACGGCCGCGGCCTGCACGCCGGCTGGATGGTTGCCTGCATCCTCGTCCTGCCAATCACGATCTACGTCGCCCTCTACCTCCCGTGGGCCATGCCATGGCAGCCACAGACGACAGCCGCTACGCAGAGCTATGGGGGTTCCCTGCCGGTCATCTACTGCCCGGACCCGGACACCAATCCGAACTCGCCGACATTCAACCAGTGCGTCAACGGCGATGGCTGGCCGAGCGGCCACACCGGCCAGACGCTCGTCCAGCTGACCATCGACATGTACAACTACCACAACGACCTGCGGCAGCCCCACCCGGCGTCGTCGCCGTGGTGGGCCTGGCCGATGGACCTCAAGCCGGTCTGGTTCCAGAACGCCAACTACGCCGACGACCTCGGTTCGATGATCTACGACGGCGGCAATCCAGCGCTCTGGTGGCTGGCCATCTTCGCCATGGCCTTCATCACCTGGCAGGCGTTCAAGCGGCGGAGCCTCGGCCTCTCCCTGGTCGCCGTGGCCTTCTTCTGGCAATGGCTTTCATGGGCTCGCGTCGACCGGGCGGCGTTCGAGTACCACTTCTACACCGCCCTGCCGTTCTTCCTGTTAGCCCTTGCCTATTTCATGGCGGAGCTGTGGCACGGGCCTTCCCGGCGGACGTGGCTGTTTGCCAGGGTCGCCGCGGCCGCGGCGCTGATCTTCCCGGCTGCCGTCTGGCTGCTCAAGTTCCCGCTGTGCGGCCTGGCGCGGGTGTCGACCACCGACTACTGGGGTAACACGATCTGCGGCAACGGTACCGGCGAGGTCGTCATCGAGACGCGGATGCTTCTCATCGGCATCGTCCTCGTCGCCGCGCTGGTCGCCCTGGCACTGGCCCTGTGGCGCCTGGAACGCCGGCAGAACGCCGGCCTGGAAGACCGGTTCTGGATCGTGCAACTGCTCGTGCCGGTCGGCATCGCCGGCGCCGTGCTCTGGTGGCTCGGCGTGAACGGCCCGCGCGACACCATCTTCCAGGCCGCCCTCCCGTCAGATGGGATCGCCTTGGTGTTGTTGCCTGTCCTGGCGGTGCTGGCCTTCATCGCCCTGACGGCGCGAAACCCACGTCGATTCGTGCTCGGGTTCTGCGCCTTCGCCATCATCACCTTCGTCGTCATGTACCCGAACTGGTCGTCCCTGCCGCTCCCGAACGCCATCATCAACGTCTACGAGGCGCTTCTGCCGACGTGGTTCTACGGCTTCCAGTTCTCCGTCAACCAGCAGGTGTCGTCGCCGGTCAAGCTCATCGGGTCGTGGTCCCTTCTGCTGACATTGGTCGCGCTCTTGGTGGCCGGCTTCTTCGCCTGGGCGGCCTGGGAGCGGCGAGTCGTCGTCGGCTTCCGGCGATGGCAGCGCGTTTACGGTGAAGTCGACGCCGCCGGAGCCGCGAAGACCCCCGAGGCGACCGAAGGGACCGGTGCGACCGGAGATGCCGGAGATGCCGAAGTGGCCGGCGAGGCCGGAGAGGCCGGCGCAGCCGGCGCGGCCGGCCCTGAGTCGACCGGCTCGTCCGAGGACGCGCCGCGGCGTTCGCGGAAGGACAAGCCCAACTCCTGAGACGGATCCGACCGCGTGGAGCCGTTTCCGTGCGCCCGCGTCGATCCGCGATCTGCTCCGCTGACGGAGCTGGGGCCGGCGCAGGGGCTGCGCGCTCCGCGCGGTCAGCCCTCGTGGTCTGGCAGGCTGATGTGCGCGCCGATCGGCGCGGGCGGGGTCTCGGCGGAGAATCCCGACGGCAGCCCGCCCTGGGCCGCGAGGCGGCGGATCACGAAACCGTAGTACGCCTCGACCCGGGCGGTGATGTGCTCCCAGCTGAACTGCCCGGCTCGCTCCCGTCCGGCGGCGCCCATGCGATTTCGCAGGTCCGGGTCGGCCAGCAACTCCGATATCGCAGCCGCCAGCGCCTTGGCGTCGTGGGGCGGCACGAGGATGGCCTGGCGGCCGCGCTGGACCACGCCCTTGTAGCCGTGGATGTCGCTGCAGACGATCGGCGTTCCGGCGGCCATCGCCTCCAGCAGGACTATCCCAAAGGACTCGCGTCCGGTGGCCGGCGAGACGAACATGTCGGCGGTCTTGAACAACTGGGCCTTCTCGGGATCGCCGACGCGGCCGAGGAACTCCACGTTCTGGAGGCCGCGGGTCATCACGTAGCGGCGTGCCTCGCGCTCCTGCGGGCCCGAGCCGACGACCAGGAGCCGGCACTCGGCGCCGCTCCTGCGGACGAGCCGGAAGGCCTTCAGGAGGTGCGGCAGGCCCTTGCGATCCTCCAGCCGGCCGACGAACAGGATGTTCGGGCAGCCGTCCTGCCAGCGGGCCACGGGAACGGCCCGCTGGTAACGGCCCACGTCGACGCCGTTGGGGATGACCTTGAAGTCGCCGGGGAAGAAGCGATCCGCGAAATGACGGGCCGCCGCGCTCACCGCGATCCGCCCGTGAAGCCGGCCGGCATACGGCGTCAGAGTCCGCTTTCCGAGCTCCATGGCCGGCGAGAAGCCGGCGTAGGCGTGGAACGTGGCGATGTTCACGCTCGTGGACTGACGCAGGACGACGAGCGAGAGGAACGGCACGAAGGGCTCGTGGAAGTGAAGCAGGTCGAAACGTTCCTGATCGAGGACCCGCTGGACCTGCGACACATAGCGCGGCGAGAGCGTGATCGTTCCGACCGAGCCATTGCTCGGCATGCTGAAGCCCTTGCCGATGCGGATGACGTCACCCTCGGAAGAGCGCTGCAGGCCGTGGCTGCTCGTCAGGATCCGGACGTCGTGCCCGCGGAGGCGCAGGTTCTCGTAGAGGAACCGGACGTGCTCGTTGACGCCCCCCGGCAGTGGATAGACGTATGGCGTGACGAGGCCGATCTTCACGTGGACGGCTCCTCGACCTCTCGCCCGTCGTCTGGGGCCGGGCGGGAAACACCCCGGCCGGCGAGGTACTCCTCTTCCCGCCGCCTCTGGAGGGCGAGCTGGTCCATGGGCACACCAAGGTCGCGGGGCAGGTCGTCCCTCAGGACGGTGCGGCGTCCCCACCGGCTCACGTCGCGAACCTGCTTGCGAACCTGCCGGCCGTAGATGAAGGCCTCCCGGACGAAGCCCCAATCGACACAGCCGCCGCTGCTGGTCCGCTCGAGGATCGCGCGCCGGTAATCCTCCGCCGTGGAACCCGGGAAGTACGTCCGCCCATCGCCGATCGTGTCGAGGGTGTGGGCGTCGCTGTTGCCGACGATCGGAATGTCCAGCTCGGAGGCGAGCCGGATCGTCGCGGCGCGGCCGTAACGGCCCGCGGTCGAGGGGTTGTAGCCCTCAAGGGCATCCCAGTACACGAGCGGATCGGCGGAAAGGTGGATGCGCATGATGGCGTGCATGCGCATGCCTTTCGTGAACGCGGAGAAAGGGTGCGGCACGATGGCCAGCCCGCCCTGCTCGTGGATCTCGGCCACGGTCGTCTCGAGGCGCTGGCCGCGCCTCAGGCGCGCCTGAAGGAAGACGCCCAGAAGGTGGCCGCTCCGGGTCGTGACCTCCTCGGCCACCACGACTTCGATCTGGCTGCCTCTCTCGCGCGCCAGGCGCTGGCACTCGACCGCCCCCTCGATGCGCTCGTGGTCGGCGACGGCGACGACGTCGAGGTCGGTGCGACGCTCGACGTAGTCGAGGATCTCGGCCGCGGATGCCGTTCCATCCGAGGCGATCGAATGGATGTGCATGTCCGCCTGGCCCATCCGCTCTACCCTGCCGTCCGTCATCCTCGGTCTCCGTACCGGTGCGTCCCGGGCCCTTCCAGATCGGGCCAGATCGGGTGGAACACGGCCAGCCACTGTTCGGGCGCGTCGCTGATGAAATCTTCGAACAGACGAGCTTCTTCGCGGGCCATGGCCCGGCTGCGCTCCCGCCGATTAGCCCCCTCCGGCGGCGGCACCGGGCGCAGGCAGCCAAGATAGCGGGCCCGGCCCACCCGCCGCACGGTCGACATGCACATCGGCGCCCCGGTCTCGGCCGCCAGGAGTGCCGGCCCAGCCGGGATCTTCGTCTTCGCCCCGAACAGGTCGACCTCGATTCCGCCACCCGTGAGGTCGCGGTCTGCCACGAGACCGACCGGCTCGTCCCGCCGGAGAGCGGCCAGCAGCTCTCCGGCTGCGGCCTGGAGCGTCACGATACGGACGCCGATCGTCGCCCGCGTCGAGAAGATGTAGCGCTGGACTCGGGCGTTGGCGACGGTCTCCATCGGCGCGACGATCGAACCGAGGCGGCTGACGGCGTAGAAGCCCGGCATCTCGATCGCGCCGAAGTGGAGCCCGATGACGATGATCGCCCGACGCTCCGTCAACGCCGCGTCGACTGCCTCGGGCGTCTCTATGAAGAGCCGTTCGCGAACCCAGGCGGCGGTGCAGAGCGGGGCGCGGGCCAGCTCGACGTAGTAGTAGGCGTGGTTGACGAAGGCCGATCGGACGATCGCTTCGAGCGCCTTCGAGTCCGAGGCGGCGGCTCGATACGACTCGTCCCCGCGCCCATTCGCGGCCATCCACTCGACCACCCGGCGCAGATTCTGGCGGGCGCGTCGCCGGCGGGTTCGAGCTACGCGATAGGAGATGCGACCGGCCACGCCGGCCAGGGCCCAAACCAGCCGCTCCGGCAGGTGCTGGATGAGCTTCATGGCGCCGATCGCGAAGACCGCCGTTACGCGGTCCGTGAATCGGCGCCGCCATCCCAGCCGCCCGGCAGGAGGCTTGCCAGCCGCAGGGGACGCCGGACGGGTCACCTATCCGGGCCTCCGAGCCGCATCACCGTTCACGGAGGTCGCACCCTTGGGAGCCGCACCTCTGGCGTCGTTCTCCATCGCGGCTCGATGCCGGGCCTCGAGTCGCGCTTCCTCCTCGGTCGTGGCCGGCCAGATCAGCTTGAAGTTGTACCACTGCTCCGGGGCCGGAGCGATGTGGCTCTCCAGGGCGTCGGCGATCTTCTGTGTCGCTACGGCCAGGTCCCTGGGGGAGTCGGACGCGACCAGAATCGGATCGTCGGCCGCCGCGCGGAAGGTTCCGTCCGGCTGGCGGTTGATCGAGAACGGGACGATCGCCGAGCCGTGCCTGGCGGCGAGCGTCGCCGCTCCGGCCGGCAACGTCGTCCACGAGCCGAACATCTTGACCGGGATGCCGTCCTCTCGATAGCCCCAGTCGACCAGCAGGCACAGCCCTTCGCGGTGTCGCAGGGCCCCGAACATGCCGCGCAGGTTGCGCCAGGAGATCATCTTGACGCCCCAGCTTTCCCGCTGGCGCTCGAAGAGCTCGTACAGCTCGCGGTAGGAGCTGTCGTCGCCGACGACGCTTATCTCGAGGCCGTGCTTCGCGAAGCCTGCCGCCGCCGCCTCGTTGTTGCCGAGATGGGCGGCCACGAGGACGACGCCGTTGGAGGCGTTGTAGATCTCTATGAACCGGTCGAGACTGTGGACTTCCAGCAGCGCGTCGACCTCGGCCTGCCCGAGCCACGGCAGGCGCATCAATTCCATGATGTAGCGCGAGTAGTTTCGATATGCGGCCCGGGCCATGTGGCCGGCGGCTTTGTCGTTGGGCGGTACGCCCAGGACGTGGCCGAAGTTGGCGCGCAGCCAGCGGCGCCGGAGCGGGCTGGCGGCGTAGCCGATCATGGCGATCCAGCCGCCGATCCGATACGTCGGACCGGCCGGAAGGTGGCCCACGATCCACGAGCACGTTCGCCAGAAGCTCACGGCGGTGAGACCCGCCAGGTGCGTGCCGAAGGTCTCCTTCTCCATGCGGTGCGGCGCCACGAACTTCTTCGTGGGTTCGGACCGCTCCTCCTCGGAGGGCCTGGGCAGGCGCAGGCGGCGCCCATTGGACGCCGCCCCGCTCTTCTCGGAGTGGCCGGCCGCGGGGGCGGCGCCGGACTGGCCGACGCCGCCCACCGATTCGGAGCCGACGCTCCGGGGTTCCTCGGTCACTTCGCCTCGACGGCCGCCTTGCCGCCGCGGAGCGGAGCAGCCCGCTTGACCTTCTTGGGCAGGGTCTCGGTGCCGACGAGGGTCTCGTTGTCCTCGCCGCGGATGAAGGCCTCGACGCGGTTGAAGGCGACGTCGTCGTGGAGCTGGATGGGCGGGCTCTTCTTGAAGTAGGCCGAGGGCGCGACCAGGGCGCCCTTGAGGCCGCGGTCCAGGCCGAGCTTGAGGCAGCGCACCGCGTCGATGACGACACCGGCGGAGTTGGGGCTGTCCCAGACCTCGAGCTTCATCTCGCACTTTAGAGGCACGTCACCAAAGGTCGTGCCCTCCATGACGATGTAGCAGTACTTGCGGTCCAGCAGCCAGGGCACGTGGTCGGATGGCCCGACGTGGATGTTGTCGGGGTCGATGTCGTAGTCGAGCATGCTCGTGACGGCGTTGGTCTTGGAGATCTTCTTGGACTCCAGCCGTTCGCGCTCGAGCATGTTGAGAAAGTCGGTGTTGCCCCCGAAGTTGAGCTGGTAGGTGCGGTCCAGGCGGACGCCGCGGTCCATGAACAGGCGGGTCAGGACCCGGTGGCTGATGGTGGCCCCGACCTGGCTCTTGATGTCGTCGCCGATGATGGGCAGGCCCTTCTCGGCGAAGCGGCGCTGCCAGTAGGGCTCGCGGGCGATGAAGACCGGGATGCAGTTGACCACGCCGACGCCGGCCGCCAGGGCCTGCTCGACGTACCACTTGGTGGCCTCTTCGCTGCCCACCGGCAGGTAGTTGATCAGGACGTCGACCTTGCGCTCGCGCAGGATCCCGGCCACGTCGGCGGTCGGCCCGGGGGCCTTCTCGATGATCTGGGAGAGGTACTTGCCCAGGCCGTCGTGGGTCATGCCGCGATCGACCTTGACGCCCATGTTGGGCACCTTGCAGAAGACGAAGGTGTTGTTGGGCTTCTCGTAGATGGCCTCGGAGATGTCCTTGCCGACCTTGTTCTTGTCGATGTCGAAGGCGGCCACAAAGTCCAGGTCGCGGACGTGGTAGCCGCCCAGGTTGACGTGCATCAAGCCTGGGATGAAGTCGGTCTCGCTCACGTTCTCGTAGTAGTAGCGGCCCTGGATGAGGCTGCTGGCGCAGTTGCCCACGCCCACGATCGCGACCCGGATCTTCTTAGCCTTCTCGGGGCTCCGGCCGGCCCCGGCCCCCGGGACCGCCGCGGTCGCGGCGTCGCTGTCGGTCTTGTCGCTCACTTGCTCGTTACTCCTCTTTGGAAAGCTGCGTACGGACGTGCCAGGTTCTCTGGACGGCGGTGATGGCCGCGGCGGCGAAGATGACCCCCAGGGCGCCGGCCAGCCAGAGCCGGCCGCGTGAGTCCGAGGCGAGACCTCCGTCGAGGCCGGCCAGCAGGAGGCCGGCGGCCAGGAAGACGAGCCGCTCGGCGCGGGGGGCGATGCCCACCTCGCCGTGCAGACCGAGGCTCTCGGCCTTGGCCCGGGTGTAGCTCACCTGGAAGCTGGATACGGCCGCGGCGGCGGCCAGGACCGCCCCCGCGACGAAGCCGGCAGCCGAGGCGCCGGCGACTATCCCGATGTAGACGACGCCCTCACCCCAGCGGTCGAGGGTCGAGTCGAGGAAGGCGCCGAACCGCGTGACACGGTTCTGGGCGCGGGCGAGCCCGCCGTCGAGCATGTCGAACGAGCCGCCGAAGATGACGAGGGCTGCCGTCAGGATCCACTGCTGAGCGGCGGCGGAGGCGGCGGCTCCGATCGAGATGAAGAAGCCGATGACGGTAAGCGCGTTGGGGGTCAGGCCGACCTTGCCGGCCGCCAGGGCGATCGGGGTGATGGCGCCGCGCACGCGCGCCCGAGTCGATTGCGATACGAAAGACTGATCGCCCATCAGTGCGCCTCGGCCCGACGCTCTGCGGCTTGGGTTCCTCCGCCGACCGTGACCGTCGCGACGTCGGCGAAGCCGAGCAGAACGCGCTCGCGTTCCGCCACTTCGCTGAAGACGTTGGGCCGGAGCTGGCAGAAAACCTCGCGCCCGGCGCGCCTGGTCTGGACCACGCCGGCCGCCTTGAGACGGCTCACGTGCCATGAGACCAGCGGCTGGCTGAGGCCGACGGTGTCGATAAGCTCGCCCACGGTGGCCGGCCCTTCGGCCAGACGCTTCACGATGCGCAGCCGGTTCACGTCCGCGAGCGCCTTGTGGAAGACTCGCAACTCGCGCAGGTCGTCGGGCTGGTCGACGATGGCGGCGACGGTGCCTCTGATGTGCGCGGGAGAGGGCAAGACGCAGGGCCTCGTGTCTTTGGCTATGCCGCGGCGCCGCCGCCCGGTGGGTCGAGTGGAGTCGCACGGGAGCGCCGGGCGCCCCGGACAAGCGAGCCTTTATATAAAGGCTGGTTGATGCTAGGGCGCCGGGGAGTGGCTGTCAAGCGCGGCCCGGCTCCCTGTGGGCCACACTCGGGCGGCGACTCGTTCGGACTCAGCCAGAGTGCCGCGGGTCATCGAACAGACCTCAGCTCTTCGGCGTCCGGTATCTCGAAGAACGGCAGATACTCGGTCATGATCTCCTTCGTGAGTGCTATGCCGCCCCGCTGACGGCGCTCTTCGACGCGTCGAAGAAGCTCATCTAACGGCACGTCGAGGAAGCGCAACTCGACTGAAGCGCCCAGCTTGCGCGCGACACCGCGTTTCTCATCCCGCTCAGATCTCAGCCAGAACCCCCATTCCAGGATGACCGACGCGCCGCCAGACAGAATGTCCTGGGCCAGCGCCCAGAACTCTGCCTCGAGGCGCGCCCGAAACCACTTATCGAGCAGATCGACGCCGAGGCGCTCCATCCATTCGTCGGGGCAAAGGCGGATCGCCGGGTAGATTGCGGCCAGCCGGCGAGCGAGCGTCGACTTGCCCGACCCTGGGAGCCCGCACAGAAGAATGAGTGATGGTCGCTCCGGGGGCCGCTCGGCTATTTCGGACCCTGCGACGTCTGCTGTTCTCGCCCCGCCACTCATAGTCGGAGTATTGCTCGATGGCAACCGGCGTGACCACGGCGATTGTTCTCGCTGAGACCGCGGCCAGTCGGGCGAGGGCGGAGCGGTTCGGGGCCACGTTGAGGACTGTGCTGCCGGATGACGGGCGGGCTTTGCGGACGTGGCTCGCTCGGCCAGAGGGTCGTGACCCGGCCGCGCTCTGGTTCGTCACGAATAGGCGGGTGATGACTGCAGTCAAGCGGCGGAGGGTTCGCCGGAGGCGGGCACCAGGTGCGAACGCCGGTGAGACCGTTGCAGGGAGCGCGGGCGCGGCTCCTCGAGGAGCGTCCCGAAGCCGCTCAGGGCCAACATAAGGTGTCGCGACGCCCCAACAGTCGTCCCACGCCTGAACAAGCAGGACTGCGCCATCTGTCGACCGATAGCAGTCGTCCGGCCGCTGGTGGGAGATCGCGCGCGGCCGTCGACCGGCTCAGGTCGCGCGACGACCGAACGAACGGTCGAGGCCGTCGGCAAAGCTGCCGGGCGGAGACGACCGAACGTCAGTTGCAGGTGTAAGTGCCGGTGACAACACCCGCGCCGTCAAGGTCCGTACCGGAGAACGAGCCCGTTCCGTTCGCGTTTAGCGTGACGATCGCATCGTCGCCCAGGACGAAGGGGTTTCCGGCGACGCTGCCGCTGGCGATAGGGGAGGCATGGCCGGTGGGGGTCGGCGCGGCAAGCGGGTTCGTCGTGGGAGCCGGCGGAGGCGTCGGGCCGCCGGCCATATAGGCGGTGAGGGCGAGATAGCTGCTCAGGCCCTCGAGCCCCTGCCAGTCGCCGAAGCGGATGTCGTAGCCGGCCGCGCCGGCGTTGTAGCAGCCCCCGCCGGAGATCGCGGTGGCCACCCCGCCGACCGTGACCGTGGCGGAGCCGTTGCCGCACCAGTGGTCGCAGCCCGCGGCGGCGTCGGGATTGTCGGTCGCCGCGGTACCAGTAACGCAACCGGCGGCAAGGAAAGCCAGCACCACCAGGGCTGCCAGCCCGACCGACGCCCGGCGTATCCGGATACCTGCCATCGACGACCTCCTGCTGAGCGCGATCTCCAACCAGGGCGACGCGGGAATAGTAGGCTCAGGCTGCGCCGCGCGACTCGGCGACGGTCGGGCGGACCGGAGCGTGGCGCCGCCGTTCCCGCCACGACGGGCGGTGCGTCCCGCGGATCGGAGAGGGAGCCCGAATGCCGGGCGGATCGGCGCAGCCGATCCCGCTCGACCGTACACTGGCCGTCATGAGCCGGCGAGACTCGTATCTGCTCCTGGGCGTGCTCGGCGTCGGCGTCTTCCTGGCCGGCCTCGAGTTGATGGTCACGGCCGTCGCCCTGCCGCAGATCCTCGCCACGATGGCCAACTGGACGGACCTGCGCGAGGCCTCGTGGATCATCAACGGCTACCTGCTGGTCTACATCGTGACCATGCCGCTGGCCGGGCGGCTGACCGACCTGTGGGGCGCCCGCCGGCTCTTCCTCGTGGCCCTGACAGTCTTCACCATTGGCTCGCTCCTGGCCGGCCTCGCCCAGAGCCTCGACCAGCTCATCGCCGCTCGCCTGGTCCAGGCGGTCGGGGGCGGAGCGATCATCCCGGTCGGCACTGCCGCCGCCTCGCATCTCTTCGATGGACCGGCCCGGCCCAGGGCGCTCGGCGTAATCGGCGCCCTTACCTTCCTGGGCATGGCCGCCGGACCATTCGTCGGCGCGGCCGTCCTCGAGACCATCCATCCCGAAACCGCGCTGGCCAACATGGGCATCTCCGGCGGCCCGCTGGTCGCCGTCGTCGCGCCGGCATGGCGCTGGGTCTTCTACGTCAACGTCCCGGTCGGGATCTGCGCTCTCGCCATCGCCTGGGCGGCGGGGACCGGCTGGGACACGCGGCGCCAGCCGGCCAGGCTCGATCTGGTCGGGGCGGTACTCTTCAGTCTGGCCCTGGCCTCGATCCTGGCCGGGACCACGCTCATCGGCAACGTGGATCAGGTCTTCGGCGTCCCGACGGACGTTGCCGTGAGCGCGCTCATCGGCGGCGGCATCCTTGCCGGGCTCCTGGCGATTTGGCACGGCCTCCACCGCGATCACCCATTCCTGGACCCGCGTCTCTTCTCGGACCGCGTCTTCTCGTCCGCGGCCCTGATCTCGCTCCTGACCGGTTATGGGATGGCCACGGCGATCGTTGGCGGAGCGGTCTTCGTCGATCGGGTTCTCTACGGCGGCCCGGACGAGCAGCGCGTCGTCCTGGGGTCGATCGCAGGCGCGATGGCGGTCGGCGCGCTCGCGTCCGGCCTTCTGGCCAGGCGCATCTCGCTGCGCCTGCTGACTGTCGTCGGTCTGCTGGTCAGCGCGGGCGGGCTGGCCTGGATGTCGACGTGGAGCCCGGATGTATCCACGAACGCCTTCGCGGCCTCGGGTGCGGTCTTCGGGATCGGCTTCGGGCTGACGGTGACTCCCAGATCCACGGCCGCCGTCGAGGCGGCAGGACGGGCCGCCTTCGGCGCGGCCTCGGCGACGGTCACGGTGGCGCGGATGATCGGGATGGCCATCGGCATGGCCGCGCTGACGGCCTACGGGTCGACGACGATCACTCGCATCTCGAACGAGATCTTCGGTGGGGGTGACAGCTACAAGCAGTACATCCCTGAGTACCTGCGCAACCGGCCGATAGACGACGGGCTCGTGGCCCAGGCGCTGGAGCAATGGGCCTCGGCGAAGGCGGCCACGATCATGGTGGGCATCTTCCTGGTCGCGGCCATGGTCACGCTGATTGCCCTGGTGCCCGCGCTTATGCTGCACGTCAAGTCGGGCCACGGCCGGTCGGCCGGGGGGGACGAAGCCGCGGAGGCCGAGTATGGGGAAATCGCCTTCTGACCCGGCCGCTCCCGCCGGTTCATCAGCCGCCCGGCCCCCGGCCGATGCGTCGGATCGAACCACCACCGCCCGTTCCACGTCCGTCCGGCCCGGCGCCCCTCTCCACCGTCAACAACAACCTGTCGTTGATCATGAAGCGGCTGACCGGCGTGACCGTCGTCGTGGCGGGGATCGGCGTCGTGGCCGGCATCTTCGGTATGAGCGAGGCCCAGTCGGCATTCCGGCTGGACGAGGGGGCCGGGTTCTGGATCGTGACCGCCGGAAGCCTCGTCCTGGCCGGCCTTGCGGTCGCCGTGCTCCGCCGGATCGATTGGATCTGAACCGCAGCTATCGCCGGCAACCGCTGGACGTTTTCGAGTTGCAGATCGGCGCATCCGGGCAGACGTTGCCCTTGCCGGCGGGATGCGCCGCGGCTTGCGTGGCGGCTATGACGCCCACCGGCTCGGCCACGACCTGGAGCTTGGTCGACGTCTCGTACGGGCCCTCCGAGGTCTGGAGCCACAGCTGGTCGGTCGTCGCGTTCGCGGCCGTCGCCAGCGCGGCAGAACCGGAGACGTGGCGAATGACCTGGGTAATCTGGTAGACGTGGCGCTGGTCGTCGTTGGTGTAGACCTCCACCCACATGCCGATCATGGCCGCGCCGTTGCGCGTCTCCGACTGCGTGAGTAGAGGCAGGAACATGTTCACTCGGGCGTGGGCGTAGAGGTAGGTGGCCTGGTCGAGCCCGGGATAGCCGAGCGGCTTGTCGCCGAGGATCAGGAATTCGGCGGCGTTGCACATGGGGAACTGCTCGTTCGGCGGCGAGGGAATGATCGGCAGGTCGATGCCCAGGGCCGGAATCGTTATCCGGGTCGCCACCGAGGCCGACGCGCTGCCCGACGGCCCGATCACCGGAATCGAGGCGATCGCGGGCACGGAATACTGGGCTGCGGGTGTGGATGGAGCAACGTCGGGAGTCGGGCTGGGCGAAGCGGTGGGCTGGGTGTAGTAGAGGAGCCCGGCCGCGATCAGGAAGACGCCGGCGCCGGCAATCAGAGCCGGGACGAGGCCGAGCAGGTCTAGTACGATCCGGCCGGCCGGCCGCACCACCGAGTGATAGAGACGCTGGAGAAGCGAACTAGTACGCCGCATGGTCCGGCATCCTACCAGGCGCCCACGCGCTCCGCCTCGGGCGGGACCCCGATTTCGGGAGAATGAAGGCTGGACTTCGGCACGGCAGCTCGCCGGGCGCGGGGCCAACGGCGCGACAGGGAGTCGGCCCGAGGCCCGATTGAGCCGATCCGCCGGTGGGCCGCCCCGGTCATGGTGATGGGCCCCCGGCCGCGGGACCTCAGCCACGAGCCCCGGTCACGAGCCCCGGTCACGAGCCCCGGTCACGAGCCGCCGGCGGCACGACGGCCGATTACTTGGTAACCTCACGGCATGCTTGCTCGCCTCAACATCGTCATAGGCGCGATCGCCGGTGTGATCGTGGCGTTGGTGGTGGCCGTCGCGATCGTGGTCGCCACGCCCGGTGCGACCACGATCCTCCCGCCGAAGCCGACCGCGGTGATCCTGCCGACGGATACGCCGACACCGCTCCCGATAGTCACTGCCACGCCCACGCTTGGACCGATCAACCCCGTGCAGTCGGTCGCGCCGTTCGGCGATCAGTAGGTTCGGGCCCGGCCGACCCTCGGTTCTCCTCGTAACGCCGAGCCGTCGTCGCGCGCCCTGAACGATCGGCGCCGCCGGCGTTAGCCGTGGAGGACGCTGGCTGCGTTGGAGGCGGCGGTGACGATGGCCGGGAAGAGTCCGAAGACCAGAGTGGCCACGCCGACGATGGCCAGGCCGGTCCGGAACAGCAGCCCGGGCGAGGTCGGGGCGATCTCCTCGGCCGGATCGCGCATGTACATGTACACCACGACCCTCAGGTAATAGAAAGCCGCGGCGGCCGCGTTGATCATCGCCAGCACCGCCAGGGCCGTGAGCCATCCGCCGGCCTGGATCGCGGCCAGAATCACATAGGCCTTGGCCCAGAAGCCGGCCAGCGGCGGGATCCCGGTCAGCGACAGCAGGAAGAGCGCCATCAAGGCCCCGAGCCATGGGTCGCGCCGCCCCAGCCCGGCGAACGTGCCGATCTGGCTGCTGACCCCGGGTCGCCGCTGCAGGGCCGTCACGACCGCGAAGGCACCCATGTTCATGAAGGTGTAGGCGGCGCCGTAGAAGAGGATCGCCGATAGGCCGCTCTGCTCGCCGCCCGCGTATGCCGCCAGGCCGACCAGGATGTAGCCGGTGTGGGCGATCGAGGAGTAGGCCAGCATCCGCTTGACGTTGTCCTGCGTGATCGCCACGAGGTTTCCGAGGGTCATCGTGACCGCCGCCAGCACGATGACGACCGGCAGCCAGTCGGCCTTGAGCGGGCCCAGCGCGCCGACGAAGAGACGCAGGGCGATGGCGAAGGCGCCAACCTTCGGGCCGACCGACAGATACGCCGTGACGGGCGTGGGCGAGCCCTGGTATGCGTCCGGCGTCCAGTAGTGGAATGGCACCGCGGCCATCTTGAAGGCTACGCCGGCGGTCATGAAGGCCAGGCCCATGGCCAGGCCCGGCTGGATCGAGCCCTTGGCGGCGGCGGCGGCCAGGGCCGCGGCCACGCCGTCGACTCGCGTGGTGCCGGTCATGCCCCAGACATAGGCCAGGCCGAAGAGCAGGATCGCGCTCGAGAAGGAGCCGAGCAGGAAGTACTTGATCGCGCCCTCGGTCGAGTACGGGTCGTGGCGGGCGAAGCCGGCCAGCATGTAGCCGGGCATGACCATCAACTCGAGGGCGACGAACAGAAGCAGCAGGTCCGTGGACCCGGCGACGAGCATCGCGCCGGTAACGGCGAACACGAGCACCGCGGCGAACTCCGCGATCGGCAGGCCGCGCGGCTCCAGGTAGTCACCCGCGAACAGGATGGTCAGGGCCCCGATCACCACGAAGAGCATGTCGAGGAAGACGGTTAGGTTGTCGAGCGAGTAGGAGCCGCCGAATGCGCTGCCCGTGTGGCCGGCCTGGATCAGGATGATCGCGGCCACCACGCCGAGGCCGCCCAGGGCGACCGCGACGATCGCTTCTCGCCGGTTGGGCACGGCCATGTCGACGAGCAGGATCGCCGCCGCGACCAGGACGGCGGCGACTACCGGCGAGATCGTTCCCAGGTCGGACCAGCTCATCTCGACTCCTCTCAGCCGCCGACCGCGACTCCGGCAGCCGCCAGGAAGGCCTGGGCGGTTGGGCGGAGGAGATCGAGCACAAGACTCGGGAAGAGCCCGAGCACGACGATCAAGAACGCGAGCGGGAGGATCGTCACCATCTCCGTCCCACTCATATCCGTGAGGTGGTCGCCCAGACCTCTCAGGAAGTCGGAGAGCGTGCCGAAGGAGACTCGCTGGAACATCCACAACAGGTATGTCGCGGCCAGGACCATGACGATGATCGAGGCGAAGGTGATGATCGGCGCCACACCAAAGGACCCGACGAAGACCAGGAACTCACCGACGAAGCCGGACAGGCCTGGCAGCCCGGCCGAGGCCAGGATGAAGAAGCCGAAGACGGTCGCCCAGATCGGCATCGTCGCCGCCAGTCCGCCCATCTTCGCGATCGTCCGGTCGTGGGTCCGCTCGTAGATCACGCCGACGAGGAGGAAGAGACCGCCTGTGATCAGGCCGTGGCTGATCATCTGGAGGATCGCGCCCTGCAGCGCCGCGGCGCTGAACACGAAGATCCCGAGCGTCACGAAACCCATGTGGCTGACCGAGCTGTAGGCGATCAGGCGCTTGAGGTCCGGCTGGACGATCGACACGATCGCGCCGTAGACGATGGCGATGACACTCAGGACGATGATCGGCCAGGCAAACGTGTGGGCCCCGTAGGGGTACAAGGGCACGGCGAAGCGGATCAGGCCGTAGGCGCCGAGCTTGAGCAGGACGCCGGCGAGGATGACCGAGCCGGCTGTCGGGGCCTCGGTGTGGGCGTCTGGCAGCCAGGTGTGGAACGGGAACATGGGGACCTTGATGGCGAAGGCCAGGAAGAGCGCCAGGAAGGCCAGGATCTGGAAGTTGTCTCCGAAGCCGCCGGAAGCCGCGAA
>Ga0182027_10007278_pt1 | contig 16353 bp, 7 predicted proteins | sample 712E1DmetaG_FD_121300 | JGI IMG/M metagenome (GOLD analysis project Ga0182027, IMG submission 121300) | Permafrost microbial communities from Stordalen Mire, Sweden - 712E1D metaG (Illumina Assembly) | ecosystem: Environmental > Terrestrial > Soil > Wetlands > Permafrost | place: Sweden...
AGTACTGAACCCGAAATATTATTTGCCTTTTTCCCATTACGGTAGAGTGTTATTTCCTTTCCCGGCCACGGATTTTGTACCTGACATGGACCACCTTTTTGAGAACGGATTTCCACAAATTCAATCTGTCCTTTTTGCATGGATGCGCTGATAAGAAAAGCATTACGGGCTGCCAGGGTAAATTGTGCATCCCATTCTTTCGGCCATGAGGGGAAAATATAATTTATCGGATCTTTGCCGGCTGAAGGAGGAACACTCTGAAGTAATGCGGCGTTAAGCGCCTGGGAAGCCAAGCCGAGTCTTTCGCATTCAATTGCTCCGGGTCCTTCGCCCAACATTAACCGGTTGGGAAATACTCCTGATCTGCAGTTGGCTTGTTCGTTAACATGCATCTGATTCGGTATTAAATATTTGACCTGGTCGCCCAAACCCAGATTGGCGGCTGCAACTGCATCTCTGGATAAGAGTCCGACATTGGTTTTCTCATTTGCACCATTCGGGTTTCTTTTTTTGTAATCAGCCAGGACCCCGTTGAAAAGTTCCTTGTTTTCAGTTCCAATAGTACATAAGTCATAAAATTCAGCCGGGATCTGTGTAACAGGAACCGGGGTAAGATTATCCAGTACTTCTTTCCAACGAAGACGCATATCTGCATCAACACCAAGAATTTCAGAAGCATGAATGGCAACAGGTATCATTGCATAAATAGCTGACAGTTCTTCCGAGGTGTCTTCGCCTCCCCATTTATCATGATTCTCAAGATTATTTATATACCGGATATGGTATTTCCCATCTTTACCTTTATACAGGTTTGGAAAATTACAATACAATTCAGCCGTCCCTTTTATCATAGGATATCCTGTATTCCTGAGCCAGTCCTTGTCCAGATAATAAGCATACCTTAACCAGTACAGATAAGCTATTTTAGCTGTAGAAGACATAACATGTAAGGTATAGGCAAATGGAGGTTTTGGAGCATAACTTGTATTTTCATTTCTTGCAATCGGACCGCCATAGGTTTTTTCAAGGAACAGCCAGTTCCACCGGCTGTTAAGACTGTTTTTATACCTTGCATAATCCTGAAACGCTTTCGAACGGTTTTCCCATGGTTTTTTCATTAAATACAAATCACGCATCTCATTAGCAATACTATCAGGAAGATCTTCCAGACCATCAAAGAAAGAAGTCTCCGGGATCCAGATTCCTTTTGTTCCCCATTGCTGAACTGCAGCTTTTGAAAAGGATTCAAAATTCCTGCTATATGTCGAAAATACTGGGTCAATAATTTCTGGTCTGTTTGTAGCTGTCAACCCATTGTAATATGTTCCCTGGTTATGCCACCAATATTGCGATCCCCACATACACATGTCACCGTTAGTGTACCATAACATTCCGCTGAATCTTGGCATATAATCTCCACGGGAGCAAGAGGCCATAATATAAAGCAAATAAGTGTAATTCTTTTCAACGTTGTCAGCAATGCTGTCAGCACTATGAAGATGGATAAAGGCTCTTGACCAGTAGTTGCTCCACCACTGACGATTGTTATCTAACAATTCGTTAAAGCTTTTTTTCTGTGCCGTATCTAATTGTTTTAATGCCAATCCGGCGACATCGACTTTAGGATCAGCACTTGCAGCGCTGGAAGTCAGTATGATGAACTTTCCTTTACCAGGCTCAGCTGACAGACGAATTGTCAATTCATTGTAAAAGGTAGCTTTGCCGGCACGGCCAACTATACCAATTGCCACAGCAGAGGCATTATAAAAATTGTCCTCTTTAAATTCCTGGATCAGAATAATTCGTCCATTCCGGATCTCAAGACGTGAAGTTGCAGTATGAGCGCCTGTTTTTACCTGAACGATGTGCTGGTTCAGGATATCATATCTGCTATTACCCAGATATGATACAACATACCTTAACATTCTGAGATCAATATTGATTGGTGATGGCGTTGTACGCTGATCGTCTATCTCAGTGGCTATCACATCCCCATCGTTCCATGCAAGAACACGTGCGTCAATGCCCTTCCCTCTAACCGTTGATAGTCCATCATAAACAGATAAATGCTGGTTGAATGCTATTCCTGTAAAAACTCCATCACCCCAATCTTCCATATTTATGTCAACGTAGCCGCAACCATTTGAATAATCTGAATGTGCTATTGGAAAACTGTTAGAGTAACAACCTATTGAAAAGACATCAACCCGGTTAATCTGAAAATGCATGGCATTTGGAGTTGTCCAGACAAGGCTCCCCATCCTTCCATTCCCGACAGGCATTCCTTCCTCACTTCTTGAGACAGGCACGTTGTAAGAAAGGTCGGCTTTAGAAACTAAACTTTTATAGTTTACTTTCATCAGTTTGCTGGTTTCCACTGCCTTTATTTGTACAATGCATGACAGTGAAAAAAGGATAATCAGGAAATTTATTTTTTTCATATTCTACTATTTAAGTTCAACCAGATATTTATGATTGGCGATGGCAGAAAAGATCAGGCATTCACCATTGGTCTTATCAAATTCCAACGGCAAAGATTCACTTTTACCTTCTTCATGGACAATTACTTGTTTGCCTGGCCAGGGATTCATCAACCGGCATTGATTGTCACGCCGGGGTTGAATTTCAACATAATAAACTCCAAGGGAATCTTTGCAGGCAGATACCAGAAATCCGCCTCTTGCCTGAAAATTACGAAAGGCCAGTGATGTTCGAGATGATACCACCGGGAACAAATGAATCCGTCCGCTTCTGCTGTTGAGTAATGTTTCGGGATCGGCTTCCGGATTACGAAGTCCTCCCTCTATATTGTTTGACTTGTCAGGTGCCACGCCCAAAAGAATCAGCGCTTCATTAGTATTTCCTGACGGAAAAGTCTTAACAGTGCGAACCATCATATCTCTTAATTTCTGTGGAGAATCGAGGTTGATTTCGTCAGCCAGAACTGTGGGATATGAAGCAGCATCTCCGAAATGATCCCCGGGAAGGCGATTCGGTTCCACTCCGCTCACTCCTGCAAAGATAGGGCCTCCAGGTTTTTCCCATGTAGGATAGGGTACAATTTGAGAGGCAACCTGACGCCAACCCTTACTTAAAAAATCATCAACCTTAAGAAATTCTGCGGCATCAGCTGCACGCGACAAAGCCCAGCGAAACATGCATAAAGAACTGATTACGTCTTTATTGTGTGAGAAATTCGGGTAATATCCCCAACGTTCTTCCTCCATAGAAGGAATTATATGATAATACCCGTCGCTGCTTCTTTTAGCATATCCGGCATAGAAGATGGCCATTTCACGCATCAGGGGATAACACTCTTTTCGAAGGAAGCTTGTGTCGCCGCCATAGTCCCATTCATCCCAGGCAGGACGAATAATCTGGGCCATGGTGCCCAGGCACAATTCGAGAGTAATTGTAGTGTGGACATATTTATCGGGTTTGACTGGTGGAAGATAACCGTGTGTTATAAACATTCCGGGCAAATGGAACATGTCCCAGGCATTTTCTTTTGCACCTGGTATCCAGTGTTCCACAATCTGCTTCCACATATCCTCGCTGTCACCCCAGTTACGAACAAAACGATTGGTGGTAAAAATTTCGTTGTAACATGGAAGGCTTGTCCAGAATTGAAGATCCTTTTCCGGTAAACCATAAGAAGCACTGGCTTCATACTGACGCATATCCGTTTTAGTGCCACCGCCATGACTGTCTGTCCAACTCCGGTAAATACTGGTAATTTCATCGGTGGCATTACGACCTGCTTCACCACGGAACACCCGTCCGTTTTCCCGAAGGTCGTAAAAATTATTCCACCACTTTGTGTTTTCCTGTACCACACCATCGAAACCTCCGGCTTCTGCCTCTGCCAGCCGTTTTTTGGCCAATGCCAGCAGATCAGTGCCATCCATAGTTGTGACAATAGTGACAAAAGCTATCAGTTTCCCATCTGAACCAGGTATGAATGTTGCGGTAGCTGCAGCGCCTGGGGCGGCGGCTATCTTTGCATCAGGAGGAGGAGTTCCAAGTCCGGTTTTACCTTCCACTGTTTCCAGTTTCACCTTTCCCGGGCTGCTTATGACCCCCATCAACACATACTCAAAGCCTTTCGGAAAGGTCTTTTCAGCCGGCATCCTCTGACGAATCCAAAAATAACGTCCTTCCTTTCCGCTTTTCGGAGGATCTATCGGGCTATTAAAGTCTTTGTCGGCTTCAGCTCCAGGTTTGGTATATGTTTTCCCGTCTTCAGTCATATATGCCTGGTAGGCTGTGTCTTTATGCCGATAAAGCCGGAGCCACACCGGCTGACTGATTCCTGCCAGGGATCCTCTGAGGGCGTATATGTTGCTTTTCATTCCAAGCACATATTCCAGACTTGCCCTGGCAGTACCTTTAGTTACCTGTAAGCTCGTTACCCCATTGGCGCAACTTTGTTTTATTTGCGGAGCTTCTGCACCTTTCAGGGGATCAATTCCAATAATTATCTGTCCTACCGGCTTCAGGCAGGGGGAAAAGTATTCAATAGGCTGACGATAAGGATCATATGATCCACCATCTTTCTTTAGATAGCCATATTCTTTGGGACGGAGAGAATTACTTTTTGTGTCTATTCCAATATAATCCTTATTGGCTGGTGAAACAGCGCCATCACTAATTTCCTGCAAAGTAGGAGCCTGTAATGAACGTATATTAAGACGACGATCCCACACATTGTTCTTGTTCAGACTGATAGTAATGCGATCTGGCGATCCCCAGATCGTGGTCCTCATCTTTAAGTTGTTGATGCACATTGAGCGACCATCACCGAAGCCATCAAAATCGGGAAGAGGGTTGGTGCGATCCAGTTTGCTTTCCAACACCACTGATTGGGCTGCTTCTTTTAAAGGCATTTCCCGTTGCCATGGGAGAGGTTGTGTTCTGTCATGAATTTTTGTTCTTGAGCAACCAAATAAGCTAACAGTAATTAATAAAAATGCAATAATCTTAGTTCTCATTCTAAGTCGAGAATCTACAATATCAATGATTGACTTTAAGCGGAATATCATATTTGTATTCATGTTCATGGCTGTTTTGTTTTATAAAGAAAAGAGTCCTAATTTTCAGTTACCCATAGACTACTGATTTGCCGGATATCTTCTGAAGAACTACCCACCATTATCTTAAATTCTCCCGGTTCCACAACCCGCTTCATTTCCCTGTTCCACAGCGATAATTGTTCAGGTCCGAGTTCAAAACTAACAGTCCCGCTTTCATCAGGTTTAAGAGTAATCCGATTGAATCCTTTCAGTGATTTTACTGGGGTTGTAACACTGCTGATTTCATCGCGTACGTAAAGTTGAACTACTTCCGTGCCTTCAACTTTACCTGTATTTTTAATCTTTACACTAATAGTGGCAGTTCCTGAAACCGGAATTTTTGCAGGAGTAATCTGCAAACCCGAATATTCGAAACTTGTATAGCTAAGTCCCAATCCGAATGGAAACAAAGGAGTGTTTGCTTCATCTACATAAACATGTCTTGATGTTGGCTTATGATTATAATAAAAGGGGACCTGCCCAATTGAACGGGGAAAGGTAATTGGTAACTTACCGGATGGATTAATATTTCCCAACAACACATCTGCGATTGCAAGACCTCCTTTTTCGCCCGAAAACCAGGTTTCGAGAATCGATGGAATATTTTGAGCCACCCAATTGATTGTTAATGGCCTGCCATTGAATAAGACAACCACAATAGGCTTTCCGGTTTGATGTAAAGCTTTGACAAGGTCCAATTGGATTGCGTCCAGGTCGATATTTGCCCTGTCCTTGCCTTCTCCAATCACATTGATATCTTCACCTAAAACTACTATGGCCATATCCGAATTTTTTACCAGATCCACAGCTTTTTTCTGGTAGATATCCGGAACTTTAATTGAATCCTTTATATAATTAATTTGCAGAGAAGTTCCTGCTCTTTGTTTCAATCCATCGACGATCGAGATTCCTCTGGCGTCATTATTTGAATACCCTCCCAGATAGGTACTCGTAGCCAGAGATCCCACTACCGCAATTGACCTGATATTTTTGCTGACAGGAAGTAGTCCGTGATCGTTTTTCAGAAGGCAGATACCTTCCCGGGCTGCTTTCAATGCCAAATCCTGATTTTCTTTACTGTGACAAACTTTCGATACAATGGATGTATCAGTAAATGGATGATCAAATAAACCCAGGAGAAATTTAACTTTCAATACATCATGAACCGCTCTGTTCAAATCTTCATCTGTAAGCATTTTCCTGTCAAGAGCTTGCAACATCGCCTTACGAAAGCCTGAATGATCAAAATCATAGAATTGCATGTTCATCCCAGCCTTAAAGGTTTGAGACAGCGCATCACTTGTATCGGTTGCAACCTTATGGTTTTCCAAAGTCATCCGGATAGCTCCCAGATCAGACAGCACAAAACCTTTAAATCCCCATTCTTTGCGTAATACATCGGTCAGTAGCCATTTATTGTCTACACATGGTATCCCGTCCAGTTCATGGTATGCGGCCATGATACCCATTGCCCCTCCATCGCGGACAGCTCTTTCGAATACATATAGAAACGATGTGCGGGCTTCCCTTTCTCCTATACTGACCGGTGAAGTATTACTGCCAGCTTCAGGTATCCCGTGAATTGCAAAATGTTTAGGTTCGGCGATAACAGCGTCAATTAAATTCAAGTTTTTTCCCTGCATCCCTTTTACCATAGCCACTCCGTTGAGTGCTGCCAGATAGGGATCCTCTCCATATGTTTCTTCAACTCGTCCCCAACGTGGATCGCGGGGTAAACAGAGCACAGGCCCAAGAATCATATCCACACCGTGAGCCCTGGTTTCCGTTGCTATCGCCCTTCCAATCTTATGCACCAGCGATGTATCCCATGCTGCAGATAATTGAAGGGGTATTGGAAATGTCGTACTCCCGAGTCCGCAATATCCATGCAGACCTTCTTCGATAAATAAAACAGGAATTCCCAACCTGGTTTTTTCCAGAGCATATTTTTGAATTTCATTGGTGATTTCAGCGTGAAGCGGATAAAAATCGTGGATGGAACCTATTCCGGTGTTTCCAATCATTTGTTCCACTTTTTGTTCCGAATACGAAGAAGCTTCGTGTCCATTCATATTAGCCACTTCTCTTCCCCAGTACATATCCAGTTGATGAATTTTTTCGTCCACGGTCATCCTTCCAATCAAATCCGTTACTCTTTTTTCAACCACTACACTGGCATCCTGGTAAGGATATTTGCCCTTGTTAATTTTTCCTGTACAGGAATATAAAATCATGTTAAGAATCAGGAAATAAGCAATGTTCTTTTTCATCATCGTAGATTTATATTATTTAATAGTACAGTTTTACCTGTTTCGGCCGATTCTCTTGCCGCTTCTAAAATTTTAACAACCAAAATGTTGTTTTCAAGGGAATAAAGATCATAGTTTGTCATTTTAACCTTTCCTTTAATAACATCTGCAAAATATGAGAAGGGATCTTCATATACTGCTATATCTTTTGAAGTAACCTTTGTGGTTTGTTCTGCATCCATTTTCCTATTCCTTAAGCGCATGGTGTTATTGTTTACAGTAATTATATAGCCCGATTCGCCGTATATTTCCATATCCTTCCTGCCAAAAGGCCAGTTCCAGGAAGCCTGTATAATACATTGGGCATCAGGATAGCTGACTATTATGGTTGCCTCGTCATCCACTTTCGGGTAAATATCAGGTTTAAAATGACGGGTAACAGCCGTTACAGAAACAGGTTCCTGACCTTGCTTTAAGTAAGTCATTAAATTTGCCCCGTAACAACCAAAATCGATCAATGCACCACCTCCATTTTGAACAGGGTCGGTAAGCCAGTCCAGAAATTCTTTATTTACTCCGATTTCTTTCGGTCCCTGGTGCCCATCATGTATCACCACTTTTTTTATACTTCCAATGAAATTGCTGTCGTTAACTAACTGGAAAGATTTTGCAGTTGTAGGATACCATGATGTTTCGTAATCAGTGAGCAAAAAAATGTGATATTTCCTGGCTAGTTCTTCCATCTTTTTGGCATGTTCGTCATTGGTAGCCAAAGGCTTTTCAACCATTACATGTATTCCTCTCGGAGCACATGCTTCGACCACTGCCATGTGTTCGAAAATAGAACCAAAGGCTACCACAGCCTCGGGTTTTACCGAGTCCAGCATTTTACCCAAATCGTCATAAATAAGATTTGGGTTGAAATTATAAGTTTTAGCATATCTCAACGCTAATTCGCGATTGGGTTCATAGATTCCTACCAGATTAAAATCCGATTTATCTTTTCTTCCCAGGATAAATGCAACATGTCCATGGGTCACTCCTGCAATCGCTAAGCGAATTGGCGGTTTCGAAGGTTCCAGTGCCTGAATGTTCAACAAAACAAACATTAACAGTGCCAGAAAAATGATGGTATTTTTAAAGTTTCTCATATCCTTTTTATATTTTATCAAGATTTTCGTTCAATAGCAATATATCTCCTGGTTTAGTGGTGAAGACTGCAATACGCTGTCCTAATCGGATATGTAGGATTCCTCCAAGAGTTGAAATTACATGAGTATTGACCAAATGTCCATCATTCCATGAAAGATCAACTTCATATCCTCCACGGGCCCGTAATCCTTTTACAGAACCGGCAGGCCATGCTGAAGGCAAAGCAGGCAATAGTTGAACTTCGAAAGTACCATCCGTTGTTTTCAGTTGGCTTTGTACTAACATTTCGGCAATGGCTGCTGTAGCGCCAAAATTTCCGTCGATCTGAAAGGGAGGATGATTATCGAAAAGATTGGGTAAGGTTTTATTACTTAAAAGCACTGACAATAATTTAAAAGCATGATCACCATCAAGTAAGCGGTTCCACATGTTGATCTTCCAGGCCAGGCTCCAGCCTGTACCGTCATCTCCGCGAGCTTCCAGAGTTTTACGGGCTGCTTCTGCCAATTCCGGTGTACCAAGAACCGTAATTTGATTTCCGGGATACAATCCAAACAAATGTGAAGTATGACGGTGATGCGGTTCTGTCTCCCTATAGTCCTCGGCCCATTCCATGATACGACCTGTTTTTGGACTTATTCGAACCGGAGCAAGACGCGACAGTGTTTTCTGACATTCGATGAGAAAATCATCTTCAATATTTAAAACCTTGCTCGCGTCGATGCAATTGGTCAACAGGTCATGAATAATTTCCAGATCCATGGTAGCCCCATAGGTAAATACCGATTGTTCTCCATCGGGAAGATAAAATGAATTCTCAGGTGAATAGGATGGATTTGTAACCAGCTTACCTGCATAGGCAGTCCCTTGAGGTGCTTCTACCAAAAAGTCGATGATAAAACAGGCGGCTCCTTTCATGAGAGGGAATCCACGTTTTGAAAGAAAATCAGTATCGCCGGTATAACAAAAATATTCCCATGGATGTCGCGCGAGCCAGGCTGCTCCCATTGGCCAGATTCCCTGCGGACCATCTGCCGGTGCTGTAAACCCCCAGGCATCTGTTAGATGATGTACTACCCATCCACGGGCGCCGTACATTACCTGAGCTGTCCGTTCTCCTGGTTTTACAAGGGCATCTTCAAGATCGAAAAGAGGCATGTCTAGTTCAGAGAGATTTGTTATTTCTGCCGGCCAGTAATTCATCTGCACATTTATGTTGGTGTGGAAATCGGCATTCCATGGCGGGTTCATTTGCCAGGCCCAGAGACCCTGGAGATTGGCCGGCATCCCCCCCGGCCTGGAACTACTGATAAGCAGGTAACGGCCAAACTGAAAATAGGTCTCCACCAAGCCTGCATCTGGGCATCCTGTATTTCTGGCCCGCTCAAGCCTCTTATTGGTTGGAAGAGATAATATTGAATCAGGAACTGGCCCAAGCTTCAAATCAACCCGGCTAAAAAGGCGTTGATGTGCTGCAATATGATCTGCTTTAAGCCTGGCATATGATTTAGCTGTGGCCTTTACTATGGTTTGTGCACAAACTTGTTCCGGGTCCACTGTGGAAGTCATAATTCCCTTTGCAATATTTCTTAATCCCGGATAATTTGTGGCTCCGGCAATATAGAGAATCAATGAGTTTGCATTTTGGACAATCAATACTCCATTGGAGACAGTTACCTTGCCGCCTTTTGTGATTGCTTTTACCTCTGCTGCAAAACGAATTCCTCTGGATTCTCCCAATGCATCTTTTGTTAGCAGCTGACCACGAAGTATCAGCGACTGCGGATCGTCTGGATTAACTAGACATTCGGCATCCTGTTCGCGTTTAAGGGTTAATGAAAAACTGATTTTATTATTCTTATCAGATGTAAACCGAACTACAATTACTCCATCAGCAGGAGAAGCAAAGCTTTCGCGCGTATATTCAACACCTCCCGAACCATACTTTGTCGTCACAATTGCTGTCGAAAGATCAAGGCTTCGAATATAGTCCGATGCCTTTAGGATCGGCGTACTAAACCATAATTCTCCAAGGGACTGGTAGGATTTTATCCCCGAAGGAAGGCCCATCATTGTCTTTCCTGCCAAAGCAACTGCTTCATTATTCCTGTTTTCAAAAAGCAAGCGTCGCACTTCCGGCAATGCTTTCAAAGATTCTGGATTATTGGGGTCCAAAGGATAGCCGTCCCAAAGGGTACTCTCGTTAAGTTGAATGCGTTCATCAGCAACCCCACCGAAAATCATAGCTCCCAACCTGCCATTCCCAATTGGTAAGGCTTCTTCCCAAACCCTGGCAGGCTCACTATACCATAAAAGATTTCGTCCTTTAAGAGTTGTTGACCGGCCAGTTAATTCAGCCCGATCTACCCATTCTGAAGTAATCTTCCCTGAACGGGACATTGCTGATAATATTTCCTTGGGATTTTTATTGGGTACCTGAGAAAATGACTTCACAAAAAAAATCAACAAGAATAAGAATAACAGATATTGCCTCTTCATTTTCACGAATTTGTTGCGTCAAAACAAAACCTACTTTGTCTGTATTACTTTTTGAATAGTACCATCCGGATTAAAATACATTTTGTCAACACAAATTGATCTCAACCAATCATTATGGGAAATAGAACTATTAAAATAAAACTGATACCACTGGCCCTTATATTCTACTACAGATCCATGAGCGCAATAACTATCTGTCGGATCCATATAGACTCCCTTATACGTCCATGGGCCTAATGGATCCGTACTCATAGCATAGCGCATCCGATTATTTCCCGTGGAGTCGGAATGATTATCAGAATATGTTAAATAGTATATACCATTTCTTTTGAACACCCACGTCGCTTCATGAAAATCGACTAAACCAACCATATCTTTCATTGGTCCATCTATTTCCATCATATTATCTTTGAGTCTGCCACCTTTGCAAACAGCTCCGCCACCATAATAAAAATAGTACTGTCCATCATCATCCTGAAATACTTGTGGGTCAATCAAAGGTTCGAGGTCTTGAATGTACCCCTGGACCTTAAAGCCACTTGCAGGATTTTTACTCGTTGCAACTCCAATTTTCCATGTACTATTCCATTTTGTCTCACTTGGATGAGGAAAATAAAAATAGTACGTGCCATTTTTGAAGGCGCAATCCGGAGCCCACATAAATCCACCTTCGGGTCTGCCCCAGAGTACCTGGTTCGCGCGCAGGATCTCACCATGATCGGTCCAATGTATCATATCATCAGTAGAAAAAACGTGGTACTGATCCATTAAGTCGCAGCCCCTTGGCGGATCTATATCATGTGATGGATATACATAAAGCCGGCCGTCATTCCATACATGCGCCGAAGGGTCAGCCGTGTACATTTGGGTTATAAAAGGATTCTTCTGTGCAATACAGCTAGTAATTGATAAAATAAGCGCTGTATAAAGATTTAATCCTGTAAAAAATACTTTTTTAGGAAAAATAAACACTATTGTAATTCTGTTAGATAATTTAAACTTAGTCATGTCCTTCCCGATTTTGAGATCAAAATATTCAATAGAAAATGATAATTTTTGTCACATATCCGCTTTTAATTCTTCCTTGGGACTTCCATCATGATCCATCGGGGACCAGGGGTAAATCCTACGGGTCCTGACTTGTCACGCATTAATCCGTTTAACTTAAAATAATTCTCAAAATGCTTATTCATGATTGATTCTCCAGCCCCAACCTGAATAAGTACCGGAGAATCCTGATCCGCACCGTAACCACCCTGGGCTGCCGATTTGATATCGGCTATATAATTGGGCCAGGTTCCCTTGTACCATGTATATCCAAACAAGAAAGGATTGGCTGAAGCTTCATCGATTTTCTTCTTCCAATCGAGTTGTAACTGAATAAATGGCTCACCCGGACAAGTCGCTATTACAATATTATTATTGATCAGAATAGTTGCTATGTGAATATCAAAATCAGTTGTCTTGTTAAAACGTCCTTTGAATTTCAGTGAATCGTTCATATACCTGATATCAGTGGAATCACTTTTCTCAGGTTCCAATGAATTGGCAAGTTTAATTGCCTGATAAGAAAGAAGAAATCCCACTCTCTCAATCGAATTATAATCCGTTTGAAAAGGATCGTCAGGCCCGGTTCTGCGAGAGCTAATTATCAAAGATTCGATATTTCCCCCCGCTCCCTGTACAAAGAGACAATTCACCTTATTTCCATAAGCTTCTTCGACTTTCCTGCATGCAACCCCCGGATAATCAGCAGATATGGCATAATTAGAACAAACAATATCCGCATGACAAGCATAATTCATCATGATAGCACGTGTTTGGCCTTTCATGTCTTCGATTTTGATAACCCCGACCTCAGGGTCCACCGGTCCAAATGGAATTCGTTCGGGATTCTCAGACATGTAATGATCATCAGGGAACCACGATTCCCTGGAATGTCCGTCCTCGCGAACAACCAGCCTGTTAAATCCCAACTGAGGAAAACTTTTGCGACCCGCGCATATTTTTGCCGGGAACATATGTCTGACTGCCAGATCGACTGCTTTGACTATCTGATCTTCAATATAAGTGCTTTTGCTGTCTCTTGGCCCTGAATGTGTATGGGAAGAGCAGAGCATAAGTTGTGATATCCCATATTTTTCTTTACAAATCTTCTCCAGATTTTCGCTAGTGTAAATGCCCAGATCCACAGATACGAATGCCAGGCGTTCACCATTCAATTCCAGCACCAGGCTTCGTGCGTACAATGAATCGTGAAGAGGTTCATTGGTTTTAGGAGTTATGTTCACTTTCCCAGTTCCTGCCTTTAGCCTTCCTTCAATACCAAACAATTGGTCAGTTTGAATTAAAAGACTTAATATTATCAAACAGATGGTACAAAACTTCACTACTTTCATAATTGATTTATTTAAATTAATATGAGTATCGGGAATCATGCATATTATTATAGTATTGTTAAATAATTATATTCGGGTCTTCCTCCCTGAGATTCCTCATTTCGTCATTCCGAGCGTTAGCGAGGAATCTCATAGGTTTCGGCAGAGGGAGGAGCATCTTTAGGAGCGCTTCCCCATTCTTTATTTGCTTTGTCGCCCATAACAAGTTCAAGAATTCCGCCATCTTTAATATCATCGTATGAGAACCATGGCTTATTCCATTCCATCCCGTTTAGCTTTGCCGATAGAATATATTTATTTTGCTGTGAGCAATTTTTGGCCACAATTTTAAATTCTTTCCCGTTGCCTAAATGAATAATCGTATTTTCAAACGCCGGACTTCCTATATTATAAGTGCCTGACCCGGGTGTAACCGGATAAAAACCCATTTTTGAGAACACTACAAATGCCGACATCCCTCCACCATCTTCATCTCCCGGAACGCCCATGAGATCATTTCGAAACCATTCATTCAGAAGGCTTCGTATCCGTTTTTGGGTTTTCCATGGCTCACCGGCATAATTGTACAGGTATGGAATATGCAATGAAGGTTCATTGGCCATGGTAAACTGTCCGACATTCCCTGTCTGATCGGGGAACTGGAAATAAAAATCAAATTTTGATTTGCCAAGAGGTTCTGAAAAAAGTGAATCAAGGGTTTTTATAAAATCAATTCTTCCTCCCATAAGATCAACTAAATCAGCAATATTGTGCTGAACATCCCATCGATACGTCCAGCCATTATTTTCATCATAGTAGTCCCGGGCACCTTTCCCTCCTGAAAAAATATAATCGAAAGGCTGTATAAATTTACCGTGACTGTCTTTAGGATGAAAGAAATGGGTTATCGGATTAAATAAATTGCGGTAATTATAAGAACGTTTTAAAAACAGTTTGTAATCATCCGTTTTCCCAAGCGTTTTGGCAATTTGTGCCAAACACCATTCATCATACGATGTTCCCAAAGTTACCGCTACGGCTTGTCTTTTTTCGAATTGATTAACTTCAGGGACTGTTTCGGCTTCCTTTTCATGTAAAGCAGGCATATAGCCATGTTCCAGGTAAAACCTGTCAAGCTCTCCTGCAGGGGCTCCGGACCATGGTGCGAGAGTCTTTTCAGTGATCGCTCCTTTACAGGCTTCATAAGCCTTGTTAATATCGAATCCGCGAAGTCCATTAACATATGCGTCAAGGACTGAGGCCACTGCATGGTTGGAATTCATGCGTCGGCTGTCACCGGTTATTTCCGGAAAGGTAGGCATCCAGAAGTTTTTCATTTGCCCTGACATTTCTATATAAGAATGCAAAATATGATTTTCCTTTTCCGGTTCGATCAGAATCCGTAAGGGATGGGCAGCCCTGTATGTATCCCATATCCAATCGTCTGTAAAAAACGGTACGCCGTTGTCAGTATGAACTTTCCCATCAAGAGCGCTGTAATAACTTCCATCTTCCGATATGCACACAGGACGCTCAAATGTCCTGTAAAGTGATGTATAGAAAACTATTTTGTCATTGTCGCTTCCACCCTGCACATTGATCTTTCCAAGCGCTTCGTTCCATATCCTGCGACCTTCCGCAGCTAACGAATTAATATCATAATTTTTAATTTCCCGTTCCAAATTTTTCCGGGCCTGTTCATTACTTATAAAAGAAATCCCATAACGAACACGTGATATGCTATCTTTATTCCCAAATTTTAAAACTACACATGCATTTCCTTCTCCTGATTCAGATATATTAAGGAGCTTCCCTTCTTTTAAAACAAAAGTACCCACCGGTTGCATTTCAGTTTCAAGATAAATGTAAACATTGGTACCGTTCCCAATGATTTGATTGCCTGAGACAGCCTTCCCGTTCCATTTCAGCTCACCAGCACCCGAGTTAATAATTAAATACCCGGGCTTATCCTGCCCGAATTTAATCTCATAAAGCGCTGATTGGTGGGATGGGGCAAACTTGATTTCCGTTTCCTGGTCATCAAGGTACACGGAGTAAGAATAAGGTTTAATCTCTTCCCTGTCGTAACTGTACCCTATTACCGGCCTGATATTTTGTTCATCGCCCTGATAAGGACTGAGGTTAAATGCCGAACGTCCCCGGTGGCTGGTAACAATCAGGGGCAATCCGTTCAACAAGTCCCCTGTAAAGTCATTCCGTTCAGGGTACACTCTCATGATACTGTTGGGCAAATGTATGGTTGGATAAGTCGGCACCAGCAAATGGCTGATATTGCCCATACAAGGATTTACATAATCTACCGGTTCTTTTTGTACTGTTTTGGAAGCAGAACACCCTGATACCAATAGTGCGATCCCGATCATGCGGATAATTTTTATTTTCATTTTCGTTGAATTTTAATAAAAAAACAGAATGCTATTTTCGTTCAGGTAATTTCAGGGATAATGGCTTTTCTTTCCGAAGCATTTTAGCAGCTTCACCGGTCAGCCACAGGTATTGATCTGATGGTTTTCCATCCATATCGATAAATTGAGCAACTTTACTTATCGGGGGATTATTTGTACATTTAAAGATAGCCGTACCTTCGTTTACTTCGTCGAACATAGCCACGTAAAGCCTGTCAGCGCCTGCAAGTATGGCAGTTGAAATCTGCTGCCAATAAAATCGGCCTCCCTGCCGGGGAATGGAACCAACCGGTTTTACATCATCAGGGAATGCGTGGGTACTCAGATTGTGCCAGCTAAATCCCGGGCATACACATGGAGCATAATCGATATTATGTTCATTACACCATTTAATATCACCTAATATTTCGTCACGGTAACGATCCATATCATTATGAAGGAGCGGAGAAAATCTTTGTACCATCCAGGGCATTATAATATCCGCTTGTTTTATAATCTCGTGTAAATAAGGATCGTGAATGCAGTCTGCATCCAGATCGCGCCAAAACGTTGGTACCCCCAGCATTACAGAACATCC
>Ga0182027_10007279_pt1 | contig 16352 bp, 12 predicted proteins | sample 712E1DmetaG_FD_121300 | JGI IMG/M metagenome (GOLD analysis project Ga0182027, IMG submission 121300) | Permafrost microbial communities from Stordalen Mire, Sweden - 712E1D metaG (Illumina Assembly) | ecosystem: Environmental > Terrestrial > Soil > Wetlands > Permafrost | place: Sweden...
CCGGCCCGAAGTGGCCCGGCTCTGGCCGATCGAATCGATCCGCTTTCCCGTCTATGCCGAGGGGAACCTTTTCGGCCAGGAGATCCGCTCGGAGGCGGTGATCCACGGCGCGCCGCGCGAACTGATCGCCGACGCCCTGGCGCCCGACCAGCCGTGGGGGCTGCCGGCCAAACCGGACGGCGAAGTCCCCATCGTCGTCTCGCGCTATTTCCTCGACCTTTACAACCTCGGCCTGGCGCGCAGCAGCGGCCTGCCCCTGCTCAGCCCCGCGTCGGTCCTGGGCCGCCATCTCACGGTCGTGCTCAATGCCTCGGCGGTCATTGCGCCGTCGGTCGGCCAGAACTCGCGCGCGGTGCGCGCCGTGGTCGTCGGGATCACCGCCCAGCCGGCGATCATCGGCTTGGTCATGCCCGATGGCGTGGTCCACGGTTTCAACAAGGAATATCTGCCCAACGCGCCGGCGCAGTTCGTTAAGCTCGGCGTGCAACTCAATAAGGGGGCCGATCGCGACGCCTTCATCCGTTCGATTAGCGAGCTGGGCCTGGTGTTGCCGACGGCCGACACGATCGGTGAAAAAATCAAGAATGCCGTGCGCATGGCCAGTTGGATTCTGCTGGGCCTGGCCGCCAGCGTATTCGCGCTCGGGATGCTGACCTTTTATCAGCTCTTCGCGATGACCTTCCACTCCCGCCGCCTCGACCTGATCCGGCTGCGCGCGCTGGGTCTGAGTCCCGTGCAGGTCGTCGGCCTGGCCCTGGGCGAAGTCGGCGTGATCGCCGCCGCGGCCGTCGTGCTGGCCGGCGGGGCCAACGGTCTGCTCACCTGGTGGCTCGCCGGGCGGCTGGGGGACCTGCTGCAATCGATCGGCGGACTGCCGGCGGGATTGCTGGCCCCGGCCCCCGGCTTGCTGGCCGCCTTTTCGCTGCTGCTGCTTCTCTTGACGCTCCTGCCCGCGTTGCCGATGCTCGCCTGGGTGGTGCGGGTCGAGCCCGCCCAAGTCATCCGCGATCTGTAATGTCCAATGTCAAATGTCCAATGTCAAAAAACGGATGTCAGAGGTCACTGGATCTGGCTGTCAATCGCTTACAGCGTCACCTACATGCCGACCCTCGCGCTGACCAACTCGCTGACCATGGTCCACCTGAAAGACCCCAAGCGCGAGTTCCCCCTGATCCGCAACTGGGGTTCGGTCGGCTGGATTCTGGTCGGCTGGCTCTTCTCGATTTTCTGGCTACAGCACCAGTGGCATTCCCAATCCTTCCCGCCCTTCATCGGCGGCCCCGACGTGCCCAACGCCGTGCACCGGCTCAGCGATGCCCTGCGTTTTTCGGGCGTGATTTCAATCGCCTACGCCTGCTTCTGCCTCTTCCTGCCGCATACGCCGCCCAAACGCGATGCGGTGGAAAGGCTGGCTTTCGCCAAGGCCTTCGCGCTTTTACGCAAACCTTCCTTCGCCCTGCTGGTGCTGGCCAGCCTGCCGATCAGCATGATTCACCAGATCTATCTCATGAAGGCCGGTCAGTTTCTGGTCGCCATCGGGCTCAAGGACAGCCTGATGGGCCAGGTCCTCTCGCTCGGCCAGTTTTCACAGTTGGCGGTGATGGTTTTGCTGGGGCTCCTGATCACGCGGCTGGGTTTTCGCTGGGTGATCGTGCTGGGCTGCCTGGCCTATGCGGCGCGCTATCTTGTGTTCGGTCTGCCCGGGGTGCCGCTTTCCTGGGCCGTCGCCGCGATCCTCCTGCACGGGGTCTGCTATGCCTGCTTCTTCATCGGGGCGTTTATTTACGTCGACCGGATCGCGCCGGCCGACGCCCGCCATTCCACGCAAACGGTCTTTGGGATTGTCATTTTGGGCGGGGGGCCGGTGGCGGGCGGCTATCTGCTCAAAATCCTTCAGCCGGTTTTCACGCTTCCCGGCGGCGGCGTCAATTACAGCGGATTCTGGTTGACGCTGGCGGCGGTCGCGCTGGTGACCGCCGTGGTGCTGGGGGTATTCTTCCGGGATGAGAGCCGGCCGGCAAACGTCAACGGGCAATAGAGTTTTGCAACGGTTTGGGAGTCCCGCCTTCAGGCGGAACTTAAACACCGCCTTAAGGCGGGACTCCCAAACCCGGATTTTTTATCCAGATTAGGGATCCTTGGTTATGGAACACACGACCCAACTGACCGGTTTTGCCGACGAAGCCGCCCCGGGAATCGAGGGCCAGATTCGGGCCACGCGCGAGTTGGGCTGGTCGGCGATCGAGGCGCGCGCGATCGATGGCCAGAACATTCACGACCTTTCCGAAGAGGCCTTTGAGGCCGCCTGCGCCCGGCTGGCGGAGGAAGGCGTCCGGATCAACTGCTTCGGTTCGGCGATCGCCAACTGGGGCAAACAGATCACCGATCCCTTCGAAATCACCCTGGCCGAAGTGCGCCGCGCGATCCCGCGCATGCAACTGCTGGGAACGCGCCTCATCCGCATCATGAGTTACGCCGTGCTCGAAGGGCGCGAACCCGAGGATCAGATGGCGGAGGAACGTTTTGGCTGGCTGCGCGAATTGGTGCGGCTCTTCGGCGACGCCGGCATCACCGCGGTGCACGAAAACTGCATGAACTACGGCGGGATGGGCTGGCCCTACACCCTGCGCTTGCTCGAAAACGTGCCGGGGATCAAGCTCGTTTTCGATACCGGCAACCCGGTCTTCAACGAAGACCGCAGCCAGCCCAGGCCGTATCCCAAGCAGTCGGCGTGGGAATTTTACACGCACGTGCGGCCGTTCATCGAGCACGTGCACGTCAAGGATTGCATCTTTGATCCGGCGACCGGCACGACCCAATACACCTGGCCCGGCGAAGGCCACGGCGACGTGCGCAAGATCCTCAAGGACCTGCTGGAGGACGGATACCGCGGGGCGATCTCGATCGAGCCGCACATGCAGGTCGTCTTCCACGACGCTTCCGTGAGCGCGTCGGAAGAGGCGATGGCCAGCGCCTACATCGAATACGACCGGCGGCTGGAAGCGTTGATCGAGGAAATCCGGGCCGAGATCGTCCAAGACAAAAAGATGTAATTTCAAGAAAAGTCTTTACAACAAAAAGCACCCCATCCATCTTAAAAGAATCGATGAGTGGAGTTTTGTGGAATGGCGCCGCCAGAGAAGGTCCTTTACACGATTGGTCATTCCAACCACCCGTTGGATAGGTTCCTGGAGTTGCTCAAACGCCACGGGATCGAGGTGGTTGTGGATGTGCGCTCGCGGCCGTATTCCAAATACACCCCCCATTTCAGCAAGGATGCCATCGAGGGGCATCTGCAGCGCGTGGGTTTGAAATACTTGTTTCTCGGCCGGGAACTGGGCGGCCAGCCGGATGACGAGCAGTACTATGATGAGGCCGGCCACGTGCTTTATTGGAAGCTGGCGCAAAGCCCGGCTTTTCGGGACGGGCTGGAACGTTTGAAGCAGGGGAGCCGCAAATATCGGGTGGCGCTCATGTGCGGGGAGGAGGACCCTTCGCTGTGCCACCGCCGGCTCTTGATCGCCCGGGTCTTGTTTGAACAGGGGATTCCCCTGGAGCATATCCGGGGCGATGGGGAACTGGAATCGGAAGAAGCGCTCAGAGGCCGGGAAAATGCGCAACGCATTGAGCAAGGGGACATGTTTACCGATCCCGCGGACGCGGAGCAGTCGCAATGGAAATCTACACAATCGGGTTTACGAAGAAATCCGCAGGCGAATTCTTCGGACTTCTGAGCAAGGCAGGCATCCTGCGCCTGCTGGACGTCCGGCTCAATAACACCTCGCAGTTGGCCGGTTTCGCCAAGCGGGAAGATTTTGAATTTTTTTTGCGCGAATTGTGCGGCATTGAGTACCGGCACGAGCCGCTGCTGGCGCCGAGCCAGCGGATGCTGGATGATTTTAAAAAAAAGAAGGGTGCCTGGTCCGATTACGAATTGGCTTACCGGGCGCTGCTGGAGCAACGTCAGGCCGATCAGGCTTTGTCCCGATCATTATTTGAAAGTCCGACCGTGATGCTGTGCAGCGAGGCGGCGGCCGACCAGTGCCACCGCCGGCTTGCCGCCGAATACTTGCAGGAAAAGTGGGGCGATATCCGCATCATCCATTTATGATTGCCGAGTGCAATAGGGGGGTGATTCGTATGCCAGCGATCAGATTGCTCTGCCTTGCAAATTCACGCAAACACGGAGGCCGGTGCATCGCCGGGCTTAACTTGGATGGAAGCGGCTGGGTTCGTCCGGTGGGCACCCACGCGGATGGAACGCTTTTCCCATCCGATATCACTCTTCAGGATGGAAGCGCACCGCATGTATTGGATGTGCTCGAAATTGGATTGAAGCGGCCCCGGCCCGAGGATCACCATCCCGAGAATTGGGTCATCGACGGACGGCGCTGGCGGCTGCTGGCGCGGCCGATGGACGCTTGGTCTGACTGGATCAGCCGGCAACCTATCGAGACGGGGCCGATGCTGTTTGGCGGTTTTGATGATCGGATCCCTTTCGGTGCAAAGGTCAGCCATTCGCTGGCACTGCTAAGGATCATGGACTTGCACTGGAGAATCATGGTCGGGGATGACCGGCGCAAATTGCGGGTGCGGTTTATGCTGGCGGGTCAGCTTTACGATCTTGGTGTCACGGATGACCAACTGGAAGGGCGCTTTTCGACCTGGGCACAAGGCGTTTATCCACTGAAACTGGCGCCGGGATTTGAGGACGCGGGGGAAGCGCTGATGACGGTCAGCCTCGGCGAGCAGTTTGCGCCCGTGGAGGATGGACCGGCCTACTGTTTCAAGCTGGCTGCGGCCGTAATACCAATGGCGCGAGCTTATGCGGAGAATGCGCGGGAGGTCCCGCACAAAGTTGATGAGCATTCACTGCAATCGTATGATGTCGAGACTGTTCGCCAGTCGTACGCGCACGCTTACATGCCTTGGAGTGAAGAGGAAGAGAGGTTGCTTTGCGTGCGCTTCAAATCCGGCGCGAGGATCCCGCAGCTCGTTAAGGAGTTTCAACGTCAACCCGGCGGAATTGTCAGTCGTTTGAAGAAACTTGGATTGCTGCTCGATGATGCGCGCCAACGATGATGGCCTTTATATATATTCGATAAAAATCCTTTCTTCATCCCTGCAAAGCACCTAAACTTCCTCAGATTATGCCGCCATTCCGAGCACGGGTGATCATCACATGCCGCCGCTTGACCCACTCCCCATTGATCCGCTGATTCCCGGGCTTGTCGCCGCTTTGCAGGCGCGGCCCAACGCGGTGGTCGTGGCGCCGCCGGGGGCGGGCAAGACGACGCGGATCCCGCCGGCACTAGTCGCGGCGGACTTTCTAAAAAACGCCGAGGCAAAATCTCCTTCGCGCGCGGTGGTCCTGTTGCAGCCGCGCCGGGTGGCCGCGCGCGCCGCCGCCGCGCGCATCGGCGCGGAGCGGGGCTGGCGGCTGGGCGAGGAGGTCGGCTATCACATCCGTTTCGATAACCGCACCGGCCCGGCGACGCGGCTGCGCGTATTGACGGAAGGAATCCTCACCCGCCAGCTTCAGGCCGACCCGTTTCTGGAGGGCGTCGGCTGCGTCATCCTGGATGAATTTCACGAGCGCAGCATCCATACCGACCTGGCGCTGGCGCTGCTGCGCGAGGTGCAGGCCAGCGTGCGCGCGGACCTGCGCATCGTGGTCATGTCGGCGACGATGGACCCGCGCCCGGTGGCCGAATATTTATCGGATGCCCACGGCCCCGCCCCGATCTTCGAGGGCGCGGGGCGGATGTTTCCGGTTGAGCTTGAATTCTTAAAGCGTTCCGATCCGGCTCCGGTTTGGGAGCAATCGGCCGCGGCCGTGCGCGGCGCATTGGCGGCGGGCGAGGCGAGCGGGCACGTGCTGGTCTTCCTGCCCGGCATCGGCGAGATCCGCCGCACCGAAGCGCTGCTAGGCGGGATCGATGCCGAGCTTCACGTGCTGCACAGTTCGGTCACCAATGAAGCGCAGGACCGGGCGCTGCGGCCGAGCGCGCGGCGCAAGCTGATCCTGGCCACCAACATCGCCGAAACGTCGCTGACGATCGACGGCGTGCGCACGGTCGTCGATTCGGGTCTGGCGCGCGTGTTGATGAACGACCCGCGCCTGGGGATCGACCGGCTCGAGCTGCGCCGAATCAGCCGCGCCTCGGCCGTCCAGCGCGCGGGCCGCGCCGGACGCACCGCGCCGGGCCGCTGCCTGAGGCTGTGGACCCGCTCCGAAGACGCGGCGCTGGAGGAGCGCGAGACGCCCGAAATCCACCGCATCGACCTGGCGGCGACGGTGCTGGCGCTACGCGCGTTCGGCGCCGGCGATCCGGCGCGCTTCGGCTGGTTCGAGCCGCCGCGGCCCGAAGCGCTTGCCCGCGCCGACGCGCTTTTGACGATGCTGGGGGCCATCGACAAACGCGGCGCGCTCACGCCGCTGGGCCGGCGCCTGGCCGCGCTGCCGCTGCATCCGCGCATCGGGCGGCTGCTGCTGGCCGGGGCCGAGGCGGGCCTTTTGCGCGAGGCGGCGACGCTGGCCGCGCTCCTTTCGGAAAGGGAAATTCTGGCCGCCGGCCACCAGGCGCGCCGCCGCCAAGCCGCCTGGGAAGGCGATTCCGATTTGCTCGACCGGTTGGATTTATTGGAACACGCGGGCCAGGCGGCGGAGCTCGATCCGCAGGCCGTGCGGGCGGTCGAGCGCGTGCGGGACGACCTGATCGAAGTGGCGCGGCGTATCCTGAAGGCTTAGAATCAGGGTGGTGGTTTGTAAGTGGTTTTGGTAATCAATCCGGAGGTGGCCGTGATGAAACAAAAATTCTCAGCCGGTATCTGGCCGGAGGGCGACTGGTATGTTGCCCAGTGCCTGGAAGTTGATATTGCCAGCCAGGGGAAAACGCCAGAGGAGGCGCTGGCCAATCTGCGTGAGGCGGTCGAGTTGTTCATGGAATGCGCCGACCCGCAGGAGATTGCGCGCCGGGTTCATGGCGGCGCTCGGATCATGGAATTCGAGATTGCTCGTGGGTAAACTCGGAATATTTTCCGGACGGGAAGTCTGCTCCATTCTTGCGCGGCATGGTTTTGCCGAAGTCCGCCGCCGAGGAAGTCATGTGGTTATGCAAAGGCAGATGCCCACGGGAACGGTAACTCTTCCCGTGCCCGACCACAAAGAAGTGACTATCGGGACTTTACAATCGATTATTCGGCAGAGCGGCATTTTGCGGAGCGAATTTGAAAGGTCAAATTGATCAACCACCCAGGAGGCCATTTCAGTGAACCGCGAGCGTGAAACGGCGCTGCGCAAAATTCTCCTGACCGCGTATCCCGACCGCGTGACGCTGCGGCGGGCGAACGATCCCGCGCGCGGGCTGATGGTCGGCGGGCGCGGCGTCGTGCTGGAGCCTTCGTGCGTGGTACGCCAGGCGCCGCTCTTTCTCAGCATCGATCCGCGCGACACGGCGGCGATGGCGGGAGCAGGCGAGGCGCGCGTCAGCCTGGCCAGCGCGATTGACGAGGCGTGGCTGGAGGAGCTTCTTCCGCATCTTATCGAGCGGCGCACCATGCACCGCTTTGACGAAACGCGCGGCAAGGTGATGCGTCTGCGCCAGACGATCTTTGCCGGGCTGGTCGTGCGCGAAGAAGAATCCGGCGCGCGCGGCGGTCACGAAGGCGCCTCCGAGGCGCTCTTTGAAACCCTCCAGCGCGACGTGGAAGCGGTTTTTAAAAATGATGAGAGCGCCGTTCGCCTGCTGGCGCGCCTGAGTTTTTTGCGCCGCCAGATGCCCGAACTCGGATGGCCTGAGATGAACCATGATGACCTGGAGGAGATCTTGCGCGAGGCTTGCGCGGGAGCCGCTTCGCTGGCCCAGGTTCACGCGCACGGGCTCGCGCGCCTGATTGAAAGCAGGCTGTCCTGGAAGCAGCGCGCGGCGCTCGATCAGCACGCGCCCGAAGCCGTGGCGGTGCCCAGCGGCAGCCGCATCCGCCTGCAATACGCGGATGACGGCGCCGCGCCGATCCTGGCCGCGCGCCTGCAGGAACTCTTCGGCTGGGCCGAGACGCCGCGCCTGGCCGCCGGGCGCGCGCCGGTGCTGCTGCATTTGCTCGGGCCGAACTATCGCCCGGTGCAGGTGACGATGGATCTCAAAAACTTCTGGAACACCACGTACGCCGAAGTGCGCAAGAACCTGCGCGCGCGCTATCCCAAACACCCCTGGCCCGAGGATCCATGGAACGCCCCGGCCGCCGCGGTCGGGCGACGGCGGCGGAGGGAATGAAGCTCATGGGATCTCGTCCTCATGTCGCGTTCCAGGATTTGTTTGAGAGAGCCGACTCATTAATTATGGGAAAAACTTATGGGAAAAGATGATTATATTTATCACGAAGCATTTCCAAAAGGTTCAAAGGTAAAGATCCAGAATCGTTCTTTTCTTGAGAACTTTCTGGGGTCCTGGAAATTCCATGATAAATTGAACCCAGAGCAATTGAATTATGCAGGCTATATCGCCGAAGTAGAATCGATCGGATTTTACCACGGCGGTGACGAATTGTATAAACTCAAGAACGTTCCCGGAATCTGGCACAAGCAATGTTTAGAAGTCTTTACACCGCCTCCCTGATTTTTGTCTTTTCCGCAAGATTTCTTGACGCAGAGACAACAGCGGAGTGATGGCTAAAGCCCGGAGCGAGAAGCCGCGCTGAAGCGCGCTGGAGTGTCAAGAAGCCCAGCAAAACCCACCGGCTGAAGCCGGGGGCAAGGAGGAGCGTGCTCAAGCACGCTAAAATTGAAGAACCACACACCCCCTAAACCCATCCTTCCTCCCCTGGAGCCTTTTGAATTATCCCGCGCCGCGCTGGCCCGCGTCTTGAGCGCGGTGCAGGCCCAAACCGGACGCTCCTGGCGCGTCGCTCCGCGCGCGTTTTATGACCAGGATACGGAAGCGGCGACGCGCAGCCTGCTGGGTTGCTTGCTCGTGCGGGTCTTTGCCTCGGGCCGGGCGACCGACGCGCCGGGCGCGCCCGGCGCGCGGTTTTGCGGCGGGCGGATCGTCGAAGCCGAGGCTTACGTCGGGGAGCACGATCCGGCGGCCCATGCCGCGCGCGGCCGGACGCCGGTGACGCAAATCCTTTATGGCGAGCCGGGCCATGCTTACGTCTTTCAAATCTACGGTCTTCATTATTGCCTGAATGTGGTGGTCAAGCCCGCCGGCGAGCCCGGTTGCGTGCTGATCCGCGCCATCGAGCCGCTGTTTGGTTTGGAGGCGATGCTCGAGCGTCGCAAGCTCGAGGGGGCCAAGATTCACGAAATCGGCTCGGGTCCGGGCAAGGTCTGCCAGGCGCTGGGCATCGATCGCCGGTTGGGCGGCGCCGATTTCACCGCCGATCCGCTGCTGATTTTGTCCTCGGATCAGCCGCCGCCGGCGATCCGCCGCGGCCCACGCATCGGCGTGACCAAGGCCGCCGATTGGCCCTTGCGTTTTTGGATCGACGGCTCGCCATGGATCTCCAGGAAATGCGGAATGCGGAATGCGGAATGAAGAAAAGACGGTAACGCAAAGAACCGCGAAACTTAGCGCGGCGAATCCGCAACCTCAGGGCATCATTCAGAATGATTTCTCAGTTCCCTCCGTTGCCTCCTGTTTTACCTTGGCCGCCGGTGCGCAAGAGATTCTGTACAGGAGAAAACGGAGAATCTGGAGCAAAGTCGCACCCCAAACGCCTCATAAACGATCAACATGACAAATCATGGCGATGAAATCGACACGGCTTGCGATGAGTCCGTAGGGATTCTTGAAAGTTTTGTCCCAATCGTCCTCGTCCTCGGAATGTTGAATTGCCATCGATTATGATTACGATGACGATCACGAGCACGAGCACGAGCACGAAAAATCAGGAGGGAATTTTCTGGAATCGATCTAAAAGCTGAAAAGGGCGGCGCGGGCACAAATTCTGTCAAAGATTGCCGGGCGCCTGCCGATAAGCTTTGCAGACGACGCCGGTATGTCTCCGGCGCACGGCGGCTGTTTATTGGCGCGGGCTCAGCCTTGGCGCTCAAGCGGGAGTGGTGCATGGACGGGTCGGGATTCGTTATCGGGATTGATCTGGGGACCACCAACTCGGTGGTTGCGGTCATTGAGGCCGGCGAAGCCTCGGTCATTCCCAACCTGGAGGGGCAAGCCAAGACGCCCTCGGTGATCGCCTTGATGGAAGACGGCCAGGTCATTGTCGGCGAGATTGCCCGCCGCCAGGCCTCGACCCAGCCCGAGCGCACGATTTCCTCGGTCAAACGCCTCCTCGGGCGGCTTTACGCCGAAATCGCCGCGGACGAGGAATTGTATCCGTTCAAGCTTGCCGAAGAAAAGGATGGCCGCGTGCTGATCGAGGTCGGCGGGCGCGGCTACCTTCCCGAGGAGCTTTCCGCGCGGGTGCTCAAGAAACTCAAGGACGCGGCCGAGAGCTACCTCGGCGAAAGTGTCCAGCGGGCCGTGGTGACCGTGCCGGCGTATTTCGACGACCTACAGCGCCAGGCCACGCTCGAGGCGGCCAAGCTCGCCGGGCTGGAGGTGCTGCGCCTGCTCAACGAACCGACGGCCGCGGCCATGGCGTACGGACTGGGCCGCGACGGCCAGCACACGGTCGCCGTTTACGATTTCGGCGGCGGCACCTTCGATTTCAGCGTCCTAGAGATCGACAACAAAACCTTCGAGGTCCTGCTTTCCACCGGCGACAGCCGCCTGGGCGGCGATGACCTCGACAAATTGCTGGTCGATCATCTGGCCGACATCTTTTATCAGGCCCACGGCATCGACCTGCGTCAGGACCTGTTGACTCTGCGCCGGCTCATGGATGCGGCCGAAAAGGCCAAATGCGAGCTTTCCTCGGCCTACGAGACGCTGGTCAACCTGCCCTTTATCACTTATAAGGACGGCCAGGCGCTGCACCTGGAATGCTCGCTCGCGCGCGAGACCTTCGAGGCCCTGGCCGAACCGCTGATCCGCGAGACGATCGACTGCTGCGGACACGCCCTGCGCCAGGCCAAAGTGAAGAAAAACGAGATCACCCGGATCATTCTCGTGGGCGGCTCGACGCGCATCCCCCTGGTGCAGGACATGGTGGAGGAATTCTTCGGCATCGCCCCCTTCAAGGGGCTTAACCCCGACGAGATCGTCGCCGTCGGCGCCGCCACCCAGGGGGCGGTGATGAATGGCGAACTCGATGACGTGGTGCTGCTCGACGTGACCCCGCACTGCCTGGGCCTGGAGATCAAGGGCAACCGCAAGAGCACCGTCATCGAGCAGAACAGCACGATCCCGATCAAGGTGACCAAGACCTTCACCACGACCGAAGAAAATCAGTCGTACGTGAACATCCACGCCTTGCAGGGCGATTCCGAGCAGGCCTCGGAATGTCGCAGCCTTGGCAAATTCACCCTTTCCGGGATCGCCAACGCCCCGGCGGGCATCCCCCGGATCCAGGTGACCTTCTTCATTAACGCCGACGGCATTGTCGATATTTCGGCCAACGATGTGCAAAGCGGCGCGGCCAAGTCGCTGACCATCAATCACGCCTCACTGACCGTCGACGAGCGACGCTCGCAGCAGATCGGTGAGCCGCGCCGCAAGCGCCGCCGCCGCCAGAACACCGCCATCGAAGGCCGCCTCGCATCCCGGGGCGGGCCGACGGCCGCCGCCGATTCGGGTCAGCCGGTTCCCAGCGTGCCCGGCGAGGGGCCGATGGCCGCGGCGGAATCGCTGGTCGCCGCCCAGGCGATTCCCGATCGTGCGCCCGATGGGGCCGGCGAGAGCCGCTCGCGTGAGAGGCTTTCCGGCACGTTCGCCGAAATCAACGGCGACACCCAGCCGCGCGACGAGACGACTCCTGAACGCCGCGTCTCAACCCAGAAGCAGAGCCTGGACCGAACCCGGACGCAGGTCGGCAAGAGCCGGTCCGCGCCGCCGCGCGCCGCTTCGCGCAACGCGGCGCCCCCCCCCCGCCCGGTCACGAACCCCGCCTGGCGCCGCGAAGCGCCGGCCCCCGCCTCTGGCGCCCCTCGGGCCGCACGCGCGCCGTCGGCGCAGCCCGTGGTGGACGCCTCCGCCGAGCTGGGCACGCCTTCGGCGGCGCTGGGACTTCAATGCGCCGTCCCCCCCCGGCTCGAGCCGGTCGTCGAGCAACTGGTTCGCGGGCGGCAGGATGCTCAAGCCTGCCAGGCTTACACGTCGGCTCGCGAGGAGTTTCTGCGCTTTTGCCGCCAGAACACCTGTGAGGTTTCCTTACAACTGCTCCTCGCCCGGTTCTTTCTCTACACCCGCCAGGCCGAGGAGGCGCGCGACGTGCTCGAAGCGGTGCGCGCGCAGTCGGCCGATCCGGTCACCGAGCGCGAAGTCATCGAAATTTATGGCCAGCTCTGCCGCCTGTTCCCCCATTATATTGCCGCGCGCAAGGAACGCGCCGCCCTGGCCCTGGCCGCCGGCGACGTTTCGACGGCCATGCTCGACCTGGAATTCGTGATCAAGCGCGAAGAGGGGGACGAGGAGGCCCTCGGACGGCTCGCGCAGGTTTACGAAAAGGTGCTCGCCGAGAAACCGGACCACACCGTCCAGTTCAAGCTGGTCAAGCTGCACCTGCGCCGCCAGGAACTGGATGCGGCGATTGGCCTGCTCCAGCAGCTCGTCAGCCTGCCCGACTACCGCGACCGCGCCAACCGGGTCCTCGGCCTGTGCTTCTGGCAGAAGGGGATGCGCTACCTGGCCTGGCAGAAATTCCGCAATCTCGCGCTCGACGAGGAGCTCAAGGATATCCTATACCGCCTTTCCGAAGATATGGAACAGCATGACGAGTTGCTGCACGCGAAATACGCGCTGGAACGGATTTATGAAAACGACATCAGCTTTCGCGAGGTCGGCGAGCGGATGAAGAAGCTGACCTACCGCATGCAGTTGCAAAAGGACGATCGTTACGGCGCCGGCCATGTGCGCACCCCCCTGCCGGCCGAGGCCGGCAGCGAGTTCAGCCGCCGCTTCGAGGTGATCGAGGAAATCAACCGCGGCTCGATGGGGATCGTGTTCAAGGCCCGCGACCTGATCGTGGACGAGATCGTCGCCATCAAAATCCTCAACGATTTCCTCTGCAGCGACCCGGCGGCGGTCGAACGCTTCAAACAGGAGGCGCGCTCGGCCCGCAAGCTGACCCACCTCAACATCGTCCGCATTCACGACATGTTCGAACTGGACGACAAGAAAATCATCTCGATGGAGTATATCGAGGGCGAGAACCTCAAGACGCTCCTGGCGCGCAGCGTCACCTTCACCGAGGATTCGGTGCTCAACTATCTGGTGCAGATCTGCGAGGGGCTGGCCTACGCCCACCGCCTGCACATCGTCCACCGCGACATCAAGCCGGCCAACATCATGCTGACCGACCGCGGCGTGGTCAAGATCACCGACTTCGGCATCGCCAAACTGCTCACCGATCAGCAGACCAAGGGCGGGACGATGGTCATGGGCACTCCGCTCTACATGGCGCCCGAGCAGATCGAAGGCTCCAAGGTCGACCACCGCTGCGACGTCTATTCGCTCGGCATCATGCTTTACGAATTGGTCAGCGGGCAACCCCCCTTCCATGAAGGGAATATCGAATACCAGCACATTCATCACCCCGCGCCGGAGATTCGGATCGGCATCAGCGAAAGGCTGCGCGAAGTCATCATGCGCTGCGTCGAGAAGGATCCGGCCAAACGTTTCCAGAACGTCGAGGAGATTTTAGCTCGGATCATCTGAATCGCACCCATGCGTTGAACCCCGTAAGCGACCCCTCAGTCAAAGGAATGCCTGCCATGACCGTCCCAGAATGCAACGTCGAGCAAAAAGACTTCTTCTCGCCCAATTGCGAGATTCATGTGCGCGAAATCGCCGAGATCGACGGCACGCTGAGCGTCGTTCTGGATGGCCAGATTCGATACCTTTCGGTCGCCAGCCTGCAGGCCTTTTTCCAGGAACAATTGCGCCAGCACGCGCCCGGCCGGCTGGAGCTTGATTTCTGCAAAGTGACCTTTGTCGACAGCCAGGGCCTGGCGCTGCTGATCGGGGTCTACAAAGCCTGCATGGCGAACAAGATCAAGCTGGCGATCCGCGGCGCGTCGCCCAACGTCCGAAGCTTGCTGGAGCTGACCCGGATCAACAAATTAATCGAGCTGATCTGAGGGAATTAAACATCCCGAGGACGAGAACGGGGACGAGGGCGATTGGGGCAATACTTTCAAGAGCACCTCTAAATTGGTCAAAATCAGCCTCTCAAAGGGACCGGCGAATCCCCGGCCGGAAAAGACAAGAGCGCGCTTGACAAGTTTCCGTGATTTATGGATATTAGTGACTCTTGCCGAATTGCTCCGGCATAGCTCAATCGGTAGAGTAGCGGACTGTTAATCCGTTGGTTGTAGGTTCGAGTCCTACTGCCGGAGCCAAAGTCTAAAAAATAAAAACAAGCCCTTGCATATTCATGCGAGGGTTTTTGTTTCGTGTAGAGGGCTGCCGATGAAACGTTTGGCGATGGTGATGATGGTGGGTTTGAGCTTGGTCTGCGGGTTGGCTGGGACCGTGCGCGGGGGCGAAGCGGTGCCCCGTCCCGAGCCCCCGCGTCCGGATTTCTTTCGCGCGGCCTGGCTGACGCTGAACGGAGCGTGGCAATTCGAAATCGACGACAAGGATGACGGCACGGCGCGCGGCCTGACCTCGGGCAAGGACCTGGCCGCCAAAATCATCGTCCCCTTCTGCCCCGAGAGCAAGCTTTCCGGCATTGCCCACATCGAGCTGATGAAGCACGTCTGGTACCGGCGCACCTTCCGCGTGCCCGAGTCGATGAGCGGCAAGCGCATCCTGCTCCACTTTGGCGCGGTGGACTACCGGGCCTGGGTCTGGCTCAACGGCCATCTGCTGGGCGACCACAGCGGCGGCGGCACCCCCTTCGCCTTCGAGCTCACCCCGTTCCTGCGCCCCGGCGCCAACGAGCTGGTCGTGCGCGTCTACGACGACCGGACGACCGGTCTGCAGCCGGCCGGTAAGCAGACGCCTACGGTCAGTTACAGTTGCCTCTATACCCGCACCACCGGCATCTGGCAGAGCGTCTGGCTGGAGGCGGTCGGCCAGGCTTACGTTGAAAACGTGACGGTGACGCCCGATCCGGATCACTCGCGCGTGCTGCTACAACTGGCGCTGAGGGACGCCGGCCCGGGGATGCGGGTCAAGGCCGAAGCGTTCGCCGAGGGTCGGCGGGTCAGCTCGGAGTCGGCGCCGGCTGTGGGGCGGACGATTCCGCTGGCGCTCGCGCTGAGCGAAAAGCGCCTCTGGCAGCCCGGCAAACCCTTTCTCTACGACCTCAAACTGACCTTGAGCCGGGGCGACCAAACGGTGGACGAGGTGCAAAGTTATTTTGGCCTGCGCACGGTCGCGATCCAGGGCCGCGCGATCCTGATCAACGGCCGACGTGTCTTCCAGCGCCTGATCCTCGACCAGGGTTTTTACCCCGACGGCATTTGGACCGCGCCCACGGACGAAGCGATCCGGCGCGACATCGAGCTTGGGCTGGCCGCTGGCTTCAACGGCGCGCGCATGCATCAGAAAGTCTTCGATTCGCGCTATCTTTACTGGGCCGACAAGCTGGGTTACCTGGTCTGGGGCGAGTTCCCCAACTGGGGGATCAACGGCCGCCCGGAATCCTATGCCCCCTTCATTCAGGAGTGGACCGAGGTCGTGCTGCGCGACCGCAGCCACCCGGCCATCATCGGCTGGTGTCCCTTTAACGAAACGGGGACCGATTGCCACGAGCTGCAGGAGACGGTCTGGCGCCTGACCGGGGCGATCGACCCCACGCGCCCGCGGCTCGAGACCAGCGGTTACGCCCATACCTTGCCCTATGGCGAGGCGATCGACGCCCACGATTATTGCCAGGAGCCTGATGTCTTTCGGAAACACTGGCTGGAGTACTTCACGGGCGCGCGGACGGGCCTGACCCCGCCCGCCCGCTACCTGAACTTCGCCGGGGCCGCCATTCCGGGCGATCGCGGCATCCCCTTCATGGTCAGCGAGTTCGGCGGCGCCTTCTGGGGCAAGGCCAAAGGCTGGGGTTACGGCTCGGGCCCGCAAAACGTCGAGGAGTTCTACCAGCGATACGAGAAGCTGGTCGGCGTCCTGCTCGACAACCCTTACAATTTCGGCTTCTGCTACACCCAGCTTACCGACGTCGAACAGGAACAGAACGGCCTTTACGATTATGCCCGCAACGCCAAGTTCGACGCCAAGCGCCTGCATGCGATCACGGCGCGCCGGGCCGCCTACGAGCAAACCGAACCGCCGGCG
>Ga0182027_10007280_pt1 | contig 16350 bp, 15 predicted proteins | sample 712E1DmetaG_FD_121300 | JGI IMG/M metagenome (GOLD analysis project Ga0182027, IMG submission 121300) | Permafrost microbial communities from Stordalen Mire, Sweden - 712E1D metaG (Illumina Assembly) | ecosystem: Environmental > Terrestrial > Soil > Wetlands > Permafrost | place: Sweden...
ACGGTTCGGGCCGATCCGGTTCTGCATGTCGGAGATGACCTTGCGCTCGAACCAGATCATCATCATCACCGAGACCAGCAGCACACCGAAGGCGACGAGAACTTTGACGGCGACGATGATCACGACGCCGAGGCCGACCCCGTTGGCAAAAAGCGGATCGGACATCAGCTCACCGCCTCCACATCCACCCTCACCAGCGCGAGAGATGAGTCGACCAGCACCGAAGCTCCGGCAGAAGGGTCAGACGCAACGTTGAACTGGAGGAGGGCCACTCCGCTTTGGAGACCGACCTCGTCGCAAGCAGCGACCACGATCTCACCTCGCGACGAGCGCACTCGCACGTGCTCACCGGGCCCGACGCCCAGCGAGTTCATGTGCTCGGGCGCGAGATGCAGCTTCTGGGGAGCCGCCAGCGGCGCGAGCGATCCGGCCGAGCTGACGAGCGTGCCCTGATCGTAAAGCACGCGCCGGACCACGAGGGCTAGCGAGCTATCCCCTACCGGCGCGGTCGGCGCCGTGACGGCCCAATCTCCGGGGTCGAACAGCAAGGGCGCGGGCTGGCGGGTGCCGGCAGGAACCGTCGCGGCTGGAGGCGCCTCTCGGGTGTCGGAGCCCTCCTTCGTGCCGTCAGCCTGCTCCTCGTCGAGGTCATCTTCCAGCTCCTTTGGCTCCACGCCCGGAGACATCGCCGCCCCAGCGCCGAGGGGTGCGCCCTGCTCCTCCACCGAGTCGATCCCAGGTGTCGCGATCGGGTCGAGCATGCGCGGGCGAATGGTCAGCTGCACGGGCGCCGCCTTGATCGGCACGACTATGCCGTCTGCCGCGTCTATGGCCGCGAGCGCCGCTGCGCTACAGCCGGAGTGCGTCGGCGAAAGCCGCTCGATCTCGGCCCAGATGCCATCGAGGGACTCGAAACCGAGATCGGCCCCGAGGCAGTCCGCCAGCTCGGTTGCGATCACCCAATCCGCACGGGCGACACCGGGCGGCACGACCTTTGCCGCGAGCCGACTGACGCGGCCTTCCAGGTTCGTCGTGGAGCCTCCGCGTTCGGCGTAGCCCGCGGCGGCAAGCACGACGTCCGCGAGCATCGACGAGGCATTGAGAGCCGTCTCGACTGCCACGAGGAACTCGACCCGCTCGAGGGCACGCTGCGCGAGGTCGCGGTCGGGAAAGTCCGACAATGGGTCAGCTCCGAGTAACACGAGCACGCTGAGCTCGCCGCGAGCTGCGGCCTCGAGCATCCCGGCAGTGTCGAGGCCTCGTCGCAGTGGTGCCGAGCCCCAGTGCTCGGCGAAAAACGCCCTTCCTTTGTCGAGGGCCACCCTGCCAGGGAGCAGTCCCGGGGCACATCCCACGTCGATGGCCCCGTGCACGTTGCCGCGGCGCAGCGCCGAGAGGAAGCGCGCACTCGGCCAGGCTGTCGCGAACACGCTTGCCGCTGCCGCAATCTGGTCCGGCGACTCCGACAGTGACGGGCGACCGAGCACGACGACGACGCCGTCGCCGGACTCTGTTGCGACGATGGTCCGGGCAAGCTCAGCCGCCTCGCCCGGCTTGTAGGTGAGCGAGGTGGCCACCGAGCTCAGTCCTGACCGGACCGGTGAACACTCGAGGATACGGAGTCCCTCGTTCGCGGCAGCCTGGCGCAACCTCAAGTAAAGGACCGGCAGTTCCTCGCGCAGGTCGCCGGCAAGCACGACGACGGTGTTCGCCGCGATCGTCTCCTCGATGCTCGCCCGGGGCAAGCTCGCGACCAGCTCCGCAGGCAAACCGTCCCCCAGCTGAGCATCGAAATTGTCGGTGCCGATGACGCCTTTAACGAGCTTGACCCAGGCGTAGGCGTCCTCGTTGGCAAGCCGCGAACCACCGATTACACCCACCGAAGTCGCTCCCGGGCCATCGAGACTCTGGAGGATCCGATCAGCGACCTCGCCAAGAGCCGCGTGCCAGCTGGACTGCTCAAGACCCGTGTCACGCCGCACGAGCGGTTGGCTCAAGCGCTCCGGGGATGCCACGGCCTCGAACCCGAAACGACCCCGGTCGCAAAGCCAGCTCTGGTTCACGGGCTCGGAGTCGACACCGAGGTACCTGACGAGCGCGCCGGCAGAAGACTGCGCGACCATGCGGCAGCCGACCGCGCAGGTCGTGCACGTCGTCTCGACCTGCTCAAGGTCCCAGGGGCGGGACTTGAATCGGTACGGAACCGCGGTGAGCGCGCCCACCGGACAGATCTGGACAGTGTTGCCGGCGAAGTAGGAAGTGAAGGGCTCACCCGGGAAGATCGCGACCTCGATCCGGTCACCACGTTCGGCGAAGTCGATGAGAGGCTCACCCGCCACCTCCTCGGCGAAGCGAGTGCAACGCGCACACTGGATGCAGCGCTCCCTGTCGAGCAGCACCAAAGGACCGATCTCGATGGGCTTGGCCCAGTGCCGCTTCTCTTCGACGAATCGGCTCTCCCCCGGCCCGTGCGACACTGACTGGTCCTGGAGGGGGCATTCGCCTCCCTTGTCGCAAACCGGGCAGTCCAGCGGGTGGTTGAGGAGCAGGAATTCGAGAACGCCCTCCTGAGCCTTGCGAGCGGCCTCGGACTCGGTGAGGATCTCCTGGCCGTCCATCACCTCGGCGAAGCAGGCCGGTTGCAGGCTCGGGCCCCGAGGGCTCGAGACCTCAACGAGGCACATCCGGCACATCCCGACCGACTTCATCCGCGGGTGGTAGCAAAAACGCGGGATGAAGACCCCTGCCCGCTCTGCGGCAGAGATGATGAGCTCGCCCTTGCGCGCCTGAACTGGCCGCCCGTCGACGGTGATGGAGACACCTGCCGGGGTCTGGTCGGGGTCAACCACGGCGCAGCTCGTCTGGCGGGAAGGGGCAGGATCCCTCTTTCACGTGCATGAGCAACTCGTCGCGGAACATCTTGGCCACCGACACGATCGCAGAAGGGATCGACGGGCCGAACACGCAGATGGTGGTCTGCTTGGGTGGCCACGAGAGGCCGGGCGAGATGTTGTCGCACGCGTCGAGCACGAGATCGATGTCCTGTTCGCGGCCAAGGCCCTGCTCGAGGCGGTGCATGATCTTCTCGATCCAGCCGCTGCCCTCCCTGCACGGGGTGCACTGGCCGCACGACTCGCGGTGGAAGAACCGGGCGATCCGCCACGCGACACGGACCGGGCAGGTTTCGGAGTCCATCACGACGACCGATCCCGACCCGAGCATCGAGCCGGCCTTTCCGACCGCGTCCTGATTCAAGCCCAGATCGAGCTCGTCAGGTCCGAACCACGGTGCGGAGACACCACCGGGAATGAACGCCCGCAGCGCCTTTCCATCCGGTATGCCCGCACCGAGCGACGGGTCGTAGATGAGGTCCCGGAACGTCGTCTTCGACATCTCGATCTCGAACCACCCCGGGTGCTCGACGCGCCCTGACAGGGCGAACAGGCGGGTCCCGGCGGAGGAACCCTCGCCGAGGGCCGCGAAGCGGTCGCCACCCTTAAGCAAGATCCAAGGCAGGTTCGAGACGGTCTCGATGTTGTTCACCACCGTCGGCTCCCCGTAGAGACCCACGGCAGCGGGAAAGAAAGGGGGCTTTATCCGGGGAAAGCCGCGCTTGCCTTCGAGGCTCTCCAAAAGCGCCGTCTCCTCGCCGCAGATGTAGGCGCCTGCACCGGGATGGATCACGATGTCGAGCGCGTAGCCGGTCCCCAAGATGTCGGAACCGATGGCGCCGTGCGCGTACGCCTCGTTGCACGCCTGTTGCAAGCGTTCCAAGCCGAGGGCGAACTCTCCCCTGCAGTAGATGAACGCCTGGGCTGCCCCCGTCGCGTAGGCCGCTATCGCCGTTCCCTCGATGATCTGGTGTGGGTCGCGCTCGATGAGCATGTGGTCCTTGAACGTCGCCGGCTCGCTCTCGTCGCCGTTCACCACGAGGTAGCGGGTCGGGGCGTCGCGCAACATCGACCACTTCCGCCCAGCTGGGAAGCCCGCCCCGCCGCGCCCGAGCAGACTCGCCTTGTTGACCTCGGCGGCGACGTCGGCCGGCTTCATGCCGAGCCCTTTGCGGAGTCCCTCGTAGCCGCCCGTGGCGAGGTAGCGCTCGAGTGTGAAGGAGTCGTCGAGCTCCACTCGGGACGTCACGATGCGGGGGGACTGGGTGATCATTGCGGCACCGCCCCTGCGATAGGGCCGACAGCGGCTTCGCCCTGGCCCGCACCAGGTGCCGATCTCGCCTCTTGGGCGGGCAGGCCGACACTGCGATCGACCCGGCTCAGGACCCCGTGAGCAGGAACTGTTTCGGCGAGACGACCCGAACGGAGATCGTTGGCGAGAACGTCGAAGGCGTCGGGGTCGAGCGGGCCGAAGAACCGGTGGTTCACCTGCACGCACGGGGCGTTGTCACACCCCGCCAGGCACTCGGCTTCCTCGAGGGTGAACTCGCCGTCTGCGGTCGTCTGGCCGACCGAGATCCCAAGGGTGGCCTCTGCATGGTCGAGGACCTCGTAGGCCCCAGCGAGCATGCAGGCGACGTTCGTGCACACCGTGACGACATGGCGCCCGACCGGTTCGGTGTGCAACATGTCGTAGAAGCTCGCCGTGCCCCGGACCTCGGCCGGGGTGCAGCCGACAAGCGCGGCGATGTCTTCCATCGCCTCGGGGGTGAGCCAGCCGTCCTGTGCCTGCGCGAGATGGCACAACGGGATGAGCGCGGAGCGCCGCTGCGGGTAGCACGCCACGATCGCCTCGGCCCTGGAACAGATCTCCGGTGACAGATGCGCCATCAGCGGTCGACCTCCCCCATCACCGGATCGACCGAGGAGATGACAGCGATCGCGTCCGCGATCAGCCCGCCGCGCAGCAACGGCGGCAGCGTCTGCAGGTTCACGAAGCTCGGTGCCCTTATGTGCATCCGGTACGGCTTGTTCGAACCGTCCGAGACGAGGTAGCACCCGAGCTCACCGCGAGGCGACTCGATAGCGGTGTAGACCTCGCCTGAGGGGACCTCGAAGCCCCTCGTGAAGATCTTGAAGTGGTGGATGAGCGCTTCCATCGACTCGTCGATGCGTGCCCGCGGCGGTGGGGTCACCTTCTTGTCCTGCGCCCGGTAGTCCCCCGGCGGCATCTTCTCCACGCACTGGCGGACGATCCTGCACGACTCCCTGATCTCGTTGAGCCGCACAGCGTATCGGTCGTAGGTGTCCCCGACCGTGCCGACGATGACGTCGAAGTCGACCTCGCCGTAGGCGAGGTAGGGCATCGCCCGACGGAGATCCCAGGCAACTCCCGAGGCGCGCAGGATCGGCCCTGTGGCCGACATGGCGATGGCGAGCTCGGGCGAGATGAGCCCGACGCCTTCTGTGCGATTCTTGAAGATCGGCTGGCCGGTCAGCATCTCGTCGTACTCGTCGACGCGCCCGGGGATCGTCTCGACGATCGCCATGACGTCGTCCTCCCAACCGTCGGGGAGGTCCGCCGCGACCCCGCCTGGCCGGATGTAGTTATGGTTCATGCGAAGGCCCGTCGTCTTCTCGAAGAACGACAGGATCATCTCTCGATCGCGAAAGCCGTAGATCATCATCGAGGTCGACGCGAGGTCCATGCCGTTGGTGGCCATCCACAACACGTGCGAGGAGATGCGGTTGAGCTCGGTCATCAGCATCCGTATCCAGGTGGCGCGCGGCGGCATCTCGACACCGAGCAGCTCTTCGACTGCCAGGGAGAAGACGAGCTCGTTGTGGAGCGGCGAGAGGTAGTCCATGCGAGTCACATTCGTGGCGCCCTGCACGTAGGTGAGCCCCTCGCCGGTCTTCTCCATGCCTGTGTGCAGGTAGCCGATGATCGGCTTGGAGCGCAGCACGGTCTCGCCTTCGAGCTCCATCATGATGCGGAGCACGCCGTGGGTAGAGGGGTGCTGGGGCCCCATGTTGATGATCATCGTCTCGTCCTCGCCGAACTCGACGTCGATGTCGCCGGGGTCGACCAGCGGCCCCTCCGACAACCTGAGCAAAGAGCCTTCTTCGATCGCCAATACCACGGGGTCGGTCTCGGCGCGCTCTTGGAGCTCCTGGGCTCCCTCGGAGGTTTCCGCCTTGAGGTCTTCGTCGCTCAACGTGGACCTGGAGCTTGCTTGAACTGCACTGGCACGCGCCCAACCGAGTAGTCCTTGCGCAGCGGGTGACCCTCCCAGTCTTCGGGCATGAGGATGCGCGTGTGATCCGGATGTCCCTCGAAACGCACTCCGTAGAGGTCGAACGCCTCGCGCTCCATGTTCTCGGTGCCCGGGTAGAGATTGAACAGGCTCGGGACGACCGGGTCGGTGTCTGGGACCTGAACCCGTACACGAACTCTCTGGTGTCGCTCCAGGGAAAGGAGGTTCACGACGACCTCGAAGCGCTCGGGAGTCACGCCTTGGGGCAGGCTCCGCTCGAAGTGGCGCAGGTAGTCGACTGCGCACAGATCTGCGCACATTTCGAAGCCGCCATCACGCAACGCGGCGATGACCTCGTGGTAGCGATCGCGGGCGACGTGCAGCACCTCTTGGCCGCCAACACCGGACGAGGCGATTGCGCTCACGCCAGCCAGCTCGGCTGCGCTCACGGCTGCGGCGGCCATCACCGCGGCGTTCCCAGGCGCACCCCACCCGATGGAGGCGCGACCCACCCGGAGGGAACCGGCTCGGAGGCGAGGTCTATGCCTGCTCCCGTCTCGCCGGGGCGCCTTTGTGTGATCTCGCCAAGACGGATCTTCTCGTGCAGGGTCAAGATGGCGTGGATGAGCGTCTGCGGGTTCGGCGGGCATCCCGGCGCGTACACGTCGACCGGCACGATCTGGTCAACTCCCTGGACGATGGCGTAATTGTTGAACATTCCCCCGGTCGAAGCGCATACGCCCATCGAGATGACCCACTTCGGCTCGACCATCTGGTCATAGACCTGGCGCAGCACGGGCGCCATCTTCTGTGAGACGCGGCCGGCGACCACCATCAAGTCGGCCTGGCGCGGCGAGCCACGGAACACCTCCATGCCAAAGCGCGCCAGGTCGAAGTCAGCGGCCCCGGCCGCCATCATCTCGATAGCGCAACATGCCAGGCCGAAGGTCGCCGGCCAGACGCTGGACCGGCGCGCCCACTTGACCAGCTCTTCCAACGAGCCGGTCAGGAAGTTGTGGTTGAGATCTTCGAGGCCCATGCGCCGGTCCGCTCAGACCTGCTCGTCGCCCGACGGCCCGATGCGCCGGATTGTCGACGACGAGGTTCGGCCGGACTCCGGCGCGACGGGGCGGACTCGCTTGAGCGGTCCCCAGTCGAGGGCGCCGTTGGCCACGAGATAGACGAAGGGGATGAACACCGAGGCGGCGAACACGAGGATCTCGACCAGACCGAATCTGCCCAGGCTCTGGGAGTCCACGGCCCAGGGGAAAAGGAAGATGATCTCAATGTCCACGACCACGAAGATCATCGCGACCAGATAGAAGCGCACTGGGAACCGCCGGGCCGGTTCGTGGGTCGGAACGATGCCGCACTCATAGGGTGCCTCCTTGGCGGAGGTGGGGCGCTGGGGCGCGAGGAGCTTGGACGCGCCGAACGACAGGCCCGCGAAGGCGATCCCGAGCACGATCATGAAAAGTATCGGGAGGTACGGATCCAGGCTGCCCATAGTCAGAAGGGGTTTCTACCACGCACGCCGCGGGTGAGCATAACGGAACCGCTAGCGAGGGCACCGCTCCTATCATGCTCGCATGACCGCAGCCAATCGAGTCGCTGTGGCCGAACACCCTCCCCGCCCCGAGCGCTACGACTGCGAGGTGCTCGTCGTGGGTGCCGGCCCGGCGGGCGCCTCGGCCGCCTACTGGCTCGCCAGCGCCGGTGTCGAGGTTCTCGTCGTGGAGAAGAAGCACTTCCCGCGTGAGAAAACCTGCGGCGACGGGCTCACGCCGCGCTCTGTGCACCAGCTCGAGCAGATGGGGCTTGCCGACGAGCTGGCGCCTTACCACCATTACCGAGGCTTGCGCACCAACGCGTATGGACGCACGATCGTCATGGACTGGCCCGAGCTCCCTGACATGGGCACGTACGGTTGCGTGATCACCCGGGCCGACCTCGACGCCCTTGTCGCAGCACGAGCCGAGAAGGCGGGGGCTGTCCTCTGGCAAGGCGCTGAAGCCCTCGCACCGCTGTCGGCGAGCAGCTCCTCGCCCGAAGCCGACCCGATCGCTTTGCCGTCCGACGCGCCGCTCCGCCCTGCCGGGGGCGCCATCGTGAGCGACAAGGCACGCTCGAGCACGACCGAGGTCCATGCCCGCTATGTGATCGTGGCCGACGGATCGCTTTCCCGCTTCGGCAGGTCGCTCGGGACCGGGCGCAACCGGGACTGGCCACAGGGCATGGCCCTTCGCGGCTACTACCGTTCGCCGCGCGACGCCGAGGCTTACATCGATTCGTTCCTCGACATCCGAGGTTCGGACGGCAAGGTCGTGCCCGGCTACGGCTGGATATTCCCGCTCGGCGACGGCCGCGTGAACGTAGGAGTGGGCCTTCTTTCGACGGAGGGCCGGTGGAAGCATGTCAACACCACCAAGCTCCTGGACGCCTTCGTCGCCCAGGTGCCCGCGTCGTGGTGCCTCGACCCGAAAGCTAGCTGCGGCACGCCGACAGGCGGCCGCCTTCCGATGGGACTGGCCGTCGGCCCACGGGTCGGCCCCGACTGCATCGTGGTCGGCGACGCCGCGGGCGTCATCAACCCGTTCAACGGAGAGGGCATCGCCTATGCATACGAGACTGGCCGGCTCGCGGCCAGCACCGTCTCGGCCGCGCTCCAAGCGGGCGACCCGCGCCTGCTCGAGTCCTACGAGCGGTCCCTGCAGGACCTCTACGGGCTCTACTACCGTGTGGCCCGCGCTTTCATAGGAGTGCTCTCGCGGCCAGGTCTGATGAGAACGTGCGTCAACACCGGCATGTACAGCCGTCCGGTGATGGAGTGGCTCTTGAGGATCATGGGCAACTACCTGAGACCCGACGAGCTCGGGCCGGCCGAGGCCGTGTACAAAGCGCTGGTGACGCTGGCTCGTCAGAACAGCCGGGCCTGAGCGGCCGACGACCCTGCAACTTCTAGAGCCGCGGACGCCGCGGCCTCTATGGTGCGATCGATGTCGGCTGGCGAGTGGGCCAACGACATGAAGGCGATCTCATAGGGACTCGGGGCGAGCGCCACGCCCCGGGCGAGCATGGCCCGGAAGAAGGCTGCGTAGAGCCCGGACTTCGCAGCGCGCGTGGCGCCCTTGTAGTCGCGCACGGCCCCGTCGGAGAAGAACACGGAAAACAGGCTGCGGAACACCGGCACCTGGACCTTGAGGCCGCTGCGGCCGATGGCCTCGGAGAGCCCGGCGGCAAGCCGCCTGACGCTCGCGGCCAGCTCTGCGTAAGCGTCCTCGGTCAAAAGCTCGAGCACCGCGAGCCCTGCCGCGGTCGCGACCGGATTTCCGGACAAGGTGCCCGCCTGGTAGACCGGCCCAAGGGGAGCCAGCTGCGACATGAGCTCGCGCCCGCCGCCAAGCGCCGCGAGGGGCAAACCACCTCCGATCACCTTGCCGAAGCACCACAGGTCCGGCTGCACGCCCAGGACGCCAGTGGCTCCGGCGCGCGCGACGCGAAAGCCGGTGATCACCTCGTCGAATACGAGGAGGGCGCCGGTGCGGTCGCAAGCCTCCCGTAGTCCTTCGAGGTAGCCCTCGACCGGGACCACGAGCCCCATGTTCGCCGCCACCGGCTCGACGATCACGCACGCAACCGACTCGTCGATCTCGGGGATCTCGTTGTAGGGCGCCACGAGCGTGGCCGACACCGCGCCGATCGGCACTCCGGCCGAGTCCGGGAGCCCGAGAGTCGCCACGCCACTGCCCCCGCCGGCCAACAGGGCGTCACTGTGGCCGTGGTAGCAGCCAGCGAACTTCACGATCCGGTCCCGGCCGGTCGCGGCGCGCGCGAGGCGTACGACGGTCATGGCCGCCTCGGTCCCCGACGACACGAGACGGACCTGGTCGCACCCGGGCACCGACTGGGTGATCGCCTCGGCGAGGAGGACCTCTCCCTCGGTCGGTGCCCCGAAGGTCGTCGCGCGCTCGGCGGCTGCGGCGATGGCCGAGAGCACGGCCGGATGGGCGTGGCCCAAGATGGACGCCCCCCAGGACTGGACGTAGTCGAGCAACCGGCGACTGTCGACGTCCTCGACGAAAGCGCCCTCGGCGCGGGCGACGAAGTAGGGCGACCCGCCTACCGACCCGAACGCGCGCACCGGCGAGTCGACACCACCTGGGATCACCCGGCAGGCCCTTACGAACAGCTCCGAGCTGCGCGGGCCGGCGGTGCTGCGGATCCAGGGGGCCTCGTCAGCCACCTAACGCCTCGGCAACCTCGGCCGCGAAGTAGGTGAGTATGAAGTCCGCGCCGGCCCGCTTGATCGACCCGAGGTGTTCAAACGCCACGGCCCGGCGGTCGACCCAGCCGCGCTCGGCCGCGGCTGCCACCATGGCGTACTCGCCACTCACGTTGTAGGCGGCCACCGGGACATCTACGGCCGCCCGGACCGCCGCGATCACATCGAGGTATGCGAGGGCGGGCTTGACCATCACGATGTCAGCGCCTTCGGAGATGTCGAGTCGCACCTCTTCGAGCGCCTCCCGGCGGTTCCGCGGATCTTGCTGGTAGCCCTTGCGGTCGCCACCTCCCACGATCGTCACGTCCACGGCGTCACGGAACGGGCCGTAGAGGGCCGAGGCGTACTTCGCCGAGTAGGCGAGGATCCCGACATCGTCGTGGCCACTCGCGTCGAGTGCAGCCCGAATTGCGGCAACCTGGCCGTCCATCATCCCGCTCGGGGCCACGAGGTGCGCGCCGGCCTCGGCTTGAGCAACGGCGACCTCGCCGTAGCGCACGAGGGTGGCGTCGTTGTCGACCTCACCGCGCGCGTCCAACAGCCCACAGTGCCCGTGGTCGGTGTACTCGTCGAGGCACAGGTCCGCGATGAGGATCATCTCGTCGCCGAGGCTGTCACGAAGTTGCTTGAGCGCGACCTGGACGATGCCGTCACCATCTGATGCGCCCGATCCAACACCGTCTTTGTGGGCGGGCACGCCGAACAGCACGAGAGCTCCGATGCCTAGGGACGTCAGCTTCTTCGCCTCGATGAGGAGGGACGCGACAGTGTGCTGTGAGACCCCAGGCAGCGACGAGATCGGCACGGGGGCCTCGATCGACTCACGGACGAACAGCGGTGCTACGAGGTCGTCGATGCCGAGGCAGGACTCGGCCACGAGACGGCGGACGGCAGGCAGGCGGCGCAACCGCCGCAATCTGCGTTCAGGAAAGCCCATGTGGCCAAGCCTAGTTCTGGTCGTCTGCCCGTTCTTGTTGCTCACGCCATGCGACGAGAGCTTCCACAAGGCCTTCGACGCTGTGCACGGCAGCCACTACGTCGACATGGAGCCCTGCTCTCCTTGCAGTGCTGGCCGTTACTGGTCCTATGCAGGCGATCACCCGGGGCACTCGAGCCGCCCCGGCGAGCTCCAGATAGCCGGTCACCGTCGACGACGAGGTGAAGGTGATGGCCTCGGCGCCGTCGAGGCCTTCGATCATTTCCAGATCCGTCGTCGTACGGACCGTCCGGTAGGCCTCGACGACCTCGACCTGCCAGCCCTTGGCCGAAAGCCCCAGTGCGAGCACGTCGCGCGCGCCGGCTGCGCAAGGCAACAGGACCGAGGCCGCCTCAGGGCGCGCAGGGGCTGGGAACACCTCCACGAGCGACTCCGCGACGAAACTGTCGGGCACCAGGTCCGCGGTGACTTTTCGCTCGGCGAGTGCCGCAGCGGTTCCGGCTCCGATGGCGGCGACTTTGACCCGTCCGAGGCAAGGGTGCCCGCCGAGGCTTTCCCAACAGCGATCAACGGTATTGGCCGAAGTGAACACGACCCACTCGAAGTCGTCGATCTCCGAAAGCGCCCGAGCTAGGGCCGCACCCCCGTCGAGCGGGTCCGCCACCTCTATCACTGGGACCTCCACCGGAACCGCACCGGCGTCTGCGAGGTGCTTCACCAAGCTGGACGACTGCGCGCGGGCACGCGTCACGATTACGCGCCAACCTGCCAACGGCCGCGCTCCGCTAGAGCCGGCGCCAGAGGCAATCGTCACGAAGACCCGGAGGCCCCGGAAAGGACGTCTGCTCCACCGCACAAGTCGCGGATGTCGATCGCCAGATCCCGGCCGAGCTCATGGGCATCGGAGCCGGTCATGGCTCGCCGGAGGAGCACAAGCCCGTCAAGGCTCGCAACGAGACCTTCCAGCTTCAGGCCTCCGTCCGGGCCGACAACTGCGTGGGCGCCCACCGGTAGCTCGCAGCCGCCACCGAGCTCGGCCAGAAAGGCCCGCTCGGCGTCAAGGCAACGATGCGAGGCGACGTCGTCTATCGAGCGTGCCGCCTCGGTCGACCGCTCGTCGTCAGCACGGCACTGGACGGCCAGCGCACCTTGGCCCACTTGAGGGAGCATCGTCGAGGTCGACAGGACCTCCGCCACCATATGCAACAGACCGAGGCGTTCGAGCGCCGCGTAGGCCGCGACGACGGCACCGGCGGGTGGAACCTTGCCAAGGCGTGTCGAGATGTTGCCCCGCAGTTCTTCGAAACGCAGGTCCGGCCTCAGCCAGGCGAGCTGCGCCCTCCTTCTTGCCGCACCGGTGGCGACGTGAGCTCCCGGTCCGAGATCCGCGAGCGCCCGGCCGACAAGCACATCTCTCGGATCGGCCCGTGTCGGCACGCCTACGATCGCGAGCTCCTCGGGCCGGTCGCTGGACGGGAGGTCTTTGGCCGAATGTACTCCGAGGTCCGCGCGGCCCTCGAGCAGGGCCTGCTCCACTTCCCTCACGAATGCACCCTGTCCGCCGATCGCCGCGATGGGACGGTCTCGCTGCAGGTCACCGGTGGTCTCGACCACGACGAGCTCGATCATGAACGGTTCGCCCGTGCCGGGTGCGGAGAGCGCTTCGACTACAAGCTCGGCCTGGCGGAGCGCCAGCGAGCTGCCGCGGGTCGCGACCCGGAGTGGATGCACTCGCGGCCTACAGGTCGAACAAGGTGCGCAAGGCCTCGGCGAGCCGTTCGCCGCGCGGTGAGCCGGCCGCGTCCTTGACTCTCACCGTCGGCTCGTGGAGAAGCTTTGCGACGGTGCGCTGTGTGACGGTTTCGACGATCTCACGGGCTTGTGGCCCGAGCGCGTCGAGTCGGGCACGCTGGCGATCGAGCTCGGCGCGGCGTATCGACTCGGCCCGCGCCCGCAACGCCGCCACTACCGGAGCGGCGGACCTGGACGCCGACGAGGCCCGATAGCGCTCGAGCTCCTCTGAGAGAACCGCGCGGACTATTGGGATCTCGCCGCGGCGATTCGCCATCTGGGTCTCGGCGAAGCGACGCACGTCCTCCACGTCGAGCAACCTGACTCCCTCGAGGTCCGCAACGGCGGGGTCGACGTCACGAGGCACGGCGACGTCCACCAACAGCAAGGGCCGAGCGGGTCGAGCCTTCATCGCGCGACTGATGTCGGCGACGTCGAGCAAGACTTCCTCCGCCGTGGTCGAGGTCAGGACCACGTCTGCCTTCGCTAGCTCCTCGTCCAGCTTCGAGAGGCCGACGGCCTTGGCACCAGACTGCTCGGCCAGGGCGGCCGCGTGCTTCAGCGAGCGGTTCGCGACCACGACGCGGCTCGGCCCGGTCGCCTGCTCCAGGGCCTTGGAGAACCCGGTTCCCATCTCACCTGCCCCGATCACGAGCACCGATCGACCTTCGAGACCGCCATCGAGATGTTCGGCCGCGAGCGCCACTGCTGCGTGAGCAAGCGAAGTCGACCCCTTGGCGATCGCCGTCTCGCTGCGTACGCGCTTTCCCGCCTCGACCGCGTGACGGAACAGCGGTCCGAGAACCCTGCCTGCAGCTTGCTCGTGGCGGGCAAGCTCGACGGCTGATCGCACCTGGCGGAGAATCTCACCTTCTCCCAGCACAGGCGAGTCGATGCCCGCCGCTACCTCGAACAGATGCGAGACCGCCGCTTCGTCGATCCAGCACGAGAGCAGCTCGGACAAGAGAGCCGAATCGGTCGCCATAGTGCTCGAGTGAGTGCGGAAGAAGCTCTCGATGTCGGCGAGCCCGTCGTGGAAACGCTCGACGACGGCATATACCTCTGTGCGCAGGCATGTGGAGAGCACGACGGCTTCGGAGATGTGCTCACTGTCGCAGAGGGCGCGTAGCGCCTTCGGCATGTCGCGCTCGGTAATGGCGCTTCGCTCGAATACATCGAGCGACACGTCCCGTTCGTTGATCCCCACGGCAACGACCGCCACGGCGCGGTTACCTCATTTCTCTCGGGCGACAGCCTACGGCCGTTACAGCCCCGAGGAGAACGCGTCCTCCGTTCCGACCGCAGCTTCGGGGTGCACCACGTAGAACGCCAGCACCTGTAGCTCGACGGAGAAGTCGACCTGTCGCAGCTGCACGGACTGTGTGACTGTCAACACCGCCGGGGCAAAGTTCAAGATCGCTCCGACGCCGGCGTCCACGAGCCGGTCGCACACCTCTTGGGCGGAGCTAGCCGGGCAAGCGATCACGCCGATGGATCGGCTGTTGCCCGCGAGCACTGCGGACAGCTCCGAGACGTGGCGGACCGGCAGGCCCTCGACCTCCTCACCGATCCTGACCGGATCGATGTCGAACAGGGCAATGGCCCGGAAGTTCTGTGTCGAGAACCTTTGCGAGCGCGCAAGTGCATGGCCGAGACTGCCCATGCCGACGATGACGACTTGCCACTCCCGGTCCAGCCCGAGCTCGCGCCTGACCTGGCCGAGCAGGAAATTGACGTCATAGCCGGTGCCTGGTGTCCCGTAGGTGCCAAGGTGCGACAGGTCCTTTCGCACTTTGGCAGCATTGACGCCTGCCGCTGCTGCGAGTTCCGCAGACGAGACGGTCGAGACGCCACCAGTCGACAAGGCGAGAAGGGCGCGTTGATATACGGGGAGCCGCACGACGGTGGGTTCCGGAATCCGGCGAACGAAACGATCGGCCATCGCGGCCGATGGTAAAGCTTCGTGCGCTCGGTCACAAACCCGCGCTCGGCTTCGCGGCGCGGCTGGCTCAGCCGGCCTCGGTGAAACGCTCCGCGAGATAACGGTCCACGTCCTCGTCGCGCAGTCTGTAGGACTTGCCGACACGCACCGCCGGCATCTGTCCTGAGCTGATGAGTCTGTAAACCGTCATGTTCGAGACCCGCAATGCCCGGGCCACTTCGGCCACCGTGGAGAACCTAGCCTTGGCGTATTCGATAGTTGACAGTTGCATCACCCCTCTCCGCCAGTCACGAATGTACGCCAATGTGGCTGAAGTGCAAAGTGGGTGAATCTCCCGAGGTCAAGTTTGCGGCCGGTCAGACCATTCGCCCGCGGTCGCTGTCAGCCGTTTCGACCGAGCTCGCGTGAGCGGTTCGCGGCTGCTGCCACCGCCTCGATGACAGAGGAGCGGAAGCCGTGAGCCTCGAGAACCCGCAGACCAGCGGCCGTCGTACCGCCTGGAGATGTGACCGCGGCGCGTAGGACCTCGGGCGAGTCACCTGACTCGGTCAAAAGACGTGCCGATCCGAGCAGCGTCTGGACAGCGAAGAGACGGCTCACTTCTCGATCGAGACCCTCGCTGACACCGGCGTCGACAAGTGCCTCGGCCAGCAGGAAGACATAAGCGGGTCCAGAGCCTGAAAGCCCGGTCACCGCGTCGAGCTGGTACTCGGGAAGGCGAGCGACAACTCCGAGCGAAGACAAGACGCCCTCGGCCCAAGCAAGGTCGGCCTCGGTTACCGACGAGCCCGCGGCCAGCCCGGACGCACCGAGGCCCAACACCGCCGGTGTGTTCGGCATGGCGCGCAGAACAGCGATGTCGTTGCCGAGCCAGGCTTCGAGCTGGGCGATCTTGACGCCCGCCGCGATGGAGACCATGCGCGCGCAGGTCGATTCCGCGATCGTCCTGCAGGCCGCCTCGGCGTCGGTGGGCTTGACCGCCAGGACGGCCGCCTCCGCGGCAACTGCGACCTCGGAGACAACCACGCCCGGGTATCGCTTGACGAGGTCACTGCGGACCGAGGCCGCCGGTTCGACGACGGCCAGCTCGCCCGGCGCGGCCCAGCTGGACCGGAGCAACCCTCCGAGAAGCGCATGGCCCATCCGGCCGCCCCCGATAACCACGAGCCGCGTCACGGGACAGAGATCAGCAATCGATGAGCTCGCGCGAGGTGAGGTCGAGGTAGAGGCGCCGCAGCCGCGCCGCGGTG
>Ga0182027_10007282_pt1 | contig 16338 bp, 22 predicted proteins | sample 712E1DmetaG_FD_121300 | JGI IMG/M metagenome (GOLD analysis project Ga0182027, IMG submission 121300) | Permafrost microbial communities from Stordalen Mire, Sweden - 712E1D metaG (Illumina Assembly) | ecosystem: Environmental > Terrestrial > Soil > Wetlands > Permafrost | place: Sweden...
ATGTTGGAGATAAAATGTTTAATCATTCTTTGGATTTGACTGAAAAAACAAAGGATAGTATGAAATCATTAATATTGCAGGATAATCTCTACTTTTTGAATTTCATAGACTATGCTAAGAATCAAAAGGTTATAACAGAGAAGAAAGCTGATAAAGCTATTTTAAAAGTTTTATACTCAATGAATAATGGAAAGAAGGGGGGAAAATAAAGTGAAAACAATAATACACAAACTTCTCTCAAAGCCTGAAATTGAAGTTAAGTTACCAGAGAAAACACAGGAGCATTTTGCTGATTTGGTAATTATGCTGGATTCAGCTGAGAGTTTAACAGATTTCAAAGGAAAGATGGAAAAAGATTCTTATTTTTCTGGAATAGAAGGGGTTCCATATGTTGATTTTGTTTATACAGCAGGCAAGCTAAAAAGAATAAAGTCTTTGGCTTCAAAATTAAAATATATTGATGATATTTATCTTCAGATTGCACAATATGATTTGAGAAGTATAATAGATGATACAGAGAGTGAGGCTATAAAAAAAGAGGCAAAAGATATGAATTCAAATCTTGACGGGATATATAAGCAAATTTATTCAAGAAGTAAAAAATAAAATGAGAAAAACAGTTGAATCAAAATTAGGACATGGTTATAATGGCATGCCAATTATTAATTTATGGGATTTTGATAATATTCTTGTTGGAGTTAGAACTCAGAAAGGTTTTGATAAAGTAATGCAGATTTATGAGGCTGGTGGCTGGGTTTGGATAGATGGAGATACTCCAACAGAGTATCCTAATACAATAAAAGGGCAAACCTATATAGAAGTAGCAGATTATTTTTCTGAAACAGAGGATAATGAAAACTTGAGAAGAAAAATGAAAATTACAGTAAAAGAATTCTACAACCTTCAAAATTTAACCCCTTCTGCAATAAAGGAAATAAATAAATGGTTTGATAAAAATAAGCCAGACAGAAGAAGCCTAAAGGTGGCAGAAGAATGAAAATATTCCAAAATTATGGTGTTGTTGATGAAACAAATCTTCTCCCCGGAACAGAAGGAAGCACTTTTTTAATAACATCTGCTCAGATTCTTCCTTATTTATATGAAGGGGAAGATGTACTTAGAATTTCTATTAAAGAGAACATGGGAAAGGGCTCATTCGGATACGGATTATTTGGAAATGAAATAAAAAATGAATTTATGAAAGATATGAAAGTTGGAAATGTTGAGGAACTAGAGGGGAGATTTGTTTTAGGATTTGTTCATGAGAGTAAGAAATTACTTGATGGTTTGGGAATATTGCACAAACAGCTTGGAGGGTTTAGTAAAAATTAAAGTTTGTATAAAATAATATAATAAAATGAAAGACAAAAATATAGGATATAAATTATTATCAGAACCTGACTCTGTAGTCTATGTTCCTACACATGTACATGATGTTGTTGGTAGCATTATTCGTAATATGTTTTCTAATGATCCAGAACCTATATGGAAAAAGGTTTTAGAGATTAAATCAAGCAAGTATCAATATATAACTCCATCTAAAGAATCAATGAAAGATATGCTTTACTTAACTTACTGCCTTTTCATGGATGACCCGGTATTTTTTGGTAATAAATTTGAGTCTGGCCAAACTGAAATAATATCCAATAAGCTTAAGGGTATTGAAAGAAAACTTAAAAGAATGAATAGGGAAGCAAGGGAGAAGAAATAAAATGACAACACTAAAAACAGTGAAATACAAGTCAAAGACTGACTCACATAAGACATACGAAATGCCGCAAGATAGTGTAAAGCAGACAGACCATATAATGAAATTAATCCTGAAGACTCGCGACCCAAACGACCTTGTTAAAGTGATAAATGAACACTATTATTTTGGAAATATAAATTTCTTCACAAGAGAGGATCTTCTATCAACAGCCAGAAAGATTGTGGAAACAGAAAAAGGAACACGTGAATCCTTCAAACTTGTGGATAAATTCTATATTAAAATAGGTATATATGAAGCTTACAAAATAGGGGAAAAGGCAAAGGAAATGAATGAATCTCTTACGAATGCTCTTGATGAATTGGAAGGATATTTGGAAAGGGAGAAGAAGTAAAATGAAAAATAGGAAATTTTTCAAAGATACAAAATCAGGAGATTTTGCATAGTGGAAATAATTGAATACAGATTAAAATCAGATTCTAACAAAACTGTCAAAGTCCCTAAGGAATATACAGAATGGGCAGCAACCATAGTGAAGTCTGCAATGAACGGCATAAGCTCAAGGGATTTAGATAAAATGATACAGGCAGATAAGTATTTGCAGACTTATGAATTTGTTGCTTCTGCTTTAAAGCTTGGGGAAATGAAACAGGGAACAGAGAGATGTCATAGGATGCAGGATATAGTTTACCTAGGCGTTTGCAGAGCATATTGCTTTGATAGAGTAGGTGAAAAAGATGGGAAAGAAGGAATTAATTTGGGTATATACCTTACTAAAATTATTGAAAGTTTATGATTAAAATAAATATAAAACTAAAATGAAAACAATTGAATACATACACAAATCAAATCCTGAGAAGATAACTATAGTCCCGGAGGATTTTGGGAATAAAGCCTCTGGATTGGTAAAGTTTGCTCTTGAAATTGAAAAATCAGGGGAGATTCTTGATAAAATAAAAGATTATCCAGAACTGTTTGACGTAAGAATTGTTAACGATATGGCAAGATTAACCAAAAAAAGAGGAGATTTAGGAAGTCCTGAGGCATTAAAGTTACAGGACAGTCTTTATCTCAATGTTTGTATATTCTGTACTGAAAAAATATATGGTATGAATGAATATCAAAAATATGGAATAGATGTTCTTCTCAGAGGTCTTAAGAAAGATGTCGAGAATTTAGGATTGGATAAAAAAATATAAAATGACAATTAAAACAATTGCGTACAATTTAAAATCAATTCCTGATAGGGAAGTTACTATTCCGCAAGAGACTGCGTTGCAAGCTCAGGAGTTTGTGGATTTTGTTCTCCAAACAAAACAACCTGCGTCTTTAGTTAGCAGAGTAATGGATTTTACTTATCTTGTAAGGCCTTCAATACTTACAAATGCTTTTCTTATGGTTAATCTTAAAGATTCTGGTGAAGTTAAAGATATTGAAAAATTATCATTGCAGGACAAGCTTTATCTTGACACATGCTTATTCATACATAGCTATAATAAAAATTCAAGAGAATTATCAGATTTTTCAGATTCAATATTAGATGCACTCAAAGAGGTTTGTAAAAGATAGAAGGAAATAAAATGACAGACTGGGAAACATTATATTCTGCTGTTAAGAGCACTGAATTGGTAGCTGCTGGAGGAGCAGCAGCATGTTGCGGATATTTTGGACTTCTCTATGGACTGCAGGCTCTAAGTGCTCTTTCTCCATTCAATGAAAAAATAAAATCTCAAGAACAACTGGAGAAAGTTGTTAGGGAAGAGGCACCAAAAGCTGGATTAAATTTTTCTGACATCGATGCAAGGTATGTTCATCTTGGAGACACCTATTCTGACAATAAAAAGAAAGGAAATGTGGGATACATTTTATCTATGGGTGATGGAACTGGCTGCACAAGAAAGAATGTAAGGCATGAACTCAGTCATATGGCAAGTGGAGATTGCGATGGAGAAGACGATAGCAAAGGTTTACATTTTTATTTTGTAAGAGAACCAAGAGCAATATTATATGAAGTTTTTGGGTTGAAAGTTGGATGGAAAAAAAATGGATAGGGAATTAGTAATAATTCTTTAGGAAAAGGTTTAAAATAATTATTTAACTGGCATATCTGTTAAAAAGAGAAAATATGAAAGTTAAAATAATTGCTACAATAGGTCCTGCAACGAGAAATTATAAGATTATAAGTAAGCTTGTGAAAGCAGGAATGGATGTTGGAAGAATAAATATGAAATACGCTTCATTAAAGGAAGCTGTGGACACAAGCAGACTTCTTTATGAATCCGGATGCAAAGTTCTTTTAGATATAAAAGATAGTAAAAATTTAGAACTTCTAAGGCAGATTAATTTTGATTATCTTGCCCTGTCATTTACAGAAACCCAAAAAGATATAAAAGAGATAAGAGAATTCTTTTTTCCAAAGAAAGTATTTATTATAGCAAAAATTGAGACTAAAAAAGGTGTTAGAAATATAGACAGGATAATTAATGAATCTGACGGAGTAATGGTTGCAAGAGGAGATTTGGGCAGACATGTTCCATTAGAAATACTGCCTCTTTTTCAAAAAGTAATAATAAGAAAATGTAATAAAAAAAGAAAATTTGTCATAACTGCAACTGAGATGCTGCTCTCAATGGTAAATTCCAAAATTCCTGAAAGAGCTGAAGTAAGTGATATTGCAAATGCTGTTCTTGACGGTTCAAATGCCTTAATGCTTTCAGAGGAAACTTCCATAGGAAAATATCCTTTAGAAACTGTTTCCATAATGCATAAAGTAATTGCTGAGACAATTAAGGAAAGAAAATTATTCCGGTGATTTAAATTTAATATAATAAGTTACATCTAATCTTATTTCGACTGGGGCGTAGTATAATTATGGTATTTTAATGAGAATAACTTTTTTTATGATATTATATCCATAAATTATAAAGTAATATAATTTATCTATTTTTTATAATGTAAATAGTTCAAAACAGCAACATTCTTAAAATAAGATTTAATACAAGTTTTATGACAAAAAACATTGAAGATATAACAAAAACAATATCAGGCAGAGAGTTAGCTAAATTTCTCAATATTCATCCAGCTGATTATAATGTTTTATACCCAAATAGGAAAGGACATAGAACAAGACTTGGAGATAAATATTGCCCGTGTATAGATTTAGGAATTAATTCTGACATGTGCCAGGGTGTTCTAACTGTTATGGATGCTCTTAAAATTCCAGAAATAAAAGATTTTCCTGTGAAAATATTGCCTGTTACATTTGGGAAATACAAAAGCGGGGATGTTTTAGTTGACGAGGGATTTGATATTGCATACTTGTACATTGGAAAATCCTTCAATGATGAGGATGTTGTTCTTAATTTAGGCGGAGATACAGGAGAGAGAGGAAACATTCAAAGGGGTTATGTGAATAATAAAGAAGATAATACGCTTTTCTGCACTAAGAGATTATTTCCTGTAAATATAGATTCCAGGATAATGGCTCAGGTATATATTATGTAACGGTTTAGTTAATTTTTAATTGTTCAACTGTTAATTAGCTGGGTTAGACTATTGACTTATTTGATTATTATTAATTTATAATTTAAGGGCTAAGGGCGGATGGAGATACCAGGACAGAAGTGTTCGGTTCTCTTACTTTCTTCATGAATTTTCATAGAATAATTAATATAAATGGATTTCTATTATATAAGATTTATTTTTTTAGGTCAACTTTAGAAGTAAAATTATAGTTTGTGTAAAATTTTGTCAATTCATCATAAGTCCTTTTATCAATTTTGACTTTTATTTCAACATGGGAATTGAGATTTTCAGGACTATTCTTAGAGCTTATATTTGCACAAACATCCAGAAAAGCATAATATATTGGATTTTCTCCAGCAGATTCATTCATAGGACTCTCTAAAACAAGTTTTTTTAAGTCAGTATGAAAAATTGCCTCTAACATAATCAGATAAAACTTAGTTATTTTAAATATATTTGTATGATTTAACTTATATTTCTTATGATTAAAATGATTTTGATTATTTGGGAGAGAATTAAACTAATCAAAAGGTATTACGCCTCTACTGAGAGAACATAGAGCATTTATATTTCCCCTTACCTTATACATTTTTATTATATATTCCCAATAAACACAACTTTTTAAGATTGTAGAAAAAGAGAATCGAACAGTTTTGTTCGGTTCCCTTCCCTTTAAAATCTAGAGAATCGAACACTTTTATGAGGGGCGGATGGAGAACCCAATATAGAAGTGTTCGGGTTAGAATTATTATTTACAAGATTATTTTATATTGTTTAACTGTTTTATTATTTATATCAATATTATTTTATCACATAAATGCTTTTAAAATTTAATTCAATTTAGAACTTATGAAGAGGGGGAAGGGTCTAGAGGAAAAGACTGTATCAATTTCTGGAAAAGATTTGTGCACATTTATGAGAGTTAAAGTGAGAGATTATGTTCCTTTATATCCCGCAAGAAATGAAGAAGGCTATTGTCCGTGCATGGATTTAGGAGATAAAGAGCTTCATGAAAATTGCAATGGAATGCTAACTGTTATGAAAGTCCTCACTAAGAATGAACTTGCAGAATTCCCTGAGGGAACAGTTAGAGTTAGCGAGGGGGAATATAAGAGCGGAGAAGTATGGATAGACAAGTGTGATAGAATTGCTTATTTGTTTGTTGGACAATTACCAAACAAAAAAGATATTGTTCTTAATCTTGGAGGGGAGACGTACAACCAGGGAAATTTTGAAATAGGATATGTAAATGGCAAAAAACCAACAGGAAGAATTAACTTTAACAAAAAGGTTTTTCCTTTGTAGTTAATGTTTATTTCTTTTTCTAAGCTCTTCAGTCAATTCATCAAACATCCATTTAGGTGTTTGTGGAGTTAAGGAAAGAATATTTCCTCCGTATAACTGCTGCGCTTGAAGAGTAAATATTTTAGCTACGTATGCAAATTGCTCGTATTGTTGTTTTGCAATTGCGGGTGTCATAGGAAGACCTCTTTCTGCAAGAGGACTTAGAAAAAACATTACTGCACTAGTTGGATCTCCTTCATCATCAATTAAACCCTCTTTAATTCCCATTCTATATGCCATTCCATAACCTTCCTTATTCATTGCCATGTTCCAATCTCCCAAAGTTGTAAACGCTTCTCTTTCCAAACTTCCAATTTTAACAGGAAATTCACCGTTAGAGAACAATCTAACTGTTGTTTCTCCTGTAGAAGTTTGTCCTTCTAAAAGTGGAACCTTGAATTCTTTTGGCATAGCCTTTTGTAGTTTATTGAAGGTATATAAAACTTTTTACTTTCATAAGGAAAGGTTAAAAATAAAAACAATTGTTTTCATGATATTATATGAAAACAATAGTAATTGGTGGAATAGCCATTCTGGTTGTATTTTTGATTGTGCTGGCTTTTATTCCACTTGGAATTGAGCCCCTCACTGAAGTTTACTTTGAAAATCATACTGCACTTCCTGCTTATCTCTTTTTAGATAAGCCCTATAACTATTCTTTCACAATTCATAATTTGGAATATCAGCAAATGAGATACATATACAATATAAGTGCGTTTGATGAGAATGGAAGCTTGATAGAAAATATGGGTTATGGAAATGTTTACCTTTACAACAATGAATCAAAAACAGTTTATGAAAATTTTACAATGTACAAACACTTTGGAAGAGAAGAGATTGTTGTAAACGTGACAAAAGACCTTTCTTTGGAAACCCCAAGCTTCAAAAAGAAACTTTGGTGGCCTGATCCAAACTATCCTATGAGCATTGATATTCATTTCTGGGCAGAGGAAATAGTCGGACCTACAATTACTATAACTAATAATAGTGCCTGATAGACTGCTGAAGATAATTGATAGCAGTATATAGAGTGAGCAAATAACATGCCATTTCAAAGTGATAACATAATAATAATGTTTAAATACTACTGTTTACAATAAAAAACATGGCAAAACACGGAGTTTTAGTGTGCTTGGTAATGTTCGCAATTATTTTATCATTTGCACTTGTAAGCGCAAATACTCTTGTAGGCGGAAAAATATACAATTCTGATTTTAGTCAAACAATTTCCGGAGCTTCTGTAAGTGTTGATTGTGGAACTGATTCTCTTGATACAACTAGCTTAGGCGATGGAGCTTATGCAGTAACATTTGATTCTGATTCATGCTACAACACTCATGAAGTGCAAGTAAGTGCATCAAAAGGAAATTTGAATGGAGAAGGAACTTCTACAATAAATAATTCAACAGATGAAGAAGGAGGATATGTTGCAGTTGCAAATATAAACATGAAAGCTCCAGGAAGTACTGTTAATGTAACAGTAAGAAGAGGGGCAAGCGGAGGATTTTTCCTATGCGGAAACTCAGTTTGTGATTCAGGTGAAACATATGCAACATGCCCAACTGATTGTGCTCCAGTTCCAGAAGGCAATACTCTAAATCCACTTGTTGCTCCTTTAAATGATGATTCAGGAAATAATAATCCCCCTAACACACAAACTCAAACTATTCAAGCTACCTCAAATATTCCAGGAATAACTGGAGCAGTTACAGGTGAAACTGGAGAAGGGAATCACACATGGCTTTTGGTAATAGGAATACTTATTCTTTTGGCAATTGGAATGGCAGTAGTTTCTTTGATAAGAGGAAACATGTACAGAAAGAAAATGGGCTATATCTAATTAATTACAATACACATATATTTTAATATTAAAAGAAATCTAAAATAAAATGGCAATTAATCTTGGAAAAATACTTAAGACTTCTGATAAAGATTATTTTAATCTTACTGGGGAAAATTCTTCAGATTATGTATTATTAAAACTCATAGCTCACGCTTCAAAGCCTCTTCCATTAAAAGCATATTTTGCCAGAAGGGCACCAGATGGAACAGAAGTTGTTGTAAATTATAAAGAAGCAGAAAATAGTCCTTACTTTGTATCTGCAACTGGAACAGCTCTATTTCCAAAACCAAAAAAACCTGAAAAAAGTCAAATGGAAATAAATCTAGGCAAAATATATTCAAACATCCCAATTGAAGCTAAAAGAAATATGAAAAAAAATCCAGACCATTACAGAAAAGAGAGAGTTGAATATTCAGGAAGCATATCTGAGGAATTTGATGGTTTGCTTAAGGCATTTGCTAATAATGTTCCAAAAGAAGCAGAATTTGTTGTTGATTATTATGAATCAAAAGAAGCAGTATGGAATGGAGCAATCGGATATGCCCGTGGAACAGCTTTAATTCCTAAAGATGCTAAGAAAAGCGGAACTGGTACAGGTGTTTCAGTATAAATAATAATTATATGATAATAGGATAAATTATAAATAACCACATTTCTATTGTTTTATATGACATTTATGTTTATTCAGCCCACTATAATTGTTCCTATTCTTCTTATTGTTCTTATCATTCTTGCTTTTATTGGGATTGTTGCTCTCTTTGTAAAAAAAATAAGGGAAAGAAGAAAGAGAATGAATATTAATATAGAAAAGATGAAAAAACTAAGTGCAAGTATAAACAAACTAAATGTTTCTTCTAAAGTCAAAGTAAAATAATACTAAAACAATTAGTATAGTAAAATAATATTGGTTATTATAATAACTTAATAGTTAACAATTGAATAAGATATTAAGAAAATCTTGCGTTTAACTCAATTGCCTATTATTATACATAACTCAAAGGGAATTTCCTATTATATATAACAATATAAAAGGAAAAAAGCAAAGTGAGAGAAGGTAAATGAAAAATAAGTTGCTTATGGATTGTTTGCAATCTCAAAGGGAATTAATTTAAAAGATATTTTTTGCAAAAAATATCTTTCCTTTACAACTTTTTGTTACTACAAAAACACAATGGATTGTTCTGAAAAAAAAGACAATCCCTAAAAAGTATATATTAGAAAGAATATGATAAAGAATTAAAGTGACAAATTTTCCCTCTATAAAACAGCTTTTTTTAATTTACTTCATTTGTAGTAAGTAACAACAAAAAATACATTTGTCGACGACAATAATCCTTAAAAAGAAATCTAATTTGAGAAACTCACTATGGTTGAAAAAAGGAGTGCTAAAGAGGCACAAAAAAATATGATGGGAAATGTATCATTAGTTCATGGTTATCCGGATAAAATTGCGATAACGAATCTGCTTTGCAGAGGATTACCTACACAGTTGAAAGGAGGTTATAAAATATGAAAAAATTATTATTAAGCCTATTAGTGATGTCTGCTTTGATGTTAGCAGTTGTACCAGGAGTTTTCGCTACAAGCGTTGGCTCAGGAATGCCTATTAACATTGTAACAGAGCAATTCGCTCCACAGGTTTGGCAGTGTGATCACAGAGTTGTGATGGACGATGCAACTGAACCTGGAAGAGTTTCAGGAGATGGGCAAACATTAGTTGAAAGAATAAACAACTACGCTTTCGAAGGAGAGCAGATTCAATGGAGAGTTCTTGTAATGGATAAGAACGGAATTGAAAAGGTTGGTGATGTTCACGTAACTGTTGGTGGAGATATCGAAGCTAACTGTCATTTAGATCACATCTTGACTGCTCAAGAAGCAGTTGAGCCAGATTGTAATGCAAAGATTAGTGAAGAAAATCTTACAACAATCGGATACGATAATGTTGCTGCTTATTATACATGTACTTTAACAGTCGAAACACCAGAATCGCAAAACAATGCTTTCTACGGTAAAAAAGACGTTACAGTTGAAGTTACAGATATAAACGGAGACACTGGAACAATGGCTGAAGCAGAAAATTGGTTCTTTAACCCAGTTATTCAATTATCAGTAGATGGAAGCATCTCATTTGATAATGTAAGACCTGGAACAAGTTCATACTCAGGTATGGTTAAAGTCGGAAACGATGCTGATGCAGGCTCAGGAGTTTTACTTGATATGTTTATATCAGGAACTGACTTCTACGACTCATCAAGTTCTGGCGCTAAGTGCGGAACAACAAATCAATTGCAATTAAGCAACTTCAGATACTACGCAACTAACGGTGCTTACTCAACACATACTGACCCAAGAAGCGATATTGAAGGATACGCTCCAATAAGATACGGAATTGGATTCAATGATCCAAACCCATTCTACAATCAGAACGAAATTCTTCAGGCTCAAAAGGTAGGACCTTACTACACAGCTAATATATTAGCACCTGGATCAGAAATGGCTTTAACATTCAGACTTAACCTTCCAGAACCATGTAATGGTAACTTTGATACTGGACAGATTTACTTCTGGGGTGAAGCAATCTAAGTTCGCTTTATTTATTTTTATTTTATTTTATTTTCCTACTCAAAAACCCCTTGAGGGGTTCAAAGGAGCAGAAGCTCCAATCAAAAGCAGAAGGAGAAATCCTCCTGCACTCACACAAACAGAACACGAAACAAAAAAACAGAAAAGAAAAACATACAGAACAAACAGACAAAAAATGAAAAACAAAACAACAAAAATGTTCATAGGAATGTTAGCATTAGGAATGCTTTTGCTTCTTTCAATTAGCTTTGCAAGTGCTGACTCTGCTATTTATAGTAGTAGTGCTGAATATTCTCCTTCTTCACATACTTACAATATAGATAGTTCATATGTAGGCTCTGTATCAATTGATGTAAAAGGAACATCAAATGGAGAAAGTGATTGCATGACATTCAACTATGCTGATGGCTCTTCTTATACTGGTCCATGCCAGAGTGTTCCTTATATTTCTTGGAGTACTCAAACATTCTCAAATCCTAATACAAGTCTACAGGTTACTAGCCTAACACTTAAGGGAGGAACTCATACTTACATAGAAAATTTATATGTTTATGCATATACAGGAAATATTTCTGGAACAGGAGACAATACTGGAAATAATGGAAATAATATAGGAAATAGTTCACAACCTTATTGCGGAGATGGAAAGATAAACGGAAATGAAACATGTGATACTGGAAGTATGAACGGATTTGTTTGCAATGCTAGCTATGGTTCTTCATGTACTTACTGCTCAAGCACATGTCAAACAAAGACAGTTATAGGTCCACATTGCGGAGATGGAATCGTAAATGGAGATGAACGTTGCGATGATGGAAATACAAATAATAATGATAAATGCACAAACGAATGTAAAAAACCTTTTGAAGTGACTGTAGAAGGTTTTGTTCCAGAGGTTTGGCAGTGTGATCACAGAGTTGTGATGGACGATGCAACTGAACCTGGAAGAGTTTCAGGAGATGGGCAAACATTAGTTGAAAGAATAAACAACTATGCATTTGAAGGTGAACAAATACAATGGGAAGTTCTTGTTATGGATAAAAACGGAATAGAAGATGTAAATGATGTTTATGCAACTGTAGATGGAAATAGAGAAGCAAACTGTGAAAGATTGCCTGACCCTTTGAATATAGGTTCAGTAACTACAGACAGTGTTACAAGCAGAACTTTAATTGACCCTTCCTGCAATTCAAAAATTGATGAAGAAAATATTACACAATTCGATTCTTCAACAATGGCCTATTATTTATGTACACTAACAGTTGAAACACCAGAATCACAAAATGATGCTTTCTATGGTAAAAAAGATATTACAGTTGAAGCTGAAGATATGGACGGACAACTTGGAACAATGGCTGAAGGAGAAAATTGGTTCTTTAACCCAGTTATTCAATTATCAGTAGACGGAAGTATATCATTTGATAATATAAGACCTGGAACAAGCTCATACTCAGGTATGGTTAAAGTCGGAAACGATGCTGATGCAGGCTCAGGAGTTTTACTTGATATGTTCATATCAGGAACTGACTTCTACGACTCATCAAGTTCAGGAGCTCTCTGTCCTACTACAAACCAATTAAGTCTTAGCAATTTTGCATATTACACTTCAAATGGAGCTTATTCAACAGCTCAGGATTCTCAGATTGGAAGAACCTGTGATGAGGAAGGATATTGCCAGATAAATTATGGAATTGGATTCAATGACCCTAAACCATTCTATAATAGAAATGAAATACTTCAAGCTAACAAGGTTGGACCTTATTACACAGCTAATTTGCTTTCACCAGGAAGCGAAATGCCAATAATTTTCAGATTAAATTTGCCAGAGTCCTGTAATGGAAACTTTGACACTGGACAGATTTACTTCTGGGGTGAAGCAATATAAGAGAAATATAAAATGAAAAACAAAACAACAAAGTTGATTATAGGAATGTTAGTCTTAGGATTAATTATGCTTAGCTTTGCAAGTGCCGACTGTGTAGCTACATATAATAAAGGACAGAAAGAAATTTTTTGTAATCCTGCTCAGGACAGAACATGCGGAAGCACAACCTGTGATGTTTGTATGGGAAATTACAATGCAGCAAAAGACTGCTATAATTCTGGTAATTTATTTGTATGTAATATAAATGGACATTGTACTGATGTGGGTGAGAATAATACTAATAATAATACTACTTTTGATTTAAGTCCTCCTATACTTAATATATTGAGCCCTTTGAATGGAACCATATCTAAATCAACAAAACTATTCCTTAACTTTTCACTTAATGAAATTGCAAGTGTTTATTATAAAGATGTAAACAAGAACACAAACATATGGACAAAAGTATGTGATAAATGTTCTGTTGGAAACCCTTCATATGTAAGTTTAAGAAGTTTTTCTGAAGGACAAAATAATCTGATGTTCAAAGCTGTTGATATGGCAACTACACCAAACACAGCTTATGTAAGTGCTAAATTCTTTGTTGACAGTGTGGCTCCAAGAATATACACAACAACTCCAATGGCTAGATCTTTTGCTGATGGAAATTTTGAAGTTCAATTCAAGGAAACAAATCCAAAGAGAGTAACTCTAGCATATGGAACAGACAGTGTAAATTTGGATTTAAGCAAATGCTACAATTCAACATCTGATAAAAAGATATGCGATATAAATGTTGATTTAAGCAAGTATAATGGAAAGAGCATTGTATATACTTTTGAAGTAGAGGATATTGCCGGAAATACATACAAATCAAGACCTACTAATGTTAGTGTTGATACAAAGGCTCCTGTTGTTAATAATCCAACTTCATTCTTCAAAGTAAATGGAAGATATGTTGATTTTAATATAAGTATAACTGAAGATAATTTTGCCAAAGCAACTTTCGTAAAAACAAATGATCCAAGAGCGATACAAACTATACTATGCACAAGATTAACCAATGGAAGATGCATAAAGCATCAGAGTTTCTTAAAAGGAAATTATTCATTGTCGATACAAATTACAGATGAAGCAGGGCATGCAATTGCACTTCCTGCAAATTTCAATATTCTTTAATTGACAAGGTAAAGGGGAAGAAATGACAAAAGAGATACAAAAAAGGGAAACAAAAAAAGGAGCAATATTAGTTTTAGCCTTAGCGTTTGTATTTTTAATTATAGGATTTGGATTTGCTAGTGCTGGTACAATTTCAACTTCCTGCTGCGGAGACGGAGTTTGCAGCAATGGTGAAACATGCACCTCCTGTTCAGCAGATTGCGGAAGTTGCCAATGTCATATTGAATTAACAAAATCAATAAGCACACAGACAGCAAAACCAAATGATACAGTAACTTATACTTTACATTACAAAAATACAGGAAATGATGTATGCACTGGTGGAGGAGTAAAGATACAGGACACACTTGATTCAAATTTATTATATTCAGGAACTTTCACAACAAATATTCTAAATGATGTAGATAAAGATGGAATTGATGCTTCTTGGTATGAGATTCCAGGATTTGATGCACTTACAAATACTTTAACATGGAACGCCCACAGAGTTTCTCCTGGAGAAGAAGGAACAATAACATTTAATGTGAAAGTCCTTACTCCAACTCACTGCGGAAGTTTCCAAATTCCTAATTATTTCAAAGCATGGAGCAATCAGGAAGACTGGAAGAGCAGCAATACCGTTAACTTGAATGTAAATTATAACTGTCCTATATGTGGAGATCATATAATAAATCAAGCTAATGAAACATGCGATGATGGAAACTTAAATAATAATGATGGATGCTCTTCAACTTGTAAAATAGAAAAATGCGGAGATGGGTTTGTTAATCTTGCTAATGAAACATGCGATGATGGAAACTTAAATAATAATGATGGATGCTCTTCAACTTGTAAAATAGAAAAATGCGGAGATGGAGTAAAACAAACAAATGAAGAGTGTGATGATGGAAACAATGTTAATGGAGATGGATGTTCTTCAACTTGCCATACTGAACAATTACCTTATTGTGGAGATCATATAATAAATCAAGCTAATGAAACATGCGATGATGGAAACTTAAATAATAATGATGGATGTTCTTCAACTTGTAAAATAGAATTTTGTGGAGATGGAGTAAAACAAACAAATGAACAATGCGATGACGGAAATAATGTTAATGGAGATGGATGTTCTTCAACTTGCCATACTGAACAATTACCTTCATGTGGGGATGGAATAATAAATTCAGCAGGTGAAGAATGTGATAAGGGAGTATTAAATGGAAATGTTTGCACTCCTGCTTATGGAGGATCATGTACTTACTGCTCAAGTATCTGTAAAAATATAACTCTAACCGATGGATATTGTGGAGATGGAATTGTACAGACTCTTCACGAAGAATGTGATGATCATAATAATATAAACGGGGATGGATGTTCTTCTGATTGCAAGAAAGAACAGGTGCACTACTGCGGAGATGGAAAATTGGATTCAGGTGAAGAATGTGATTTAGGAACAAATAATGGAATTATGTGCACACCTGCTTACGGAGGTGTATGTACATACTGTTCTTCACAATGCGGAAATATTTCTTTAACTGATGGATATTGCGGAGATGGAATAAAACAATCACCATATGAAGAATGCGACGATGGAAATTTAGACAATGGAGACGGATGTTCTTCAACATGTCATAATGAAGAACAAAAATTCTGCATTGAAGATATTTCCATAAGAAAGAGCTATGATAATTCATTCGGAACAGGAATAGCACTTGGATATGCAAATTTATCCTGGATTTCTCAAATTTCTCCTGATTTAATAGAAGGAACTTACAAAGTAAGATATTACGTAGATAATAATGTTGCAAACACGACAAATAATGCACATATAACAGTCAAGATTGACAACACTGTTTTATCAGATTATTATTACATAATAAACAAATATCATTCAAAGACTCTAACAATTGATACAACAGCACTTCAACTTCAGTGTAATTCCGTGCATAAGATATCTGTGAAGGCAGACAGTGAACAGAGTATAATATGCACTGCAGATAATAATTCAGACAATTATGCTGACAGAAGTTTCTTCTTAATGTGCCCAGCACCTAAATGCGGAGATGGAAATTTAGATTCGGGTGAAGAATGTGACGATGGAAATAATGACAATGGAGACGGATGTTCTTCAACTTGTAAAACAGAATGCCTACATTATTGTGGAGACAATGTTGTTGATTTTGGTGAACAATGTGATAAAGGAACATTAAATGGACAAGTTTGTACTCCATTATACGGTGGTTCATGTACATACTGTTCTAATCAATGTCAAAATATAACTTTAACAGATGGTTCTTGTGGAGATTC
>Ga0182027_10007283_pt1 | contig 16338 bp, 19 predicted proteins | sample 712E1DmetaG_FD_121300 | JGI IMG/M metagenome (GOLD analysis project Ga0182027, IMG submission 121300) | Permafrost microbial communities from Stordalen Mire, Sweden - 712E1D metaG (Illumina Assembly) | ecosystem: Environmental > Terrestrial > Soil > Wetlands > Permafrost | place: Sweden...
AGGAGTCGTTGGCAGTCACGGAGCATGCAGACGCCGTTCTTTATATCCGGTTCGATTCGATAGAGCGTGCTTTCGGGGGAATAGAGTTCTTCATGCAGAAAGGTGCGTATTTCCTGAACAAACGATTTCTTCTTTTTTGTAAAATATGCCGCTGGGGAAAATGCGCAGATGGTTCAAGGATTTTCAAAGCTGCGGATATATTTAAAGAATCGCATTTCCCTTGCAAAGTGTCGACTTCTTTCTGCAGAAATGCGCTATCCGACGCAAAATTATTGATTTGCAATAAAAAAGCAGCAATAAGGTTTTCGAGGGAATCACAGTCAACATACACATCGGGCAGAATCCCCTTTCGGTGATAATAGCCTATTCGACTGCTGAGACCTTTCATCCGTAAAAAAGTGATCCTAATGTCGGGCCGGCCAAGATTCTCACGTGAAACAACTATCTGCCCCATGCCTTTTCCATATGTCGTATCCCCTACCAACACCACGGTGTCCGCGGCATGCGCAAACCCGTCTTTCAGCGCGGCAACAACTATTTCCGAAGCGCTCGCGGACCCTCTGTTGGCAAGCACAACATACCGTTTGTTCTTTAAAGAAGGCAGTTGACGCCCGTGGTTGGTCCAGATGGTGTCCCACTCTACAGTCCGGGCCTGGCGGGTAATGTGGTCGTATGCTCGGTATTTTTCAACGATATACGGCGTGGTATCGGGCAATATACTTTGAATTATGGAATCCGTAGCATCAAGGTTCCCGCCTCCGTTATAGCGCAAATCAATGATAATATTGTGGAATTTTTGCACAAAAGCTGCCGCATTCAGGAAACTTGCATAGGTGTCTTCCGTAAATTCATTATAAATCAGAAGATATGCCGTTGAATCGGCAAGCGAATCAGCATAAACCAGGCCGTTGACTGATATATTGTCGACCGTGGCGTTTTTATCTGATTGAAGAGCGCCGCCCCCTGAATTAAAATATGTGGTATAATCAACGCCATGAAGAGTATCATGGACGTTTTCCATAAGTTCTTCAGGGGTGCCAAATTTGAAGGCATCAATTGGAAGCGTATCGTTCCAGAGAGTGTCTTGCCAGATGCAATAAGTTTTGAGGTACTGCCACACGCTTTCCATTTCGTAAAGGTTTCGGCCGCTGGTGTCGGTGGGATATTTGGAACATGAAAAGAACAGCGTGGCCAAAAGGAATGCTATGCAATTTTTCAAAATGCAAATCCCTTTTCCCGGGACTTTTCCGCCGAGGCGCGTATCGCTTGTATTCTCTCCCTGTAATTTTCGCTTTGAAACACATAATTGCCCGCGACAAAAACATTCGCGCCGTTTTCCGCGCATGTTTTCGCGGTTTCATCATTAATGCCGCCATCGACTTCAATATCTACGATGTAATTATTGCTCGTTGCTTCCTCAAACACGGTCCTGACCTTGCCCACGGTTTCCGGAATGAATTTCTGCGCCCCGAAACCGGCATATACCGTCATAATCAACACCTGATCAATATCCTTCAGGTAGGGTAGAAACAAGTCTACGCCTTTGTCGGGGTTTACGGTAATTCCGGCGCGTACGCCCTGCTTCTTTATTTTTGATACGATTCCCGGCACATCTTTGCATGCTTCGGCATGCACGATAAGGACATCCGCGCCCGCATTGCAATAAGCATAAACGTAGTCCACCGGATTGGAAATCATCAGGTGAACATCGAGCGGGATGGCTACGCATCTTTTGACCGTCTCTATTATGAGCGGCCCAAAGGTAAGATTAGGAACAAAATGTCCGTCCATCACGTCGCAGTGAATCCTGTCCGCGCCGGAGGCCTCGGCATCTTTGACCTCGCGTTCCAAATGGCGGAAATCAGCCGAAAGGATGGAAGGTGCGATTTCTATTTTTTTTGTTTTATCCATTACTAGTTTATTTTGGGACCATCATGCTCTTTACAGTCTGCCAATTCGAGGCTACATAGTCGTATACCGATAAAATGGTGACAATTGCCGGGACCAGCATTACCCAAAAACCCGGGTGCCTTCCCCAAATGGTCATGGGAATTCCCGGAATATGATAGGCATGAGCAAGGCAAATGGCAAGCACGGTAAACGCCCCTATCGCCTGAACCACGGCCTTGAGCTTTCCCGCCCTGCGGGCGGCAAGAACGATTCCATGATATGCGCTCCAAATGCGCAGCACCGATAAAAAGGCGTCACGGTAGAGAAAAACAAGAAACATCCATAAAGGAATAATATGGGCCGCGCAAACCATAAAAGAAAGGAAAATCGTCTGGCGTGAAAGACTGTCCGCGGCCGGATCGAAGAGTTTTCCGAAGTCCGTAACCTGGTTGCGGCTGCGCGCAACATGACCATCAAATGCGTCCGACAGTTCGATAAGCGCTGCAAGCGCGATGGATATCCAGAGCCAAACGACGGGAGTATGGCACTTGAAACTTACTATAAAGGCAAAAGCGAAAAAGGGCGCTATGATTATTCTTGAAAAAGTCAAGACGATCGCGGGGTTCATAGAGGCCCGTTTTCCATGGTTATCCGGCCATTAACTTCTTTTAATACGGCCGCTATATTGACTTTGTCCTTCTGTCCGAAGAGCCCGGCCACATGGCGGCATTTCGTCACGAACAGGGAAATAAGCACCGCGTTGGGAAACTGCATCCCGAATTCCGAAAGCACATAAAAATTGGCTTGACCTTTGGCAATAACGACATCGGCCCTTTTAAGCGCGGTTATGCATTCGTCGGTCATTTCCTTAAAGGAAACCCCAAGCGTGTCGGGCCCGGAAAGGATGATATCATCGACCACTTCGTTTAACCGGACCGCCTTCGCATCCGTCAAAACAACGTCACTGGTTATCGGACCGCCCCTGAATGGCACCGTAAAAGCGGCGCCGTATGAACCGCACTCTGCAATAAGGAGCTTATCAAAGGGCAGTTCGCCAACGTTATCGGGAAGATAGACGATATGGCGGGCGTTTTTGATATGATGAAAAATTTTTTCGGTCTGGTCCACGGCAAGCCCGGCGTCAAAATAGTCTTTCAGCATCCGCTCGATTTTGTCCGTTGCAATGCAATATCCGGCTCCCGCCGTGCGAAAGTCCAGCGCGTTGGCGGCGATTGCCCAGCGTATGAGAAAACGCATCTTTTCCAGTCCGGAATACCGTTTCGCCTCCTGGGCGCAATCGTGGGCGACTTCTTTACATGAAGCAAGACATATTTCGCGCAGCGTCGAAAACGGCATGTCCACGTTGAGGTATCGCTTCAGTATCCTGTGCAATTCGGTTATATAGTATGAAGGCGGCTCATTGTCCAGGTAGTGATCGCCCAGGTATTTCATTGAATCAGCCATGATGGCATCGACGTCTTTGCGCGGAACATCAAGCAGCGCAAGAGCTTTTAAAATATCGTCGATAATGCAGGTGATGCATTCCGGAACAATTCGCATAATGCCCATAAAATAAATGAAGGGCAACTCGCGCCCGAGGCTTTTATTAGACCCCGCTTGTATTTTTCAAGGAAATAGGGCTATAATTAGTTTCAGTTCAAAACGGAGACCATTTTGGAAGCGATAAAAAAAATCGGCAAAAGCCTTCTCATCGGCTCCTTTGCGGGGCTGGCAATTGCGCTTGTGACAAATTACTTTGTGGCCGACCTTATCGACCGTTTGGAAGACCAGACCTATTATATGCGATACCGATGGGAATTTGAAGACCTTTCAACAGCCTCAAAAAGCAAGGCCCAAACGCATGAAAACCAAGAATCCGATTATGGCATCAACATTATTGATATCGACGAGCGAAGCCTGCAAAAACTGGGGACTTACTCCAACTGGGATCGTTCCTTTCAAGCCGAAATGATCCGGAATTTAAATAAGCACTATCCTGCCGCAATAGTTTACGATATTCAATTCTTCTATCCAGAAGATCAAAACTATGCTAAACGATTCAATAAATTATTCGGGATTAGCAAACAAAACAACCCAGGCATCTCCTTTCCGCAATCCCTGCAAAAAGCAGTCTATTCTTCAATAAATTATGACCGGCAATTTGTTGACGAAACCCGAGAAGCCGGCAACGTGTTTCATGCAGTATGCATGGCTGATAAATCCGATTATTCAGAACACGCGCTTTCTCAAATTGAGCCGCGGATGTCCAAGGCCTGGCATGAATCCCTGCACCCTACCTCCACGATCAGTATGCCACGGGAAAAGCTCAATAGCATTGCCTTCGATAAAAAAGCAGTTATCGACGGCATATTCCCTCCCCTAGCACAAGCGGCCCGTGATATCGGTTGCGTCAATATTCCCAAGGGCAAGGATGGCGTCATTAAGGAAATTCCCCTATTATATCCATTCGGGAATACATCAATTGTTTATCTTCCCATTAGCATTCGCACCGCAGCGACGCTTTTCGCGACACCTACTAGCGAGATTGTTTTCGAACCCGGCAAATTTCTTGACATAGGAAAACCATTTAAAATTTTTAAGGATCACGCCAGCCGTCTTACCTGTTCATATCCGAACGTTACTGCTGAGTTAGTCAAAGCTTTGATCGACCATGCACAGGAAATCTTGTCTCTTCACCCAGGGAAGAGCATTGACATTTCGTCTTTGTGCAAAATCGGTAAGGATGAAAAAGACAAGATATTCATTGATATGTATTGCGGGTTTTTCCCCCAGGAAATCGTCCAGGCCTTCCTCAAAACCGACTTTAAAACTGTGCTATGTCTTCCCAAAGACAGCAGCTTTTATATCACTCCCCAGATAAGCATCAAGCGCAATTCGGACATCGACTGGTCGTTGACCGCGCCGTTCGGCGATGGCGGATGGAACCTTTCCAATCTGGATTTACAAACGCTTGCACGCGTGTCGCAGCAAGCATTTTTGGAACTGCGTCCAAAACAATCCAGGTTAATTTTTTACTCGATGACCGTGTCAAATAAAAATGGGCGATTGATTTCTTCGCTCCCCGTTCTTCAGGAACAAACATTGCGTGAATTATGTTCGACAAAGTGGGACGTTATTAAGAACATCAAGTCCGATACCAGAATGGATTTCGGAAAAACCGTTCGGATACCGCTTAACGAAAAAAACCGTCATATCGTTACGTATTTCGGACCCAAATCCAAGCCTTTTAGCTACTATAGTTTTTATGACATAATGAAAGACCGCGTTCAGGGCTCGCTTGACGGAAAGATTTTTATCGTCGGATCAACCATTCCGGCCATGTTTGATATTGTGTCGACTCCTGTGGACAATCCTTATCCCGGCGTCGAGGTCCATGCGTCGTTGTTAAACTCTTACTTGACAAATACATTCGTTACCCGGTTCCCGCCCTGGCAGGACTTTCTGATCCTTTTGTTCGTCGGAATCATTATCGGGTTCATTTCATTCATGTTCAAGCCTTTGTGGGGCGGCATTCTGACTATTGTTTCAATTTTCGCCTATTTTCTCCTCGCAATGACGGTGTTCGGCAACAACCACCTGTGGATCGAAATCGCGCGGCCTATTCTTGCCATTATTTTAACCTTCACCGCGGTCATGGCATACCGCTATATCACCGAGGAAAAGGACCGGAAATTCCTCCAGAGCACCTTTAAGGCCTATCTCTCGCCCGAACTTATCGACATCATGTACAAACAGAAACAATCCCCCAAGCTGGGCGGCGATGAAGGCATACGCACGGCCTACTTCACCGACATCCAGAGTTTTTCCACGTTCTCCGAAAAACTCGGCTCCCCTACCCGGCTGGTGGAACTGCTCAACGAGTATCTCACGGTCATGACCGACACGCTCCTTTCGCACTTCGGTACTCTTGACAAATACGAAGGTGATGCCATCATCGCATTTTTCGGTGCGCCGATGCCCATGGAAGACCACGCGAAGCAAGCCTGCCTTACTGCGCTCGACATGCAGAAAAAACTGGGAGACCTGAGAAGAAAGTGGATGTCCGAGGGCGATAAATGGCCTAAGATCGTCCACGAAATGCGTATGCGCATCGGCATTAACACAGGCCCGATAACAACCGGAAACATGGGATCAAAGGTCCGTATGAACTATACCATGATGGGCGATCATGTAAACCTTGCGGCGCGCCTGGAAAGCGCCGCCAAGCAATACGGCATTTATACCATGATCAGCAATTTTACCTATGATATGGTTAAAAACGATTTTGAGACCCGGCAAATCGATAAAATTACCGTGGTTGGCAAATCGGAACCGGTGACGGTGTATGAATTGATTTCCGAAAAAGGCCTCCTGAACCGGGATTTAACGAAATTACTTGAATTGTATAACCAGGGAATATCATATTATTACAATCAACAATGGGACAAAGCAGTGGAGGCTTTCACCGCATCTGAGTCATTGGAGCCTTTTAAGTCCTTTGCTTCAAGAACTCCAAGCGGGATATTTGTAAAGCGTTGCGGGGAATACAAGGCTGCGCCTCCGGGCAGGAACTGGGACGGCGTGTACAATTTGACCTCAAAATAAAGGAGCAAAATCATGTTATTGAAAATACTTTTGTTGCCGTTTTGGGTGCTTAGAAAAGGCGCGGGTCTGATTGTCGGAATAATAAAAATATGTTATGGAATAACGTCCGGCATATTAGGATTTATTTTCGGCAGGACCCTTCGAACGATCTTCGGCGGCCTAATCGGCGCTATGGCCGGAAGCAGGCATATCAAGATCAAGGTGTTTCCAAAGAAGAAGTGACCGGATTCGCATAACAGTACAAACATCCATGCGGGCATTTTTGCATATATGATCCTATGTCCCGGCTTTCATAACATCCGCATTCCTTCCGTGTCGGTTTCATTGCAAGTGTCCGGTGGACATTAAACCGGTCGGTGTTTCTTAACAATTCGTTATCGACGCAGTGCGCCATGCGGATTCCCGGAGCAAGGTTTGGAATTTCATTATTGCAACAATTGCATAGCGCCATATCGGCCCGTATTGCCGCGTCAAGCATTTGTTTTGCAATTCCTGCTTTTTCCTCATTTGTAATTTTTCCGAAAGTCATTCCCCTCCTGGAAAGCTTGTGATAATGGCTCATAAAAGAAAAGTAACAGCGTCGAACCCCGGCTTCCCTGACGAGGGGAATAATGGCATAAAAAGCCTTTTCGTTAGTCACGAATTCTTCGGAAGAAGATTGATACTTGCATACCGGGTCGAATCGCCACAAAACCCGCTCCGGCCCGACTAAATCACAAAGGCGATACAGCGTTGTGATCCTGTCCTTCATAGGTGCAACTCGCGGTTCAAGGTCTTGGCAATCGTTGATGGTATAGTGAAACAGGGCATTGTTAAGATTGATAAGTTTTCTAAACAGCGGATGGTTGATTAATGGAGAAAAATCCTTTGACCAGAAAATATACCCTAAAACGTCTTCGGGCTTCAGGGACACCGTACAAGACCTGCCATAACCGCCGTCATAGGTTATTTCCCCTTTCCGCCAGGCCGCAAAAAAGTCCTCGGTGAAAAAACGGGGAATATCGGTACGGCGGGAGACGGAGATGTAGAGGGGGCGCGGGGACATGGCTAAGAAATATATAGCCCGTCAAAATTTCAACAGGAAGACAATTAAAAAATAAAGAAAGACAATTGCCATTACAAATCCAAAGGATAGAATATAGGGACTTTTAAACCATTCAACCGGCAAATCCTGGAGGCGGGAGAAAAAGGGATCGTTCTTTTCATTTATAATGCTTTCAATGATAAACGGCGGGGCCGGATCTTCTTCGATGGACCTCAGCCCTTCTTTAACGGATTGAATTTCCCGAGCAAGGCCCGCAGAGAATGGCCGTTCCCGGAGAAGTCGGAGAATATCCTCGTCGGTCCCGTCGAGCACGGTTTTGACCACTGCATCTTCATCGTTAACGGCGCTTGAGTCATCACTCATTGGGTTTTCTCCTTAGATATATTTCCCTCAGCCTTTTTATTGCCCTGCACGCTCTGACCCGCACATTGCTCTCGCTCATGTCAAGAACCGAGCCTATTTCCCCATACGAATATCCCGCCTTGAGGTGCAGGTATAAAATACTGCGCTCCCCGTCCGAACATTCGGAAAGAATTTCCCAGAAAATTCCGCGGGGAGCTTCCGGCGGCGCCTGATAAAATTCCCTGGCATAGCGCGCCCTCAAACGAGAAAGTCTGCTGCGCGAGCGGTATGAATCGAAAAACGCGTTGCGCGCCGTGGTAAAAAGCCATCGTTTCAACGCGTCCTCGTTTTCCGGCAACGACCTGGCTTCCCACGCGCGAATAAAAACAATTTGCAAAATGTCGCGGCTCGTTTCAGGGTCTTTGGTCATCCAGAGAAGGTAGTTATAAATGTTTCCGCCATGCGCTTCATACATGTCCCTGAATTTCCGGGCCCTATGACCGCCTGACCCGCTATCGGCAAAGGAAGCAAAGAGTTTGTTGTCCAGACCAGCACACCCCGTTTTTCCCGTTCTATATTCATGCGATAACGTTAAAAATATAGATTTCCCCGCTTAAAAAACGTTTGAATCGGCGAAAACGTTACAAAAAAATAATTGTAACGTTTCCCGATCCACATACGTTATTACTTTTGAATATAACGAGATCCTCACGTAAACCTCGGAAGACAGGGGGCTTTTATGAAGTACAAAGTTTTTATCAAACAATGCGGCAATCCAAGGCGCGCGGCAATGATCGCCGAAGCACTGGCGCGAAGATCCGGTATCACGCCTGACGCGATCCGGTCAGCGCTCACCGAAAAAGCATTATGCATTAAACACGGGGCGGACAGCCACGAGGCAATGGAATTGAAAGGGGAATTCGAGGCGGCTGGCGCGGAAGTTGAATTCGTGCCTGATGAAGTGCCGCGCTTTCTGGGTCCAGTGGATGTAGATAAGGATGGTGATTTCGAAAATGTTCCCGGCCGCATTTTAACTGAAGAGGAATTCATGGAACGGTTGAAATACCGCATGGACATTTTTACCATAAGAAAGGATACACGGTTCCGGAGAATAGAGGCCGCGTGCCTGCTGGCAGGGATCGCATCGGGCATGTGGCTGACAAAGCAGGAAATTGCGACAGTTGCAGGGCCTGATTTTTATGCCAAAATTCCAAAGGAATTCACGGCCAAGATGGTTGACGCTCAGCAAGTATCGGCCGCGCTACGCCCTCCAAGGCAGGCGCCTAAAAACAAAACCACCGCGGCCGCATCGAACAAAAGAACGCTTAACAACGGCCATTCCACTTTTTCCAGCCGTGGCCATGATGTGGTTGGCGATCCGAGAGAACATGTGACGCGAACAGGCGTGCTGGGCCTTATTTCCGGAAAAATCACTGGGAAGTCAATGGCGAGCGCTGACATTTTCGGACAGGGCGGTTTTGCGTCCAACATCGACGCTATAATCCAGGGAACAAACGGCCTTAAAACGGGAGGTGAGGCTGGGGTTGGAAGAAAAGGCGAAACGGGAATTGGTTACGGGCCCGGAGTGTACGGCAAAATGTCGGATGTCAGCGATCTGGGCGTTGATAATATCATAGCATCACTGCTGCCCTCAATCGAAGGTCTGAAACTTGCCCGCCCGGAGTATAAAAATGACCAATTGAAAATTACCGAACCGGTCATAATTCCCGGAGTCGGTGTGGCGGTTGGAGGACGAAGCCGCGCGAGTATCACTCGGGTAGTCCTTCAGAACATCATGGTACTCCGATACGCGTACAACAAACGTCTCAGGGAAAAACCGGGGTTGAAAGGAAAGATCACCTGCAAATTCGCCATCGACGAATTCGGGAAAATAGTTTTTTGCGAGATGACCGAATCAACCATGACCGATCCTTTGCTCGAAGCCGAGGTCGTTGCGAAAATCCGCACCTGGGTTTTTGAAAAAATCGATAAACTAGGAGATGTAACGGAAGTGGTGTATCCATTTGCATTTTCCCAGTAACATATAACTCCGCAAACGGGAAGTGCGTGGACCGCGTACTTCCCCACTCCTTTCAGGTCATTAAGATAAATTTACACCTTCCATAATATTTTGAAACAAAAATCCTGTTGTCAGCGTCTAATATCGCAGGAAAGAAAGAAATCAACATTGTTAACGTGCTTTTGACCATTCTCGTTACGCTTGATATGGCGCATCTTGGGCGTTTCAACGGACTCTGGATACCGATAATACCGGGCTCCATTACTTACGCTCTGTTTCGCCTCGGTGATAATTTGCAAACGTTGAATCCAAGAAAGTGATCTCTTCTTAAATAAAGAACCGGGGTAAAACGTATTTTTTAGAAAGATTTGTTTTAAACAAGCGGAGAAAAAAAATGGGCCCGATAAGAAAAAGCTTTTTCAGAGGAGGACAAACATGAAGAAGCACATCGTAATAAAGCTATTACTGGTAGGAGGCTGCGCATTCATTATATCATGCGTGGATGACTGGTCACGGTGCAACCCGGTCCATGGGCCGGGCCGAACAGCGGCGCAAAATGACGATCTATTTGGGGTGTTGTACGCTAATGGATTATATGTCGTGACCGGTGAAATGGAAAACAGCGCGGAGAATGGCCGGGATTCGGGTTTGGTGGCTACTTCTCCCTCCGACAGTTTTTTCTGGACGAGCAGACCTTCGGGAACGACAAACACTCTTTATGGTGCTGCCTATGGTGATAGTGTATTTGCAACAGTCGGGACAAACGGCATTGTCCTTACGTCGCAGGACGGCAATACCTGGACGACACGGATTTCGGCGACTGTACCGAACTTAAACGGCATTATCTTTGCCGATGGTCAATTCGTAACCGTTGGAAATAGAGGCACCATCCTTACTTCCGTCGATGGAATTTCCTGGACAATAAGAAGTTCCGGCACCACCGAACTTCTCAATAGCGTAGCCTTCGGCGGAAACAAGTTCGTTGCGGTCGGATATGGCAGCGATATTTCATCTTCGCCTGACGGGGCAACATGGACCATTAAAAATTCCGGAACGAGCGCATCTTTAAATGGGATTTATTATGGTGACAGCATGTTTGTCGCGGTTGGAGAGCACGGTACCATCATTACCTCTCAAGACGACAGCACCTGGACCATCAGAAGTTCGGGGACCACTGAGTTTCTTAACGGCATCACCTATGGCGGCAACCAATTTGTTTGTGTGGGGTATGGCGGCCTCATCCTGACATCTCCCGACGCGGTGACCTGGACCATAAAGAGTTCCGGAACGGAAAGCTCAATTAATGGTGTAGCTTATACCCGGGCCCAGTTCATCGCGGTTGGAGACAACAGCACTGTTCTCACATCCTCCGACGGGGTAATATGGACCAGCAAAGCGCTATAAGCATGCATTAAAGAAAAGTTTCGCCGCCTAAACCCAACTTTATTCGATTCATCTATTATCTTCTGTCAAATGCAAGCAAATATTTTGCTTGCATTTGTTAATTTTATCCTCAATTTTCCTCTGAAAAGGCCTTTTTTCATGCTTTTTTCGAATGATTAACAAAAAAGGAAAAAATACTAAATGTTTCAGGAAAGTCTGCCGATAAAAGATGTAAGGGCAAAAATAAACTTTTTGAAAATGGAGGCAGGTATGGATGTATCACAGATCAATGGCAGCGCAACAGGCGGTTCAGGCGTGCAAGGCATGGGCGGCAGTCATCATCATCACCATCACAAAAACATTTCCGACCAGATCAGCCAGATGGGCTCCGCGATTGATAATGCCGTCGCGGCCGGAACAATGACCAGCGACCAGGCGACGACATTGAAAAGCGAACTAGCGGACGTTTCGAAAACATTGGGTCTTACATCAAGCACCAGCGCGACCACGAGCACAAGCACAACCGGGACAGGAAGCCAGTCCAATCCGCTTTCGCAGCTTTCGGACGCGGACCGCAAAAAAGTGTTCAGCGAACTGCAGGACGTGCGCAAGCAGCTCCATGCGGCCAACCCGCAAGCAAATTCAAGTTCCGGCGGAGGCAACGCGGCAAGCAGCCTGTTTTCAGCTATTGACAGCAATGGCGATGGGTCGATCAGTCCGTCTGAATTTACGCAGTTCCTTGCCCAACTCGGAGCAAACGCGCTGGGCTATAACCCAAATGCTACAACCAATACACAGAACGAGAGTTCCTTTTCGACCCTCATTTAAAAATTCGATGATATCAGCCGCTTTCCAAATGTGGAAAGCGGCTTTTTTTAAATGAAGAATTTATTAATGTTTTTTCCGCACATAACCGATACTATAAATAAGATAAGAAAGGCGCCACCAGGTACGGTGAGATGCTTTCGACAATGACAAGGATGTCCGTAGTCTCAGCAAACAGCGAAAAAGAGGCGCAAAATGGACATCTCCCAATTGAGCAGCAGTCCGCTCCAAAGCGTCCAATTACAAAGTTATCTTGCTTCCCTCGATTCTTCGCCAAACGCCGCATCCACCAGCGACCCTTTTCTTGATTTATTGCAATCGTCGCAATCGACCGCGGTAAACAATAATACCGCCGCCGACAGCAACAGCGGCAGCGGCCTGGCGATGCTTCAGGCGCTGGAAGACATGTATGGGACCAATGCCAATGATTCACTGCTTCAATTATTAGGCGGCACGGGCGATGCGAGCAGCACTGATCCCCTGCTTGATATGGTAGGCGGCACGGACGGGACAAATACCGATGACCCACTTCTTGATTCACTGGAAGGCACGGACGATACGACTGACGGCATGTTCGACAGCAATCTGGCAATGTTTGAAGCTTTACAAGGTGCTAATGGGGGCAGCGCTACCGCCCAAAGCAACGCTCTTGCCATGCTTCAGGCATTGAACAATAATGATTCAACGCTTTTACAGACAGAACTGGGAAACACCGCAATCAGCGCAAACTCCACAAACCTGACGGCCCTTGCCGATAATGAAGCTCTCCAGGCATTTTCAGGTACAAACAACTCCGGCGCCAGTGATTCGGCACTGCTCCAGGCTTTGCAGAATGGGGCAAATAATACCGTTGCAACTTCGTAAAATCAAGACAGAACGTCAAATAAAAAAGGCGCTTTTAAGCGCCTTTTCTTTTGTTTCAATTCTTTTTCGATTACATGAACAGATCTTTTATTTTTGACCAGCTTGATTGCGGTACACGAACCCTGGTTTGCTTTGCCAACGGTTTGCCTGTTGTCTGTTGGGTCGTAATAAATGAACCCGCAGCAACCGTATCTCTTTTTTCCTGCGCAAAAAGCAGAGACATAACCGAGAATACTATCGTTAGAATTGCTGCATATCGTTTGATCATTAAAATTTCCTTGCGTTCACGCAACGATATTAATATACTACAAAAATCATGAAATGCAACATTTTTTTATTTTTTTTTAAGCCCGCCAAATAAAACAGCAAAACCCATATTATCAGAATTTCGATTACTTTTCAAATATATTTTCAAAAAACACTTCTTTCTCATCAAATAGTTCGTCACTGATCCTGAAATCGTTGTTTATTTTAGTCTGGCACTTGATGCAGAACCCCTCTTTAATTTCCGAGGTTCTTAATTTCTTTCCGCATTCTATGCATGAATCAACCATAATCTTCTCCATCCCTGCCTTTGACGCCAGGTAAGTCTCTCTAAGCTTTCAAACGACAAAAATTTGTCGCTCAAGAGCCAAGAAAAAACTAACCGATATGTTCAAGAATTTTGTCCCTGATTTCGCTGAAGATAAATGGCTTATGTATAACGGCATGGATCCCATCCAGCTGCAGCAGATTGGGTTCCAACTCGCCTTTCCAGCCGGTAACAATAAAAACTTTCGTTTTAATAGCTTCGTTTTTAACCCACCGCGCAATGGTTCTTCCGCCTTTTTCCCTGACACATAGATCGGCAAAAACCGCGTCATAATTCGCTTTCTTAAGTTCTTCGATACCAATCTCGGATGAATTAGCACATTTGACCTTGCAACCAAGACGCGCAAGATTCTTTTTAAGCTCAATTTGCGTTTCTTCACTTTCACTTATAACAAGTATTTGAAATGAATTTGACATGTGAATATAACCTGCGATATTTGTGCCAATGTATTCAAATAATTTTATATTTGTTTATTAATCAATATGTTATCATATTTAATCTAAGAACAAGATGGTAAAAAACAATTGTGTAATTCTATAACCTAAAAGGTACTAATGCCCGATTTAGGTTTATTTGTCTTAAAACATGCATTATTTAAAAAAACAATTCTAATATCATGCGCTTTAAAATCCTTCCAAGTGGCCCATGATCCTCAAAAGTTAAATTGTCAAAAAAAATTAAGCTATTTTAATAGAAACTATTTGCATTAATTATATTTTTATTGAGGAAGACCAGTAGCATGGATACCGAAGCAATACTTATTTCAGCAATCGTTTTTTTAGCTGTGCTTTCGATTGTATTAGGGATCATTAACTGGATGTACCTGTCTTCAACTTCTTCAAAAATATCCGCTTTAGAAGGGGAGATTGAAAAAAAAGCCAAGGAATTTGACGCTATCAAAAAAGAAAAATTCCAGCAGCAAACGTCACTACAAGCGCCCGCGGATAATTCCGGTCAATCCGCATCATTTGCAGGACAAGAAAATCCCGCTATAGAAATCGTAAGAAACGTCCGCGCCGAATTCCGGCAGGCTGAAAGTCCGCTTGTCAACCAGGAAACGGAACCCCGCGAACAATCATCCGGTTTCATCAAACAGCCGGCATACCCGCCTCCTGTCGCACAGGAAATGCCCGGAACAGGTCAAAGGACCGCATCGGCCCCGAAGGGCTCGTCGGCCGACGTACTTGATATTGTCGACGACACTCCGCGCGCTCCTTTAAAAAACAAAGAAATTGAAATTATTCTGTTCTCTCAGGCAAAGAAGGACACCGATTTCCAGGCCGCATGGAAAAAAATCACCGAGCATCTGCCCGCCAACCCCGCTCCGCATGTGATTATAAATTTTAATAATGTAATGTTTCTTTATGAGAAAGAACTGCGGTATCTGGAAAAAATACAGGACGTTGTTTCAAAGGAACAAGGGAAAACAACGTTTATTAATTGCCATTCGGAACTTCGGTCGATCATTTCCTCACGTAAGTCCCTTGCCCGTTGCATACTGGATTAAATGAATATTTTAGGCATCGAAACTTCGTGCGATGAAACATCCATTGCCTTGCTTGAAAACGATACCATCAAGGCCAACGAAATATATTCACAGGAAATACACTCCTCGTTCGGCGGCGTTGTCCCGGAAATGGCCTCGCGCGCGCACCTCGGCAAAATCGATGCGCTTTGCAAATCGGTATTCGGCGCAACGGGTATTTCTTTCGACGACATCGGCCTCATCGCGGTTACGGACAGCCCGGGGCTTGCCGGCGCGTTGCTGGTTGGAATAAGTTTCGCCTTGGGGATCCATTGCGGACGCGGCGTTCCCGTTACCGGAATCAACCACCTGGAAGGGCATATATGCTCGATTTTCCTTGAACATCCGGACATCGGCCTGCCGTTCCTTGCGTTGATCGTGTCGGGCGGACACACATCAATTTATAAAGTCAATGATTTCGGGGATTATGAATGCCTGGGGCAAACCGTTGATGACGCGGCGGGCGAGGCTTTTGACAAGGTTGGGAAGTTGCTCGGTTTCAATTACCCCGCGGGCCGTGCCATCGAACGGGAAGCAGCATTGGCGCCTTCTCAGACCCTAATTCCCTTTCCGATGGCCCGGACGTCGACGACGATGTTGGATTTCAGCTTTTCGGGGCTCAAAACTTCGGTCAAATATTTTTTGCAGGAACGAGGGCCGGAATACCTTACGGAAAATAAATCCCTGATATGCAAATCTTTCCAGAATTCGCTTGTAGAGTCTCTGGCTGGAAATTTACTTACGGCTTCACGACAAACGGGTATTAAAACGATAGCAGTTGTCGGGGGTGTTGCTTGTAATGCACAATTAAGACAGCGCATGAAAGCCTTGCCGGGCCTTAAGGTTTTCTTCCCTTCCCCGGCTTTGTGCACCGACAATGCGGCCATGATAGCCCGGGCCGGGTATGAACGGAAAAAACGCGGGATGCTCAGGTTTCCGCGCATGGCGCCTTCAGCTAAATTATAGGAGAAGTATATGGAAGTTTTTATTTTGGCGTGTCTGTCGGCCTGCCTGGTTTTTTCCCTGATCATGGCCTGCGTCCAACTGATCAGAATTGAAAAAAACATCCTTGATATTGCGGCAATTGTGGAAGAACGTGTAAAAAGGATTTATAAAGAAGTGGAATAATCCGCAACACCAACTCACCTATTCCGAGGAAGCTCCTTCTTTTTCCTCGCCACCTTCTTCGGCCCCATCAGGATTGAAACGCGCCGCATCCACGGAAGAACATTCAGGACATTCAGAAT
>Ga0182027_10007284_pt1 | contig 16336 bp, 14 predicted proteins | sample 712E1DmetaG_FD_121300 | JGI IMG/M metagenome (GOLD analysis project Ga0182027, IMG submission 121300) | Permafrost microbial communities from Stordalen Mire, Sweden - 712E1D metaG (Illumina Assembly) | ecosystem: Environmental > Terrestrial > Soil > Wetlands > Permafrost | place: Sweden...
TGGGTGTCATATTATTTCCTTGACTCTTAAAACACTGATGTGGTATATTAACGGAAAACATTAGTATATACTAATATAATTACTTGGTTGTTACTAAAATAATTTTAACATATCCTATAACATTGTCAAGATGGCAGCAGTAAAAAAACCATTAATCGGCGCTAATGCCACTCGTGGTACAGGTCGTTGCAAATAAAAAGCCAACCAAACCCTGGCGAAAAATGATTTATGGCGGCTGGGAATTATGTGGACAATCCGGTTCGTGTTGCTGGGTATTTTCATTGTATTGTTGATCTGTTCGGGATATTTCTTGCGCCGCCAGAAATATCAGAACTTTCTCGAAAACGGGGTATTCAATTTTGTGCTGGTGTTGTGCTACAACCTGCTATGCTATCTATTGACCGGCCTGCCATCTGCGCCGGGAGGAATTCCGGTTCCTGGCTTCTTCGGGAATCCCGCCAGCCGGGTGATTTTCCTGATAATTGGCTGGGTTCTTTTTTTTTGGCAATCCTGTTGATGGGCACGGCAATCCGGCAAAGAAAGACTCTGGGCGGGCAAAATGTCAAAGAGGGGCTGCTGACAGGCGGGTTGTATCGGATATTCCGCCACCCCATTTATACCGGGGTGATCCTGGCCTCCCTGGGAGTGGCTTTGGTGACCCGCAGTTGGGATGGATTGCTGATGCTTCCGTTGGTCTTTTTATTGAACATGGTACAGGCTCTCATCGAGGAGAAGTTCGATATCGGTGTGCGCTTTCCGGGGCAACACCAGGAATATAAAAAACGGACAGGGATGTTCGGGCCGACCTGGGTGTGGGGGATCGTCATGGGCTTGCTGGTCGCGGCAAGCCTCCTCCATTTTGGATGATAGGAGGTCGAAATGATCAAAGATACCGCAAGAATACTGGTGATTGGGGCTGGAGTGAACGGATCGATCTGTGCGACGAAACTGCATGCCGCCGGAATAGATGTGTCGGTTCTGGCACGCGGACAGCGCAACGATGAAATCCAGGAAAATGGCAATGTTATTGAAAATTCGCTGACTCACGCACGCAGCATTACCAAAGTCCCAGTCATTCAAACGCTGGAACCGGAGGATATCTACGACTATATCCTGGTTGTCATTCGACAGGATCAGATGGGTGTGCTCCTGCCGGTACTGGCCCGGAACCGGTCTGCAGCCATCGTCTTCATGGTGAACGATCTTACCGGTGCCGAAGCCTATGCGGCGGTAGGAAAGGAACGGATCCTGTTGGGGTTTGTATTTGCTGGAGGAAAACGGGAAGGGGGTGTGGTATATGCGTTGAGCGGCGTTGGCGGCCTCTTGGGAGCAATTTTCAGCGGGACGCCCTTTGGGGAAATTGACAATACCATCACGGCACGGCTCAAGCGGCTGGTCGGCATATTCAACCAGGCCGGTTTGGATGCGAAAGTCTCCACACGCGTGGCGGATTATCTTTTCACGCACGCGGGATTCGTGACGTTGATGGTAGGATTGGCGATCAAATATAAAGTGGATATGCAAGCTCTTGCCCGAAACAAGGCGTACCTGGGATTGCTGGTCGATGCGTTACGGGAGCTGTTCCAGGTTTTACGCACCCTCGGGTACCAGGTCATCCCGCCAAAATTCCAGGTCATTCAAGCCGTTCCACGGTCCCTGATGGCTGCGGCTTTGGGGGCATTTATCGGTTCTGATATGATGAAACTCGGCATAGCCGATTGGGGCATGTCACAAACGCGGGACGAATGGGTTTATCTCGGGCAGGAATTGGAGTGGATCGTGGAAAAGAGCGGTCTGGCCGTTCCGGCGATGCGAAGCCTGCTGGCGTATTATCACGAATAAAATCAAATGCCACTTTTTAAGGAGGAATAAATGGAAAAAGATAACGCCAGGATCCTGGTCATTGGTGCGGGAGTGAACGGCTCGGTTTGTGCGGCTGGCTTGCAACGCGCCAATGTGAATGTCACGGTGCTGGCGCGCGGCTGGCGCTATGAGGAATTAGCAGAGCAGGGAATTGTCATCGAAAACCCCATCAAGATGACCCGCACGGTAACGAAGGTACCGGTCATCAACCGGCTCGAACCGCAGGATCTGTATGAATACATCCTGGTGATCGTGCGGAAGAATCAGGTGCCTGATCTTTTACCGGTACTGGCACAGAATCGCTCCCCGAACATCGTTTTCATGATCAACAACCCGTCCGGTCCGGAAGTGTACACGGCCGCGCTGGGCCGGGAAAGGGTGATGCTTGGTTTCGTTTTCGCAGGCGGGAAGAGGGAGGACAGTGTGATTCGGGCGATCGGCGGGCCGGGTGATGCGGTCGGGGCGCCTCCCTTCGGCGAATTAGACGGCTCCATCACTCCCCTACTGAAGCGGCTGGTGGCCATTTTCAGACAGGCAGGGTTCAAAGTTACGATCTCCGCTCACTCGATTGATTACCTGGCCACGCATGCTGCCATGGTGGCGCCCCTGGCGCGCCTGATCATCAAGAACAACTCGGATACCTATGCCCTGGCGCGCTCGACGGCCGACCTGTGCCTCTGCGTGAACGCCATGGGCGAGGTACCGGCGGTGCTGCACGCCAACGGTTTCCGGGTCATCCCGGCCAGTAATGACCTGATCTACCGCTTCGTGCCGCGTTTCCTGCTGGTGGCCTTTATGCGACGCTTCTTGGCCACCCGTCTGGCCGAGGTGGGGGCGGCCTGGCACTGCCAGCAGGCGCCGGATGAAATGTGCCAGCTCGGCGTGGAATTGATGGCGCTGGTGGAGAAATCCGGCTTGCCTGCCCTGGCGCTCAGGGATGTATTTGCTGGATGGGAAACGAAATGATTAGCAAATTCTCTGACGTTTTTCAACTGTTCAATCTGGCTTTTTTCTTGGTTGTTTTCATCGGGCGGAGCCTGATCCTGTGGTTCAGGCACGGGATTAATCCTTTTGCGCTGGGAAAAGGGAAAAAAGGCCTGGGGCGCATGCTCGAACTGTTGTTGCTGCCGTGGCTGGCGTTTTGGATGCTGGCGGTGGCAGGGGAAGCATTGCACTTACCCTTCCAGCCGGTGCGGGTTTTATGGAATCCGGCCTGGCCAGATTGGCTGCCTGCCCAGGTATTGGGGGTCCTGGTTATCCTGGCCGGGGATACGCTGTTTGTGTGGGCGTTGACCTCCTTTGGAAATTCCTGGCGTATCGGGATCGATGAAAAAAAGGCGGGTAGGCTGGTAACAAACGGGATATTCGTCTTTTCGCGGAACCCTATCTTTGCGTTCATCGACCTGTATTTCCTGGGGACCTTCCTTCTGAACGGAGGGCCGGTCTTCCTGGTCTTTGCTATTGTGACCATGCTGGCACTGCATTACCAGATAAGGCAGGAGGAAAAATTCCTATTGAAACAGTACGGTCAGGCTTATGATGGTTACTGCAGGCGGGTTGGGAGGTATGCAACCTGGAAAACCAGCCTGTAGAAGCCGGCGGAGTGAGGAACTTACCAAGGCAGAAACCATGGAAAGAACGCTATCGGGAGAGTGTCAGAGCTTTGCACAGACAATGCTGGTTTGGCGCGGAACCGGCAAGGCGTCCGGGCGATTCCGCAGGTAGCGCTCGAGGATCATGGCGGGGGTCAGGAAAAGGATATCGGAAAATCCCAAAGTGCGCAGTTCGCCTTCAAGAAGATCCGGCTGGGCGGTGCTCAGCCAGGGCTCACCCAAACGAGCCGCTTGCGACTGGGTGGCGGAGTGTTGCTCCGGATGGCCGGGTCGGGCGGGGCGATTAGCAAACGAGAAGACAATCTCACCGGGCGGAGGGGTGGATGCGACGAAACACAGGATGGAAGTAATCGCAACGGGCGTGAGGTACATTAATACACCCAGGCAGGAGAAGAAAGCCGGCCCGGCAAAGTTGTAATGGCTGCACTCCAAAACGGAGAGCAAGGAGTCCTTTTCAAAATCGATTTCCAGAAAGGTAAGATTGGCAGGCACGCCTACCCCGGCAGTTTGCAAGAGATGGCGTTTATCGGCCTGGCTGGCCGGCTGATCCAGCTCGAAGATCTGCAAGCCAGTGGCCCAGGCAGGCTGGCGGTAGGCGAAGGTATCCAGGCCGGCGCCCAGGACGACGAACTGTTGGATGCCGCGCTGGACGGCCCCGAGAAGACGGTCCTCGGCAAAGCGGCTGCGGACGAGCGCCTGCACTCGCAAGGCTCTCAAGCGCGCGGCCTGGTAGATTTCCGGATGGTCGCGCAGGCGCAAACGGGTGGCTTGATCGAGCATGCGTTCGATGATGGGATCCTCCAGTATTTTGGGGGTGCTGTCGATCAGCTGGTGGGATGCGCGCAATATGGCAATTCTCTGGGCGGTCTGGCTGGCTTTATGTTCGGTCAAAATGGGTCTCCTGAAGCTAACCCTTTATTATAGGAAAAATAATATCGTATAGCAGACTAAAAACGGGTATCATTCGATGAATTGCAGGCGGATCAGAATGAATAATATGGATTTTGTATGATCCGATTTTGGGATCTATGAACAGGAATTAATTTAATCATGATAACCGACAATAGCGATCCATGCAGGCAGGAGTACCAGGAAAAACGCAAAAAGCATTGGGATGCTTTTGCGAAAAAGAAAAAAGGCAAGCATAGCTGGGGCAACCTCTATCATCACCGGCTTAAAGAGGTATACGGCCTGCTGATCAGCCCCGGATGCAAAGTGCTCGAGATCGGCTGCGGGGAGGGAGACCTGCTGGCAGCCCTGCACCCGTCCGTGGGAGTCGGGGTTGATTTTTCGACGGAAATGATCAAAATAGCCTCGGCCAGGCACCCGGGATTGAGTTTTATGGCGGCGGATGCGCATGACCTATCCTTGTTGAACGATCGATTCGATTTCATCCTCTTATCGGATACCATCAACGATCTTTGGGATGTGCAGCAAGTTTTTGAACAAGTCCAATCCTTATGCGAGCAGCATACCCGTTTGATCATCAATAGTCACAGCCAGTTATGGGAGCTTCCGATCGGACTGGCGCAAAAATTGGGAATGGCGGTTCCGACCCTGGAACAAAATTGGCTGGGTCGCGAAGACATCGCCAACATGATGACCCTGACGGGGTTCGAGTCGATCCGGATCTGGCAAGAATTCCTGGAGCCTTTCCGGTTGCCGGTGCTGGAACCATTGATCAATCGATTCGTGGTGCGATTCTGGCCGTTCAATGAGCTGGCCCTGGCGAATTTCTTTGTGGCCCGGCCCTTATTCGTTCACGAAGAAAACCCAAAGGTATCCGTCATTGTCCCGGCCCGCAACGAAGAAGGCAATATCCCGGCAATTTTTGCACGCCTGCCGCACATGGGCGGCGAAACCGAACTGATCTTTGTGGAAGGGCATTCGAGCGATAATACATACCAGGTACTGGAACAAACGATCCAGGAGCACCCCGAATGGAAAACCAAGTTATTCAAGCAACAAGGGATAGGCAAGGCCGATGCAGTAAAACTGGGCTTTGATAAAGCCGACGGCGATATTTTCATGATCCTGGATGCGGACCTGACCGTACCGCCGGAGGACCTGCCCAGGTTTTATAGCGCGCTGGTGAACGGAAGAGGCGAGTTCATCAACGGGGTGCGGCTGGTCTACCCGATGGAAAAGGAAGCCATGCAACCGGCCAACCTGGTCGGGAATAAGCTGTTCAGCCTGGTATTTTCGTGGATGCTGGGCCAACCCATCAAAGATACCCTGTGTGGCACCAAGGCGCTGTGGAAGTGCGATTATCAAAAATTGGCTGCCAACCGGGCTTATTTCGGGGACTTCGACCCCTTTGGTGATTATGATCTCATCTTCGGCGCGGCAAAATTAAGCCTTAAAATTGTCGACCTGCCGATCCGGTATCGCGAGCGGGTCTACGGCACAACCAATATCAGCCGGTGGAAACATGGCTGGCTGTTATTTCGGATGGTGCTGTTCGCCGCACTCAGGTTAAAGTTCATATGAACAAACCCGGAAATTTCCTGGCGAACTGGCTGGCGCATCCTAAACTGCGCGGGGTGGATCTGGATGACCCGCAAACCACCAATATCCGTAAGGAAATCGTTCTCAGCAATAGTTTCCTGCGCCAGATCTATGAAAGCTGGTATGCGGATCTGCTTGCCAGCCTTCCCAATGAGGATGGCCAAGTGCTGGAATTGGGATCGGGAGGCGGCTTCCTGGAGCAAAGCCTGCCCCTGATCACGTCGGAGGTGTTCTATTGCGGCCACGTGAAGGCCATCTTGAACGGCCAGGCGATCCCATTCGCCAGCGGGTCGCTGCGGGCGATCGTGATGACAGATGTACTGCACCACATTCCAGCCCCGCGCGCGTTTTTTCAGGAAGCGGCCCGCTGCATCCATCCGGGCGGGGTGATCTCCCTGATCGAACCGTGGGTGACGCGCTGGTCCACAATCATTTACACACGCTTACATAATGAACCCTTTGATTCTGCCGTTAAAGAGTGGACATTCCCGGTGAGCGGGCCGTTATCGGGTGCGAATGGGGCCTTACCGTGGATCATGTTTGTGCGCGACCGGCTGCAATTCCAGAACGAATTCCCGATGTGGCAGATCTTAAGTATCCGCCCGATGATGCCTTTTGTTTACCTTATTTCGGGCGGTGTTTCCATGCGGCAATTGATGCCGGGCTGGTCCTATCCTTTCTGGAAAGGGCTGGAAAAATTGCTGGATAGGGGCGAGAATCCCCCGGCGATGTTTGCCCAGGTCGTTTTGAAAAGGATATAGAAGTTAATGAATTCAAAGTCGATTCGGGTGCCAGGGATGGTTGTGGTTGTGATCCTGGCAGCCATCTACAGCCTGGGTTTCATCATCACCCCTTACTGGATACGGACCAAAACAACGCCTGAAATGGTTTTCATCCTGGCACTGACAATTGCCATTGGGGGCATCTGGATCGTTTTCGCTGCCAAAGAACTCGTTATCCAGGTTAAACCCATGCACTGGGGCTATTTCTTGATCCTGCTGGCCGGGGTAATCGTCCTGAATATCAAGCCACTCACAGTCGATATCCCCTGGCGAGGGGACGAGGACATCCACATCGCCCGAACGCTGGCGCTGGCTACCACGCCTGCGAATATAGTCGCGGTCGTTTTTGGGATCGCGTTTCTACTCACGGCGGCGCTGGCCTGGAAGAAATCGAAATGGGCCGTTTTGCCGGGGATATTATTTTTAGCGGGCGGCATCGCTTATTACATCGCTAAAAATCCCCTGGCCGGGATAACCACCTCGATCCTTTTGCGGTACCCATTCATTAATTATTGGTTCTATGCGATCATCCCGATGGCGGCGATGGCGTTAAAAACCAATCCTTACCAGGAAATATTCTTCCGTATGGTGCCATTCCTGAGTACCTTCCTGCTGGTATGGACATTCCAATCTTCCTTGTCCGGATCGAAAACCTATTTAAACATATTATGGGCACTGGCGGTGGCCAGCCTCCCGTTGGTCTATTATTATTCGTCAATCCTTTATATTGAAATGCCGGCGGTCGTCTTAATGCTGGTGGTATGTTTGAATATCCGCAGCCTTTTAAGAGACGATTATCAAATGATCCGGCAAAACCCGGCCTGGTATGCCTTGATCTTGATCGGGTTCATCAAGGAAACCACGCTGCCTTTCTTGATCTGTTTTATCGGCTGGCGGCTGATCGTACAGGTGGCCCAGGGGCGGATATCCCCAGGGAAGATAAGGCTCTCCCTGCGCAACCTGTGGGAAGAAGTGTGTATCGCACTGGCGGTGCTTTTGCCGATCGCCTTCTTTCTTTTTCTGCGGGGAACGCTATCCCAACAGAGCCGGGAGTTTTCCTTCAACCTGACCAACCTGGGCAAGCCGGTCGTTTATTCCACCATCATTCAATCTTTTTATCAGCAATTTGGCATCCTGCTCGAGATATTGTTTGTGGGAAGCTGCATATTCTTGCTCTTCGAAAAAGAATATTCCCAGACCGGATTTTATTTATCGCTGGTCTTTTTGTATCCGGTCTTTTTTGCGGTTGATACGCTCATCTACACCGGGTACAGCCGGTTTAATCTGTTTGTATTACCGGCGGTATTGGCCGGAGTGGCAATTTTTTTGCGGGAATTGATAAAGTATAAAAAGATCATCGGTACGATCAGCGCCTGTGCGGTACTGGTGCTCAACGTGTGGGCAAGCCCGGTTAATATCGATGGGTCAAAAAAGCCACTGTGGGGGAACTATCTGACCGACACATCCGAGCACTATTACCCGTACCGGGCGGCGCTGGAATGGCTGAAAAGCAACAATGGCCAGAATCCGATCCTGTTCGCAGGCATGTATTATCGATATAACTTTGATTTCTATTTCGGCCAACTCTCCTGGATACCCATATACTACCCCCAATTGATTGCAACCTATGGAAGTAGCAATTCGGTGAACTTATCTCAAGCAGTGATTGAAGCCGATGCGGATCATATCAATACCATCCTGTTCCAGGTATTGGGAAATAACAAGACGACAGTAATACCGGATGTACGCTCGTTCCACGAGGAGAAAATATTTATCAATGACGCGCATGTCCTGGTTGTTTATGGCAGAAAGCCATAAAAGGGGGGAGGGGATCAGACAATAAATGACTGTTTATATTCAGTTTACAGTCCTGGTTTATCGTGTAGTTTGATCTGGTTTGGAGACAATTATCCATAATGAGTAGATCACGAAAACGTAGTAACGACTTCAGTAGCTCTGTAGCAAAGATAAAAATAATCATAACATCCTCCCAATTCGCCCTGAGCGGAGGTTCGAACGTTCTTTGTGAGGCTCGTAGTCGAACGGCAGCGCTACGAAAAACCATGTTTGCATTAGAGCAACATCAGCCGAACAACCAAACAGCGGCTGCGTAGTCCTGCGGTCTGTGCAAGGAAGTTGCCACTACAAAACTTTTTCGTGAAGTACTGATAATAAAGGTTCCTGATTGGTATGAGCAAAATTTTGATTGTCGATGATGATCCCCATATTCGTGAACTGGCCAGCGTATTTTTGCATAACGCCGGACATGAAACCCATCAAGCCAGCGACGGGGTCGACGCGCTGGCCAAATTGGATACGCTCAAGGTGGATCTGTTCATCATCGATATCATGATGCCAAATATGGATGGCTGGGAATTATGCCGGGAACTACGGGCGGCCTACGATCTGCCGATTCTGATGCTGACTGCCCGGGGCGAGGTCAGCCAGAAGCTCAAGGGCTTCCAGTTGGGGACGGATGACTACCTGGTCAAACCGTTCGAGCCGCTGGAACTGGTGGCACGCGTGGAAGCCTTGCTGAAACGCTACCGCATCGTGGCTTCGCAAACGGTGCAGGTGGGGGAACTGCTGATGAACCGCAAGACTTTCGAAGTGAGCGTGGCCGGCCAGAAAATGACTCTGCCACTCAAAGAGTTCGAGCTGCTGTTCAAGCTGGCCAGTTATCCGGGCCGGACGTTTGCGCGCGAGCAGTTGATCGAAGATATCTGGGGCTATGATTTTCAGGGCAACTACCGCACCCTGGATGTACACATCAACCGCCTGCGGGAACATTTCCCGGAAGGGCAATATTCCTTCAAGATCACAACTATCCGTGGACTGGGCTACCGGCTGGAGTTGCATCCATGAGAACGAAACACCCGCGGCTTTTTTCGGCTCTCTGGTTGCTGTTTGTGTTGGTGCTGGTCACAGGCATGTTCGCTGGGGCATTCTATTTAACCGGTTATCTTTACCGGGCCATCGGCTGGAACCCGCCGGCAGCGTTGGTGCAGATCATCAATTCTTTATTAGGATTGGTCTTTACGTCGCTGGTGATCCGGTTGTTTGCAGGATTTTTCAGGATCCAGCAGGAGAACACCTTTGCGCCGGTGATCGATGCAATGGAAAGGATGGCCAGAGGGGATTTCACCATCCGGTTGGATAATTTGCACGATGACAGGATCCTTAACGGCCTGACGGTGAGCGTCAATAAGATGGCCCAGGAATTGGGCCAGATGGAAAATATGCGCCAGGAATTTGTATCCAATGTGTCGCACGAGATCCAGTCGCCATTGACATCGATTCACGGCTTTGCCCAGGTGCTCAAAAGCAACTCCTTAAGCGATGAAGAGCGGCTGCATTACCTGGAAATCATTGAAATGGAGAGTAAACGCCTTTCCAGACTGGCCGACGACCTGCTGAAACTGACCTCGCTGGAAGCGGAGCAGGTGAAATTCGCCCCACGGCTTTACCGGCTGGATAAACAGGTGCGCAGCCTGATCCTGACCTGTGAGCCGCAATGGGCCGAGAAGAAGATCGAGATGAACGTGGCCCTGAAGGAGCTTACCATTCAGGCCGATGAAGATCTGCTGAGTCAGGTCTGGCTAAATTTGCTGCATAACAGCATCAAATTCACCCCTCCGGGCGGCTCGATCAAAGTGGCGCTGCGCCCGCATGGCGACAAAGTAGAATTCTGTATTACGGATAGCGGCATCGGGATTGCGCCGGAAGATCAACTGCACATCTTCGAACGATTTTACAAGGCTGATAAAGCCCGCACTCATGCCACGGAAGGCAGCGGGCTGGGGCTTTCCATTGTCAAAAAGATCGTCGACCTGCACAAGGGTACCATCGATCTCGAAAGCAAATTGGGGGAAGGGACGACATTCGTGGTCTCGCTGCCGGCGGAATAAATTGTCAGGGGTTAATCCTGCTTTTATCCAAATGATTTATCCTGAGCAAGAAAATAAAATTATCAATACTTCCCGAAATGCCTTCGTAGTGGCGACTTTATCATCCCCGAAGGGGGCAGTCGCATATTAGCCGAACGAAACCACCTGCTACCTGCCCCGCAAACTACGCTGGGTGCGCGAGAGATGCCAGGGAAGTCTTTACTACGTTTTCGTAATCCACTGATTATGGTGCTTCCCCGGGTATATCTGGGCGCTGGCACGGAAGGAGCAACGCGATGGAAATAAAAGGTGTCAGTTACGATGTGGGGCGGGTGATGGCGGGCAATTGGCGACCGGATTTTGACCCTAAAGTTGTCAGGCGAGAGCTGGATATCATCCGGAACGACCTGCACTGCAACGCGGTGCGGATCTGCGGGCTGGATATCATCCGGCTGGTGACGGCGGCCAGGATGGCCTTGGAGCTGGGGCTGGAAGTGTGGCTCTCGCCCGAGATGTGGGATAAGAGCCAGGCGGAGACGCTGGCTTATATCACGAAGGCGGCTGCGGCTGTGGAAGCGCTGAACACCGAATATGCTGAGCGGCTGGTCTTACTGGTTGGTTCGGAGTTGACCCTGTTCATGCCGGGCATCGTGCCGGGTCGCAACCTGACCGAGCGCATGCGCCATCCGTCTTTCTGGGAGAATGCCAAAACCGGCCAGCATAACGCGCCTCTGAATGCCTTCCTGGCAAAAGCGAATGAACAGGTGCGGCAGGTATTCCATGGCAAGCTCAGTTATGCCTCCCTGATCTGGGAAGCGGTGGACTGGAAATTGTTCGATTTTGTGGGGGTTGACCATTACCGGGCGGCACGGATCAAGGAGCGCTATGCGGAGATGCTCCAGCCGCTATTCGCGACCGGCAAGCCGGTGGTGGTGACCGAGTTCGGCTGCCGGACCTACCAGGGTGCGGAGAGCAGCATAGAAGGAATGGCCGGTGACATCCTGGATTACCGACCCAACCTGCGGGTGGCTTTTACGATGCTGACCAACCCGATCCGCACGGCGCTGACGGGCAGGCAACTGCCGCCGCCGCGCATGCAACTCAAGCCGGGCAACTACGTGCGTGATGAGGAGATGCAAGCGCGCGAACTGAAGGATCAACTGGGTGTGCTCGGCCGGGCCGGGGTGCATGGTACCTTTGTCATGACCTTCCTTTCGCCGACGGCACAGTATAACGAGGATGCGCGCCTGGACCTGGATATGAACAGTTACAGCTTGGTGAAGAGCTACGAGCATGGCCGGCATGGGATCACCTACCCGGAGATGCCCTGGGAGCCGAAGGAAGCCTTCCGGGCGGTGGCGGACTTCTATCAGAGGATACAGCGCCCAGGTAGGCCGGGATAATATAACCGGAGTCCGAAGTCAGAGACTTCGGATTCCGGCAACCTTACACCTATCTCCATATATGCCATCTTTCCTCATCGTTTTAACATTTGCTTTCCCTGAAAGCTCTTTTTCCTCATTTTACCCTTCACTGCCATGCTCCAGTCGGTGGCCCTTGCGAAGCACCCCGTAGGGGCCGTACAGCACCCAGCCGGGGCGCCCCCGAGGATGGTGACTTGAGCAATTATTTTGTAAAGGCACCTTCAGCGATTTACTTGGCAGTTAAGACTGAGTTTACAATGCTGGTTTATTATTGGAGAACGATGAAATACAGGAGCCCGAAGCCTCAGACTTCGGATTCCGATTGCAAAGCAATTATCACATCAATAACGCAAAGGAAAGAAAAAATTAATGGATAATCATTCGAACGGACGGGGGCAGCAAGAAATGGGGGATGGACAGGGCATGGGAAAGCAACCAAAGGAAGCACCAGTTTCCTTTAAGTCGGTTGCGTGGGGACGGCTGTTCAGCTATCTGAAGCCGTACAAGGGCAGGATGTCGCTCGCGATCGTGGCGCTATTGATCTCGAGCGGATTCGGGCTGGCTTTCCCGCTGGTGATCGTGCGGCTGCTCAGCTCGGTGACCCAGTCCAAGAGCGTCGGCCCGCTCAACAACCTGGCGTTTTTGCTGGGCGGAATCTTCCTGCTGCAGGCCGCCTTCTCGTTCCTGCAATCCTATTTGCTGGCCTATGTGGGCGAGCACATGGTCTATGACTTGCGCACCAGCTTATATAACCATCTGCAAAGCCTCAGTCTGGACTTTTTCGCCAACCGACGGGTGGGGGATATCGTCAGCCGTCTCTCCAGCGATGTGACGCAGATGCGCACCATGTTGACCAGCAATCTCACCACGCTGCTCAGCCAGACGGTTTCGCTGGTGGGGGCGGTGGTGATCGTGCTGACGTTGAACGCCCGCCTGACCCTGTTCATCTTGGCGCTGGTGCCGGTAATCATACTGGTGGCGTTCTTATTCGGCAGCCGGATCGAGAAGGGCAGCACGCGCGTGCAGGACCAACTGGCAGCCTCCACCGTAGTGGCAGAGGAAGGCCTGCAGGGGGTGCGGGTGGTGAAAAGTTTCGGGCGCGAGCAATACGAATCGCAGCGCTACGACTCGGCCAACGAAAAAACCTTCCGGCTCTCGCTGCGCATGGCGGTCTACAACTCAGGCTTCGGTTCGCTGATGATGTTCCTGGGCTTTGGCTCGATCGCCGCGGTGATGTGGTACGGCGGGCGCGAAGTCATTGCCGGGCGGCTGACGCTGGCGCTCATCACTGGCTTCCTGATGTATTTCGTCACCATTGCTGCCAGCCTGGGCGGGCTGGCGGGGTTGTATGGTCAGCTGCGGGCGGCCATCGGGGGGGTGCGGCGGGTGTTCGAGCTCATCGACACGCGCTCAACCATACAGGATGCCGCGGATGCAACCACCCTACCGGCCAGCCAGGGCAGGATCAGCTTCGAGAATGTGTGTTTCTCGTACGAAGACGGCACCCCGGTCATTCAGGATGTGTCGCTGGAGGTCCAACCCGGCGAGATTCTGGCGCTGGTGGGCCCGAGCGGGGCGGGCAAGAGCACCATCTTCAACCTGATCCCGCGTTTCTACGACCCGACCTCAGGCGTGATCCGCATCGATGGGCAGAACCTGCGTTTGGTCACGCAGACCAGTCTGCGGGCGCAGATGGCGATCGTGCCTCAGGAGACGATCCTTTTCGGCGGCACGATCCGGGAGAACATCCTGTATGGCCGGCTGGATGCGACCGAAGAGGAATTGATCGCCGCCGCCCATGCCGCCAACGCGCACGAGTTCATCATGGCCTTCCCGAAGCAATATGAGACGGTGGTAGGCGAGCGCGGCGCCAACCTGAGCGGCGGGCAGCGCCAGCGCATCTCGATCGCCCGTGCCATCCTGAAGGACCCGCGCATCCTATTATTGGATGAAGCCACCAGCTCGCTGGATAACGAGTCCGAGGAACTGGTGCAGGATGCGCTCGATCGTCTGATGCACGCCCAGGGCCGCACCACGGTCATCATCGCCCACCGGCTGAGCACCATCAAGGTGGCGCACCGCATCGCGGTCCTGGCCGAGGGCCGCATCATCGAGCTGGGCACGCACACCGAGTTGATGGAGAAGAACGGGTTGTACGCGCGCCTCTATTCGATGCAATTCCGCAACCCGGAGGAGGAGCTGGCCGCGCTTCTGGCGAAGGCGCGGGCGGATGGGAACGGGGAGCGAGCGCCGGAAAAGGCCGGAGGAATTTTGGATCTGCTGAGAGGGAGGATATAGTTCGTAGTATCTGGAACAGAAACCAATCGCAATAAGGCTTCTGATAACGCTGATAAGTAACATCTCAATAAAAAGGAGAACGGGGACACCCCAGCCTCCCTTTCTTATTGAGAAGATACGATGATAACGATAACTGAGAGGTGAAAAAATGCAAACAGAAATGGTTCATTTGAATCCGGATTATGGTTTTGATGGTTCGCCTTTCGGCGTCGCCATTGTTTGTCTTGTGGGAGTGATTTGTTTTGGTGGTGGAGTTGCTTTAACCACTTTTCCCGCTCTCGGCCTGAAGATTGTGGCCTTTGTTCTTATGCTTTGCGGTTTGTTAATGGTGCTTGTTAGTGGTTCCTATCTTTATTACACGAAACTCGGTAAACTACACCGCAGGGACAAGATGATTTCCATGATTGATTGGAAAGGAAATGAAAAAGTCCTTGATATCGGAACTGGACGGGGACTTTTGATGATTGGTGCAGCCAAAAAATTGACTCTGGGAAAGAGCATCGGCATTGATATTTGGAATTCGGGAGATATGCACAGCAATACATATCAAAATACCATGAGAAATGCCGGGCTTGCGGGGGTCCTTGAAAAAGTTGAAGTAAGAAATGAGGATGTGCGCAGCATGTCCTTTCCCAATGATACCTTTGACGTGATCCTTTCCAACCTTTGTATCCACAACATCCCTACCAAAGATGGACGGGATAAAGCCTGCCGGGAAATGGCGAGAGTCTTGAAACCGAATGGAATAGTGATCATCACCGACAAAGCACACACCAAAGAATACGGTGAAATTTTCTCAACGGAAGGGCTAACAGTGGAGGTTTTTCGCACTACTTTTGACGGTTCACTGCGCGGGATGGTAAAGGCAGTCAAAAAGTGAAGCTTATATTTGATACAAAACCCTTCAAAACTATCGGGGTTTGGTGATTTTTGCAAAATGTAAAGGATAAAGGCATAATAACCATTTAATTCCTTGCTTTTCGTGCGAAGATATTTGACGCCCCTCTCCAACTCACCCCAGCGCCAGTATTGCAAACCAATCTGCGGCGAGGAATCAGGCAACTAGGTGATTAAGGATTAGGGGAACAGGGGAGAGGGGCGATGGGAAAAAACGGCTGAACTATAGTAACGGCTTCAGCCGTTTTTTTTTCAGGGAGGTGGAAAAGGGGGTTTTTCGAGCGGCGATGGGCGGGCTACGAGGAGTTAGGAAAGCGGTAGAGCCGGGTAGAAGGTGGCAGTCACGTTCAATGTGACTGTCACATGGAGAAGAAGCTGGATGATATTCCGCCCTGCTCGGATCATGCTGAAAGGAGGGAAGATGCTTTCACGGATGGGCTCGCGCCGTAGCGCAGCCCGTCAGTAAGGATGGCCACCATGCGCCGCGCACGATCGGGATCGTCGCCGGGGTCCTGCCTGCACAGGTTCCCAACCGCACTCAGTAGGTCGTCCGCCTCGACACCCGTGCGCACCTCGCCCGCTGCGACCGCTGCATCCAGCAATGTTTGCAGCGCTGGCAGGAGTCGCTTTTGGAAGTAGGCGGGTAAGGTCTCGAAGGCTGTGTTTCCTGAGTGCAGGGCCGTAGCCAGCCCGCGTTTGGTTGCAATAAAGGCCGCATATCGCTGCATCCAGCGCGCCAGTGCCTCGCCGGGATCGTATTCGGCGGCCAGGATCAGTGCGGCGTCTGCGCAGGCATCGATTTCGTGACGGAAGACGGCCGCAATCAGGTCGGAGCGCTGCGGAAAGTGGCGGTAAACGGTGCCGATGCCGACACCGGCCTTATCCGCGATCTCCCGGACTGGAGCGTCCACTCCTGATGTCACGAACACTTCCAGAGCTGCCTGGAGCAGTGCGTCGATATTGCGCTGTGCGTCCACCCGCACCCGTCGCTCCGTGCTGCCCAAAGGCTCTAGGCTATCACCATGGTCTTCCGGTTTATCGTTCATCGCACCTCCGCTTGACAA
>Ga0182027_10007285_pt1 | contig 16335 bp, 14 predicted proteins | sample 712E1DmetaG_FD_121300 | JGI IMG/M metagenome (GOLD analysis project Ga0182027, IMG submission 121300) | Permafrost microbial communities from Stordalen Mire, Sweden - 712E1D metaG (Illumina Assembly) | ecosystem: Environmental > Terrestrial > Soil > Wetlands > Permafrost | place: Sweden...
TATTGAAATTCTGAACAGCCTCGTTGCACGTGTTTTCAAAATCGAAGATTTTACAATGGGCGATGTAACAAAAGGTTCCATTGCACGTTATCGCGGGCATTTGATCGTTGAAGATTCCGCCTCCGCTTATGACCAATTGGCGGACTCCCTTAAGCCTTACGATATCGTGCCACTGTTCCGAGTGGACCACGGCCAGCAAATCGTCTTCCTGACGCCGAAGAAACCCGATCCCAAGCCGACGCGCGTTTCCATCAATATTGCTCTTTTCATTCTGACCGTCCTGAGCGTCATGCTGGTCGGCGCACAAAGCCAGGTCGCGCCCACCTCACCGGGCATCCTGGGACAGATCATCTCCTATTTGGAGACCCTGCTCAGCGGCTGGCCTTATGCCTTGAGCCTGATGTCCATTCTTTTGGCGCATGAGTTCGGTCACTACTTCATGAGCCGCTATCATAAAACCCCGGCCACGCTGCCGTACTTTATCCCTCTCCCGGTCCCGCCGCTTGGAACCATGGGCGCCGCGATCCTGATGCAAGGCACACCCAAGAACAAACGCGTGCTGTTCGATATCGGCGTCGCCGGGCCGCTGGCCGGCATCATCGTTGCCATACCGATCCTGTTCTATGGTCTTTCCATTTCCAAACTGGCTGTGATCCATTTGGCGCCGGGCATGTTGCTCGAACAGGAAGGAAACTCGATCTTCTACCTGCTGGCGAAATACATTACCTTCGGAAAGCTATTGCCCAACCCTGCCACTACGAATGGTCTTTCCCTCGGACTGTATTGGCTGCGGTATTTTTTCACCGGCCAACCATTCCCGCTCGGAGCGACAGATGTAATCACCAGTCCGATTGCCTTCGCGGGCTGGGCCGGCTTGCTTGTCACCGCCCTCAATCTCATCCCCGCCGGCACCCTGGATGGCGGCCATGTGATCTATTCGTTGTTTGGCGATTCAGCTAAAAAGCTATTTCCTTTTATTTGGGGCGCCTTGATTGTCTTGGGCCTTTTCTGGAACGGCTGGTGGCTTTGGGCTGTGCTTTTGCTTTGGCTGGGACGCGTCCACGCCGAACCGCTCGATCAGATCACCCCGCTTGACTCGGGTCGCCGCATAGTTGCCTTGATCGTAATCATCATATTCATACTGACCTTCATGCCTGTGCCATTTACGATCTTCAGCGGGTTATGATTTTTCGCCGCAAGCTCTCAATATTATTTTTGTTTTTCCTGACGGCTTGCCAGCCCGCACAAGTGCATTTAACAGGGACACCCTCGGCGCAGGTGACGCGCGCACCTCAGGCCACCCTTACGCCTCAGCCGGTCAGCCAGACCCCGCTTGCCGACGAAACACTTCCCAAAGGCGTGACGATCCAAATCTGGCATCCGTGGTTTGGCATCGAAGCCAATCTCTTTCAATCGCAGGTGGATGAATTCAATCAGACCAATCAATGGGGCATCGTGGTTCAAACCACTTCCCAGTCCGATTACAACGAATTATTTCAAAACGTGGGCGCCTCCTTGCCGACGGAAGACCGCCCCCAGCTTGTGATTGGCCTGCCCGAATATGCCCTGTTGTGGAACACGAGTGGGGCTGTGGTTGATCTAACGAATTATGTGAACGATCCCAAATATGGATTGAGCGACGGGGACATAAAAGATATCCCATCCGTCTTCTGGGCTCAGGATGAGGTCGGCGGTCAGCGCCTGGGAATCCCTGCGGAACGTTCGGCACGCTTCCTGCTCTATGACGCAAGCTGGGCGCGCGAACTGGGCTTTGATTCTGCGCCTGCCACGGCCGACGACTTTCGCCTGCAGGCCTGCGCGGCGCACGCTGCGATGTTGAAGGATACAGACCGCTCCAACGATGGCATGGGGGGCTGGCTCGTGGATACGCAGTCAATGACCGCCCTCTCCTGGCTGAGGGCCTTTGGCGGCGGCGTGCTGGAGGAAAATGGTTATCGCTTTTTGACACCGAACAATATTTCCGCGCTGACCTTCGTCAAACAGCTTTATGAGGATGGCTGTGCCTGGAAGCCGGCCGATTCATCCACTGTTTATGGTTCATTTGCCGGTCGCAAGGCCTTGTTCTCGACCGCCAGTCTCGAAGAATTATCCGATCAAGCGCGTGCCTTTGCCGCCGCGAATAGCTCCGATGAATGGACCGTGCTGGCTTTTCCCGGCAGCACGCCAAGCAGCCGGTTGATCGTTTACGGCTCGTCATACATCGTGTTGAAGTCCACGCCCGCACAGCAACTGGCCTCCTGGCTTTTTGTGCGCTGGATGCTCTCGCCGGAGAATCAAGCCAAGTGGGTGGAAGCCTTGGGCCTCTTCCCCTTGCGGAATTCCTCCATGCCGCTGCTCAAGGATTACATCAATAGTCACCCGCAGTGGACGGCGGCGGTGGCCCTTCTGCCTAATGCCGAAATCCAGCCGCAGTTGGCTTCCTGGCGCACGGTGCGGGTCATGCTGGGGGATGGGTTCAACGATATCTTCAGCTCTAACATTCCGGCAGGACGCGTCGCCGCCACCCTGGCGCAGATGGATTCAATCGTGCGTGATCTTTCAAAATGAGATGATAATCTCGCGCCCAAGAAGATATATGCGAATGCTATAATATTCTTATCCTATTCTCACCTGACGCCCTGTAAAACCTCAAACGTTTGGGGTTTTATGCGAACAATCCAAAAGCTATTAAACGATTTGCATAAACTCTTGTCAGGCACTTTTCCGTAAGAGGATCAATATGTCAATTTATGATAAACCAGTCCGCTTGCTATTCAAAGATTTTGTTGCCGATCCGAATATTGTAAAAGGGCAAACAATTTCAAAAGATCAAGTGATTTCATGGTTTAGGGCTAATTATCCAAAAATCAAATTGGGTACAATTACCGCCCATCTAATAAAAATGTCTGTGAATGCACCAAGCAGAGTTTACTACAATGTGAATCCAAACGGTGAAGATGATCTTCTCTATCAAATCAATGGAGGGCATTTCAGATTGTATGAGAAAGAGAATGACCCATCACCTTTATATGTAAAATTGCCTCCTGAGAGAAAAGAGATTGACCAGACAGAAGATTCCGAGGAAACCGAAGAAGAATCAGAAAAAGAATATCAACAAACAGGATTCGCTTACGAGAGCGACTTAAGAGATTTTCTCTCACAAAACTTAGCAATTATTGAACCTGGTCTTCGCTTGTATGAAGATGAAGGAATAAGTGGCGTAGAATTTCCGGTTGGCGGTCGTTTTATAGATTTGTTGGCAATGGATAAACACAACAATTACGTTGTTATTGAACTGAAGGTATCGAAAGGATATGACCGAGTTATTGGTCAATTATTAAGATACATGGCATGGATAGAAAGAAATCAAGCAGAGCCTGCTCAAAGAGTTAGGGGCATAATAATTGCAAGAGAAATTTCAGATGATTTGCATCTTGCGGCATCGAAAATCCCCGATGTAGAATTATTTGAATATGACCTTTCGGTATCGCTTCGCAAAGTAAACAAGCAAAATGGCAACAGCGCCTAACATCGGCTCTATCGAGCAGGCAATCGCTGTCTGCTGGACTTTACTTTCTTATACAGATCAAGCCTTTGAGATACGTGCCTTCGGGAAAGTTAAAAGCCACCGGATGATCCGCAGCCTGCGAAAGGTGTTCGATGATCTGAGCGTCCACACCCGCATCCAACGCCGCGCCTGCCACAATTTTTTGAAAGAGAGCCGCGTCCACACCGCCAGAGCATGAGAACGTAACCAGGATTCCATTTGGACGCAGCAACTTGAACGCTAACAGGTTGATATCTTTATAGCCGCGTGCGGCCTTCTCGGCTTGTGCGACTGTCGGCGCGAACTTGGGCGGGTCGAGAATGACCATATCGAAGCTGCGGCCTTCATCCCGGAATTTTCGCAAGACTTGAAATACATCCCCTTCAAGGAATTGGGCTTTCTCAAGCGGCAACCCGTTTAGTTCAAGGTTTTGCCGTGCGAGAGCCAGCGCCTCGGCTGAAGCATCCACCGCTAAGACCGATTTTGCCTCACCGGCCAGTACATTGGCCGCGCATCCGCCCGTATAACAAAAACAATCCAATATATCTTTCCCGCCTGCCAACTGCCGCACGCGCTGACGGTTGGCGCGCTGGTCGAGATAGAAGCCGGTCTTGTGGCCGTGCTGATAATCAACCAGGAATTTCAAACCGTGTTCGGTGATGGTTAACGGGGACGGAATGAGCTCGCCGCGCAAAATCCCAACGCATGGAGGTAATCCTTCAAGTTTGCGTACATCGGCATCCGAGCGTTCGTAGATATTTTTCAAGCCGGTTTCTGCGATTAGAGTATCGGCAATCGTTTCCTTCCAATATTCGGAACCGGCGGTCAGTGATTGAAGGACTAGAGTGTCGTTATACCGATCCACAATGAGACCGGGGATTCCGTCAGACTCGGCATAAATCAAGCGAATTGCATTCGTAGACTGCGGATCGAATATCGAATTTCGAATATCGAGTGACGCCCGGATTCGTTGGCGGAAAAAATCGGCGTCAATAACTTGCTCTTCAAACGTCCAAATGCGGACGCTGATTTGCGATTGCGGCGAATATGCGCCCCGGCCGAGGAAATCGCCCTTCGAGGAGAGCATATCCACGCTCGCGCCGGAGGGGATCCCGTTATCCGCATGTTGGATTGCGCCGGAGAAAATCCACGGATGGCGGCGAAGCAAAGATTTTTCGCGTCCAGGTTTGAGTACAATGGTGGTCATCAATTATGGATCTTGCCTGGAAAGGGCCGTACCAGTTGCATCCAATCTGCAGGATCAGATAAGACTTCAAAGCCATATTTGCGGTATAAGTTATGAGCATCTGCTGTCGCCAGAACCCAGCGACGTACACCTTGCAAGTCGGGATGATCGAGGATGGACTCTATCAACCATTTCCCCAATCCGCGGCCCCGATACTCCTCATGGATGAAAACATCGCATAAATAGGCAAAGATGGAATAGTCGCTGATTACGCGGGCGACTCCAATCTGCTGACCCTTGTCATACAAGCCAAAGACCAGCGAATGTTCAATGGCTCTCTCAAGGCGATCCCGTGGCCGACCTTTGGCCCAATAGGAACGCGAGAGCATATCCGCGATGCAATCGAGATCCAGGCGGGTACTGTCGGTGCTGATGGTGAAATTATTACGATGAACTTCGATGAATTGAGACATGCTTAGAGTCTATCACACGTGGTATCATGAATAAAGAACGATCACAATTCATGGCTGGAGGAATTCCCAATGATTGATTTCACATCCCAATTTGGGCAAACCGTCAAGCGTCATCTCACGGAGGATTATTTTATCTGGCTCACGACCGTTGACTCACATCTCATGCCCCAGCCGAGGCCGGTGTGGTTCATTTGGGAGGACGATTCATTTCTAATTTTCAGCGAGCCGAAAACGCATAAGGTCCGGCATGTGTCGAAGCACGGGGGTGTCGCTTTGCATTTCAACACCGCCGATGGAAAAGCCGAGCAGGATATCATCGTTTTCACCGGAACGGCAAAAATCGATGCGAGCCTGCCTCCCGCACATCAAGTCCCGGCCTATTTGGAAAAATATAAAACCGGCATTGAGGAATTGGGAATGTCACCGGAAGAGTTTGGCCAAAAGTACTCGGTCGCGATTCGGGTGAAGGCGGTTTCGGTCAGAGGCTGGTAAAAGGCCATTCCTACAGTGGGAACGATATGGATGAACGAAAAGAGCCGGGCAACCAACCACCCGGCTCTTTGACTATCAGACTATTCGACTACGAGACTATCTGACTATCAGACTAAGCGACTATCCGACTACTTCTTCTTCCCAAACTTCTTCATCAGCAGTTCCTGCAAGGTTGGCTGGCCGATCTCCTGCAGTTCATAGCGTACACGCTGATAGGGCTTCTTGATCTTGATGACACGTGTCAGGTCAATCGGCGTGCCGACGATCACCATGTCCACATCGGCTTTATCAATCGTAGCTTCCAGGTCTTTCATCTGCTTGGCGCCGTAGCCCATGGCCGGCAGGATGGGTCCGGTCTTTGGGTATTTGGCATACGTGGCCGCGATGGATTTGACCGCGAACGGACGCGGGTCAACGATCTCTTTCGCACCGAAGCGGCGGGCCGCCACATAACCGGCGCCATAAGCCATCTCGCCGTGCGTCAGGGTGGGCCCGTCTTCCACCACCAGCACGCGTTTGCCGCGGATCATTTCAGGGTTATCCACAAACAGCGGGGAGGCTGCCTCGATCACAACCGCATTGGGGTTGAGCCGGTGCAGGTTTTCACGCACTGTGATCACATCGTCGGGGTTGGCAGTGTCTACTTTATTGATGACGAACACATCTGCCATGCGTACGTTGGTCTCGCCGGGATAATACTTCATCTCATGCCCGGGACGGTGCGGGTCGGCGACCACGATCTGGTAATCCGACACATAGAACGAGAAGTCGTTGTTTCCGCCATCCCATAAAATAATATCCACTTCCTTTTCGGCGGCGCGCAGGATCTTTTCATAATCCACGCCTGCATAAACGATCACACCGTTATCAATGTGCGGCTCGTATTCCTCCCGCTCTTCGATGGTCGTCTCGTATTCATCCAGGTCATCATAATTTGCAAAGCGCTCGACTTCCTGGGCGACGAGGTTGCCATAAGGCATCGGGTGGCGGATGGCAGCGACTTTATATCCCATCTCGCGCAGGATCAAAGACACACGCCTCGTGGTCTGGCTTTTTCCCGAACCCGTCCGCACCGCGCAGACCGAAATGACCGGCTTGGTGGATTTGACCTGGGTGTACTTCGTTCCCATCAGGCGGAAATCCGCACCCAGCGAGTTGACCAATGACGCCTTGTGCATCACTACCTCGTAAGGGATATCCGAATAGGCGAAGATGACCTGGTCTACATTGTGCTTCTTGATCAACGCCGGCAGTTCTTCCTCGGCATGGATGGGAATTCCCTTTGGGTACAGGCCGCCCGCCAGTTCCTTGGGATAGACGCGTCCTGCGATATCGGGGATTTGGGTCGCGGTGAAGGCCACAACTTCGTAATCCTTGTTGCCGCGGAAGAACGTGTTGAAATTGTGAAAATCGCGTCCCGCCGCGCCCATGATGATGGTTTTGATTGGCATGTTTTCTCCTTCGTGTGTCATTCCAAGGACACGCTGTGTCCGAACGCCTCCGTTTTGGTTTTGAGACCTTCGTTTTACTTGGAGCGACTCGATCAAGGTTTGCTCAAATCTAAAATAAAACAGGCTAAACGTAAAGGGTACGTTCAGCCTGTTTCTTACATGACCTCCGGCGCTTTGATGTCGAGCAAGCGCAGCGCGTTGGCAATGGTCTGCTTCGTTGCCGCAACCAATCGCAGGCGTGCCCCGCGAATTTCTTCCTTCTCAGCCTGAAGCACGGGTACGGCATGATAGAACGAGTGAAAGGCGTTCGCCAGGTCGTAGGCGTAACTTGCCATCACCAGCGGACGATATTCATCCGCCGCCTGTTGGACTTTGCCGGGGAAGCGCGAGATTTGTTCGATGAGTTCGATCTCATGCGCGGTCAATTCGTAGTTGAAGGCTGCCGGTTGCACAGGTTGAGAATTGGCCTTCTTCAGGATCGAATTGGCGCGCACATGCGCATTTTGAATATAGGGGCCGGTATGACCGTCGAAACTCAAGGCCTCGTTGATATCGAAGACAATATCCTTGTTGTTGTCCACCGATAACATCGAATAGGCCAATGCGCCGAGACCGATCTCCTCGGCCACGCGCTGGCGTTCTGCCTCCGGTATGTCGGGGCCTTTCTCCGACTCAACGGCCAGTACGCGCCTCACCGCCTCATCCATCACATCCTTGAACAGGACCACGCGTCCGCGCCGCGCCGACATTGCGCCCTCGGGCAGACTCACAAATCCGTAACCGAGGTGGTAGCATTTCTCCGCCTGTGGAAATCCCCATAATTTTAGAATGGCAAATGCCTGCTGCAAGTGCATGGACTGACGTACATCCACCACGTAGATCGAGCGATCCACCTGATACTGCTCGAACTTCACTTTTGCCAGCGCCAGGTCCTTGGTCAGATAAAGCGATGTGCCATCCGAACGCAAAATGACGTTCGTCCGGTATTTTTCTTTTTTCAATCCCAGTTTTTCATCGATCTTGACGATCACTGCGCCGCCGCTTGGCCGTTCATCGTCGGCAATGCCCTTGGCGATCAATTCTTCCACGATTTTTTTCGAGGGTTCATCCACTTCGCTCTCGAAGAACCATACATCCATCTTTACATCGAGGATGCGAAGAATGTCGCGCAGTTCATCCAGTCCCCATTCACGCGCCATCAGCCATAGACTGCGTACATATGGATCGCCTGCATCCCATTTCTTGTACATCTCACGCCGCTCGCCGTCATACGCTTCACGCCTGGCTTTTTCTTCGGAGGTTTCATTCTCCTTTGGTTCGAGCATGGCGGTCGCTTCGGCGTAGATTTTCAACAGCCATTGTCCGCGTTCGTGAATGCCCTGCGGTTCCTGTCCTTTATGGAATTTCTCATAGGCCCATAGGATGGTAATCACGCCCAGTCCGATATCGCCGGGATAGGAGGCACGGATCGTATCGAAACCGGCAAACTCAACGATGCGCGCCAATGCCTCGCCGAGCACCGTATTGCGATGGTGCCCGATATGAAAAGAATGCGGCAAATTCGGCTGGCAATATTCGACCATGATGCGTTCATGCTTTGGAGCGCCTCGTCCAAAGTCCGGACCGGCGGCGAGCGCTTCATCCACCACTCGGCGCGCATATTCGGATGTCGAAAAATAAAGATTGAGATACCCTTTGACCGCCTCAATTCGACTGATGCCATTCACGCGGCCAATGGCGGCTTTCGCCTGTTCGGCGATTTCCTGCGCGCGCGGCGGTACTTGAATCTTTTTTCCGGCGCGTGCTTCGAGGGCGGCGGTTGCAAAAAAGGAGGTCGAAATTCCCCATTCGCCGCTGAATGGAATCGGCGACCATTTGAGTTCCGCGATCGGAATATCATCCTTTACGCAGAATTCGCGTATCTTTGATTCGATGAGTTGTTGTTCGCCTTCAAACATGGTGGTGTGATTATATCAGTCCCTCCGGTTGATGGACGGTCGCGTGGGCGGGGTAACAAAAGCGGGAGCATGGCGCTCCCGCTGATTGACGGATGAAAAATTATTTTTTCGCGGTCGTCTTTTTAGCGGCGGGTTTCTTTTCAGCCGTTTTCTTTGGCGCAGGCTTGGCTTTGGATTTTTCTTCCGCTGCCGGCTTTGATCCTTTTTCAACTTTCGCGGGTTTCTTCGCCTGTGGGGCGGGTGCTTCCGCAGCCTGTGATTGAGGTTCTTCTGCCGCGCTCTTTGCCTGCATGCCGAGCGCTGCCAGTTGTTTCATCAAACGTCCCTTGCGCCGCGCCGCGTTACGCGGGTGGACGGCGCCTTTCTGCGCCGCTATATCCAGCGCGCTGATGGCAGCCGTGACGGAAGCCGTAGTTTTCTCTCCGCTTTCAAGGGAAGCGCGCGCATCTTTTACCGCAGTGCGCGCTGCGCCGCGAAAATCGCGGTTCCGTAACCGGCGCTTCTCGTTCTGGCGGTTGCGTTTGATTTGAGACTTGATATTAGCCAAGGTGTTTCCTCCAACAAAATGAACTTACCGAGCGAAGTGTTATTTTACATGATAGGTTTGGTTTTGTCTAGAAAAAGAGGCCGGATTTTTGGGGAAATCCGGCCATTTGGTCTACTGGGTCGGCGTTATGGCGTGACGGTCGGGAGCGGGGTGCGCGGCGTGCTCGTCGGAAGGCGGGTGGCCGTTGGCGTCACCAAATTGACCGGGATCATCAATACCTGCCCAACGTTGATCGAATTGGCATCTGTTAAATTGTTGGCGGAGACGATTGCAGGTATAGTGCTATTGAATTTCGAGGCAATACCTGCCAGCGTGTCGCCTCCTTGAACCGTATAAGGAACCTTTGTTCCTGACCGCAAATTGGCGGGGATCGGAGTAGGTGTAAACAACTGCATGTCCGGATTTGGAATGAGGATTTGATCACCAACGTGGATAAGCGCCGGTGAAATGCCCGGATTTATTTGTAATATCAAGGGAATACCGTTATCGCCCAGGTTGAATTTTGCCGCAATGCTGTTCAGCGTATCCCCTTCCAGAACCGTGTACGTAAATGGGGCAGATGGGGTGGAAGTTGAGGTCACCGTGCTGGTCGGCGTAATGGTCGGAGTGTCTGTTGGAATGGGCGTGGAGGTTGGGGTAAATGTCAGGGTCGGCGTTGGGGTTTTGGTCGCGAACATGGAAGTGAAAGGCTGGCTTGGACTTACCAGCCAGACGATCAACAGAATTATGCCTGCTAAAATAAGCAGGCCCGCCGCGCCGTACACGAACAGGGTGTTGCTTCTCTGGCGGCGCTTTCGATAGGATGCGATGACACTGCCGGTGGGTGGTTTGTTTTCCATATATATTCCTCTACTGCGCTTTTATTCCATCAGCGCGTTGGGATGATTCTACCTGAACTTTGAAAATTTGGGGGAATGTCAAATCGTAGGCCACGCTCTAAACGTGACCTGCCTTGGAAGCTTCCAATCATAAGCTGCGTTCCCCTCTCGATGAATTTGCGGGCAGAACCTATGATTTAATGAAATGCTGCAAATGCTCTTTCAGGAATTGCCCGGTGTACGAAGCCTTGATCTTCATGATTTGTTCCGGCGTGCCTTCTGCAATGAGTTCGCCGCCTCGGTCGCCGCCCTCGGGACCGAGATCAATGACCCAATCGGCCACTTTGATGATATCCAGGTTGTGTTCGATGATCAGAACCGAGTTGCCGGCATCCACCAATCGCTGCAGGACCTCGATCAGCTTATGCACATCCGCCGCGTGGAGGCCCACCGAAGGCTCATCCAACACATACAAAGTCCGGCCGGTGGCGCGGCGCGAAAGTTCCTTTGCCAGTTTGACGCGCTGCGCCTCGCCTCCGCTTAAGGTCGTGCCGGGCTGTCCGATCTTGACGTAGCCCAATCCGACTTCGTTCAATAAAGTTAATTTGGTCATCATTGCGGGAAAGGCGGAAAATCCTTTAAGTCCCTGTTCCACCGTCATATCCAGTACATCGGAGATGTTGTAATCTCTAAAGCGCACTTGCAGGGTTTCGCGGTTGAAGCGACTGCCGTGACACACATCGCACGGCACATACACGTCCGGAAGGAACTGCATTTCGATGCGCAGTTCGCCCTGTCCCTGGCAGGCCTCACACCGCCCTCCATGCACATTGAACGAAAAGCGCCCCGGTTTATAGCCGCGTACTTTGCTTTCCGGCAGTTCCGCAAATAATTTTCGGATCTCATCGAACATGCCGGTATACGTTCCGGGATTGGAGCGTGGTGTGCGTCCAATGGGGGATTGGTCAATGTCGATCACCTTGTCCAGGTGTTCCATGCCCTCGATGCGCTGGTGCCCACCGGCTTGCGTCCGCGCCCCCATCAGCTTCGCAGCCAGAGCGTTATAAAGCACATCGGTCATCAATGTGGATTTGCCGCTGCCTGAAACTCCTGTAATGCAAATCAGTTTTCCCAGCGGGATATTGACCGTGATGTTCTTGAGATTATTGGCGCTGGCTCCGACGATCTTGAGATGCTTGCCGTTCCCTTCACGTCTCTTCTTTGGGATTTCGATCTGCTTGCGCCCCGATAAATATGCGCCGGTCAGGGAATGCGGATGTGCCATTATCTCCTTGGGGGTTCCTTCGGCGATGATGCGGCCTCCGTGTTCACCGGCTGCGGGGCCGAGATCAATGATCCAGTCGGCGGAACGGATCGTTTCGTCATCGTGTTCAACGACCAGCACGGTATTTCCCAGGTCGCGCAACCCTTTTAATGTGTTGAGCAAACGTGCGTTATCGCGCGGGTGCAGGCCGATGGACGGTTCGTCCAGCACATACAACACGCCGACCAGTCGTGATCCGACCTGCGTTGCGAGGCGAATGCGCTGTGCCTCACCGCCGGAGAGCGAACCGGCGGAACGATTCAAAGTCAAATAATCCAGGCCCACATCCACCAGAAATCCGAGCCGCGATTTGATCTCCTTGATCACGCGTTCGGCAATGGCTTTCTGGCGAGTGGTCAACTGCGATTTCTTCCCGCCGATCTCGCTGATCCAATCCAATGTTTTAACCACCGGCCAGGCCGTCACTTCGATGATGTTGGCTCCGCCGACCGTCACGGCAATGGCTTCCGGGCGCAATCGCTGGCCTTTGCAGGTGGGACAGGGCTTATCGGACATATATTCCGAAATGCGTTCACGAATATATTCGGAATTGGTTTCACGATAACGCCGTTCGAGATTGCCGACCACGCCTTCAAAGTCGCGCGCAAAGGTGAACTCATGTCCTTTGGCGCTTTTATATTTGATCGGAATTTCCTTGCCGCGTGTGCCATAAAGAATAATATCTAGTTTTTCCTTGGATAGTTCCTTTACGGGCTGGTCAAGATCAACATCGAAGAAGCGCGCCGCGGCTTCCAGGGATTGCCAATAATAGCCGCCTTCTTCCTTTGGACCGCCCCATTCCATGGCGACAATTGCACCTTCGTTGAATGAAAGGTCCTTGTCAGGGATCAATAGATCGGGATCGATTTCAAGCTTATTTCCCAATCCCTGGCAATCCGGGCATGCGCCGTGCGGCGTATTGAAGGAGAATGTGCGCGGTTCGATCTCCGGCAGGCTGATGCCGTGAACGGGACATGAGAGATTTTCAGAGAAGTGAAGTTCGTTGTTCGCGGATTCGGTATTTGATTTCCGATTTTCGATTGACGATTGACGATTATCAAGTATCGAAACAGTGAGTAATCCCTCGCCAAACTTTAGCGCCGTTTCCACTGAGTCGGTTAATCGCGAACGCGCGGCTTCTTTATCCTCGTCTGTTCCGTCGTTTGCAATGACCAGGCGGTCAACGACCGCGTCGATGTTATGCTGCTTGTAACGGTCGAGGTTGATCTCGTCGTCGAGTGAATACACGGTCCCATCCACGCGCGCGCGCACGAAACCGGATTTGCGGATCTCCTCGAAAACGGCTTGATACGTGCCTTTGCGCCCGCGTACGACCGGCGCGAGCACCAGGATCCGGCTGCCATCCGGCAGGGATTCGATGCCGTCCACAATTTCCTGTGCAGATTGCTTGACGACCTCGCGACCGCAAACGGGACAATGTGGAATCCCCGCGCGCGCAAAAAGCAAGCGCAGGTAGTCGTAGATTTCAGTAACGGTTCCCACTGTGGAGCGCGGGTTGTGGGAGGTGCCTTTTTGGTCAATCGAAACGGCAGGCGATAAACCGTCGATATAATCCACATCGGGCTTGTTCATCTGCCCGAGGAACTGCCGCGCATATGCCGAAAGCGATTCGACGTATCGCCGCTGGCCTTCGGCAAAGATGGTATCAAAGGCGAGCGACGATTTGCCGGAACCGGACAAGCCGGTGATGATCACCAGTTTGTTGCGCGGGATTTCAACCGTGATATTTTTTAGATTGTGGACGCGGGCGCCCACGACGCGAATGACGTTGGTAGACATTTTGAAAACCGATTATAGCACATTTGTTTTATTATTGATTACGCGACGCAACCGGCGCTTTTTCGGCGCAATCACGAACTTTTATTATACCTGTTGCTCTGTCTGGGCTTTGTCAGTTCGAATGAAATCCCCCCATGATATACTCCGTGCAACTTCTCAAATCCGGCGGGGTTAAGTTTATCGAAACCCGCCGGTAAGGTTTATCTGTGCCGGAACTTGAGTTCAACGAAGATGAAGTGTTATTACTTGCTTCGCGAGGCGACCGCGAAGCCTTTGGCTTGCTTTACGAGCGATATATTGATCGCATCTTCAACTACGTTTATTACCGCACAGGGAATCTTCACGACGCGGAAGATATCACCGCCCGGGTCTTTCAGCGGGCGATGAGCCACATTCGCAGTTATACCGATCGTGGCGTTCCCTTCTCTGCCTGGTTATATCGCATCGCACATAACCTCGTAGCCAACTGGCACAGGGATCGCAGCCGCAAACAGGAAATTCCACTGGACGACCTGCCTTTGGCGTCCGCCAAAGTGGATCGTCCCGAGGCGACCCTGATGCGTTCGCAGGAACAGGATGCGCTTCTGCGGTTGATCCGGCAGCTTCCGGCGGAGCGGCAGACGCTGCTCATCTTGAAGTTTGTCGAGGACCTCTCGAATGCGGAGATCGGCCGGATCATGGGGCGCAGCGAAGGTGCCGTCAAAAGCCTGTATCATCGCACGCTTCTGGCATTGCGCGACCAGATCGGCGACCAAAATATCAACCTTGAAGGAGAGTGAGTTATGTTGAAAATTGTCACCGATGGCGCTGCAGATATGCCGGCTGAGTGGGGGAACGAGTTCGATATTGACACGATTCCGATCAATGTTCAATTTGGCGAAAAAACGTATCTCCAGTTCGTTGAATTGGATTTCGACGGTTTCTATAAAATGGTGGAGGAAACCAAAAAGATTCCCAAAACCTCGCAGCCCTCGCCGCACCAGTTTGCAGAGTTCTATAAAAAGATTGCCCGGCAGGGCGACACCATTCTTTCCATTCACGTGACCAGCAAACTTTCCGGAACCTATGCTTCTGCGGTTGTAGCTGCCGACGATGTGAAGGATATATTCAAGGTGGTTACCGTTGATTCGGCTGGAGGTTCCATGGGCTTGGGCTTTATGTGCCGCACGGCACGCAGGATGGAACGCGCCGGAAAAACGGTGGAAGAGATCACCCAATATATCGAGTCGATCCGCGCCAGGGTCCAATTGATCCTGACGCTCGACACGCTCGAATATGCACGCATGAGCGGACGCGTGGGCGCCTTCTCGGCTGCGCTCGCTGCCGCGCTCAACGTGAAGCCGATTGCCAAACTTGAGAATGGCACTCTTAACATGGTGGACAAGGTTCGCACGCGCAAGGCTGCCCTCCAGCGCGTTATCGAGATGGGCAAGAATGCATTCGGCAGTGAACCCGTCCAGTTGGCGGTCGTTCACGCCCGCGATCTGCAATCCGGGCAATTGTTGTTGGAAGAGGCCAGGAAACAATTTAACACTGTGGATACGGTGTTGACCGACCTTTCGATTTCGCTGGCGGCCAACTTCGGCCCCGGAACGGTCGGGTTGGTGTTATATCCGGCTGAATGAAGTGATGTAAGGAAAGATGAACGATGAACAAGAGCGAGACAACTTCCACCGAACCACGATTGAATGAACTCGAAGCTCATTTGGCTGGGACCCTGAAGCGGGTCCCGCCTCGACGCGACTTTGTCCAGCGTCTGCGCAGCTATATTCACTTCCCACCGCGCGAGGAAATTGCGACGCGTCTGCATGATTGGCGAAAACTTTTTATTATCTTCGGCAGCGTGGTTTCGGGAATGTTATTGCTCATCACGGTTGCCCGCGCCCTGTATCATTTGTTTGGAAGAAGAAATATGGGGTAGTCGCAATATGACCCGCCCCGAATTTAATCTTTCAAGCTTTTAGCCACGGATTTCACTGATACCCACGAAAAAAGCCGGCCCGGTCAGAAGGTCGGCTTTTCATTCAGCTCATTTCCGGCAATTATTCAAAATCCCACACTGATCCGCATAATTAACGGCTGAATCCTTAAGTTCGGGGTTAATCATGTTTATTTATTGATTCAATAGTTCTTCGCACAATTTTCGTGCTTCCGCCATCAAATCCATATTGGGCGGTAATTTGAATTCCTCATCCACGCGTAAGGTCAAATGCCGGGCGATTTGACGCAGTTCAGCGGAAAGCGTTGAGTCTTCAGCCAGCAGGTTAAGCACATCATATGCGCTTGGCGTACGGATGATCTTCCCGCGCCGCGTAAGGTATGCGCGGGCCGCGATCCCAGCCGCGCGCCGCGCACAGACGCGGGCTTGTCCCTCGTTGCCGCGCGCACGCGCCTGTGCCGCTTGTTCGAATTCTGCCTGGATTTGTTCCTGCGGCTTCACAGTTTCCATTATACCTTCGGCGGTATAATGGCGGGAATTTTGGAGGCAGACATGAAAAACCGATTATTTCAAATTTTAGCGGCATTGGTCATCTTGAGCATGGTGCAGATGTCGTGCATCAATTCTTACAGCGGGATTTCTTCCCAATCTTCAACACCCGGTTCCGCACAAACAGCAGTTACGCAAGTCTCCCCAACTTCATTGCCTGTGCCGACCACGGTCGCGATACAAGCCCCCGTGGTTACTGCGAATGAGCCGTTCCGGATTACCGGCTCGTTTAAATGGACTCAGGAAATTCA
>Ga0182027_10007287_pt1 | contig 16333 bp, 10 predicted proteins | sample 712E1DmetaG_FD_121300 | JGI IMG/M metagenome (GOLD analysis project Ga0182027, IMG submission 121300) | Permafrost microbial communities from Stordalen Mire, Sweden - 712E1D metaG (Illumina Assembly) | ecosystem: Environmental > Terrestrial > Soil > Wetlands > Permafrost | place: Sweden...
AATTATCATCCTCAGGCGTACCCAAAACAAGAAAGCAGAATATTTTGTAGTCGGCCAAGAAATTAATTAAAATACTTCGGAATTCTTTTTTATGTAATCGATTAACTCATCTATCTGGCAAAATGCTACAGCAGTATAGGTATCAGCTGCACCGTAATAGATCGCGATCCTTCCGGTAGCCGCATCATACAAGTTTGCACATGGAAAAGCAACATTTGGCACAAAACCTGTGGTCTCATAAGGTTTTTCCGGAGTAAGTAAATAATCGCGTGTACGGTATAATACTTTTCCGGGATCGTTCCTATCCAAGAGTGCAGCACCGGTACTATAAACAAAACCATTGCATGTAAACGAAACACCGTGATAGAAGAGCAGCCAGCCTTCTTTTGTCTCAATAGGAATCGGCCCGGCACCGACTTTTGTTCCTTGCCACCAGCCTTGTCCGCCATTTCCCATAACAAACCTATGATTTCCCCAATGGATTAAATCAGGACTTTCACTAATATAGATATTTCCAAATGGAGTATGGCCGCTGTCGCTTGGACGGCTGAAAATCATATACTTTCCGTTAATTTTTCGGGGAAAAAGAACGCCATTTCTATTATAGGGCATAAACGGATTAGACATGCGCGTGAATGTCTTGAAATCCTTTGTTTTACCCAAACCGATCGAAGCTCCGCGCATATCATCACACCAGACGATATAATATGTATCATCAATTTTTACAAATCGCGGGTCATATCCATAACTGATGGGATTGGGTTTTCCGTTTTCGTCAACCCAGTTTATGGGATCGGGTCCGATATCCCAATGGATGGCATCATCGCTTCTTCCGAAAAACAAATTAGCCCGGCCATTTTTTTGATCAGCACGGAATGTTCCGACAAATTTTCCATTATACGGCAGCACAGCACTATTATAGATCCGCGCAGCTTTAGGAATAGGATTCCAGCCAATAATTGGATTTCCGCTGTATCTCCATAGAACATCGGTACAACCCCTAGGTTTATCTTCCCAAGGAATATTAGGTAATGCATCTCCAATAATTGTATTGCCCATATGCTTCTCCTCTATCAATATAAAAATGAATGAATGTTCTTTTCCTGATTATCCCAAGGTGACGAGCACTTCGTTTGTATCAAGTATTTGAGCGATAGGAATTATATTCCCATCAATTTCTTTACCATTGACAGTTATTTTTTTGACCCCTTTTTGTACGCCGCCAGAATTCTTTATTCGTATATTGAGATTTTTCTTTCTAAATCTTCTTGTGATTTTAATTTCTTTCCACTCCGATGGAATACATGGATCAATTCTTAACCCGGAATATTCCGGCTGAATACCAATAATAAATTGCGTTATGGTATAATAGGCCCACGAAGCAGTTCCGCTTAACCACGGCAGCCGCGAGGCTCCATACCGCGGGCTATATTTACTATTCGTGAATTGTGCATATACATACGGTTCCGTTTGGCGGATTTCTGCTTTCGCATTATACGCTGAGGGCATGAACTTTCTATAGTATTCATATGCCCTATTACCCCGGCCTATCAATGCTTCGGCGGCAACGACCCACCCTTGTGTATGCTGGAAGATTGAGGCGTTCTCCTTCATTCCCTTATTAAATAATCTTGATTTGATGACTTGAGGATCGGTTTTTTCCACCGGCGGGTCGTTAATCATCAATCCGTAATCGGTTGATAAACGTCTCTTTACGACATCCAGTAATTTTTCCGATTGCACCTGGGATGTATGTCCGCTGATCACCGCCCATGGCTGCGGTTCCAAGAAAATCGAGGCCTCGGTATTTTCCTTAGAACCAAATTTCAAACCATCGGCACGGTATGCGCGCAAATACCATTCACCATCCCAAGCATATTTTTCCAAATTCTCATCCAATGTTTTCAAATGGCTTTCTGCCCATTGGGCTTCTTCCTGTTTATTCAACAGTGCGGCAATCTCGATATAGGTCTTCAGTGCATAACGAAGCTGGAATGCAACAAACGTCGTTTCACCATCCTGTCCGAGCTGCAGACAATCATTCCAATCAGCAGATAAGCCACAAGGGAATCCATGCTTTCCTGAATGATCAAGATTGAATTGGATCGCCTGGCGCAGATGTCCGAATACTGTAGCCTCTCCCTTATCGGCAAATGGAAGGACTTTGGAGTAGAACGAAATATCTCCAGTTTCTTTTACGTATGCCGGGACAGTATTAAACAGCCACATACAGTCATCAGAACGATAATCTTTTTCATCCGGTGCTTTCTCGCTTCCCGGTTTATGGGTGAAAGGCTTTACAACCGGCATGGCACCACCGGTTGAAACCTGCCCGGTAATCATCAATTCCAAACGAATTTTTGCTTCATCCGGAATCGTATGCAAGACACCAAGCAAATCCTGGACGGTGTCACGGTAACCTAATCCATCCCGTTCACCTGTGTAGATAAGGCTCGCTGCTCTTGACCATGCGTACGTGATAAGTGAATTATACGGATTCCACATGTTCAGCATACTGTTAAGTTCTTTATCCGGCGTTTCGGCGGTCATTCCCTGCAACCGTGAATGCCAAAATGTTTTAAGCTTTAGAAATTCTTCTTGAACCCTCTCAGGATTTCCCATTTCCCGTAACGCCTGTTTTCCTTCTTCTTCGGCTTTACCAATACCCATAAAAACTATCAGTTCTTTTGACTCACCAGGTTTCAGCGCAACATCAACCTGCAAAACACCGCAAGCATTATCACCGACTGCGATAGAATTTTTACAGCGGCCTTGTTCTACAACAACCGGGTTTGCGTATGTTCCATAAGCTCCAAGAAATACGTTTCGATCTGTATCAAAACCTTTTACAGGAGCACCGCTCACCGCTAAGAAAGAATGACGCGCTTGTTCGACTCCCTCTATTCGTTCCGGTCCGTAGGGCATCATAACATTTGTTCCATGATCAATCATATTGTTCACAACACTCATCTTCATAATGTATTGAGAGTATTGGAGATTGATTTGATCCTGATAGATATTCCAATTATTTGCGTATTCGACATATGTAAATAATTTTAAATTTCTTTTTTTTCGCCCGGTATTCGTCACCTTCACCCGCCAGCATTCGTATGTTTTACCTAACGGTACAAAATACAACGTCTCGGTTTTAATAGACGAGTATTCGGAAGAAATCTTTGTGTATGCAGTACCATGGCGGCATTCCGATTTATATTCCTTCAACGACTTACCGACAGGCTGCCATGAAGTGGACCAAAAATCGTTATTGTCTTTATCATGGACATAGATATATCGACCGGGTTGATCCATGGGAACACTATTAAATCGAAGCCGTGTAAATCGACCCTGGGCGGCCGATTGATAGAAGCTGTATCCGCCGGCATTGTTGGTAATAATGGCCCCGTATTCTGTTGAACCGAGATAATTACTCCATGATTTCGGTGTGTCCGGCCTTTTAATGACGTACTCTTTATTTTTATCATCAAAATTTCCATACTGCATATTCAAATTCTCCATCTATTATTTTATAAAAAATATTACGCGGTTTTCGGTTCTCCATTAGTTGCTTTCCTCCGTGCATCCAGTTCTTCTTTCACTTTTTTCATAGTTGGTTCGTCCAATTTATAGAAGAATGCAAGAATAATAAGAGCAATCGCTCCAACCGCAACCGGTATTGTGCTCATCATTGCCTTTAAACCATTTTGTACATCGATGTTTTGGACCACATTTGCAACGAATCCGGTTTGATCCAGTATAAAAGCAGCAACCATGCTTCCCACAGCCCAGCCGATTTTCGTTGACATGATAGAAGCTGAAAAGACGAGACCAGTTGCTCTTCTGCCGGTTTTCCATTCGGAATAGTCAGCAGTGTCGGCATACAGTACCCATAAGAGTGCTGAAATCGGTCCTCCAGTGATTGAGCCGATGAGTTGGAGAATAAAAATCAGGGTTAAGTTCTCAGGACTTAAGAAATAAAATGAGCCTGTGCAAATCAATGCAATAACAAAAAGTATAATAACCGCACTTTTTCTGCCGTTTAATTTCGTAAACCATGGAACCAAGAGGACGCCAACTAAAGATATTCCTTGTCCCAGGGTATTGAAAATGGATGTCAATACTTCGTAACCAAACTTATGTGTTTCGTCTAGTAAAGGAGTCGCCCGAGATCCGAAAATTCCATATATCGGATTTAATATATATTTCAACAAGAAGTTGTAAACCTGTGTCAACAATGGACTGGCCTGTTCTCCGATATAATATTTAAAATAATGCGTGGTCACACTCATTCGGATGCAGACAAAGAGGATAAAAAGAATCGTCACGGCGAACAACAACATCCAAGGAGCGTTCTTCGATAAATCCTTCAGGTCATCTTTTACGGACGTTTTTTCTTTTGCAATTGGCTGAATACGTTCGTGAGTCGAGATAAAAGTTATAAAGAAGAAAATTACCGCTAATACGCCATAAATACTCATTGTCATCTGCCAGCCTTTCGCGACGCTTTCATGGCCAAAATACGATGAAAGCGGCAGGACAGTAGCGGAAACGATAAAACCGGCTAAATATGCACCTGTGAATTTAAACGATGAGGCACTCGTTCTTTCGACAGGATCTCCACTGATAACACCCAGCAATGCGGTATAAGGAATATTTACAGTCGAATACAGGAACATAAAAAGGATAAATGTGAGATAGGCGTAAATAAGTTTTCCTGCTTCACCGAATTCAGGCGTTGTAAAAGTCAGCACGGCTGAAACGGCCAACGGGATAGCTCCCCACAATAAATAAGGTCTAAATTTACCCCATCGGCTTTTTGTCCGATCGGCTGTCATGCCTATAACGACATCAAATACTGCATCCAATATCCTCGAGACAAAGAACATTATTCCTGCGGCTCTTCCTGTCAGGCCGAAGACATCGGTGTAAAAGAAAAGCAACTGCGACATAATCGTTGACCAGAATAGACAAGATGCCAAATCGCCAAATCCATAACCGATTTTTTCTTTTAATCGAAGCTTTTGAATTACTTGTTCCATGGAATTCTCCTAACCTGATTTGGAAAATGAATAATGTTATACCATTGTGTTTATCAATGTTCTCTTTGAATAAAGAATTTGTTTCTCAGATCAATGAAACGCGTTCTAAAATACCTGTTAAATTGATATCAATCCAGTCTTTCTCTCGACAAACGATATATTGTCAGATCTTTAAAAAATCCTACCGTTGAAACAGCCGGGTTGTCAGGATTACCATATACCGATAGAATTGTCATAATTCCAATTGTTTTCGCAATCGAATATCTTTTGATGATGCGCCGACATGAATAATGAATGCACCTTTCTCGAAGAACCAATCTTTTGTATCCGGATTCCAAAACGAAAAATCTTTTTTATTTAATTCTATCACGATAGGCTTACTTTCACCCGGTTGTAAATCCACCTTTTGAAATCCTTTGAGTTCTTTTACCGGCCGAGGAACAGTCGATTCGACATCTTGAATATACAATTGAGCTGTTTCCGCTCCTGTTTTCTTTCCGATATTTTTCACTGTAAAGCTAACCTTCACAATACCATTCTCTTGAAATTCATCATTTGACAATACAAGGTCACTGTATTCAAATGTTGTATACGATAAACCATATCCGAAAGGATAGAGTGTTTGGATGTTCTTCTTTTCGTACCATCGATATCCGACAAATATTCCTTCTGAATATCGAACATCGTATACAGGATGGCCTTTTTCTTTGTTTCCATTCCAATCAGCATATAATTCCTCGCCAGCAGGTATATATCCGTAACCCGGGGAATCTTTAAATTCCTTCTCAAGAGTGATCGGAAGTTTGCCTGAGGGGCTAATTTTTCCGGCAAGAATTTCCGCCAACGCTTTATTCCCGATTTGGCCTCCATACCAGGCATAAAGGATTGCTCGTGCTTGAGTATCCCAATCCGTCATTCTAATTCCGCTTCCCGAAGTGACAATCACAACGGTATTGGAATTATTGTTCACGCAATCCAAAACGCGTTTTTCTTGATCCTCGGGCAGCGCAAATGCACGATCCCATCCTTCACTATCATCCGTACCAATATTGCAGAGTACCGCATCTGCAGATTTGATTTGTTCGATACTGGGATTTCTTTCGTAGATCAAACGCTGACCGAATTCTGCCTTCAATTCATCCAGCATAAGTCTATGATTGAATCCCTTCACTTCAGCGGAACCGCCGCCCTTAGCCAGCTTTTCCACATACTTGCCGGTCAGCAATATATTCTTAAGATCACTTTTCAGCGGAAGAATATTTTTATCATTTTTCAGAAGCACAATTCCTTCCCGAGCTGTTTGCAATGCAATAGATTCATGATGATCATACATCGCGCTGTCAGGAAGATTCTTTTTACGGTCGGACATCTTCATTGCATAATATGTACGGAGAACGCTTTTCGCCATTCGGTTGATATCTTCCATCTTCACTTTTCCATCCTTGAGCATTGTCTGAACTTCTTTCAAGGCGACTGCTTGAGGCATTTCCAAATCCTGACCGGATTGAGCAAGCTTTTCTCCGTCATAGACCGACCACCAATCCGTCATCACGAGCCACTTAAAACCTAATTGCTTTCTTAGGATGGTATTGATGACATTTGCACTTTGCCCGCACCATTCTCCGTTCAATAAATTATATGATGTCATCACAGCTTGTGCCCCGGCATCTATTCCCGCTTTAAACGGCGGCAGATAGATCTCGTGCAAGGTTCTCTCATCGACAATGGAATTACTCCTCCTCCTAAAATATTCCGTATTGTTTGCGACGAAATGTTTTAAGGTGGCCACTGTTCCGGTACTTTGTACTCCCTTGACATATTCTTCAATGATCCGCGCTCTCAGGAAAGGATCTTCTCCAAAATATTCAAAATTCCTTCCGCATTGTGAGATACGATAACTATTCATACCGGGACCGAGTAATATACCAATATTGCCTGCCCGGCATTCTTCACCAACAGCCTCGGCGTACTGATAAGAAAGTTCAGGATTCCAAGTAGCGGCCAGCGAAATGGGACATGGAAACGCTGTTGATTTTTGCAATTGATATCTCGTCAAGTCCAAATCCCTGAATTTTTCTCGAATGTGCACCCCTTGTGTAGCATCGCTCATGTAAACTTCAGAAAGATTTAATCTTGGCAATGGCCTGATAAAAAACGATCTATCACCGCTGATCATACTCATTTTTTCATCCGACGTCATCAATGCCAACACTGAGTCGGCTTTTTTATCAGCTGCATCATATGGAAGCGGTTGAAATATTTCTTTTTTCATTGCACGAGATTGTCCTTTTACCTGAGAGCATAAAACAAGAATAGCGGCCGATAATGCCATGACAAAGATAATTTCTTTTTGCATTTTTTTATATCCATTCTTTGTTTTTAAAGGTTTATAAAACCATCGGCACATTTCTTAATGCTTGAAGGCTTTCTCATATTGACCGATGATTGTATCCATCCAATCATTTGTCTCTTTTTTTATGATTTGTCTCAGAGGATCCGATTCAAACCATGTGATCGTCCTTTGAATACCGCGGTTAAATGGAATGACCGCGGTAAATTCCGGCACAAATCTTTTTATCTTTGTATTATCAAAAACGACACTTGCCGCTTTATCGCCGATTAAGGTGCCGCGTAATTCTCCGTTACATTCAGCCAATATATCAGACGGAATGTGCACGATTGAAGCTTCACACCCAACCGCGTTTGCCAATGCCTGGTAAATTTGGTCCCATGTAAGGAGTTCATCGGATGTAATATGAAATGATTCGCCGATTGCTTGTTGATGTCCCAGGAGTCCGAGAAATCCTTTTGCAAAATCATCTGCATGAGTAATCGTGAACAAGGAAGTTCCATCGCCATGCACGATAATCTTCTTTCCTTTTTTTATTCTATCGACAATGGTATAGTCTGTCCAGCCTCCGATAGGAACCGGAATAACTGTATCATACGTTAACGAAGGCCTTACAATCGTTACAGGGAATCGTTCCTGACGGTAATAGGAATTCAAAGCCATTTCGCATGCAATCTTGTCGCGCGCATATTGCCAGAAAGGATTCGCCAGCGGTGTTGACTCTGTGACGATAGGAAACGCAAGAGGTTTTTGATACACCGATGCAGAACTGATAAATATATATTGCTTCGTTTTCCCATGAAATAATTCAAAGTCTCTAGCAATATCTTGTTCATGGAATGCAATCCAATTTACGACAGCATCCCATGTATGCTCCTTCAAGACAGAATTTATTTCCTCAGGATGCGTGATATCTCCAATAATTGATTTCACACCGGCGATCTTTGAGATTCTCTTTCCACGATTGAGCAGATAAAGTTCAATACCGCGATCAACAGCATGTCTGGATACAGACGAACTGATATTTCCTGTACCTCCGATAAATAATACTTTCATAGTAATCCATTCAATGGTAATCGATTGTTAGAGTTTGCCTTTTGCTAAATGATTTTTTATCAAGTATGTATAACTGCTTTGCATGCCGTCATAAATATTTCCGGCGTACTCATCAAACTCGACAATCATCCATTGAGTATTTTTACCGCCTGCTTTCACTATCGATGGAAAGTCCATTGCCCCGGTGCCTGCTGGAACCTGTTGGAAAGCTTGATCTCCTTTTATCGCCGGTCCATCTTTGATGTGAAGATACGGTGCACGCCTTCCAAAATCTGCAACGGCTTTCGCAGGATTATACCCTGCGGTTTTAGCCCAATAGGTATCTATCTCGAAAAATATCTTTGGATCCAAGTGTTCTAAAAAATAGTAGACGGGGTAGATACCGTCGGATTTTTCAAACTCCCACCAATGATTATGGATCCCGAAATGCAACCGTTTTTTATCCAGCGAAGCGCCGATAGTATTATAGAGATCTGCCCTCTGTTTTGTTTTATCGACTGTCTGAAATATTTCTCGGGTATGCTTTAAAAGATCAGGATCTTGAGCAGATAATTCTTTCGGCCATCCGGGATAAATAACATTGGGACACTGATAGACATCGGACATTTTCAAAATATTCTCAAGCTCTCTGCCGACCGGTAACTCCGTATGCATACTGATAACGGTCAATGCGTTTTCTTTGAAAACTTTTGAAGCTTGTTCAAATGTGATATTCGGCGGGAGCGGATAGGTTTCAATACCGAGAAATCCCATCTCTGCAATTTTTCGGATTGTACCTTCCAGGTCTTTTTCAATCTCTCTGCGCACCGTATAGAGTTGAAATGCGATTGGAGCTCTATATCCTGCCTTGTCTGAAATTTTCAATTTAGAGAATGCCATGGAGGCGGCACCTAACCCCAAAAGTGTGAGGAATTCTTTCCGCGAATAATTAATCGTAATCATTTTTCTCCACTTCCTTTCTTATCCCGATGATTGATTCATGGTTTCACAAGCCTGTAGCTCACAAACGCGAATTGTTTGCTATCCGGTGACCAGGAATGGACATTCATTGTTCCCTGTCCGCCGAACAGAGTAGCAATAATTTTACTTTCACCGCCCGATGTTGACATCAATCGCACTACAACATTCTTATTTGCAGGATGCCCTTCGATACTTTTATCATAAGAAACAAAAGCTATCCATTTATTGTCAGGAGAGGGATGGGCAAACCAATCGCCATAATTATCCGTTGGTGTGAATTGAACCTGTTCGGAACCATCCGGCTTCATCCGCCATATTTTCATTTGTCCTGTTCTTACAGAATTGAAATAAATAAATTTTCCATCGGGTGAATACTCAGGTCCATCATCAAGTCCGGGTGTGCTGGTTAAACGTTTTTCCTCGCCGCCATTGACTGAAATTGTATAGACATCAAATTCACCCTTTCGTTCAGCACAATAGGCAAGCGTTTTATCATCAGGCGACCAACCGTGCCAATACGACGGCCCAAATTTTGTTACCAGTTTGGGTTCGCCGCCGGAAATCGGTACAATGTAAATAAGCGATTTGCCGTCTTCCGCGTGATGGCTAATAACTAATTCTTTTCCATCCCATGAAATGCCATGATCGTTGTTGCATTTCAGAGCAAATCCTGTGTTGATAAGCTGCGGTGAGCCGCCGCCGACCGGCAAGGTATAAATTTTCCCGCCGGAGTTATAGAGAAAGAATTTACCATCACGGCTCCAGTTTGGAGCTTCGAAATGTTCTTGAGCCCGGCGAACGATTGAACGGACACCTGTTTCGACGTTGATAGTTTCAAGCGTGCTCTCAACGACTCTTTTTTCATCTGGAATTATACCGGATACAACGAAACTTATTTCGGAAAAAACAGCTGTTTCTTTTACCGTTGAATCATGCGAACATACTACTAATCCTGCATATACCGGCCCTTTGAACTCAAGAGATATTGTTCCGACCGGATGAATCACTCCATCGCCGGCGGAAACAAAAAGGGTGAACTGATCTCCGGTTCGTTCAAAATATATCTTTGCTGGACCCCTGAGAGGAGATTGAATTTCAAGGGTCACATCTCCTTTCGCTTTTCTGTACTGCATGGAAATAAGTCCGTCACCATGGAGTACTGCATCGACATACGCATCATCCGGTTCGAGACCGGCTCGAATCATCCATCCGGCTTTGCGATGCGGGTTCTTTCCTTTTCCCACCCAAGCAATTGCAGTTTGACAGGAGATATCTCCTTCAACTCTATTCCACATGAAATAAAATGCATCCTGGATTCCCCAAATGTTTTCACCGCTGCCGGTCATGGTAATGATTCCTTTGGATGAATCAGACTTAACGGATCCGGGAATAGAAATTTTTCCGATATCTGCTTTACCTTCAAACGCCGGTATACCGGCAGCAAGAGTCCCCGAAACAAGGCCAAAGAAAACACATGGCAGCAAAAGACATATCCAAAGAGGTACGGAACAATATTCTGTATTCGGATGGAACAGTATTGAATTCATTTTTAATTCCTTTCGATCATGGATATTATGATGAATATATTATTTAACGGCAGAGTTAATAATTTCAAAAAAAGGGGCATTGAGAGTACGAATCCGATTGCGGATAATTTTTCCAGAAGTACTCAAGTCTGATTCTTTCCACGATCCATCCGACCTTGTACCAGGGATTAACGCTGCAGAAGTTTCATTTTTATCAATAACCGACCAATTGCAAGTACTTAATTTATACTGATCAACAAAAGAAAACCATTTTGCCATTTCCACAGTATCGATCACACCATTTCCATTAGATTCACTTATTCCGTATTCCGTCACAAATATCGGAAATCCTTTTTGGACAGCAGCGACCACCTTCTCCCTAAAATTTTGTTTGTGCCATCGATCGCTGCTATAAAAATGAAAAGCATAAGCAATATTTGTATCGACAATCGGCATGTCAGCAGCAACGTCGACATCTTGCGACCAATTCGGTGTTCCCACGATAATGAGATTATCAGGATCATAGGAACGTATAACCTTAATAATTTCTTCCGCATACGGTTTAACGACATCCTTCCACGATACGTTGAGGGGTTCATTATATATTTCGTAAATAATATTTGGAGCGCTTCCGTATTTTTTTGCAATGGTCTTGAAAAATATTTTTGACTGCAGTAGATGATTTTCTGCGTTATGGTCATGCCAATCAACGACGACATAAATCCCGAGATCGATACACGCATCAATCACTCTTTCTATTTTCGCACGCTCTGCTTCTGGATTTCCAAGATAGCCGTCAGAACGAATACCGCAGACAGCCCTCACAACCGTACACTTCCAATCATCCCGCAGCCAACGGATACAATCTGCATTGTAAAAACTGCCTCCCCATTGACTCCAGAATAAACTCATGCCGTGAAGAGCAACAGAAGCGCCCTGCTGACCGACAATCGTGCTTCCTTTTACCTGAAGACGACCGATATATTGTACAATCGTTTGCTCTTCACTATTTTTTGTCTGAAGAGTACCATCGTTTGCATTCATAGAAAGACAAGATAACACAGACATGAACGATACCATTATAATTCGTCTACTGAATTTCATGTCGCCCTTCCTTCTGAACCTTTTCTAAGGATTGTTACAAAGTATTCATCAAAGGATCCTGGCAAAAATATTACGGAGTATCTTTGGATAATCAAGACAATGACATTTAAAAAAATACTTCCCAAAAAATCTCCGTTCGTTGCATTACATTATTATTTCATCAAACGTACCATCAACACATCATGCGATGGAATTTCAGCAATCAAATTCTTTTTCGTCGAGCCAAGATTCTTTTTAGTCCAAAGATCTTTAATAGAATACGTCGTTTTATTGGTATTCAGAGTTTTCTTTGAGATATCATCGGCGATATATTTTTTTGCCCAATCAAAGTCAATCTTCTGCTTTTGTTCGGACTTGTTGAGGAAACAGATTGCCCAGTCGCCATTTTTCAATGGTTTTACCCATGTTTCAACACCGTTCTCATTATCATTAAATTTCAATCCTTGCACTCCGAGCGAATCTTGATCGACAGCAAGAACATCTTTATTTGTAAGAACTTCAGTTACTTCCTTCTTCATATTCCGCAGATCATTTCCCGCCATAAGCGGGGCAGCGAGCATCGCCCACATTGAAAAATGAGCCCGATCTTCATTCAGGGTCATCCCGCGTCCGACTTCCATCATATCAGGATCATTCCAATGGCCGGGACCGGCATATTGACGAATCCCTTTTCGCAGTTCAATTGTTTTTATGATTCCCCAAGAAGACCACGAGCCATGATTTACTTCACAATCAAAACAATCGGTAATATCTCCCGTTATGCGCCAGAGATGGCCGACATCTTTCGCCCACTCCCAGGGTTTGGTATCGCCCCATTCGCACAAGCTGAATACTATCGGCCTGCCGGCAGCGTACAGCGCATCGCGCATTGTCGTATATGCGCCTACTGAATTAAGCCCGGTATTATTGCACCAATCATATTTAAGATAATCCACTCCCCACTGTGCATACGATATTGCATCTTGATATTCATGTCCACGGCTTCCGGGACGCCCGCCGCAAGTTTTATCGCCTGCACAGGAATAAATTCCAAATTTTAATCCTTTGGAATGGATGTAATCGGCCAGGACCTTTATCCCTGATGGAAATCGCTGAGGATCAGGATGGATAAATCCCAAACTATCACGCTGCCCATGCCAGCAGTCATCGATAACGATATAGGTGTACCCTGCATCTTTCATGCCGCTGGACACGACCGCATCAGTCATTTCACGAATTAATGCTTCATCGACATTACATGCAAATGTATTCCAGCTGTTCCATCCCATGGGAGGTGTTAACGCTAATCCTTCAAACTTCTGGGCATAGAGTGAACCGGAAATCAGTACAAGCCCTGCCAGCATAGCAGCACAATAATATTTCATTCTATTCTCCTTACTCTTTATGTTTTGATCAATAATTATTCTTTGAACTATGAAATTAATCTCTCCAATCATCCGTTCTGAATGAGGATGCCGGCAATCCTTCTTTATTAAAGAACGTGCCTTCTTCGATATTACTCCACGCATAACGAACAGCAAGGGGTTCTAAAATTTCAGGATGCGAGACAACCAGCGTATTACCCTGAACTCTTACAACTGCCTTTTTAAACACTTTATCTAGTCCTGCAACGAGAAAATTGAGCTCACCGTTTCGTCCCTTCAGCACTAAGCCGTTTCCTGCATAATCGAACGAAAGAATAATTTTACTTTTTGCGATTTTCATAGATTTGTAAATCGGTCCAGAATAAGGAACATTCTTTTTATATGTCTTTGCAAGAGCCCAGAGCGCTAATCGTTTCCCGACATCTTCTTTGTCGGCCGGATGAATATTTTTCGGATTTCCAATATCGAGCGTCACCGCCATCCCGGTGTTCTTCACAGAGAGTGCTTCACATTGTGCTTCACGCAGAAGCTGCGATTTTGAATCCCTGCCGTAGTCATACGGTGCAAGCTGGACAAAATAGAATGGGAATTCGCCGCTCTGAAATACTTTTCTCCAATCGTCAATCATTGCCGGGAATAATTTCTTGTAGAGTAATGGATTGGAAACATTATTCTCTCCCTGATACCAGATAACTCCTTTAATCGTAAATGGAAGCAATGGATGAATCATGCCATTGAAAAGCGAGGTTATGGTTGCTTGTGAAAATTCGAGCGGGAATTTTGGCCGTCGATTGTATTCACGCCCTTCTGCTCCAAACACATAAAATGTATTCGCCTTAAATTCTGCCACCGGCAGATATTTCCAATTGCCTTCGAGTGAGACTCCATCGCTGAGAGAGTCTGGTGCAACTTTCATCTTCATTCCTTTTCCCCAAATGCCGCCGCCGCCGCGCAAATCAATTACACGTACCGCAATCTGCAAGAGAGAATCTTGTACGATTGGTGCAGCTATTTGATAGACACGGTTCGTGCTCCAGAAACCTTCCGTCATATGGCGGCCTACCATCTGACCGTTTACATATGTCTCATCCAAATCATCAATCGGGCCAAGTTGAAGTGTAAGTTCCTTTCCTATCCATGGTTTGGGTATAACAACTTCTTTCCGAAACCAAACGACACCATCAAATTCACCAACAGATGTTTGTTCCCAAAATGTGGGAAGCTTCATTTCATTCCAGTCGCTATCGTTGTAAACGCGCCCTGAACATTTTTCATCTTGGAAATTCAACCCTTCCCATTTCCGTAACGGATCCTGTTCGGTGACAGTGATGCTTTTGTGACTCGAGACCCATTCGTTCAGCGAACGTACACTTTCCTGGCTTTCATCCAGCTTTCTCAATTGATCGGCAAACTCTCTGAAAGGATTTAAACCCTGTTTGCTCATCCACGCTTCGATGGAAGTTCCACCAAAACTCGAATTGATCAGACCAATGGGCACTTTGAGCTCTTTACTCAGTATCTTTCCGAAATAATATGCCGTCGCGCTGAATCCGCGAACATCGCGCGGTGAACATTCGGTCCAATTGCCGATACACATTTCTGCCGGAGTCGGTACATAGGCATGCATGACCGAGAACATGCGAATAGTGGGATACAGTGCTTGATCAATTTCACCGGCACTGTTAGCGATAGTATCTGATGGCGGCCAGCCTTCAAGCGGCATTTCCATATTCGATTGTCCCGAGCAAAGCCATACTTCGCCAACCAAAATATTTCGCACAACCGTCACATTGTTTCCATGCCGTATGGAGATTTGGAAGGGGCCGCCGGCTTTCGGCGTCAAAAGAGAAGCAACCCAGCTACTGTCCGGATTTACAACTGTGGAAACATTTTTTCCCCATGATGTTTTAATAAGAACTTGAGTACCTGGAATTCCCTTACCCCAGATAGGTACACTCCGCTGTTGCTGAAGGACCATATTGTCCTGGAATAAAGGAGCAAGTTGAATTGCGGAAGATTGAGAAAATAGATTTGTGATGAACACGAGATTGATTCCAAGAGAGGAAACCAACCGAACAATAGTCTTTGCGTCTCTCAAACTAATTCTTGGTTTTTTCATATTGAATCTCCGGAATGATGGTTAAAGAGAATCCGATTTTTTTTCAAGTAACAACGATCTTCTTTGCACTACCATGGTTTATACCGCCCATAGTCCCATTGTTCATCCATAAAAAACATCAACGACGGCTAAATATGGTTCAATCGTGTCGTAAATCAAATGTTTACGTTTAAAATTCGAGTGTATATCTGCGATACTGTGAATATTATTAATTGATGGATTTCTCATTGTAACGGGAATATTTTGAAGTCGAGCAGCCTCAAAGAAGATGCAATGTGTGACAATTTTTTAGCGTTCTCATGCACCAAGATAATATTCACTGCTGATGAATTGAGTATTAATTGAAATATTTTTTACATATATTTTGTTCGTTCGATTGTATTTTAATCAATTTAATCTCGCTATGCAACCCACAAAAACAGTATACATGAGAAATATTCAAACCGGAGATACTTTATTATGATGATCAATACGATAGACCTCGCTATCATACTTGGTTACTTTGTCGTCGCAATTACTCTCGGCATTCTTGTTTCAAAAAGAGCTGTCAAGAATATGAATTCGTATTTCCTGGGGAGCAATACTCTTCCCTGGTGGATGCTCGGTATATCTGATGCTTCCGGTATGTATGATATTACAGGAACAATGTGGCTTGTGTATGTACTCTTTGTTTACGGAATGAAAAGCATTTTCCTACCGTGGATATGGCCGACATTCAATCAAATATTCTTAATGGTTTATCTCTCCATCTGGCTGAGGAAATCCAATGTGATGACGGGTGCTGCGTGGATTGAAACACGATTTGGAAAAAGTAGAGG
>Ga0182027_10007288_pt1 | contig 16329 bp, 15 predicted proteins | sample 712E1DmetaG_FD_121300 | JGI IMG/M metagenome (GOLD analysis project Ga0182027, IMG submission 121300) | Permafrost microbial communities from Stordalen Mire, Sweden - 712E1D metaG (Illumina Assembly) | ecosystem: Environmental > Terrestrial > Soil > Wetlands > Permafrost | place: Sweden...
GCGCGAATTTCCGCAAGCGATCTTTTTGCATAACGGCGGCAACATTGGTTTTGGCGCGGCCAACAACAACGGCATAAAGTTCACGCCGGCGCGCTATTATTTTTTCTTGAACCCCGACACGCGCTTTATTCACCATGATACGGTGAAACGGCTTTATGAATTCATGGAAAGCAAACCAAGAGCGGGGATCTGCGCGCCGCGGCTCATGAACACCGACGGCTCGCTGCAGCATTCGTGCTGCCGGTTCCCGCGCGTTATGGTGCCGCTTTATCGGCGCACGGCCCTGGGGCAAACCGGCATGGCCAAAAAACACCTTGATAATTTTTTGATGACCGGTTGGGATCACGATAAGCGGCGCATGGTCGATTGGGTGATGGGCTCGGCCATGTTCATTCGCGCGGAGGCGCTTAACGAGGTCGGGCTTTGGGACGATCGTTTTTTCATGTATTTCGAGGATACCGATCTCTGCCGGCGTTTCTGGCTTAAGCATTGGCCGGTCTATTATCTTTCGGACGTTGTATTGGAGCACGAACACCACCGCGAGTCGGCCAAACTGCCGGTCATCGAAGGATTTTTTCGGAGTAAGACCACCCGCTACCATGTCGCGAGCTGGCTTAATTATCTTTGGAAATATCGAGGACACTCCGGGTTATGAACGATGAACGATGAACTATGAACAATTCCATCGGAATAAGTGCGGAGCTTTAATTGTTCATAGTTTATTGTTTATAGTTCATATATGCCAATGAAGGTTGCCATTGTCACCGCGCTTTGGTACGAGGACAAATTTTTGCCCGCGCTTTTTGCGTCGCTTGAACGCGTCGATCATCCGCTTGATGAGTGGGAAATAATCATGATCGACAATAAGAATTCGGCGGCGACCAGAAAATGGTTTGAAGACAATGTTCATCCAAAAGTCGGAAAAACGCTGCCGGCTGTGACGCTTTTGGCCACTGATCGTAATTTGGGTTTTGCCGGCGGCAACAACGCCTGCATTATCGCGGCCAAAGAGCGCGGTTGCGGCGCCGTTTATTTGCTGAACGAAGATGCGCATGGCGACCCCGGATTTTTAAAAGAAGCTTTGCGGCGAATGGGGGAGGATGAGAAGGTCGGCGCGGTGCAATCATTCCTTATTCTTGATCCCGCCTCCGGCGGAATGAATTCGATCGGGAACGAATTTCATTATTTGGGTTTCAGTTATTGCGGCGGATACAAGATGTCGCGACACGATGCGGCGGGGTATTTGCGCGTGCGCCGCCTTACGGACCCCGATCTTAATATCATTGCCGCCTCCGGCGCCGCCGTTCTTTTGCGCGTATCGGCGCTTCTCAAGGTCGGTTTGTTCGATGAGGATTATCATTTGTATCACGAAGACCTCGACCTTTCGCTTCGTCTGCGCGAAGCGGGTTACTTGGTCGTGATCGAGCCGGCCTCGGTCGTTAATCATCGCTACGAGTTTTCGCGAAGCGTTGACAAGTATTATTGGATGGAGCGCAACCGGTATCGATTGACCCTTGAGCATTACAAGATTGCAACCTTGCTCGTGCTTTTGCCGGGATTTCTCGTTTCCGAACTTGGCTTGATCATTTTCGGATCAATGAACGGTTCGCTGGGTTCGCGCCTTAGGGCCTACGGGTATATATTTGATATGAGGAACTGGTCCGAGATCGCTGATAAGCGGCGCCGCGTTCAAGAGGCGCGCAAGATAAGCGATCGCGAGCTTCTAAGAAGCGCCGTTTCGGACATCTCGTTTCAAGAAACCTCCGGACCAGCAATGAAGATAATTAATCCGCTCATGGCCGCTTATTGGGCCGTGGCGCGGCGAATAATTTTTTGGTAATAATAATTCTAACTAATGCGAATTTTTTACTAATTTACTAATAACTCCGTCCGTACCGCCTATTCGTAAATTCGTAAAAGATTAGTTATTCGTGAGAACCTATGCAAAAAAAGATAAAGGGTGTTATTTGCGCCGGCGGCATGGGCACGCGCCTTGCGCCCTTAACCAACATCATGAACAAGCACTTGCTGCCGGTTTGGAACAAGCCAATGGTGCTTTATCCGCTCAACACTTTGATAAGAGCCGGCGTCACCGACATTATGGTTGTCACCGGTCCGGAATACGCGTATCAATTCGTGCGCTTGCTGGGCTCGGGCGCCGCTTACGGCGTTAATATCACCTACAGGATCCAAGACAAACCGGGCGGCATTGCCGACGCGTTACGGATGGCGCGCGATTTTGTCGGGGGCGACGATTGCGCCGTTATCTTGGGCGACAATGTCTTTGACGAGGATTTTTCCGAAGCGTTCGGCTCGTTCATGTCCGGCGCCACGGTTTTTTACAAAGAGACCGATAACGCCCGCGCTTACGGCGTTATTGAGATCGGTCCCGGCGGGAGAGTTCTTTCGATCGAAGAAAAACCACAGGCGCCAAAGTCGAATTTGGCGCAGGTCGGTCTGTATCTTTTTGATTGTCAGGTTTTTACCATCATTGATTCGCTAAAGCCGTCATCGCGCGGGGAATTGGAGATAACCGACGTGACCGATGCCTACCGCATCGCCGAAGAACTTATTGCCAAGCCGGTTACGGGGCCATGGTGGGACGTCGGTTCGTTCGCAGGCCTGGCCGCCGCGGCCGAATATTTTTCAAAGAAATAAATAATATCGTCATGTCCGATCTCTTCGACCTAAAACTTGAACAAGAGCTCAAAAAGTCCGCGCCATTGGCCGATAGGATGCGCCCCACTTCGCTTGAAAGCTACGTTGGGCAGGAAAAATTGATCGGCCCCGGCGCGACGTTGCGTACGTTGATCGAGCGCGACGAATTGCCGTCGATGATCTTTTGGGGTCCGCCGGGGACCGGCAAGACCACGCTCGCGCGCATTATTGCACGCCTCACGCGTTCGCGCTTTGAGCAAGTGTCGGCGGTTTCTTCCGGCATTGTTGAACTGCGTCGCATAGTTGATGAAGCCAAAGAAAAACGCAAGCTCGCAAATACGAGGACGATCCTTTTTGTCGATGAGATCCATCGTTGGAACAAAAGCCAGCAAGATTCTCTTTTGCCGCAGGTCGAAAGCGGCGTCATCACGTTAATTGGCGCGACCACGGAAAATCCGTCGTTTGAAATCAACGGCGCGCTCCTTTCGCGCTGTCGCGTTTTCGTTCTCGAGAAACTCACGGCCGAGGATATTAAGAAATTATTGGAGCGAGCGATAAAAAGTCCGGAGGGCCTCGATGGCAAGGTAAAAGTTGACGCCGAAGCGATCGAGTTTCTTGCCTACATCGCCGACGGCGATGCGCGCGTGGCGCTCAATTCGCTAGAAATCGCGGCCAAGGCGCTGAAGATCTCGAAGCGGCAGGTGTTGAAGATCGAAGCGGTAAAATACGCGCTTGCCAAAACGCATTTGCGATACGACAAGACCGGCGAGGAACACTACAACATCATTTCCGCCCTGCACAAATCAATGCGCGGTTCTGACGCCGATGCGGCGCTCTATTGGCTCGGCCGCATGCTCGAGGCGGGGGAGGATCCGCTTTACGTCGCGCGACGTTTGGTCCGTTTTGCTTCTGAAGACGTCGGATTAGCCGACTCAAATGCGCTTGTTATCGCGATGAACGCCTATAACGCCGCGCACACCATCGGCATGCCGGAATGTAATGTTATTTTAGCGCATTGCGCCGCATACCTTGCCAAAGCGCCAAAATCAATCCAGGTATACGAGGCATATCAAAAGGTGCAAAAAGACATTGCCGAGCTTCCCAATGAACCCGTGCCGCTTCATTTAAGGAACGCCCCGACCAAACTCATGAAGGAACTCGACTATGGCAAGGGCTATAAGTATAATCCGGCATTTAAAGAGCCGATCGATCAGGATTATCTGCCGGAAAAATTAAAAGGGCGGAAGTATTTGGGGACAGACCCCCTATACGGCGTTCAAATTAAATAAGGAAGACTGTTGGCTGCCTGCGGGCAGCGACGCGATGCCAATATACGAATGCATGCGAATCTACAAATCCGCAACGGTCGCATTGCGACCGATCCCGATATTCGTAGATTCGCATGCATTCGTATATTGGCATCGCGTCGGCCGCTTCGCACAGCGAAGTCGCCCCCATTCGCCGTTCGGTCTGATGTAAATACATGCAAATGTGTTAAAATGAATGCGCATATGAAGCGCATAATATTTTGGATAATTTTAGGCGGCATCGCACTTATCGCCGGAGTGATCGTATTTCAGCTTTTGGGAACTTATTGGTATTTGCGCTCGCCGGAACGGGTGGTTCACGGCGCCTTTGAACGGCTCGTTGATGCCAAAAGTTTTGACCTCGAAGTTAGGGCGCAGGACGATGCCAAGGACGGGTTATCCTTCAATGTTAGCGGTCCCGTTGATAAGCGCCTTTTAACGGCGCCAGCGGCCGATCTGCAGTTTTCGTTTGCAGCGCCGCGCCAGTCGTTCTCGGGCAGCGGACAAGCAAAAGCAAAGGATGGAAAAATTTATTTGAATTTTGATCGGGTCGACGGCCTCCCTAAGGTGTTGCCGGACGCGCTTCAATCGATCTGGGCGGCCTTGGACGTGCAAACGCTTTTGGCGGTCGGCCGCGATCGTCTTTTCCCCGAAGCAACAACCGACTTTACCGAAGCCGATCTTCAGGCGATCGTCGCAATTGCAAGACGTCATATTCCGTTCACGCCGACCAAGACCGAAATGCCCGTCTTTATTGACAATGTTCTCTGTACGCCGTATCAGGTCGTCCTAAGCCGTCCGGCGCTTCTCGCGATCTTTACGGAAATAAAAACGGCGGTAAAGGGTGCGCCGCTTTCCGCCGACGAACAAGCCGAACTCGCGCGAGTCGTCGGCGCTTTGCCGTCCGTTACCGGCGAGGTTTGGATCGCGCAAAACGACGGCTCGCTGCGCGAGGCGCTCTTGGTTGCGCATACCGGCGACTCGTCGTTCCATATCGATTTGCGCTTTTCCAATTATGACCGCTCCGTGAGCGTGGCCCCGATCGCCGGAGCCCAGCCGCTTATTTCGCTCATTCGTCGCCTCGCGGGCACGTCGCTTTCCGGCGTAAAATTACAACTGCCTTTCGACATCCCGGTTCCCATCCTCGACGTTAATATGGGCGCGCCGACCGTACCCGAGAGTGCAGGTGGAACAAGTAAAGCCATGGGGCCGCTTCCGAACCTGATCAAGCTTTTTTACGGCACGGACCAGTTGTTCAAACCATGAACCCCGCCCGCTATAAACCGACGCGTTTAAAAACGCGAGCAACCCCCGGGGGTGTCCGCGATATTGTTCTTATTATCGTCATTGTGATCGGTGTTGTGGTCGTCGCCGTTCGTTTGGCGCAACTGCAAATAGTTCAAGGTCGTTTTTATTCGCAGCTCGCCGGCGGCCAACACGATCTTTTTGACAAACTTTTGCCAGAACGCGGACAGATCCTGGTGCGCGAGCGCGATTCCGACTCGTTGTATCCGGTCGCGACCAACATCGACCTGTGGACCGCCTACTCCGACAACAGGAACTCATTCAACGCGACTGATGAAGCCAATGCCCTGGCGCCGCTCTTGGTTGACCCGGTTGATCCTATGGACAAAACATCGGATCAGATCGCGGCAGCCGCCAAACAGAACCTATCCGACAAAGAAGCGGAACTTCTCAAGCGCTTGAGCGTGGCGCTCGCCGCCTATGAACCGCTCGGCCGCGGTCTTGCAAAGAACATCGCCGACGGCATTCGCGCGCTGGGTTTTGCCAACGTCAATTTCGCTCCGGAAAAAGCGCGGTTCTATCCGGAAAGCGGTTTCAGCGGCCAGCTTTTGGGTTTTGTCGGTTTTAAAAACGATGCAAAGATCGGGCTTTACGGGTTGGAAGGATATTGGGACAAGGAGCTCTCCGGCACGCCCGGATTTCTTTCGGCCTCAAAGGACCCGAGCGGCAATATCATCGCTTCCGCGGATGGGTCGCTCAAAGAAAAGGTTGACGGTTCGGACATCGTCCTCACTGTCGACAGGACGCTGGAAGCGACGGTTTGCGACAAACTGAAGGCGGCGGTGGAGTTTCATAAGGCGCAGAGCGGATCGGTCGTCATGATGGACCCCAAAACCGGGGCGATCATGGCCATGTGCGGGGCGCCGGATTTTGACCCCAATAAATATAATCTGGTCGATGACGCCGGTGTATTCAATAACGGCGCCATTTGGAACGCTTACGAACCCGGTTCGGTCATGAAGGCCGTGACCATGGCCGCGGCGTTGGACTCGGGTGTTCTCACGCCAAATACCACCTACGACGATACCGGTTCCATGAAATTTGGGTCGCAAGTGATCAACAATTCGGATCACGCCGTTTTGGGAATGCAAACAATGATCGAAGTGCTGGACAAATCCCTCAACACAGGCGCCATTTTTGCCATGCAGCTTACCGGCATGGACAAATACGAGTCGTACTTAAAGGCCTTTGGGTTTGGCGTGCGCACGGGCATTGAACTCGACACCGAGTCGCCTGGCAACTTGTCGTCGCTTAAGAGCCATCGGCCGGTGGACGCGGCGAGCGCGTCTTTTGGACAGGGGATCACGGCGACGACCTTGCAGCTTGCCGTCGCTTACGCCGCGATCGCAAACGGCGGCAAGGTGATGAAGCCGTACATCGTCGATTCAATCGTTCATCCCGACGGGACCGTGGTGAAGACGGAACCGCGCACCGTGCGTCAGGTCATCTCCGACCGCGCCGCCGGACTTTTGACCGGCATGCTGGTGTCGGTGGTGAAAAACGGCCACGGCAAACGCGCCGCCGTGCCCGGATATTTGGTGGCGGGAAAGACCGGCACGGCGCAGATCCCGAAAAGCGACGGTACCGGCTACGACGCCGATCCGCATGCGACCATCGGCACTTTCGCCGGCTTTGCGCCCGTTTCCGACCCGCGTTTTGTCATGATCGTGCGCCTCGACCGGCCCAAGGACGTGCAGTTCGCGGAAAGTTCGGCCGCCCCGCTCTTTGGCGACATTGCCTCGTTTGCGCTAAAGTATCTTGAGGTGCCGCCGGATGATACGCATTAGCGTAAAAACCAAGAACCAAGAACCAATTTCCAAGCAAATCATAAAAAATCAACTGAAAAAATTCAAAGTTAAAAATTGAGATTTAATTATTAAATCTTTGGACTTTTTTGGAAATTGGTTCTTGATTCTTGGTTCTTCCGATCACCTATGAAAAAAATTCTCGAAAAAACATTAGCCGCAATCGCCACAGCTATTCTTAGAAAGTACAAGCCCCTGGTGATCGGCATTACCGGCTCGGCTGGCAAGACCTCGACCAAGCAGGCGGTCTTTGCCGCGCTTTCTGGTGTCTACGACGTCCGCGCCACGCCGAAGAATTATAACAATGAACTGGGTCTGCCTTTAACGGTCATCGGCGGCGCGGCGGCGGGGAAAAATATCTTTGGCTGGCTAGTTATAATTTTGCGCGGTTGGTCGTATTTGATCTTCAATCGAAAATTTTCCAAGATGCTGATCTTGGAAATGGGCGCCGACCGGCAGGGCGACCTTGCCAAGCTCGTCGCCATTGCGCCGCCAACGATCTCGATCGTCACGTCGGTCGGCGAAGCGCACATGGAATTTTTCGGTTCGATCGGCGCTATTGCCGAAGAAAAAGAAACGCTTGTTAAGGCCTTGCCGCCGGACGGCTGCGCCATCCTTTGCGCCGATGACCCGCGCGTTGCCGCCATGCGCGGCGTGGCCAGGTCGAAAGTGATGACCTACGGGCTTAATAGCGCCGCCGACCTTCGCGCCTCGAGCATCGAATACATCCGCGACCCGCGCTCGACTGCGGTTCTCGGAATGCGCGTGAACGTGCCGGCCTCCTCCGGCTCGGTCAGCGTCGATCTGCCCGGGGTCGTCGGCCGCGGCCATGCGCTCGCCGCGCTCGCCGCGCTTGCAGCAGCGAAGGTTTTGCACGCGCCTTTTGCCGCCGCGGTCGAAGGTTTGCGCAACTACGCGCCGCCGCCCGGCCGCATGCGCCTCATCCCCGGCGTGAAAAGCACGGTGATCATCGACGACACCTACAACGCATCGCCGGGAGCCATGCACGAAGCGCTCGAAGTCCTGCGCGCGTTCCCCGTGCCGGAGCGCGCTCGGCGCATTGCGCTCCTGGGCGACATGCGCGAATTGGGCGGCTTCACGGAACGCGCGCATCGCGAGGTGGGGGAGTATATCGCAAAAAATAACATCGATCTTTTTGTCGCCGTTGGCGAAGCCATGCATGAAGCGATTGAAGCGGCGAAAAAGAACGGCATGAACGAGGACCATGTTATTCACATGGAAAACGCCGTTGCCGCGGCGCGTTTCTTGGAAGAACGTTTGCACGCGGGCGATGTAATATTGGTGAAGGGTTCGCAAAACACCATCCGTCTCGAACGCGCCGTGAAAATCTTGATGCTCGAACCCGAACGAGCCGAAGAACTCCTCTGCCGGCAGGGGAAGGAATGGGATGCTTGAAAAATTTTCAATGATCTGTTATCGTTTCAATTCGTCGGCGTACCATTAACTAGTAACCAACAACTAGCAACTAAAACCCGGCCCCATCGTCTAGCCCTCGCCGACACCGGCTCGGGTCAGATCTATCGGTGGAGGCGTCGGTGTACTAGTAACCAGTAACTAACAACCAGCAACTCGTCGGGCCCCATCGTCTAGCCCTCGCGGACACCCGCTCGGGACAGATCGACATCGTGGGACTCAACGCAAATAATTATCGTTGTCTAAAATCAAACATTACCGCGGCCCCATCGTCTAGCCCGGTCTAGGACGCATCGTTCTCAGCGATGATACACCGGTTCAAATCCGGTTGGGGCTACCAAAAATCCCGAGGTTGAACCTCGGGATTTTTGTTATAAAAAAACACCGCCGGGGGCGGTGCTGGATAGCGGAGCGATCGTCGTTTATGCGTGCGTCGGGTCTTGGGCGAGAAAGGCGGCGCCCAAAAAAACGGCGGCGAAGGCGATGAACAGGGCGGAGAGCGCCATGAACTCCGGTTTGGCGCATGCCCACGAAGCCCAGCCCATGACCGCGGCCGCGAACATGGAAACAACGAAACCGATCGATTCGAACAGTAATTCTCTCATGGGTTTCTCCTTTGTCGTTCGAGTGAATGCGTCTGCCATAAATATGGCCTAAAAACGCAATTTTGTCAAGTCAGACCTTGCTTCAAAGACAAAGCCGTGCGACCTTATGGATGTATGGTACACGCCCTAAGCTTGTTTTGGACCACTTTTTTTTACGCGCCGCTATTTAACGCGCTCATTTGGCTTTATAACGGACCGGCGCAGCAGAACTTTGGGGTCGCGATCATCATGCTAACCGTCGCGCTGCGCATTGTCATTTTTCCGCTGACGCTCCTTTCGGAGCGCAACAAACACGTGTACGCCCAGGTTGAAGCGGAGATCGCGGACATCGAACGCGCTTATAAGAATGACGAAGAACAGCAAAAAGAACGCATTCGCGAACTCTTGCGCTCGCGCCACGTTTCGCCCTGGGCGCGAACCTCGTCGCTCTTCATTCAAGCGTTGGTGCTCATCGTTCTCTACCAGGTCTTCATGAGCGGCATCCGCATGAACCATTTTGACGTCCTTTACCCCGGCGTCATTGCGCCGGACTTCGTCTTCACCGATTTTTTGGGAACCAATCTTGGTCAGCGCAGTTGGTTTTGGGCGGCCATTGTCGGTGTCTGGCTTTTTCTCGAGATCTCCGTCGAGCAGCGGCGCCATAAGGAGGTCGTCACAAAAGCGGATCAGTTTTATCGCGTCGCTTTTCCGGCATTTTCTTTTGCCGCGTTGTGGATCCTGCCGGCCGCCAAATCCATCTTCATCTTGACCTCGATGTCATTTTCCTTCATAATCGGTTCATTAAGCAAGACCTTTTGGAGGGATAAATAACGGCATACTAACGAATCGCTAATCTATTACTAATTTACGAATAGGGCTGATATTAAGACAAATGTCATAATTAATCACTATTGGTAAATTGGTAAGGTATTGGTATTAGTTAGAAACCAATAATATGGCCGAATCACTCGATAAAATAATGTATTCGTTCGTTCTCGAAGATGTCATCAAAGGCATCTTCATTCACGTACCGCCGGGGTATGTGGCCTGCGTCTACGACATGGGCCGCGGCGTTTTAAGGAAGGTGCTGACCCCGGGCCTGCACCTGAAGATCCCGTTTTGGCAAAAAGCGAAACTTTTCAATATTCAAACCCTGGAGTATTCGATCAGTAAGGATTTTGACCTGAATAACTTAAAGGCGCTGGGTGACGAGCCGGTTTCGGCCATTACGCTTGATGGAAAAAAAATCGGCATTGAAGGTACGATCCTGCTGCGACTTGATATTGAATACATTCCGTCGATCTGGCAGTGGGTGGGGGAGGATTTTGTGGCGAAGATCGTCCGACCGACCGTACGCTCGCGCCTCCGCATGATCGCCGCCAAGTATGAACATCAGCATATCTTGACCCATCAGCGCGCGGTGGTTGAAGCCGATGCCAAGACCGAACTCGAGAGTATTTTTCAACCGCGCGGCATCCGCGTGGAGAATGTTTTGCTTTCCGATATTTCACAGCAGAAGTAAATCCGCCTTCGGGCGGATTTTGTCTCGATGCCAATATACGAATTGATACGAATATAACGAATACTCTGCTAATTCGTATCGGATTAGTGATATTCGTAAAATTAGCATATTAGCATCGAGCCAAGGCCGCGCACGGCCCACTTGACGAAGACGTTAGCACTCTATACAATAGAGTGCTAATATTGTTTTAGGTTAGAACTATTAGTAAATTGGTAATTGATTAGAATTAGTTAGCCCATGAATAAGCTCGATAGCCGCAAAGAGGCGCTTTTGGAAACCTTGGTGCGCGAGTATGTGAAAACCGCCGAACCCGTCGGTTCTTTGCATTTGGCCGAACATGCCGGGTTGGATCTTTCGGCGGCGACGGTACGGAACGAACTTTCCGAACTTGAAGAAATGGATTACCTCACCCAGCCGCACACCTCGGCCGGCCGGATCCCGACCGAGCGCGCTTATCGATATTTTGTGGAGCACCTGGCGCATCATCGTTCGATTGGAAGCGGGGACAGCGAATTGTCCGACGTTTTTGGCGCGCGCGCCGGCGCCATTGCCGCGGCCAAAGCGCTCGCCGCCAAAACGCATGAATGCGTCTTCGTGAGTTTTGGGCGCGACGACGTTTATGTGACCGGGCTCAGTAATCTTTTTTCAAAACCGGAACTCGTCGAGCGCGCGATCGCGATCAATTTGACGGCGGCGCTTGATCAGCTTGATGAAATGGTGTGCGGTCTGGAGTCGGGGACGGGCGCGCGGCTTCTTATTGGCGAAGAAAATCCGTTGAACAACAATTGCTCGACCGTCTACTTGGCGCCTACCGCCGGCCGCCGCGTCGGCGTGCTGGGTCTCATGCGCATGGATTACGAAAAAGTTCTTAACTTGCTTGATTCGATTAAGTTTTGATATCAGCTTTTAGCTATTAGCTGTTAGCTTTTAGGCCCGTCTTACTAAAAGCTAACAGCTAAAACCTAAAAGCTTTATGGAACCAATCAACAACGATCAAAAAGATCAAATAATAGAAAAGCTTCGTGAACAGAACGAAGAATACTTGAACGGCTGGAAGCGCGCCAAGGCTGACCTTGTTAACCTCCAGAACGATACGGCCAAGGAACGGATCGGGTGGGCCAAATTTGCCACCGCCGGATCGCTAATGCGGCTCTTGCCGGCGCTCGACACGCTCTATGCCGCGCATGAACATTTTCCCGAGCTTGCCGAAACGGTAAAAAAGTTTGAGGAATATTTACGGGGCGAAGATATGACGGAGATCGGCTGTCAAGAAAAATACGATCCGCTCTTGCACGAAGTGATCGGCATGGAAAAAGTTGAAGGCGCGGAACACGGAACGATCATTAAGGTCGCACAGCGCGGCTACAAACTGCACGATCAGGTCCTGCGTCCGGCAAAGGTGATCGTGGCAGAATAAACGCTTCGGCAAGAACTAACAACTAAGAACTAAATTCCAAAATATCCAAACATATGCCAAAGATAATCGGAATCGATCTCGGAACATCCAACAGCGCCGCCTCTGTCATGCAAGGCGACACGCCCATCATGATCCCGGCGGCCGAAGGCGCGTCCATCGGCGGAAAAGCTTTTCCTTCGTATGTGGCCATGACCAAGGACGGACAGCTCTTGGTCGGCGAGCCGGCGCGCCGCCAAGCGGTGGCCAACCCCGATGGCACGGTCTATGCGGCCAAGCGCAAAATGGGCACCGGCGAAAAAATAATGATGGCGGGCAAGGAATATACGCCGGAACAAATTTCCGCCTTCATCTTGCAAAAGATCAAGCGCGACGCCGAAGCATTCTTGGGCGAACCGGTCGCCAAGGCCGTCATCACCGTTCCTGCATACTTTAACGACGCCCAGCGTCAGGCGACCAAGGATGCCGGCTCGATTGCCGGGCTCGAAGTCGTGCGCATTGTTAACGAACCGACGGCGGCGGCGCTCTCATACGGCCTCGACAAGAGCGGCAAGGATCAGACCATTCTCGTCTTCGACTTGGGCGGCGGCACGCTCGACGTGACAATCATGAAATTCGGCGGCGGCGTTTTTGAAGTCATCTCCACCTCCGGCGACACCAAGTTGGGCGGGACCGATATGGACAATGCGCTCATCGGATATTTGACCGCCGAGTTTAAGAAAGAAAGCGGGATCGATATTTCCGCCGACAAGATGGCGCTTATTCGTCTTAAGGAAGCGGCGGAAAAAGCCAAGATCGAACTCTCGACCGTGCTTGAGACCGAACTTAATTTGCCATTCATCACTGCCGACGCTTCTGGGCCGAAGCACCTCACAATGAAACTCACGCGCGCCAAGCTTGAAGAATTGGTCGCCCCGACGATTGCTCGCTGCCAGCACCCGTTGGAGCAAGCGATCGCGGACGCCAAGCTGACCCCCGACAAGATCAATGCCGTCATCATGGTGGGCGGGCCCACGCGCATGCCGATCGTCTCGAACTTTGTCGAGAAATACATGGGCAAGAAGGTTGAGCGCGGGGTGGACCCGATGGAGTGCGTCGCCAAAGGCGCGGCTATTCAAGGCGCTATTCTTGCGGGCGACGTCAAAGACGTTTTACTTCTCGACGTCACGCCGCTCACTTTGGGGATTGAAACAATGGGCGGGGTTTCGACGCCGCTCATCAATCGCAATACGACCATTCCGACCTCGAAGAGCCAGGTGTTTTCGACCGCGGCCGACAATCAGCCGTCGGTTGAGGTGCATGTGCTCCAAGGCGAGCGATCGATGGCTAGCGACAATCGAACATTGGGAAAGTTCATGCTGGACGGCATTCCGCCGGCTCCGCGCGGCGTGCCGCAGGTTGAGGTTACTTTCGACCTCGACGCGAACGGCATTCTTAAAGTGACGGCCAAGGACAAGGCCACCGGCAAGAGTCAGGACATTACGATCACTTCCAGCTCCGCATTGTCCAAGGAAGAGATCGATCGCATGCAAAAAGAAGCGCAAGCCCATGCCGAGGATGATCGTAAGAAGAAAGAGATGATTGAGCTGCGCAACCAGGCCGACTCGACCGTCTACCAGACCGAAAAGACGATCAAAGAATTTGGCGACAAGGTTCCGGCCGATATTAAAAAGCAGATTGAAGAAAAGCTCGCCGCCGTCAAATCGACCAAGGACGGTTCCGACGTTGCCGCGCTTAAAAAAGCGCTCGACGAACTTTCCGATTCCGTGCAAAAGATTGGCTCCGAACTTTATAAAAATAAAGACCAATCCGCGCCGCCTCAGGCCGGCGACCCATCGGCCGACGTTAAGAAAGACGAAGGGGGAGTTGTTGAGGGGGAGATTGTGGATGAGAAGAAGTAGCGAATCGCCGCCGACAACCCTCACCCGGCCTTCGGCCACCCTCTCCCGTGCTCGGGCGAGGGTTTCCAAACCCTCCCCCAAGTATGGGGGAGGGTGCCACGCAGTGGCGGGTGAGGGGTGCGGGGATGCGATGATGTTTCTCAATTAGCGAAACCCGATGAAAGATTATTACAAAACACTCGGCATCGAAAAATCGGCATCGGCGGAAGAGGTGAAAGCCGCTTTCCGCCGTTTGGCGTTGGAGCATCATCCGGACAAAGGCGGTAATCCGGAAAAATTTAAGGAAGCTAATGAAGCGTATCAAGTGCTCTCGGACGCGGGAAAACGCGCTCAGTATGATCGCTTTGGTTCGGTTCCCGAAGGCGCGGGCGGTTTTGGCGGGCAAGGGTTCAACGGTTTCAACGGCCAAGGCGTTAACATCAACATGGATGACCTTGGGGATATCTTTGGCGGCTTTGGCGATCTCTTTGGCGCGGGAAACAGTACGCGCGAGCGGTCGCAAACCGGCCGCGATATTCAAATTGACGCGAAGATCGATTTTCATGACGCGGTTTTTGGTACGGATTTTTCCGCGGAGATCATGAAAGCCAATCGCTGTTCGCATTGCAACGGTTCGGGCGGCGAACCCGGATCCAAACAAGATGACTGCAAAACCTGCCGCGGCCAAGGACGGGTCACCCAAAGCCGCAACACAATGTTCGGCGTTTTTCAAACGACCGGAACCTGTCCGGATTGCCGTGGCGCGGGAAAGAAATATGAAAAGAACTGTACCGTTTGTCACGGCACCGGCGCCGTACGCGAGCGCCAAGCCATTAAGGTGCGCATTCCCGCGGGTGTTGATGATGGCAACACGATCAGGGTCGCGGGCGCGGGCGAAGCCGGTGAGCGCGGCGCCGGCGCGGGCGACTTGTACGTAAAAGTGCGAGTCAAAGCCGATCCCAATTTTAATCGCCACGGCGACGACATCTTGACCGAGGTAAATATTCCTTTCGCCGACGCGGCTTTAGGCGTGACCGCGCCGGTCGAAACGGTTGACGGCAATGTTGAATTAAAGATACCCGCAGGCACGCAACCCGGAACTGTGATAAAATTAAAAGGCAGAGGTGTTCCGCACCTCCGGAACGAAGGCCGCGGCGACCAGTTGGTCACCGTGATGATCGAGGTGCCGAAGAAACTGACGAAGAAACAGAAACAGCTGTTGGAAGAGTTGAGGGATGTTGCATAGCAAACGGCACGAATGACTAATATCGAATGACGAATGTCGAATTTCGATCGTCGGATTAGACATTAGACATTAGACATTAGACATTAGACATTAGACATTCGGCCACCATGCTAAATTTCTTTTCCAACTTTAATCCGTCAAATCCCGCTTGGGATATTTCCATTATCCTTATTTTTATCATAGCCACTTTTCTCTACGGCCTCACTTTGGGTCGCGCGCGGGTGGTGGTGCAGATCGTGTCGTCCTACATGACCATGGCACTCCTTGCTTCGGCGCCGTTTCTCGACAAGATCGAAGCGCGCACGCCGCTTAACCACACCATCTTTTATCTCGTCGCTTTCTTGGTCGTTTTTGTTCTGTTGTTCCTGCTGCTTTCAAAAAGCGCGTTTCATCAGCATCTTTCCGAGGGCAGAGGGTCGTTGGGCGATGTTTTGGTGCTTTCGGTGGTTCAGGTCGGGTTTTTGACCTCGATCGTGCTTTCATCAATGTCCGGTTTCGCCTTGGGTCACCTGTCCGGAATCACCCAAACGATCTTCGCCAAACCGCCGGCGCCGTTCATCTGGACCGTCCTTCCTATCGCAGCGCTTATCTTGATAAGAGGGAAAAAGGAACGGAAATGAGGAGTTTTGTCGGGAGGGCGTAGACACCGCGCGGGTCGCGGAGGTATAATTATATCAATATGAATAATGAACCAACGATCAGCGATGTTCTTAGCGCCGTCGGCGGCGTTATGGAAGCCATTGGCGAATTTTCCAACAAAGTTGATGGGCGTTTTGAACGTATCGAATCCGACATCGTTGGCATGAAGTCGGAGATAGTTGGAATAAAAAATCAAATGGTCACCAAAGCATATCTGGACGACAAGCTTATTGATCTAAAAGCCGATTTGACAGTCGTAATGCGCAAAGAAGACCATAAGCTCGAGGCCTTGACCCGCCTCCTGGCGTCAAAGAAAGTCATTACCGAAAACGATGCCAACAACATCCTTTCTCTAGAGCCGTTCCCAAAAGCCATTTGGTAGTGTCCAAAATAGTGTGTCTGGATTGGAAAGTTTTTTGTCATACCGGCGAAGCTTGTCCCGTACCGCGATACGGGAGCCGTGTATCCACGACCGGCGGACGTACGCCGAACGCCGTGGATCCCGTGTCCTGGCACGGGACGACAAAAAATGACA
>Ga0182027_10007289_pt1 | contig 16329 bp, 12 predicted proteins | sample 712E1DmetaG_FD_121300 | JGI IMG/M metagenome (GOLD analysis project Ga0182027, IMG submission 121300) | Permafrost microbial communities from Stordalen Mire, Sweden - 712E1D metaG (Illumina Assembly) | ecosystem: Environmental > Terrestrial > Soil > Wetlands > Permafrost | place: Sweden...
CTCTCTTGACTATGGCTACGCAACTTTCCCAGAAGCGCGCCTCCGACTCGCCCTCGATCCCCGACCGTCTCTACTTCAAGATTTGTGACGTTGCGCGCATCTGCGAGGTCGAGACCTACGTCCTGCGCTTTTGGGAGACGCAGTTTCCGCAGCTCAAACCCAACAAAAGCGGGACTGGCCAGAGGCTTTACCGCCGGCGCGACGTGGAGCTGGTCCTGAAGATCAAGCGCCTGGTCCACGCCGAGGGATACACGCTTTCCGGCGCCCGCCAGGCTCTCGAGCAACAGCACCGCCGTCCCAGTGCCCAGCGTGAACCACAGTCTCCCCTGCCGCTTGCGGGCGGCGACTCCGGTCAGCGCCTGAATGCCGTCACCACGGCCATTGGCCAGGCCCGCGCCGAACTGCGGGAGATTGCCGGCCTGCTGGCCTCGCCCGATCCCCATCCGCAGCGCCGCCGCTCCCGGCTAACCACGGTTCCGGCCGCTTCAGAGCTCCTCTTTCCTTCCTAGAGCCTGTTAAGACTACTTCTTCAACTCTCTGCCGAATTCACAACCCTGCATTATTTTCGTGCTATATTTGCCTTGCCTCCAGTTACTAGACTATTCGGTTGGGAACGGCGTAACTTCCTCTCTGACCGGGTCACGAGTTTCCCAGCCAGCCTTGGAACCTGACTGACCATGAAATGCTTCCATTGCGGGTCAACAAATTTTCGGTTGTCGAAATTCCGGACGCGGGATCTCTCCCGATTGTTCCAGTTTCAATTTCCAGTGCGGTGCCGCGCCTGCCATGATCGGAAATATGTGAACCTTTTGACGGCTTTAAACCTTCGCAGGACCGGGAGAAAGAGCCATCAGGAAAACCGTCTCCGTGGGAATGGCGGGGGAAATTCACCGGCAGGAAATGTATAAGCGCTATTGCACTGGTGGTTTCGCGCTGAATGTGACGAGCTTGCGGATGCCGGGATTGTCAAAGCAATCAATCTATACTCCGGCGGGCGCCGGAATTCCATAGATGACCTGCGGAGAAAATGGTCGGCCTTAGAAGACGATTTTAGAACTTTTCTGGCATCTCCGGAGAGGAATTCCGAACCCGGCTAGAGCGAAAAACCGGAGTGATTTCACCCGCCTCTCCCACCCTTACGCCAGAAAAAAGCGCAAGGATGGGGCACCCACATTAGTGGGAGGTTAAGGGTGGGCCACCCGCCTGTGTGCCTTTAGGCCGATTGAAATGACGAAGAATTGGCAGCAACATGAAGAAGCCCACGATCCCAACCGTCCCGGAGAGCGCCTGGGTCCGGTACGAGCTGACCTCTCTTGCTGCCTCTACCGGGTCGAACGTATGCAACTCGTGAAGCACAAACGGTGCGCCGAGACTAAACCAGCCATACCAGATGAACATGATCGAAAGAAATAGCGTCGTGGCCCAACTCATCCACTCTGGACTTCGCACAAACACTATTCCAGGAACAACTGCCAACACCACCGAGGCGATAAAAACATAGAAAAGAGGAACTTCAAAGCTACGTAGCGACTCGCCAAGCGGTAGTCGGCGAATCAGAACAGCAAGCAGGAGGGCTAAAACTGCACAATAGAGGACCCGATATGCCCAAAGCACCACGATCTTCATCTTCACATTAGCCTCCTATTGTGGCGGGGTATAGGCAGGCTGCTGATTGATTTCATCGACAGTCTGTCTGTTCTGCGGAACCGTCATATCGAAGTTTTCCGGGTGCTGGGAATTCGGCATACCCTGTCCCTCATTCATCAAGTCATTGCTGAAGCTGTTGTGAATGAAATTGAAGAAGCCCCAGTCGGTTGACTTGAAACCCATGCCGTGGCCAAGCTCATGTGATCCGACCTCGCTGACGCGAAAGACGAGCTCGGAATCACTTCCTTGGCCATTATCGAGTCTGCCAAACAAGACAGCGGCTCTCATTCCCGGAGCATTCCCTATTCCGTATTGATCTGTGCCTGATCCTCGTCCGGCAGGGCCAATCCCGGGGTAATCCGTATTGGCGAAATTCAGAAAGTTCACTCCTTTGGGATGAGCTGCTTCAATTGCGCCTATCTGTTTAGAGCTAAGTTGGCTTCCATTTCTGAATTGGACGTCCTTGATTCCAGCTGCGTTGAGCTTCTTCGCAATCGCACCCAAGATGTCATTTAGATGGTTGTTGATCCAAGCCTTTTGTTGCGCGCTCAGATTCGAGTTGAAGAAGTAATAGATCGTTTCCGTCATGCCCGTTGGATCAGTGTACTTCAACGGGTTATTGAGAGCGTAGGCATACTTGTTCCAGTGCTGCGGATTCGAAATCCATGCCTGGAATTGGTCCCTCTTCAAATTGAAAGGAATGAGCGGATCAGGGCTTAAGAACCGGCCCATCGCAGAGGAATAGTACCTAGCTCCCATCAAATCATTGCCTGATTCAGTATCGCGTTCTTTGCCGGTAAAGTGGTGTTCGGTGGGGTATTGCGTGGAGCCGGTACAGGCGAGCGCGTCGCCGAAGGGCAGGCTCTGGCAGGTTTGTTCCACGACTCCCGCGTAGTCAGTCTGCGCTCGACGCGTGCCGAGCGGGTCGCTCAAGTGGAAGTGCAGGCCGTCCGGATCGTAGGTGGCCAGCAGCCTGCCTGCCGCCCAGACGTTGGTGTGCTGCCAGGCCATCGAGCCGTTTGCGTCCATCCCCATCTCGGTCACCTGCTCGCCTGAGGGGCCAAGAACGTAATCGCTGGAGGTCCGGAAGCCGTTGGCGGAGGGATCGCAACTCATTGAAGTGATGCTGCCTTTGGACACGCGTACGCCATCGGCGTCGTAGAGGTAGCCGGTCATCGTCGTGAAGCCCGGTATAGGCGTACTGGCCACGGCGCAGATACGACCCTCGCCGTCGTAAAGATACTGGTTCAGGTTGTCTTGCAGTACGTTCCCTGCCGCATCGTAAGTGAAGCCGGTGGGCGCTGAGTTCTGGACCCAGGTCACCTGATTGTTGGCGTTGTAGGCTGCGGTGGGCGTGGGGACTGAGGGCAGCGTAGGGCAGGCGGCGGATTGAGAGCTTTGCGCCGTCCGGTTGCCAAAGGCATCATACGACCAGCAGAGGTACTGGCCAGCGAAGCTGCCAGTTGTGGGCGTACCGGCGGTCAGCCGGTTCAGCGGGTCGTAGCCAAAGCCCCATGCACCCATGACGGAATCAGTATAGCCGGTGTATACGAGGGCCTATGAAGGTCCATGGTCTCCCACCCTTCACTAGGAAAAAGCGCAGGATGGGGCACCCGCCTGTCGATGTTTTTGTAGATGGTCTTGCAACCTGAACACAGCGAGAAACTCAATATTGACGCGTCTTCCGGCACTAGAGCACCTGGGCTTTTCCCTGGGGTCGAGGCCGTTCGTCTGTAAACTGTTGAGAATATGGTCGGGACGGGCAGATTTGAACTGCCGACCCCTCGCACCCCAAGCGAGTGCTCTACCAGGCTGAGCCACGTCCCGACACAATCGAGCCGGTTCGCCGCGGCGAACCGGCTTTGGGGTCCCGATCAGTTTACACCAGCACGGCCTGGCGTGCTTTCAAACAACGTTCAATGCCCGGAACCGGCCCGATCCTAGCGGCTCCGCGGACTTGCGTCAATCCGTACCCTTGCAGGGCGCTTCCGGCCGGTGCTTCCCGTCAGTGCGACGGCGGAACGAACTCCGTAGGTAGAGCCGAGCCCTCGCCGAAGAAGAACTCTTCCATCTGTCCCACAAGAAACTGCTGCGCCTGCGGGGTCCAGGGCTGTAGCCGGTACTCGTTCAGCAGCATCTTCTGCCGATCCACCCACTCAGCCCAGGCCGCCTTTGAAACGTTCTTGTATATCTTCTGGCCAAACTCGGAGTCGAACGGGGGCTCCTCAAGGCCCTCCATCTCCTTCTTGTTGCGAACGCAAAAAACCGTATGTGCCATCATTTATGCTCCCAGACTCATTGTATTGGATAAAGAAGGTTTTAAATTCCGGCAACAGGCCCACAACGTCGGGCTTCCGCCGCCTATTGCCGAGTAAAGTAGAAAGAAGAGGAAGCCCCCAGGCATGCCCGGAAAGCTCAGGATCAAATACTATGTGGAGCCGGACGCGGCGGCGCTAGCAGGCCGGGCGGCGCAGTATTTTACCGAGATGGCCGGAGAGGCAGTGGCGGACCGGGGGCGGGCGCGCATCGCCATCAGCGGCGGGTCAACTCCAAAAGCTGTCTTCGAGTTGCTGGCCGACCCCACCCAGCCGTGGCTCTCGCGCATGCCTTGGAACTCTCTGGACCTCTATTGGGTCGACGAGCGCTGCGTTCCTCCCAGCCACCAGGACAGCAACTACCGGATGACCCGCGAGGCACTGCTGGATCAGGTGCCGCTCCGTTCCAGGCAGATCCACCGTATCAAGGGCGAACTGGAGCCGGAGGTAGCCGCCGACCGTTATGAATCCGAATTGAGGGATTCCTTCCGCTTGAAAGGTGCACAGTCGCCGCGTTTCGACCTCATTGCCCTGGGCATGGGCAGCGACGGGCACACTGCCTCGCTCTTTCCCCACACCGCGGCTCTCAACGAAATGACCCGTCTGGTTGCGTCCAACCGCGTGCCGCAGTTGGACACCTGGCGCATTACGCTAACCTGGCCGGTAATCAACCACGCCAGTTCGGTCTTCTTTCTCGTGGCCGGGGCGGATAAAGCTCAGATTCTAAAGGAGGTTCTGATCGGACCGCGCGACCATGAGCGGCTGCCTAGTCAACTGATTTGGCCGATAAGCGGTATACTTACATTCATTCTGGATAAAGCCGCAGCCGCATTTCTGCCCGCGACCGATAGGGAAGGCTGTGGTGTTTTAGAGAGGGAAAGATGATTCTGGCGGGCGACGTAGGCGGCACCAAAGTCCATTTGGCGCTGTATGACTTTATTGATGGAAAGCTAGAATACACCCGCGACAAGCAGTACCAGGCCAAGCAGTATTCCGGCCTGGAAGAGATCGTAAAGGAGTTTCTGGGCGCGGATAAGGCGACTGCGGCATGTTTTGGCGTGCCGGGGCCAGTGCGCGCCGGGCGTCTGCGGCTCACCAACCTGCCCTGGACGCTGGACAGCCGCGAGTTGGCCGCCAGCCTGTCGATCGAGCACGTCTTCCTGATCAACGACCTGGAGGCCAACGGCTACGGAATAGCCGAACTCTCCGCCGATCAGATCTTCACTTTAAGCGAGGGCGATGCCCGTCAGATGGGAAACCGCGCCCTGATCGCTGCCGGAACCGGCCTAGGCGAAGGATTCCTGGTCTGGAACGGCCACCATCATATTCCGTATCCCTCCGAGGGCGGCCACGCGGACTACGCGCCGCGCAACGAAGACGAGATCGACCTGCTGCGCTTCCTCAGGCAGAAGTACAACGGGCGCATCAGCTTTGAGCGCGTAGTCAGCGGCATGGGCCTGAGCAACATCTACGAGTTTCTGCGCGAGGTTCGCGGCATGGAAGAGCCGGCCTGGCTGGCCAAGCGCATCGCCATCGAGGACCCGAACGCCGTCATCACCGAACTGGCCCTGGCGGCCAAGAGCGAGATTTGCGAGAAAGCGATGGATATGTTCGTCTCCGCCTATGGCGCCGAAGCCGGCAATCTGGCGCTCAAGGTGCTGTCGGTGGGCGGACTCTATGTGGGCGGCGGCATTGCGCCCCGCATCCTTGAAAAACTCAAGGACGGCGCTTTCATGAAAGCCTTCATCGACAAGGGCCGGCTGAGCCAGTTGCTCGTCAATATGCCGGTGCGCGTGATTCTGGAGAGCCGCTCCGCCCTGATGGGCGCCGCCGCATACGCTGAAGCGCGCGCCGCAGAACTGAGCGGCATCTCGCCCCGCGCCGCCTCGGTCAAAATCTAGATCGCCGATTTTGTGTGAAGATGAGCGTGTTATCCCACCCTTAGATCACACCAACGACGAAGACCTGTCGTTGGGGACCCCGAAGCCGCAAAAACAAAGACGCGGCGAGGGTGGGGCACCAGTGAGATGGAAGAAAACCAAAGACATTCGCGCAAAAATCCGGTAGAAATCTTTTAGTGACTAGCCCAGACCCCACCCCCATCTCCGCGGCTAACGATCCGGACAGCGTGCCCAAGCTGGTGCAGAGTCTCGGCCTCTTCAGTTCCACGGCGCTGGTGATCGGATCCATGATCGGCTCCGGCATCTTCATCGTCGATGCGGATATTGCCCGGGGGACCAACTCGCCGGCGCTCTACCTGGGCGCGTGGGTGGTGACGGCCATCCTCACCATGACTGCCGCGTTGAGCTACGGCGAGCTGGCGGCCATGATGCCCAAGGCCGGCGGCCAGTACGTCTACCTGCGCGAGTCGCTGGGGCCGCTGTGGGGCTTTCTCTATGGCTGGACACTGTTTTTAGTCATTCAGACTGGCACCATCGCAGCCGTTGCAGTGGCTTTCGGCAAATTTCTCGGCGTGTTTTTTCCGAGCGTTTCGACGACTCACTGGCTCTTGCATATCGCCCACGTTCCCGCGCTCCGGGTTGGGCCCATGGTGCTGGGTAATATGGAGATCGGCGTCAACACGGCCAACCTGACCGGCATCGCCGTCGTAATTTTTCTGGCGGTGGTGAATATCTTTGGTGTCCGGCTGGGTGCGCTGATCCAGAACATTTTCACATCGGCCAAGGCGCTGTCCTTGGCGGCACTCATCCTGATTGCGTTTACGGTGGGGCGCAACGCCACGGCCTGGAAGGCGAATTTTGGGGCAGAGTTCTGGAAGAATGCCGGATGGAGTTCGCTGCACCCGGTGCAGGTGGGCGTCGGCGGACCCACGGTGCTGGTGAATCTGCTGGTAATTCTGGTGGTGGTGCAGGTAGGGTCGCTGTTTTCAGCCGACGCATGGAACAATGTCACCTTTACCGCCGGCGAGGTAAAGAATCCACGGCGCAACATTCCGCTCTCGCTGGTGCTGGGCACGGGGTTTGTGCTGGCAGTCTATTTTCTCGTTTCGCTGGGCTACCTGCTGGTGTTGCCCATGCATGGCGACCCGAACGGCGCTTCGGTGATGGCCCGCGGCATCCAGCATGCGACGGAAGATCGCGTGGCTACGGCGGCGCTGGAGCAGATCTTCCACTCCGGCGGCGCCTACCTGATGGCCGCGGCCATCCTGATCTCCACCTTCGGTTGCGCCAACGGAATGACGCTGGCTGGGGCGCGCGTTTACTACGCCATGAGCCGCGACGGCCTGTTCTTCCACTCCGTTGGCAAGTTGCATCCGCGCTTCAAGACGCCGGTGGCCGGCTTGCTGGTGCAGGCCGCGTGGACCACCGTGCTGTGCATCTCCGGCTCTTACAGCCAGTTGCTGGACTACATTATCTTCGCGGTGCTGGTGTTTTACATTCTCACCATCGTGGGGCTCTTCGTGCTGCGCTTCAAGCGGCCGGACGCGCCCCGGCCCTACAAGGCACTGGGTTATCCGGTGCTGCCGGCGGTCTATATCGCGATGGCGGCCTGGATTTGTGTCGTATTATTGCGATACAAGCCGCAGTACACGTGGCCGGGCCTGGTGTTGGTTTTGCTGGGCATTCCTGTCTATCTCTTCTGGTCGCGCCGTTCCGCAAACCAGGCTCAGGGCGAGATCAATTCAATCTGATATCAACCATTGAGGAGGGTGTCCCTCATCCATGTCCAGGCTGCTTCGTATCAAACCCCTGTCGATGCTCTCGAAAGAGGCCGGTGAACAGGGCGAACACACGCTCAAGCGTTCGCTGGGCGCGCTGAACCTCATCACGCTGGGCATCGGCGCCATCATCGGCGCGGGCATCTTTGTGCTCACCGGCCAGGCCGCGGCCCTGCACGCCGGCCCCGCCGTGGCGCTGAGTTTTGTGCTGGCCGGCATCACCTGCGCCTTCGCCGGCCTGTGCTATGCCGAGTTCGCCTCCATCATTCCCATCGCCGGTTCGGCTTATACCTACGGCTATGCCACGCTGGGCGAGTTTGTGGCCTGGATCATCGGCTGGGACCTGGGGCTGGAGTACGGATTTGGCGCGGCTACGGTGGCCTCCGGCTGGGCGGGCTACTTCAATAGCTTGATGCAGCAGCTAGGCATCAACATTCCGCCGCAACTGACCGCGACACCCGGCACGGTGCTGGTCTTCTTTCACCAGCGCTGGCTGCCGTTGACCTCGCTGCCTCCCGGAACCGACGCGAGCGGGTTGCAGCACGCCACCGGGCTCTTCAATCTGTTGGCGATTCTGGCGATTCTGGCGGTTACAACCGTTCTGGTGATCGGCATCAAGGAATCGGCCAACCTGAACTCGGCCATCGTGGTGATCAAGCTGGGCATCGTGGGAGTCTTCCTGGTTCTTGGAGGTTACTTCCTCATTCGCCATCCCGAACTGGCCCGGATGAACTGGCACCCATATCTTCCCCCCTCGGATGGGCATGGCAACTTCGGCTGGCATGGCATTGCAACGGGCGCCGCTTCCATCTTCTTCGCCTACATCGGCTTTGACGCCGTCTCCACGGCGGCCCAGGAGGCGAAGAACCCGCAGAAGGATATGCCGCTGGGTATCCTCGGCTCGCTTGTGATCTGCACCATCCTCTACATCCTGGTTTCCACGGTGCTGACCGGCCTGGTGAACTACAAGTCGCTGAACGTCGCCGATCCCGTGGCATTGGGCATCGACGCAACGGGCGTCAGTTGGGGTGCGCTGCTGGTCAAGATCGGCGCGGTCTTCGGGCTGGCAACCGTGATGCTGGTCATGCTGCTGGGCCAGTCGCGCGTGTTTTTCTCCATGTCTCGCGACGGCCTGTTGCCCAAATGGGCCTCGGCCATCCATCCCAAGTTCCGCACGCCGTGGATTTCGACCATCGCCGTGGGCACCGTGGTAGCCATCCTGCCGGCATTCCTCACCGTTGGCCGGCTCGCGGAACTGGTGAACATCGGCACGCTGCTGGCCTTCACTATCGTGTGCGCCGGGGTGTGGGTTCTGCGCGTCCGCCATCCAGACCTGCACCGGCCCTTCAAGACGCCGTTTGTTCCATTGGTGCCCATCCTGGGCATCCTCACGGCCGTCTACCTGATGAGCAACCTGCCGCTGATTACCTGGGAAGTGATGATCGGCTGGCTGCTGATCGGGCTGGTCATCTACTTCGGCTACTCGATCCGGCACAGCAAGGTGCAAAAGCTGCCCAGGGCGCAAGAGGGCGACTGATTTCTCGGATGCGGACAGTAACGCAAGACGGCCTCCCGTGCGGGAGGCCGTCCTGCTGTTGGGCTGGCAGATTTGTTTCCTTACGCTGTTGTTATTGCGCAGAACTCGTCGAAGGCGCGGACCAGTTCGTCGGCGATCAATTGCGGGGTGGCCTGCTCGATGACGGAGCGCTGCATCAGGTAGACCAGCTTGCCGTCGCGCAGCAGTGCGACAGCCGGGGAGCTGGGCGGGTTGCCGTCAAAATAGGATCGGGCGCGCTCGGTGGCCTCATGGTCCTGGCCGGCGAAGACCGCGATCTTGTGGTCGGGAGGGTTGGCGGAGCTGGTGAGCGCAGACCGCACGCCGGGGCGCATCTTGCCCGCCGCGCAGCCGCAGATCGAGTTCACCACCAACAAGGTTGTGCCCAGCTGGGCCAGCGCCGCGTCCACGTCTTCGGCGCTCCGGGCTTCTTTGAATCCAGCGCGCACCAGTTCCTCGCGCATGGGAATTACCATCAGTTCTGGGTACATTGTCGCCTCCGGCAAGGAGAAGTTGCCTTTATGAATTAGATGCGGCAGACCTCGTGATGTAGCCTTTATTTAATGATTCCGGTCGAAAACAAGCCGCTTGCGCCCTTTACGACCTTCGGCATAGGCGGCCCGGCACGCTGGTTTGCGGAGGCAACAAGCGAAGAAGACGTTGCCGAGGCAGCCGTCTGGGCGGAGGAGCGCGGAGTTCCGCTTTTTGTATTGGGAGGCGGCAGCAACCTGCTGGTCTCCGACGCCGGATTCGACGGCCTGGTGCTGCATGTGGGATTGCGCGGCATCGCGGCCGCGCCGGTTGAGGATCAGGATTATCGTTCGAGCAGAATCCCCGAAGAACATACCTCAGGGGCTAAAGCCCCGTTCGATTCTGGCGGAATAGATGTCAGGGCTAAAGCCCTGACCTACCAAGTTGCCGCCGGCGAAGACTGGGAGCACTTCGTGCAGCGGGCCATCGAGGATCATTGCGCTGGAGTAGAGTGTCTTGCCGGCATTCCCGGCACGGTGGGCGGGACTCCGGTGCAAAATGTGGGCGCATACGGGCAGGAGGTGGCCTCGGTTATCGAACGGGTGCGGGCCTTCGACCTGCCTGAGCGCGCATACGTCGAATTTTCCGCCGCAGAGTGCGGTTTTGCCTATCGTCGCAGCCGCTTCAACTCGACGGATCGAGGGCGGTACATCGTGACGCGCGTGGACTACCGGCTCACTCCCGGCGGCGCGCCAACGGTGCGCTATGTGGAGCTGCAACGGGTTCTCGCGGAGCAAGGAACCGAGGACCCCAGCCTGGCCGAGGTTGCGGCGGCGGTGCGCCGCCTTCGTCGGTCCAAGGGAATGTTGCTGGTCGAGGGCGACCCGGAGTGCCGCAGCGCCGGCAGCTTCTTCAAGAATCCCATCGTTGCCGAGGAGCAGGTGAAGGCCATCGCAGAGCACAGCGGGAAAGAGCCGCCGCGCTTTCCCGCCGGATCAGGCGCACAAGATCCGGGCCGGGTCAAGGTGCCTGCCGCGTGGCTGATCGAGCAGGCCGGCTTCACCAAAGGCTACGCGCTGGGAAAAGCCGGCATCTCATCGCGGCATACGCTGGCGCTGGTGAACCGCGGCGGAGCAACGGCTGCTGAAGTGATGGCCCTCGCCAGCCAGATCACAGCCGCCGTCGAAGAGCGCTTTGGCATTCAGTTAGAGATGGAGCCTGTGATGGTGGGATTTTAAGGCGGGGCTTAAAAACTTTCGTCTGTGACCAAGGCTGTTCAAGTATGAATAATAGCTTGGTTTTGGTTTACTTTTGGATAGCTGGCATTCATCTGGAAAGGGAACAGACCACCATTTGAGGGCGACCTTATAAGAACCTAATATTATCGGAAGTTCAGCAGGCAAGGCGAATGCTAAATTCGGTTCTCCAAGATCGTTTATCAAGAGTTGATTGTTTGGAGGATGTTGTGTTATTGTGGTCAGCTAACAAGTTTCAAGGTGGCGCACAGGTAAATCATTTTAAGGGTATTCATAATGGCGAATAAAACGCGTGATGCTCTTTTTCACATTTTATTAGATGTATTCTTTGCAGTTCTCCCACTACCGGTTCTTTGGTGGTGTTGGCCATCTACTGGATTAGATAAACACTTACTATTCATTGATATTCCGGAGATTTCAATGATATCTTGTGTGCTATATGGACTTACTATATCTAGGTTATTTCAAGGGATTATGGGAGACAAGGATTCAGGAGAGCGTTCTGGAGTTGCAGTAGCAGCCCTTGGATTAATACCGCTTTCCGGGGTAATATTTTCAGTCGTATTAGCATGCAAAATAAGTTTCGGTTTTATTGGGGCATTTCCTCACATTCTGCAAATCTTAAATCTTGTATTTGCGGTTATATCCATGTTATTGCTCGGAGGATATGGCGTAAGTCGATCAACTCAAACGTGAAAGGTAAAGCATGTTACCACTAAGTAATGTGAATTGGGGGCCAACTGATGCATTAAGAACAGATGCCAAATTTTCACTGAAATGGCTGGAATCTCCATCTGTAATAACTTGCCTACAGAGTACCAACTGGATTGTTTCTGGGGAAAAAGGCGTGGGGAAAAGCGCCATTAGGCGTGCGATTGTTGAAATCTATGGGAAAAGCTATCTTGCTACGCCTGTTGTTGATTTCGATAACGTAGCATTTAAGGCTTTATATGAAAATCTGCTGCATTTTGCCAATACAACAAAACTTTCAAAAACAACAACATTATCAAACTTTTGGCAATGCTCAATTCTAATTGAATTGGTTAAGAGTTGTGCTTCTGAGTGCCCGAACGAATATGATGAGATTCAAAATATACTTGATATTTCAGATAGTGAGATCACGTTAAGCGAAAGACTGCTCCAGTTTATGGAGAAGATGTGGAACAAAATAGATGATTATACGAGATATCCAGGGCCGGGACTAAAGAAAAGTAATTACGACAAAGCAAACCTAGTTGCAAGCAATGGATTAACATCAAAATTTATTTCAGAACTAAGATGTTATCCGTTAGATAATAGATTCAATGAGGTTATTCGTCGCTTTTTTAATAAACTATCTAGGAACAATCATAGGGTTATACTAATACTTGATGGCTTTGATAAATTAAGGAATGATGGTGCTCCATCTGACGCAATTAATTTACTCTTTGAAAGTTTAGTTGATGCCATCTTATCAATACGCTCGTATCGAGATTTGCCTGAAGGTTTCGAGATAAAGGCTTTTATTCCCCATGATAGATATCTTGAGATATCACTAAGAGATTCTGACAAAGTTGACACCATGCACTCTGCAATTCGCTGGTATAGGGATGATCTACAAGGGTTTCTTAAAAAGAGACTAGAATTAACACCGAAAATTCAATTTGGATCATTTTATTTTCTTTGGCGACAAGTTATGCCAGAATATGTTTACAATGCTGTCTATAAAATTGAAGAGGACTCTTTTGACTATTTAGTAAGGCATTCTATGATGCGCCCGAGACAACTACAGGTGCATTTAGAGCATTTAAGCAATAGTTACCGCGACCAAATAATAGACCCTAAAGTGGTATCAAAATCAATATCTGAATCATGCAAACAAATCACGCAATATTATATTAACGAATTTTCGATAGATCACCCCAATTTAGGTCGATTCATTGGATCATTACACGGAAAGGATAACATATTTGAATATAAAACACTTGTGAAGATTACTAGAGATGCACTACGTCTATATGGGAATGATTATTCTTTGGAGGAAGTGTGGAAAAAGGTTGATGTGTTATATGCTATGGGATTATTCGGTGTAGTACATTACGTAGAATCAGGGCAAGTTACAGGGGATATTTATTGTCCACCTTCAAAAGAAAGCCGTAGACATTACGTAGATTTCTTCTATAAGAACCCTCATCCGAATATATCAACAATGCTCGTCGATGATAGCTTAATTGCGATTCATCCAATATTTTATGATTATGTAAGTCTTCGACCACACTCAACGATGATTGTTGGTTAATACCCATTAGTGCCACGAATGAGCTCAAGCAAAATCAACCGGCTATAGTTCCAGATAAGATCTGAATTAGGAGTTAGGACACATGGTGCGAGTGACCCAAATCAGAGAATTGGATTGGTTCCAATTATACAGCGCGGCAAATGACAGCGCTGACTGGTAGGCTATTGGCAGGCATGAACGACAATTTGCACCAGTTACGCTGTTTCGGATGCGGGGCGCGTCTCAAGGGCGCGGAGGCTCGTCCGGACTTCCGCTGCGCCGCCTGCGGGGATCTCTTTGAAGTGGAGTATCCCGGCTGGAGCGAGCGCAAGGGCCCCGACCGCCCCAACGCGGGCGCGCTCAAGTGGCTGTGGCGCGAGCGCCGCTGCTCCTCCGAGGCCCTGGACCACTCCGGCGTATGGCGCTTCCGCGAATTGCTGCCCATTCTGGACAGCTTTGGCAACGCCATGACCCTCAGCGAGGGCAACACGCCGCTCTATCACCTGACGCGCGCCGCCAGGGCGCTGGGCATCGACCGGCTCTTCGCCAAGCATCAGGGAATGAACCCCACAGGATCGTTCAAAGACACGGGCATGGCCGCGGCCATGAGCGTAGCCAAAGAGCGCGGCTTCGAATGGGTGGCCTGCGCGTCCACGGGCAATACGTCGGCCTCGATGGCCGCCTATGCCTCCCGCGCCGGTCTGCGCAGCCTGGTGCTGATACCGGAAGGCAAGATCGCCTGGGGCAAGCTCTCGCAGGCCATGGACTACGGCGCCGTCACCTGCCAGTTGAAGGCCGACTTCGACGGCTGCCTGACGCTGCTGACGCAGATTGTGAATGAAGCGCCCATTTACCTGCTCAATTCGGTGAACCCATACCGGCTGGAGGGGCAAAAGACGCCGGCCTTCGAGATTGCAGAGGCCTTCGACTGGAACGTGCCCGACCATCTGATCGTTCCCGGCGGCAACCTGGGCAACAGTTCGGCGCTGGGCAAGGGGTTTCGCGAGCTGCACGAGCTGGGACTGGTGGCGCGGATGCCGCGCATCTCCGTGATCCAGGCCGAGGGGGCCAATCCGCTGGTGCGCAGCCTGGAAACCAGCCAGGGGACCACATTGGAGCCGGTGGAAGCGCATACGCGCGCCACCGCCATCCGCATCGGCAACCCGGCCTCGTGGCGCAAGGCGGCGCGGGTCATCCAGGATACCGGCGGCTGGTGCCTGGACGTGACCGAGGCTGAGATTGCCATTGCCAAAGCCGAACTGGGCGCGGAAGGGCTGGGCTGTGAGCCGGCCTCCGCGGTCACGCTGGCGGGGTTGAAGAAGCTGCGCGACCGGGGAGTGGTCGATCCCGGTGAAACGGTGGTTCTGGTGCTCACCGGCCACACCCTCAAGGACGCCGATTACACCATTGACTTCCATCGCGGAACGCTTTTGAAGGATGAGGAAAAGGCTGGCCGGGAGGCGGAGATCGATGCGCTGCGGCGCAATGCGGTGGCCGTTGAGGCCACTCCGGCGGCAGTGCTGGCCGCAATGAAGGGCAGAGCGGGATGAGTCTCGCATTAAGAAAAAACGCCGGGGGTTTCCGACTGCGCCTGCCCGCAACCTCCGCCAACCTCGGCCCCGGTTTCGACGCCGTCGCCGTGGCCCTCGATTTCTATTTAGAAATCGATGCCGAACCGGCCGCGGAGTTCTCGATTGCCGCCACGGGCCGCGACCGGGAGCGCTGTTCCAGGATAGAGAACAACCTCATCCTGGAAACCTACAAGGACCTGCTTCGGAGTCATGGGCGGCCGATCATGCCCCTGGCGATTCGCATGGCCAACGGCATTCCGTTGGCTATGGGCTGCGGCTCGTCGGCGGCCGGCCGGCTGGCCGCCATCGCCCTGGCGGTGCACTTTGGCCAGCTTGATTGGAGCTCCGAGCGCATCGTCGAAGAGGCCAGCGCGCTGGAGGGCCACCCGGACAACGCCGCTGCCTGCTGGCTGGGCGGGTTTGTCGCTTGCGCCAGCGAGGGCAAGCGAGTGCATGTGGCCCGCGTCACGCCCCCAGCCGAGTGGCGGGCCATCGTCGTCCTTCCCGCGGAGCCATTGTCCACCAGCAAGGCCCGCGCCCTGCTCCCCGCCGAATACTCTCGCGCCGACGCGGTGGCTAACATCCAGTCCGTGGCCCTGCTGGGGTTCGCCTTTGCCCAGAACCGGGGCGACCTGCTCCGCGTCGCCATGAACGACCGCATCCACCAGCCCTTTCGCGCTCCGTTTTGCCCGTTCTTGCCGCCTCTTTTGCCGCTGGCGGGGGATCACGGCATTCTCGGGGTGGCTCTCAGCGGCGCCGGCCCTGCCGTGCTTGTAATCGTAGGCAGCGAGGAGAGTCTGGCGCCAGCCTCGGCCGCCATCCGCAATGCCCTGAAGGGCCTGCTGAAACCGGAACTGGTAGTCTGCCGCCTGTTGCCCGCCGGGGCAGGCCAGTGCTTTGAAGCGCGCCGCGCTTGAGACCCTGGAGCCACCAGCCGCATACCGTTCACGGCATAAAAAGCAGAGGTTGTCATTGGGGTAATCTTTGCTCCGCCTCCATTGTCTTTCTGGCTAATCACCTGTTTGTAATTACTCCCCGGATTACCTAAGTTTGCTTGCTATTCAAGCGAGGAACACCTAAATTCGCTGCGTGGGCAGTTCTGGGGGAGGGCTGCTCTGGCGCCCGTGATCCTGTATAGGATCCGGGCGCTTTTGTTTGCCGCGCGGATTGCCAGAAGTGCTGTTTGTACAACATTTCAGGACTCGCGTCCCAATCGGTACACCCATCGCAGACCCCTGTGCTGTTTACGGTTCAGGCGCGGTTTGCGACTTTCCTGCTGGTTGACGCATCTTATGAAAGCGCGGTTACAGGTACACTCGTGGAGTGTGGAAACCGCAAGGAGAATCATGGCCGTATCGGGAATTCTGGAAGTCAGCGATGCAACATTCGACCAGGAAGTACTGCGCAGCGAGCAACCGGTTCTGGTGGATTTTTGGGCCGTTTGGTGCGGCCCCTGCAAGGCCATCGCGCCCATCGTGGACAGTGTGGCCGCGCAGTACGCAGGCAAGCTGAAGGTGGCCAAAGTGAATGTGGACCAGAATAGCGCCACGCCATCGCGCTACGGGATTCGCGGCATAC
>Ga0182027_10007290_pt1 | contig 16328 bp, 15 predicted proteins | sample 712E1DmetaG_FD_121300 | JGI IMG/M metagenome (GOLD analysis project Ga0182027, IMG submission 121300) | Permafrost microbial communities from Stordalen Mire, Sweden - 712E1D metaG (Illumina Assembly) | ecosystem: Environmental > Terrestrial > Soil > Wetlands > Permafrost | place: Sweden...
AATGTCTGCAATCAATCTTAAACCAGTTCCCAACAACAGAGGTCTCAGTAACAGGAGCAGGCTCGCCTGGCAAGGAGTCAATGATACTTGGCCTTCGAACCCTAACTGCTCTTAGAAAGTACCAGGCAATCAATGGATTAACACCTGCAAACCAGGTTGGTCCTAAGACAACCAACCTTCTAAACAAGTACCTAGGCGTTAAACCAACTACCTCGGCAAGCTCTTCTGCCTCCCCTACAGCTAAGCTTGCTCCAGCTCCATCACCAAACATTACTTCAAAGAACCAGAATGCAATTGTAAATACCATAGGTAATATATTAAAAGCTCTTGGAGGGTTAGGGGGGAAGTAGACAGGAGCGTATTGCTACTGTATAATTTAATCACAAGGAGCATAGGATAAACCTGTAGATTCTATTTTTTATGGTATCTTATTTAAGCGGAAAAATTATATTAAAAAAAGATAAGTTTGTAATTCTGGAGGTGGCTGACGTTGGCTACAAGGTTTTTTTAAACCGCCAGAACTTATCAAGAATACCCGCCTCCGCTCCAGAAGAGCTTCGGCAGGGCAAGCCAGAAATTGATTCTGTAAAATTCTTTATATACCATGATATTAAAGAAGACAAGTCAGATCTATACGGATTTTTTACTTACGATGAGTTGGAGTTTTTTGAGACATTAATGGATATCCGCGGAGTGGGACCCAAATCAGCTTTGGATATTTCCGCTTTAGGCTCTTTAGATAAAATTAAAGACAGGATTCTAAAACAAGACGAGAAAATTTTTGAAGGTATTCCGGGTATCGGCTCTAAAAAAGCAATGACAATAATTTTAGAACTGACTGGCAAAATAAAAATGCTGGGGCAAAAAAAAGGTTCCTCAGATGAAGCAGAAAGCGCTTTGATGCAACTTGGTTTTTCCAAACAACAGGCAAAAGAAGCCTTAAGCCGTGTTTCCAGCAAAGACCCGGAAGAAAGAATAAAACAAGCGCTGAAAATTTTAGGAAAATAATATAGAGCAAAATAAAGTAAATAAATTATAAAAATATGAAAAGCAATAGGGAAGAATACAGGGGTTTTATTTCAGCTTCAACAGAGAAAGCTAAATCCAAAGAAGAAGAAAGACAATTGTCTTCCTTCGAGTTAGAGCTGTTGGCGAACCCTTCTGATAAGGACGGAAAACAGAAAGCGAGCGTAGATCGCATGTTTATTTCTGGTCACGTAGATGCTCCGATTGAGCGTTTAGCAGGCATTAGCAAAGGGGCGCATCAAGATAGAATAAGGGAGTTGGTGACTGAATATCGCAAAACTCTAGATGAGCCGAAAAGCTTGGAAAGAACGGCGAAACAGAAAGTAATCGGGAAAGAGGTTGGAAAAATTATAGATGAAGCCCTGAGTGAACAATAGGGATTTTTTGCTTTTAGACTAAATAGATATTATAAAAATGATTGACAAGTAAGCTGGTTTGAAGTAAATTAAAGACAGTCATGAATTACATAATTACTCGGGTCATAATTAATATCATTATTATTCACCTCTCTTAGAGAAGGAGCGTTTTTACAAGTAAAAAAGAAAGCGCCTCTTCTCGAAAAGAGGTTTTTATTTTCACAGGAGAATAGTATATGAACTTCTTTTTGGCAGTTATTTGACAACAAAATAAGGAGACGACTATGAAAAAATCCATAGAAATATATGACACAACCCTTCGTGATGGGGCTCAACAGCCGGGGATTTGTTTTTCCGCGCATGATAAATTAAGAATCGTAGAGCAACTTGATTCTTTCGGAGTTGATTTTATTGAGTTGGGCTGGCCGGGGTCAAACGATACAGACACCCAAGTGTTTAAAGCGGTTAAAAATATCCGGCTTAAAACTGCTAAAATAGTTGCTTTTGGCATGACTTGCCAAAAAGAATTAAAGCCTGAAAATGACCGTCAGTTGGCGGCGCTTCTTGATGCCGGGACCGAATTTATTACTATTGTCGGCAAGACTTCAAGCTGGCACGTGGAAAAAACTTTGGGCATTACTTTAAAGGAGAATTTACGCCTAATACGGGAGAGCTGCCGATTTTTGGAAAGGAGCGGCCGTAAGGTGTTTTTCGACGCAGAGCATTTTTTTGACGGATATAAAACAGACAGAGAGTATGCGACCGAGTGCATTTATGCGGCATTTTCGGCCGGTGCTTCAAGGATTATTTTGTGTGACACCAAAGGGGGAAGCCTACCGCAGGAAATTGGGTCAATTGTCGCTTCTGTAAAAGAGGAGTGTCCGTCAGCGCGCTTGGGCATACACGCCCACAATGATGGAGAGTTGGCAGTTGCGAATTCTTTAGCGGCCGTTTCCGCCGGAGCCGATCAAGTGCAGGTGACCATAAACGGATATGGCGAGCGTTGCGGTAATGCGAATCTATGTTCTGTTGTGCCGGGGTTAAGAATTAAAATGGGGTTGCCATGTGTTTTAGATAAAAGCATGCCGCAACTTTCATCGCTTGCGCATTTTGTCGCCGAAGTGGCGAATCTTTCGTTTGAACCCAGACAACCTTACGTGGGCGGGAGAGCCTTCCATCATAAGGCAGGGTTGCACGCCAGCGCGATATCTAAACAACCTGAAAGTTATAACCATATTAATCCAGAGTTGGTCGGCAATACTTCTTCGGTTGTTGTTTCGGAACTTTCCGGACGGAGCAACATATTGTCAAAGGCTAAGGATTTTGGGATTCATTTATCTCCAGACCAGGCGGTAAATGTTTTGGCGCAAGTTAAGATTTTGGAAAATCAGGGATTTCAGCTTGACGGCGCAGATGGTTTTTTGAAACTTTTAATGAAACGGCAGGCGGATGGTTACAGAAAGCCATTTCAGATTCTGGACAGGGATGTGAGATCGAAACGTAGCGGAGAAACATCGGTTGAATCCGCTATCGTGAAGGTCAAAATTAATAATAGCTTGCGCGCCCTTGCTCATGAAGTGGCGGAAGGCGATGGTCCCGTGAATGCGTTAGACAATGCTTTGCGCAAGGCATTAGAGCCGCATTTCCCTTGTCTTCGCAAAATTAAGCTGTCAGATTATAAAGTTAGGGTTTTGCCCGGCAAACAAGGGACAGCCAAGGCAGTGAGGGTATTAATTGATTTTTCGGATGGCAATAAAGAGTGGACAATGGTCGGCTGTTCGACGGATTTGATAGAGGCGAGCTTGCAGGCGTTAGTCTGCGGGTTTGAATTCGCCATATTAGCGAATTTTTAGTCGTTAGGTCGGTTTTTTAAAACCGACTTTTTTTTATTCAAAATATATGTTAATTTAATAAAATGACCGCAAAAAATTTATTTAAAAAGATTATTCCTAAATTTTTGTTAAGATTTTATTATTTTTGCTGGGCTCTGTCTGGAGCTTTTATTTTTGGTTTTCCTGGCGAATCTAAAAGTCTAAAAATAATTGGAATTACTGGCACAAGCGGAAAATCTACAACAACCGATTTTATAACAAGAATTTTGGATGAAGCAGGCGAAAAAGTGGCTTCCGTGTCTTCAATCAGATTTAAAGTTGGAGACAAAGAATGGGAAAATAAATATAAAATGACAATGCCGGGCAGGTTTGTAATCCAAAGATTTTTAAAACAAGCCAAAGATGTTGGATGCAAGTTTGTTGTTTTGGAAGTAACGTCGGAGGGCATCAGGCAATTTCGACACAAGTTTATAAATTTTGACTGCGCTGTTTTTACAAATTTAACGCCCGAGCACATTGAAAGCCATGGAGGTTTTGAAAATTATAGAAATGAAAAATTAAAATTATTCAAGGCAACAAAAAATATTCATGTTATAAATACCGATGATGATAACGCAAAATACTTTTTGGATATTCCGGCAAAACAAAAAATCAGTTTTGGCATCAAGGATTGGAAAAATTATAAATTTACTTTAAATTTAATCGGAGATTTTAATATTTTAAACGCCATGGCAGCGATTTCCGTTGCAAAAGCATATGGCATTGATTTTGAAATTTGCAAAAAAGCGTTGGAAAAATTTAAAGTAATTTCAGGAAGAATGGAAGTTGTATCGGTCCCGCCTCGGGCGGGATCCCGCTATGGCGGGATTAAAATTATTGTTGATTACGCGCATACGCCCGCGCAGCTGGAAGCTGTTTACAAAAGTCTAAACCCTAAACCCTTAACCCTAAACCCTAAGTTAATATGCGTTTTGGGTTCATGCGGCGGAGGCAGAGACAAATGGAAAAGGCCGGTTTTGGGAGAAATTGCTAAAAAATATTGCAAAGAAATTATAATCACCAACGAAGATCCCTACGACGAAAATCCGATGGAAATTATAAATCAGGTTGCAGAAAAAGCCGGACCAGAAGCCAAAAAAATATTAGACAGAAAAGAAGCCATAAAAACTGCGGTAAAAATGGCAAAATCGGGAGACGTTGTCATAATTACGGGAAAAGGTTCGGAACCGTGGATGTGTTTGGAAAATGGTAAAAAAATTCCGTGGGATGACAGGCAAATAGCCAGAGAGTCATTGTAGAAACAATGATTTTGTGTTAAGGTATAGAATCATGAAAATACATAAAAAATTTCCGCAATCAACTAGAAAATTTATTCGTACGCAAAAAGCGCAGATAAGGCGCCAGTTTTGGGATGTAAAAAAGCAAGAAGAATTAATAAAAGAAATGTATTCAAAATTTAATATAAATAAATCCGAAGTACAAAATCCAAAATCCGAAACAATATCAAAATTATAATTTTTTAGATAAAAATCGTTGGAATGGATATAAGAACGAAAAAATTAGCTCAATTGATTGTAAAATATTCTGTTTTCGTCAAACACGGAGAAAATGTGATTATTTCTGGCAGTACGGAAGCAGAAGAATTTATTAGAGCACTATATGAAGAGATAATTAAAGCTGGTGGGCATCCAATTTTAAGGTTGACTTTACCAGGTTTATCTCATTCTTTTTATAAGCATGCGCAGAAACATCATATTGATAAATTTCCTGATGATTTCGAATATGTCGTAAAGAATTCCAGCAAATATATTGGCATTGACACGCGATCTAATACCAGAGAATTAACGAATTGCGATCCGGCCAAGATTGCTTCAAAGTCAAAAGTGGTTCATCCGATTGTAGAATATATTGTTAATTCCAAACCATTAATGCATCGGGTAACCGTTGGTTTCCCATGCCAGGCTTTAGCTCAAGAGGCAGAAATGTCTTTAAGCGAATACGAAGATTTTGTTTTTGATGCTTGTTTGCAGGATTGGAATAAATTAGGCAAGTTGATGGATAAGATTTTAAAAAAATTTAAGAAAAATAGCGATGTTCAGATTGTAGGAGAAGGAGTAGATTTAAAGATGAGGGTCCATGGGGATAAAGCAATAGCAGACAAAGGAGAAGAAAATATGCCCGGCGGCGAAGTTTTTATGGCGCCAGTCAGAGATAGCTTGAATGGTTGGATAAAGTTTGATTATCCATCGGTTCGTGATGGGAAAGAAGTTTCTGATATTGGATTGGTTTTTAAGAATGGAAGGGTTATTGAATCTAAGGCTTCAAAAAATTTAGATTATCTAAGAAAAATGTTGTTGGTTGATAAGAATGCCGAATTTGTGGGAGAGTTAGGAATTGGTTGTAATCCAAAAATAAAAAAATATACGAACAATCTGCTTTTTGATGAAAAAATTGGCGGGACAATCCATTTAGCTTTAGGAATGGCTTACAGAGAAAACGGAGGAGGGAATGATTCAGTCTTGCATTGGGATATAGTTAAAAGTATGAAAAAAGGTAAGATAATAGTTGATGGCAACGTAATCCAAGATAGAGGAATTTGGAAGATTTAATATGATTTTTTAAAAGCCGCCTTTTAATTGAGGTGGTTTTTTGATTTGTGATATAATAGAATAATTAACTATAAAAGTATGAAAAAAAATGGGTTTATAAATTATTTAGTAATCACGGTTTTGACCCTAGTAGTGATGATTGGAGCTAGCCTTTATAATAACATCGTTAAAGAATCATCCATTTTAACTCCAGTAAACAATACTAATTCTCAGAATAGTTCTACAACCTCGCAAAATAAAATAACGCAGGATACAACAACAAAAACTGGCAATCCACAGACAATTCCATCTCAAAACAATGCTTCGCAAACAACTCTGCCTAATGTTAATAGTTCGAAAATATCTTTTTCAGATTTGGGAACCAACGGTTCTGCTGATGTAAAAATTAATCCAAACTCAAAAATAGGTTATAATATCCAAATTAGTTCTGGCGCTCCAGCGATGCTTTTAGCAGGATGGAGCGGAGCCGGATTATCTGTTGTTCTGACTGACCCAAAGGGCAATATAATAAATTTAACTGCCAATAACCCAAATAGCGTTTTAAATACTACTAACCCGATGTTCTACAATCAGGCAGGTAAATATTTTTTATCCTATACATTTCCCGATCAAGCTACCAGCGGTATTTGGAAACTAGTGATAGCTAATTCTAGCGCCAATATTATTGATTTTGGTATTCAAAGCGCCGGCGGTTCCGATATTATGGTTGTCCCGGAGAACGATGTAATTTATTCACACACTGGTATGGATTTTATACTTTCTGCTGGCGTGGGGGAAAAACTCCCTGATAATAGTATGAAGATGTTGACCGATATGAACGTCAAGGCCGATATAGTCGGTAATAATAATACCAAAACAGTGCAGCTATTTGATGATAATTTTAATGGCGTTGGAATTCCAAATGATGGAGTTTATGATTCTAGAACCATAAGCGATTTATCCTCGGGCGACTATCAAAGTTCCTACACCGTAGTAGGGAAAGACCCCGCAGGGAATCCCGTTAATATTAAGGGTAATGGAACTGATATAATAATTTCTTCTGATGATGCATCAATACTTGGCGATCCTATTGATGAGGGGCTAGACACAGTAGGTAACGGCATGACTACCGTTATACAAATTAAAATCTGGTTCTCTCCGAAAGTGGCTGGTAAGTATATATTAGCAGGAACTTTTGTTTCCCCCAGCGGGCAGGAAATTCGTAAGGCAAACGATTTTAGTTCTGATGGAAGCGGACCTATGCAAGTTACTTTGCTTTTAGATACTTCTGGTCTTGGGAACGGAATGTATAAATTAAAGGACATACAATTATTTGAAGATAACGGAGAAACCAAATGGGTAGATTCTTATGTTGGCGGAAACAACGGGGATGGGGTTTATGTAACCAAAAATTATACAGTTAAATAGTGATTCTCAGAGGAGGTTTGATATGCTGATTTGTTCATAATTCTATATAATCCTGGTTCTAATTTTTCCCTTCGATAAACTCATGGTAAACTAGCTCAGGATGAACTATCGTCCACGAGCCCGCAATAAAAATGAGAGATAAAGTATAAAACTGGCAAAAAGCCAGTTTTTTTGATAGGATAAATTATCATTATGGCATATAAGCCACATAAAATTGTCAGGGAAAAAATTACTAAACAACAAAACCAAAAACAATTTTGGAAAGTTTTTTTTATTCAAGCACTATTATTTTTACTGACTTCTATTTTGGCGGTTGTTAGCGCTTTTGAGTTAAATAAACTGGCTAGAATTGGGAAGATTTATCTGCCGACAACCTCTTTGCAGGATTTTCTGTTTTCTTTTTTATTTGTAATGTTTTTTGTTTTGATTTTCGTTTTGTATAGAAATAAAAAAATAAACAAGTTTAAAGAAATAATTTATAAAGGACTTTTTATAATCACTGTTTTTTGGGGAGGAATGACTGTCTTGGATTTATTTTTACCGGTGTTTGTGGCTATTTTGATAATGGGCATTTTAATTGCGCTGTGGCTGGAATTTCCATCGGTTTGGGTTCATGATGTTTTAATAATTCTAGGATTAGCCGGCGCGGCAAGTTTTTTTGGATTAGGTTTTTCTCCAGCGGTTGTTGTTGCGCTTTTGCTGATTTTTTCTGTTTATGATTTTATTGCGGTTTACAAAACAAAGCATATGGTTTTAATGGCAAAAGAAATGATTGAGAAAAAGGTTATTTTAGGATTTATAATTCCAAAAGATCTTAAGAGGTTTAAGGATAGTTTTAAAGAAGTTAAGCCTGGAGGAAATTTTATGATTTTGGGCGGAGGCGATGTTGTTTTTCCAAATTTATTGGCGGTTTCGGTAATTCCTCAGGGTTTTTTAAAAGCATTAATTATTATTTTGTTTTCTTTGGCAGGCTCATTTTTCAGCTACTGGATTTTTACGCATCAAGGAAAGAAACCCGACAAAAGCCCTACTAGGCATTTTGACGGGCCCGCCACAATCTCGCCGCTTACCCGCAATGCTGTCAGTATAGCTGCTGCAGGCGGGAAGGCGAGTTTGGGCGGGGAGCCGATTCCGGCATTGCCGCCGATTGCTTTGTTTGCAATAGTTGGCTATCTCGTAACTTTATTTTTTTAATATGCCCCTATATTTTAATGGATAGAATCTAGGCTTCCGAAGCCTGAGATGTTGGTTCGAATCCAACTGGGGGCACTCATTTATCGCTTCGTTTACCATGGTGAGCTTTTTTTTGGGATCTATCTCGTCGTTTTTTGGTTTTACAATAATATTTGTTTGTGATAATGTGTTAGTAAGTTCATTAACATAATAAATTAAAGAGAAAGGAAAGTTCAAATGAAAATACTTGTTGTCAATGGTCCAAATTTGAATATGCTTGGGATACGAGATCCGAGGATGTATGGTCAGTTAAGTCTTAAGGTTATCAATGACGAATTAAAAAAAATCGCTGCATCCAAGAATTGTGATATTGAATTTTTTCAATCCAATGACGAAGGTGAAATAATTACGCGGATACAGGAGGCATATAGCGATGGGACGTCGGGGATTCTGATTAATGCCGCGGCATACACGCACACAAGCGTCGGTATTCTGGATGCTCTTACGATTCGAGGCAAAGATAATCCATTTCCGTATGTTGAAGTTCATCTTTCAAATCCGAAACAGCGGGAATCATTTCGCCATAACTCGTATCTGGAGGCTAATGCTTTAACTACAATTTCCGGCAAACAAGCAGGTAGTTATTACGAAGGTTTAGTTCACCTAATTGTTCGTTTGGATATGATGAATTAAAAGGAGGTAAGTTGGAATCAGATAACAACAATCCGAAAAAGATCTTTCGGATTTTATTTTTTTGTCGTGAAAGAGGGTGGATAGTAATTTGACATTCATTATTTTTGGAATACAATAGTTAATTATGAGGGGGTGCGAGATTTATTCTCAAGGACATAATAGCTTGTAGCGAAGGAGGTAAAAGTATATACCTAACTTCATTGTCCGAAATTAGGCTCGAGAAATAGACCGATATCGTTGTAAATTATTAGCCCCCTCACCAAAGAACACCAGTCGAGCTGGTGTTTTGTGTTTGAAATTTTTTAATAGAGTGTTAAGATAAAATAAAGGTCAATATATTAATAAATAACGTAATTTTTAAAATGGTAACAAAAAAGAAACCGGTAAAAAAAGCAACAAAAAAGCCAGCTAAAAAAATGGCGCCGAAAGTTGCGATTAAAAAAGAGCCAGAAGGAAAATTAATAGGGAGAATAACTCATTATTTTTCTAATATCGAGGTTGCGGTCATTGATTTAACAGCTCCATTAAAAATAGGAGATACTATTAGAATAGTTGGAGGGCAAGAGACTGATTTTGAACAGGAAGTAAAATCGATGCAGATTGAACACGAGGAAGTAAAGTCTGGTAAAAAAGGCGACTCTGTGGGAATGAAGATTAACGAAAAAGTTCACGAGGGATACCGCGTTTTTAAAGTTAAACTTTAAAAACTAATTTCTGACTTTTATTTAATTCTACAGAATTACAGCGAATTTAGTGAGCGGTTATATTTCTAATTTCAAAAATGTCCCGCTTTGCGAGGCGGGATTTGATAATTAAAAAATGGTGAAGAATATACAAGAGGAAATAGAAGATAAGGTTATAGATTGCATTAATTCTGGAGTCGCTGGCAGATTGATAATTTTTAAACCAGAAAAAAATAGTTTTGGCGCTGATTTAGTTGTGGAAAGAAGAGGAAAATATAAAGAAAAAAAAATATATTTTCAGGTTAACAGTTTTGTCGGATCTGCGAAAGAAGGTAGTTTTGTAAAAGATTTTTTACAGGATAATTTTAAAGCCGACGCAAATTTTTATTTACTTTTCGTTCACTTTGATGAAGTCAGGCAAAAGATAAGTGACTATATCTGGTTGATGCCATCCCTACAATTTAGGGATATAGCAGAAGTTATAAAATCTCAAGATGGCAAAAATTTATTGAGGTTCGAAGCTTCGTTAAATTTTAATGATAAAAATAAGTATTCAGAGTTTATGGTCAAAAAAGAATATTTGGGGACATTGATATTAGATGCGCTTGAAAAAGGCGGAGAGATCGATTTTAAAGAAGTTCCCGGCAGGAACTCCTTGTCCGGGGAAAGTACAATAAGCCTGCAGGGCCTGAAGGAGTTTTTATGTAATGCTCGCAGCAGCACTTATGCTGCGGGCGCTGTCCCTATTGATAATCCGCGACTTTTGTCGTCAAAACAGCTGGAATTCCAAAAAGGAGATTATTTTTATCGCGATATATTTTTTAATGGAAACAAAAAATTTATAGGTCAAGAAATTGTTTATTTAAATTCAAAACCAGCCTGGGGGATGAATTATATAGGAAGCCAAATTGGAAAAATAGAAACAAATTTTTTGAAGGAATCATTGTTAAAATTATCGGAAAAATGCCGTCTTGGAGGAGTTTGCGAATATGAAAAAAGAGAGTTTAAATACCATGATAGAGGACAAGGGGGTTTAGAAGAATTTTTCGGCGAGGAAGGGATTTCTTTAGAAGGAAAAAATATATATAAATTAAATTATCAAGGAGGGATATTATGACCTCTTGCAAAATAATATCTTCCTGCTGCAATTTTATAATTTTGGTTGCAAATTGTTAAAAATTCGTCGGTGTATCGCTATGGGTACTCCTCTTCTTTTTTCACGATTTTCGCTCAAAATTATTAAATTTCGTTGCGAAATAATCATTTCGCAAGAGCTCTTATGAAATTTATTGCCGATTTTCACATACATTCCAAATATTCTCGAGCTGTTTCTCCTTTAATGGATTTGGAAAATTTGGATAGATGGGCAAAAATAAAGGGGATCAAAGTTTTGGGTACGGGTGATTTTACTCATCCTAAATGGTTTGAGAGCATAAAAAAGGAATTGGAGCTGGCTGAACCCGGTCTTTTTAAATTATGTGGCTCGGATTCTGGCACAAGATTTATTTTAACCTCGGAAATCAGCTGTATTTATTCAAAAGGCGGAAAAGTGAGGAAAATTCATATTATTGTTTTTGCTCCGTCCATAGATACTGTAGAAAAAATAAATTTGGAATTAAGTAAAATCGGAAATTTAAAAGCAGACGGTAGGCCGATTTTAGGATTAGATGCAGAAAAATTGGCTAAAATTGTTTTAAACGCGGATAAAAATTGTTTGGTGGTACCGGCTCATGCTTGGACGCCATGGTTTTCTGTATTTGGTTCAAAGTCAGGTTTTGATTCTTTGGAAGAATGTTTTGGCGAATACACGAAGTATATTTATGCAATAGAAACCGGACTTAGCTCAGATCCTGCTATGAATTGGAGACTATCTCAACTTGACAGGATTACTTTAATTTCTAATAGCGACGCTCATTCTCTTGGTAAACTTGGCAGGGAGGCGAATGTTTTTGATACAGATTTAAGCTATAACGCAATCGCTGAGGCGATAAAAACAAAAGACAGAAATAAATTCTTATATACCATTGAGTTTTTTCCAGAAGAAGGTAAATATCATTATGATGGCCATCGAGCCTGTGATTTGAGCTTAACTCCTCAACAATCAAAAAAATACAATAATATTTGTCCTAAATGCGGTAAGCCTCTGGTGATAGGAGTTTTGAATAGAGTCGAAGAATTAGCTGACAGACCGGAAGGGTTTTTGCCAAAAAATTCAGTCCCCTTTAAAAGTTTAATTCCGCTAAACGAAATAATCGCAGAATCAATCGGCGTTTCTGTTTTGTCAAAAAGGGTCTTGGAACATTATAATAATTTAATAAAAAATTTAGGAAGTGAACTTAAAATATTATTAGAATCAACAGAAAAAGAAATAGCGGAAAAATCTTTACCAGAAATTGCCAGCGGGATTATAAAAATGCGTGAAGGAAAAGTTTCTATTGAGCCCGGATACGACGGCGTTTACGGAAAGATCAAAATTTTTTCTGAAAAAAATAATTTAGGTATTAAGAAGAAAAATTTGAATCAAAAAACCTTATTTTGAATAAAGGGGTTGACATTATAAACGTGGAGGCATAAACTATTATAATCAGTGATACAAAAGACAAAGGCATAAGAATAGGCGTATATAACAAAATAAACAAATTGTTATGGACGAGAAAATTTTTTACATAACTAAAGAGAAACTGCAGGAGATTAGAAAAGAGCATGAAAGGTTGCTGGATGTTGAGCGTCAAAAATCCTTGGGTCAAGAAGCTCCCAAAATTTTAGAATCAGAGGACTTAAATCCGGAATTTGTAAGTTTTCAGGAGGACATAGGTTTTTTAAGATCCAGGATAGATGAATTAAAGAATGTTTTAGAGCACTATGAATTGATAAAAAATCCTGCAAGAAATAGCCAAGGGGTTATTGGGATGGGGGCTAAAGTTAAGGTAGACATAAACGGCCAAAGAGATGAGTTTGTTATTGTGGGCACCCTTGAGGCGAATCCGGCCATAGGGAAAATCAGCAACGAATCGCCTGTCGGTAAGGCCCTTTTGGGACACAAGATTGGAGACGAAGTGGTTGTTAACTCTCCGGTTAAAATGGCATATAAGATAAAGAACATAAAATACGAAATTAGCTAAAGGATAATTGAGCCAGAAGACATGATTATTTTTTCATTTGAGTTTGTTGAGGGAATTACAATAATTTCATTATAAATAAAGAGGGTCCGGTGGGACTCTTTTTATTTGTATCTGAAAAATGTATAATAAATAAATAAAATTTTACCTATGTTTAAATCTGTTAATAAAGTCGTCAGACATATAATTTATTGGGATCTGTTATTTAATTCAGCATGGGGTTTATTAAGCCCGATTTTTGCCGTCTTTCTCGTAGAAAAAATTACCATCAATGCTGCCAAGGGTGTAGAAGTGGCCGGTTTTGCAGCTTTAATTTATTGGATTTTTAAATCTTTTTTACAGATTCCAATTGGCGTATATCTTGATAAGAATCATGGAGAGAAGGATGATTTTTGGTTTATGACAGCAGGAACTATTCTGGCAGGGCTTGTGCCGTTTGGTTTTTTGTTTGCCACACTTCCCGAACATATATATTTGCTTCAGATAGTTTATGCTATTGCTATGTCCATGCTGATTCCCTCTTCTTATGCCATTTTTACCAGACACATTGATAAGGGCAAAGAGGCATATGAATGGAGTCTAGACAGTACAGTTTTGGGTTTTGGTGTCGGAATAACCGGAGCGCTGGGAGGTATAATCGCCGGAAAATTTGGCTTTGGAACAGTTTTTATTTTAACGGGTTTAATTAATTTATGCTCAGGTTTTTTCTTAATCACTATTAGGCATCATATGTCTTCTCGCAATATAGAAGTATCCAGATTTCCGCCGGTAAAGCCTATAGAAAAAATAGAGGTATAAAATATAAAAGAAAGATAAAAGATGAAAAACCAGGAGTTAGCTAAAACCACAGCACTCAATAAATTGAGTGCTGGGCCCAGCACCGAGCCGTGCTCTGGTGCTGTGGTTGTAAATTTAATAAAAAACTTTAAAAACCCCTGTTTAAAATGCCATCAAACAATATACAACTCGCAAAGGTATTTTTTGAAATAGCAAATTATTTGGAGGTAGAAGGCGTTAGTTTTAAACCATATGCCTACAGAAAGGTAGCCCTTTCTTTAGAAAGTTTAAAAGAGGACGTTGGAGAAATATATAGAAACAGAGGCATCAAAGCTCTTAAAGAAATTCCCGGCGTTGGAGAAGGTATCGCCAAAGGTATTGAAGAATATTTAAAATTCGGGAAAATAAAACATTTTGAAGAGCTAAAAAAAAGATTACCCCTGAAAGTAGACGAATTATTAAAAGTTGAAAGTTTAGGTCCTAAAAAAATAAAGGTTCTTTACCAGAAGTTAGGAATAAAAAATTTAAAAGACTTAGGAAAAGCGGCAAAGTCTCATCAGATTTCTCCGCTTTTTGGTTTTGGAGAGAAAACAGAGAAAAATATTTTGCAGGGATTGGAATTTTTGAAGAGAAGCACCGGGCGATTTTTGCTGGGTGAAATTATGCCAACAGTAAAAATGGTTGAAAAACAATTAGGAGAAAGAAAGGAAATAAAGGAAATCAGCGTTGCCGGCTCTGTCAGGAGACAGAAAGAAACAATCGGAGACATAGATATTTTGGTAGTTTCAACCGATCCCAAAAAAACAGCCGATTTTTTTGTTAAATTTCCGGAAGTTGAAAAAATTTGGGCAAATGGCACGACAAAATGTTCCGTAAGATTTTCCGCCTTAGGCGGATCCGCCTCGGGCGGAAAACAGGGGTTTGATGTTGACTTAAGAATGGTGCCCCAAAAAAGTTTTGGTTCGGCTTTACAATATTTTACAGGTTCGAAAGAGCACAATATTGCCACAAGAAAAATCGCCATAGAGAAAGGTTTAAAACTTTCTGAATACGGTGTATTCAAGGGCAAAAAACAGATTGCAGGAAAAACAGAGCAAGAAGTTTATAAAGCGATTGGTTTGCCGTTTATAGCGCCAGAAATGCGCGAAGATGATGGAGAAATTCAAGCGGCCCTGAATAATTCCTTACCTGTTTTAGTAGAGCAAAAAGATATAAAAGGAGATTTGCACTGTCATTCTAATTGGGATGGCGGGAAAAATTCAATTGAAGAAATGGCTCGTTCGGCAATGGATTTAGGATATGAATATATCGGCATATCTGATCATACAAAATTTTTAAGAATTGAAAACGGCTTAGACGAGAAGCAATTGCTAAAACAGCACGAAGCAATAAAGAAGATAAACGAAGGGTTTAGGGTAGAGGGTTTAGGGTTTAGGGTTTTGCATGGATGCGAGGCTAATGTCTTGAACGACGGCTCGATTGATATAAAAGACGAAGTTTTAGAAAAACTAGATTATGTTATCGCCGGGGTTCACTCTTCTTTAAAAATGCCTAGGCAGGAAATGACCCAGAGAATTATAAAAGCAATGGAAAACCCGAATGTGGATATAATTTCCCATCCAACCGGGAGATTAATCGGGCGACGGGATGAATATCAGATGGACTTTGATAAAGTAATGGAAGTTGCCAAAAAAACAGGAACGATTCTGGAAATTAATTCTCAACCAAAAAGATTGGATTTAAACGGATTTAATGTAAGAAGGGTGAAGGCAAAAGGAATAAAAATGATAATAAATACCGACAGCCACCAAGTGAGTCATTTAAATTTAATGGAATATGGAATTGGCCAAGCCAGAAAGGGGTGGGCGGATAAGTCAGATATTATAAACACATTGTCGGTTGAAAAATTATTAGAGTATTTTAAATGAACGCTTCATTCCCACTATTTGAAGCGTTTGGACGCTTGACACCCCTGCGGGGGGGGGTATTATAAGATAACGAATTCAAAATTCAAAAACAATTTAAAAGCACTAATTTAAAAACACGACGGGTTTTATCATTTGAAATTCATCATTGTTTTTAAATTTGGATTTTTAAATTAAAAATTATGAATATTAAGTCTCTCGTAGTCGTGGCTGTTTTAGCAACAGCAGTTTTGTGTTTTGGCGGAGCAGTCGGCGCTCAAACCACAGACAACTCAGCGTTAATCGCCCAGCTTCAGGCACAGATCCAGTCCTTAATGCAACAAATACAGCAATTGATAGCTCAACAACAAGGCGGACAATCTTGGTGTCATACTTTTACCAACTATCTTGTTGCCGGTTCAACAGACACAACCACGAATGGAGATATAACCCAGCTTCAAACGGCTTTAACCAAACAGGGATTTGATGTAAGCGGAGACTCTCAAGGAACATTTGGAGACAGCACGGCCGCGGCAGTTGTTCAATTTCAAGGAACATACGGAATCAGACAAACTGGCACAGTCGGACCTATTACAAGAGCGAAATTAAATTCGTTGTATAAGTGCCCAGTGTCTTCAACAACATCTACTTTAACAGTAAACATACCAAACACTCCTCAAGGAGCAGGAGCTACCGTAACAATTACTTCAGCCAGTGGTGTTAACCAAACTCCGATTACATACACTGCC
>Ga0182027_10007291_pt1 | contig 16324 bp, 19 predicted proteins | sample 712E1DmetaG_FD_121300 | JGI IMG/M metagenome (GOLD analysis project Ga0182027, IMG submission 121300) | Permafrost microbial communities from Stordalen Mire, Sweden - 712E1D metaG (Illumina Assembly) | ecosystem: Environmental > Terrestrial > Soil > Wetlands > Permafrost | place: Sweden...
GGAGCGGCGCTGCTGTTGCCCCAAAGTCTGGCCACGGTGCTGCGGCAATGGCGAGCCATCACCCGTGGGTTGGCAGAGCCGCCCCGCGGGCGGCGCCGATACGGTTTCGATTAGGTTAACGCTAATGGGCCGTTGGCCTGGGCTGAGTTAGGTCGCCCCTTCAGGGCTGAGCGTTGCGACAAATCACTGTTGCCAGTACAGCACACCCGACCAACACACATTTAGGACACTACCCGCCTGTGGGGTTTCTTGACTTTGCTCCCCGGCGAGTATAACTTTCTGGGGTATGCAAAGGGCAACGAAGCAGCCTGGGACTCCCGCGGGCAGGTTGCTGTCCCGTTATTACTCTGCCCTGCGCGGGCGCTTCGGACCCCAACAGTGGTGGCCCGCTCGGACCCGCTTGGAAGTCATTCTGGGGGCCATTCTCACCCAGAACACCGCATGGCATAACGCCACTCTGGCATTGCGCAATCTTCGCAAATCCGGCCTGTTGACCTGGCAGGGACTACGGCGTGCCGACCTTCCCGGTCTGGAGGCGTGCGTACGACCCGCGGGTTTCTACAGGCAGAAAGCTCGAACCATCCGGGATTTTGTGGATTGGCTTTCGCGGCGGCACGCTGGCTCGTTACATAGACTATTCTCTCAGCCGGCGGAAGAACTGCGCTGCCAACTATTGAACCTCAGGGGTCTGGGGCCTGAAACGGTTGACGCCATCCTCCTCTACGCGGCGCAACGCCCGCTCTTCGTGGCGGATGCTTACACCCGGCGCGTATTGGCAAGGCATGGATTCGTCTCTGACGCCGCGGACTACCATGAAACCCAGGGATTTCTGCACGCGCATTTACCCCGCGATGCCTCTCTCTTCAACGAATTCCATGCGCTCCTGGTCGAAGTGGGTAAAAGGCACTGCAAGCCGCAGTTCCCGGAGTGCGAGGTGTGCCCACTGGAGGAATTCCTGCCCGGTGGAGGCGCTGCCCAAAAGCCTGCGCAAGCCCAAGAGCCGGCAGGAAATACCTCCTGGCAAGAAATTCAGTCCGCCTAAGGTCCGGATATGAGTGGAAACCCCAGCGATCGTCGTAAGATTGCCTTGATCTTCTTGCTGGTGCTGGTGCCGGCCCTGTTCGTTTTGGGCTGGAGCCAAGCCTCCTTAAACCTCTCCTTCCTCCATCCCAGCAACCCTGAAGAAACGCTCCTGCTGCTCTCGCTTTCGGCTGTGATCTTTTTGGCTTTCGTCATATTTGCCTTGATTCTCCTGCGCATTCTGCTCAAGTTGTACGTCGAGCGCCGGCAGCAACGACTGGGCTCCAGGTTTAAAACCAAGATGGTGGTTGCCTTCCTAGGGCTTTCCCTGGTGCCGGTCTGTTTTCTCTTTGCCTTCGCCTACGGCCTGCTGAATAGGACCATCGACCGCTGGTTTGGGATTCCCTTTGACCTGATCCGCACGGACTCGCAGGAAATAGTCAAGCAACTGCAATCCCAGGCGCAATCCCGTTCCTCGCACATCACCCACCACCTGGCCAGCAGCGAAATTTTGGTCCGCGCCGTAGCCGCCTCTGACAGCCAAGAAATCCTGCGCCTTTTTGAGCGCGAGGTGGCAGACCTTAATCTCGAGTCGGCGATGTGCTTCGACCGCCAGGGCAGGCTCCTTGCCCATGCCGGCGATCCGTTTCCCGACCCCTCCGAAGTTGCCAGATTGTATCCCCAATTGTCCAGCGGCCGGGTTCCGCCGGCAGGTCTTTCCGGCAACTGGCGCTCTAGTGACTTCGAGATGTTCGTCTCCGCACAACCGCTCCTTAATTCGGCCGGGGGAGTCATGGGGACGGTGGTTGGCGTCACCCGGCTCCCCCTGAAACTGATGCTCATCTCTCAGGAGATTGAGCGCGAGGCGCAAAAGTACGCCCAGCTCAGCAGCGAGCGGCGGGCCGTCAAGCGCAATTACCTTTCCATGCTTTGGTTGCTGACCCTGTTGATTCTATTTATCGCCACCTGGTTTGCTTTGTTCCTCTCCAAGCAAGTCACAGTTCCCATCCAGGCCCTGGCCGAGGCTACGCAAGAGGTGTCCAGAGGCAATCTCGGCTTCCAGGTATCCACTCGCGCGGACGACGAACTCGGAGTACTGATCCATTCCTTCAACGCGATGACCCGGCAACTTCTGGAAAACCGTCTCGCCATCGACCACGCCGCCAAGGAACTCCAGGCCGCCAACCTCCAATTGGAGGAGCGCGGGAACACCATTGAAGCCATTCTCGAGAACATCCCCAACGGCGTCATCTCCTTCGATCCCCAGGGCCAGATAACCAGCGTGAACAAGATGGCGAAACGCATGTTTGGCCGCGACGACGTGGGCGCCGTGCGAACCTTGGCCGATCTATTCACTGCGGAAGATACGCGCGACGTGGCCCGGCTTTTTCGCCGCGCCACTCGCCAAGGTGTGGCCTCGCGCCAGTTGGAGCTCGATCTGGGCGGACGCCACGCTTTTACCTCTCTGACTGTGTCTTCAGTCCGTGCTCGTCATGGCAATATAGGGTACGTGCTCGTTCTGGAGGATTTGTCTGAGCTGGTGCAGGCCCAAAAGGCGGCGGCCTGGCAGGAAGTGGCGCAACGCATCGCGCATGAAATCAAGAATCCCCTCACGCCTATTCAACTTTCCACGGAGCGAATCACCCGCCTCATCGAGCGTGCGGGGACGTTTCCGCCCAACCTGCGGCGCGTCGTCTCGGAGAGCGCCTCATTGGTGGGCCGCGAAGTAGCCACCCTGAAATCGCTGGTGGATGAATTCTCGGCCTTCGCGCGTTTTCCCGCTTCCAAACCTATCCCTTCCAGGCTGAACGACATTGTCGAGAACGCTTTGAAGATCTTCGATGGCCGCTTGGGCGGGATTGAAATCCATCGGGATCTGTCCCCGGATTTGCCCCTCGCCCAGGTCGATCCTGGACAGATGAAACGCGCCGTGGCCAACCTGATTGACAATGCCGCCGAGGCCCTCGAACACGCTCTCCAGAAAGATATCTGGGTCCGGACCGCGCTCGATGCCGAGCACGATGTCGCGGAAATCACCGTGGCGGATAGCGGCCCGGGCATCGCCCCGGAGGACAAAGAAAAGCTATTTCTTCCCTTCTTCTCCACCAAGCATCGCGGCACAGGCCTGGGTTTGGCCATCGTCAGCCGAATCGTCACCGAGCAAAACGGGGTAATCCGCGTGGAGGAAAACCAACCTACGGGCACTAAATTCATCATTGAACTGCCTGTCGAGCGCGCCCCTGCCGAGCCTCCCGTCCCCGCACGAGAACAGTAGGCAGCACCCATTTTAGATTTTGGATTTTAGATTAGGTAGGTGGCACGACAGCCATTTTAGATTTTAGATTTCGGATTCTCTAACTGGAAAGCAAAACTCCTTGCCGAGCCGGTCAGCTAATCCAAAATCTAAAATCAAAAATCGCAGCGGGGGGAAGACAATTCCTCATTCCTAATCTATAATTCAGGAATCAAAATGGCGCGCTATTCCGTCCTGATTGTCGATGATGAACCCGGTATTCGCGAGTCGCTCGCAGGTGTCCTGGAAGATGAAGGATACGTTGTGAACGCGGTGGAGAGCGGCGAAGCCTGTCTGGATTTTCTGGCGCACCACAATTGCGATCTGATGTTGTTGGACATCTGGCTCCCGGGCATGGATGGCATCCAGGCGCTGGAGAAAATCCAGGCTCTCGACCACCCGCCCATCGTCATCATGATTTCCGGCCACGGAACGATTGAGACGGCAGTGCGCTCCACCAAATTGGGCGCCTTTGATTTCATTGAAAAGCCTCTATCCATTGATAACACTCTCCTGACGCTGAAACACGCGGCCGAGCAGTTAACGCTGGCCACACAGAACCGCCAGTTGCGCGAGGAACTGCAAGGCAAATACCGCATTATTGGCGAAAGCGTCCCCATGAAGGCCCTCCGCCAGCAGTTGGCCCTGGCGGCTCCCACCAACGGCCGAGTCCTCATCTTTGGCGAAAGTGGGACAGGAAAGGAATTGGTTGCGCATGCCTTGCACCTTCTCAGTCTCCGCGCCCAGCAACCCTTAGTGGAAGTCAACTGCGCCGCCATCCCCGAGGAATTAATCGAAAGCGAATTATTCGGCCACGTGAAAGGCTCTTTCACCGGGGCCGTGGACGATAAGGTGGGCAAGTTCGAGCAGGCTCACGACGGCACACTGTTCCTGGACGAAGTCGGAGACATGAGCCTGCGCACCCAATCCAAGGTCTTGCGCGTCATCGAGGAGCAGCGCTTCACACCGGTGGGATCGGGGAATGACCTCACCGTGGACGTGCGGGTGATCGCCGCCACCAACAAGAATCTCGAGGAGGAGATCCAGAAAGGCAACTTCCGGGATGACTTGTTTTACCGGCTCAACGTCATTCCCTTTTTCGTTCCCCCGCTGCGCGACCACGTGGAAGATATTCCTGCGCTCGCCAACTACTTTCTGACGGAATTCGCGCGCTCCTATGGCCGCCGGCCAAAACACTTCTCCGAATCGGCCCGGGAAGTGATCCTGGGATACCGCTGGCCGGGCAACGTGCGCGAATTGCGCAACCTCGTCGAGCGGCTGGTCATCATGGTCCAGGGCGACAGAATCGAGCGCCGGCACCTCCCCTCTTCCCTCTATCACGACTATGCTCGCTCTGATTCCACCAAGACCCTCTTGACGGGCTTCTCCTCCTTGCAGGAGGCGCGAGCCGCCTACGAGCGTGATTACATCCGGCGCAAGCTGGAGGAAAACCAGGGCAACGTCAGTCGCGCCGCCGAAGCTCTGGGATTAGAGCGCAGCCACCTTTACCGAAAGATGAAATCCCTCGGAATCGCGGTCGGCGGGTAGGCAAAGCGTGTTCTCATGGCTCAGTTGTGGTGTCCTCTATCCATGTCCAGCTAGGCTAATCGCTGCGCGGCAAAGTCCCAAAGGCAGAATCAGGTACGCGTAAAGCGTTACGCAAGCTGCGTAAGATGCGGAATCGCTTGATTTTATACAGGAATTTGCGTACGCTGGATTTTATGTCAATTGGGAGTGGCGGAACTATCTGTTGTAAATGACTACAAAAAGCCCTAGGGCGTTCTAACGTTAACTTCTTTGTGTGCGGAGGGATCGTGGAGACTATAAAGCATGAGCGGCCGCTTGGAGCTACGAACAGCTCAGCGGAAGACCGTACGCTCTTGCTTCTTCGTCCCCGAGGCTTTTGTGCAGGTGTCGTCCGCGCCATTGAAGTCGTTCGCCTGGCGATCGAGCAATTTGGTTGTCCCATATATGTGCACAAGGAAATAGTCCATAACCGTCATGTGGTCAATGAACTTGCTGAACAGGGTGCGGTTTTCGTCGATTCGCTCGATGACGTCCCGCAAGGCGCGCTGGTTATATTCAGTGCCCACGGCGTCCCACCACAAGTCCGCGAAAGGGCCCGCGAACGAAAACTTCAAGTGATTGATGCGACGTGCCCTCTGGTCACGAAAGTTCACCTTGAAGTGATCCGCTACGCCCGCCAGAATTACACGATTGTTCTTATTGGGCACCGTTATCACGATGAGGTGGTCGGTACGATTGGCGAGGCCCCGGGTTCAATTCAACTCATTTCGCAGATCGAGGAGGTGGATGCGCTGGAGGTTCCAAACCCTGACCGCGTGGTCTGCTTAACACAGACCACGTTAAGCATTGACGATACGCAAGAGATCATCAGCCAGCTGAAAAAACGGTTTCCCGCAATTATTGCGCCTGCCAGTCAGGACATCTGCTACGCCACACAGAACCGGCAGATGGCCGTGAAAAGTCTTGGCAAACATGCGGATGCAGTTCTGGTAGTGGGTGCGAAAAACAGTTCTAACTCCAACCGTCTGACGGAAGTTGCCCGGCGCGGCGGGACGGCAGCGTACTTGATAACGGAAGCAGCCGATATTTTGCCCCAATGGGTGGAAGGACTCCGATACGTCGCCATCACTGCCGGCGCATCCACACCTGAAGTACTGGTACAGCAGGTGATGAATCGTTTGAAAAGTATGGGCTTCAACCGCGTTGAGGAGGTGGAGTGGGTTGAAGAGAACGTAAATTTCGTGTTGCCCCCAGAATTGAAACCCGGGCAGTTGTCAGTTGATTTTGGAGGGGTATATGGCGCAAAGTAGCGAAACTCATACGCTGCCCGCCGCCTCCTCCACGGCGCCTTCGCTGCAAGATCGCGTCCGGGAAGTTGTTCGACGGTCAGCCCAGCACTTGTTGTCCCTGCAAGCTCCGGAGGGTTACTGGGTGGGAGAGCTGCAAGCTGACACGACCCTGGAATCCGACTATATTTTCTATCTCCACGTTATTGGGAAATCCGACCCGGCCCGAGTCGCGAAACTCGCTAATTACATCCGACGCTATCAACTTTCGGATGGTGGATGGAACATCTATGTGGGTGGCCCGTCTGAGCTCAATGCGACGGTAAAGGCTTACCTGGCGCTTCGGTTAGCTGGGGATTCGGCAAGCGCGCCTCACATGGTGATGGCCCGTCAATGCGTCCATACACTCGGAGGTTTGGAACGGACCAATTCCTATGTTCGTTTTTACCTGGCTTTGGGCGGCGTGCTTGACTGGGGGTATGTCCCCGCCATCCCCCCGGAGCTGATGTTCCTGCCCCGATGGTTCTACATCAACATCTATGCGATGTCTTCATGGACTCGCGCCATTGTGGTTCCGTTGATGATTCTTTACGCCCTTAAGCCGCGCTGGCCCCTGCCTAAGGAAGTGACAGTTCATGAACTCTTCCGCAATGATTCGGGTCGAATTCCCGCCTTGGGTTGGAATCGCAGCATCTTTACTTGGCGAAACTTTTTCCTGATTTTCGATCGCCTTCTAAAGACTTACAACCGGCTGCCGTGGCACCCATTGCGCCAGCGAGCTGTGCGCGCAGCAGCCTGCTGGCTCTTGCAACACCTCGAACACAGCGATGGGTTAGGCGCTATTTTCCCGGCCATGATGAATGCCGTATTTGCGCTTTTGGCCCTGGGACGTGGCCCTGATGATCCCCTCACCAAGCGCGAAATAGGCCAACTGGCGCGATTCGAAATTGAGGAGGACGATACACTCCGGCTTCAGCCCTGCCTCTCGCCAGTTTGGGATACAGCCATCGTGGTCACGTCTTTGCACGAGGCCGGCATTGCTTCCAATCATCCAGCTTTAATCAAGGCCGGGCGATGGCTAATCGATCATCAAGTCCTGACTCCGGGGGATTGGCGCACTGATCCTCCCTGTCAAGGAGGTGGATGGGCTTTTGAATTCCGTAACGATTTCTATCCGGATGTTGACGACACTGCTTTCGTTCTGCTAGCTCTTCAGCGGGTCGCCTATCCGGATTCATCCTGTCTCCAGGAAGCCGAAAAGCGCGGCTTGGCGTGGATGCTGGGGATGCGGAATCGGGACGGCGGTTGGGGAGCATTCGACCGTAATAACGACTCGAGGTTGTTGACCCGGATTCCGTTCGCTGACCACAACGCGATGATTGATCCTTCGACCGCGGACTTGACTGCCCGTGCCTTGGAATGCCTCGCCCGATATGGCTGGTCCGCGTCCGATCCCGTGGTGAAGCGAGGAGTCAAATTTATCGAGCGCGACCAGACCGCCGAAGGAGCCTGGTACGGCCGCTGGGGTGCGAACTATATCTACGGAACTAGCGCCGTTTTGCGGGCTATGGAAGCCCTCGGATTGCAAAACGAGGCTCATTGCCAGCGGGCTGCATCCTGGCTTCGGGCCACGCAAAATCCCGACGGCGGTTGGGGAGAATCGTGCGCATCCTATGATGATCCGAGTCAAAAAGGCAAAGGGGTGAGTACACCCTCCCAGACAGCCTGGGGCCTAATCGGCTTGCTGGCAGCCGGCGACCTCTCCGATTCGGCGGTAACCCGCGCCGTACGCTATTTGGTCGATCGGCAGCAACCGGATGGCTCCTGGGCTGAAGACGCCTTCACGGGCACAGGCTTCCCCCGCGTCTTCTACCTCAAGTATCACCTCTATCGCAATAGTTTTCCACTTTACGCTTTAGCTCACTACTTGCATCTAATGAATGGTGGCAATCCGTTCCCAGCGGTTCGTTTTACGCCAGAAGAATTCCGAGAACGGAATGCAAGCAGGAGATTTTCATGAGATTTCCCCTCACCATGACCGCCAGCCTGAGTTCCTATATTGCCGGAAAACGGTTGCGGCGCGTTGAGAAGTTTCCGCTGGTCATGATGCTCGAGCCGCTTCACGCCTGTAATTTGACCTGCACCGGCTGTGGGCGCATCCGCGAGTACGAAGAGACCATCCGCGAAAAACTCACCGTGGATCAATGCCTGGCTGCTGTGGACGAGTGCGGCTCCCCCATTGTTTCGATCTGCGGTGGCGAGCCGATGATTTATCCCCAAATCGGCCAACTGGTAAGCAGCATTCTAGCGCGCCGCAAGCACATGTATCTCTGCACCAACGGCATGTTTACCCGGAAACGCCTGAAGGAGTTTAAGCCCACGTCAAGGTTCTTCTTCAACGTACATCTGGATGGGCTGGAAGAGACCCACGATATCTGCGTGGAGCGCAAAGGCGTCTTTCGGGAAGCGGTGGAGGGCATCAAGGCTGCCAAAGCTGCGGGATTTCAGGTTTGCACGAACACGACCGTTTACAAGGAAACCGATCTTAAGGAGATCGATGAACTGTTTCGCTATACACAAACCCTGGGCGTAGACGGACACATGATCTCGCCGGCTTACTCCTATGCTGCGGTTCAAACTAAAGAAATTTTCATGTCGCGGCAGGACATACACGAGAAGTTTCGCTTGGCGGGCGAGCTCCTCGGGAAATATGCGTTGATGACCTCGCCCGTCTACCTTGATTACCTGCGCGGTGATCGTGAAGAACTGAGGTGTGTCGCGTGGGGCAATCCCACATACAACCCAAGGGGCTGGAAGGCGCCGTGCTACCTGATCACGGACGGCCATCACGCCACATTCAAGCAGTTCATGGAGGAGACACCCTGGGAAAAGTATGGACGCGGGCGCGATCCGCGATGCGAAAACTGCATGGTGCATGTGGGTTATGAGCCTTCTGCAGTCCTCGGGGCAAATCGCCGGTTCTCCGACATGTGGAGGCTGCTTAAATGGCAGTTCTCTCCCTCGAAAAATGGCGCAAATGGATCCAACGGAAGCAGGGCCGCAAAATGACCTCCTTGGTTACGTTTTGACCCGTAACGTCGAACCCTTCAAGCCTCGCGCAGCCTGACCCCAATGGTTGCGAATACATGAATGTGATTGTAACCTTCGCGGTGCACTCGGAACTTGCGCCTTGGCTTCGCCTGCGCAGGTTTCGCCGCAGGGCGGTGGATGGCTGGACGTCTTATGAAACGACGATAGCCGGAACCGCCGTGCACGCGCTGCTCACGGGCATCGGGCCTTCTCATGCCAAAGGGGCGATCCGGGCCGCGCTTGGGAGCAGACCGGACGCCGTGCTGGCTTCGGGCTTGGCCGGCGCTCTGAAACCGTCGTTTAGAGTGGGCGATGTACTCGCAGCGCGACACGTTCACTTTGAGGGCACAGATCAATACGTCAGCAGCAGCAAGGAACTTGTCGATTTGGCTATCGAGTGCGGCGCCAAGGCCGTCGATTCTTTCATCTCAGGGAATACGATCGTACGGACGGCCGAAGAAAAAACGGTTCTATCCAGCCTTGCGGATGCAGTGGATATGGAGAGCTTTACCATCCTGACCGAAGCGCGCCGGTCCGGAGTCCCCGCAATCGCCCTGCGTAGCATCTCGGATACAAGCGAGTGTGATCTTCCTTGCGACTTTAGCAAAATGGTGGACGAGCGCGGCCAAATGCGCATGTGGCGGATGGCGATCGAGCCCCTTCGCGCCCCCCAGCGCATCCCGGCGCTGATCCGGTTCGCCCTTGCGAGCCACCGCGCCGCTTCACGCCTGGCATGGTTTCTGGATCGATATCTGGAGGTTCTTGCCCATACCCGAAGGTTGTAGCTGGCGGGGACGACGGGACTCGAACCCGCGGCCTCATGCGTGACAGGCACGTTTAAACTATGGCCGGTATTGATTCCAAAGGCCCTTAGCTGGCTGCTGATGGCCGATGTTACCCCATATTCTCGCTGGTTTGTGGCCCAGATGTGGCCCACACGGCTGCATGATCTGTTTATTGCAGGAATCAGGGCTGTGGTTCTGCGAACTGAACGTAGGTTATCCTCTGCTTGACTGCCCCGCGCTGTCTCCGCTACCCTAAGGCTTGGTGTAAGGAGGTTCGTGGTGACTGTCCGTCTTCCCCCCCGGATTGAACCTATCGTCAAGGATGCCGTCCGCTCCGGCCAATACCGCTCTGCCGAAGAGGTGCTCTCGGAAGCGATCTCCGTCTGGCAGGCGCGGCAACCGGCAGATGAACCGACCGTGCATGAGCGGCAAGCAGCCATTGAGCGGCTTAAGAGCTTCGGCAAGACTCACCAGCTTTCACTGGGCGGCATGACCATCAAGCAACTCCGCGATGAGGCGCGTCCGTAAGATGGATTGTGCTGAATGGAGGGATGAAATTTACACATTGCATGTCTGTGACACTCTTGAATTATGGATCGTTCGCGTCGGCAGAGCGGCCTACATCTGCTAGAATTGCATGGTGAGAGAATCATTTGAGAATGCCGTGGAGAATGCACCCTACGACGAGGGCAGGCGCTCGATTTTTCGAGCAATGAAGGCGGAAGGAGATGGGTTGCCGAAGGTCGGGCGCTCCGGCCGCGAGCTTGGAGTTCGGATTGATGGCCCAAGGCGGGATCTCACCGTTGGAGAGGATGGCACGGTCGAGCCAGGAAACGGCGGAATGTCGGTTGCGCTCGATGCTGCGCTGAACCTGCCCAAACCTCGCCTGCCCAAATCACTCGGTGGGGAAGGCCGAGACCCGGTATTCTCGATGGTTAGCGCAAATATCCCGCCGACTCTACTCCTTCGCCAGGACCGCTACCCGCATGCTCTCGTGGAGCCGGGCCGCCGATGCCCTCTCTCTGTTTTCGAATCCGACTTGGCGAGCACTCGTTCCCTTTGGAGTAAGGCCGATGACTAAAGACCTGATGGACTACCGTCAGCTTGAACGTCGATTATGGATGGTTCGGTGGAGGCATGAAGGAGAGGAATCGCCGGAAGAAGACGCAATCCTCGATGAGATGGAAGAGAAGTGGATGAACCTAACGGACGCCGAGCAAGCCGTACTGCGTCTTGAGGGGCCAAGATGCTGGCCAACAGACTCCTCTTCGTTGCCTCCTCGGCTTTCTGACTCACTATACCCCTCACTACCAACGCCTTGGGCTTACGAGGGGTTTCACTCGCCTAGCGAGGCCATTCTGTCAGCGGATGCGGCCTAATGGAGAACGACACCAAGCCCGTTGCAGAGCAGCTCCACGACTGGTTCGGTAGCGTCTTACGACTCTCCGACGACAGCCTGTTCAGCATCGTGCCAGATGGGCCACACCGCGACGCCGTCGTATTGGATGTCCTAAAAAGGAACGCCAGGATCATTTCTCTAAGCGAGCTTGACAGCGAAGGCAAGCTTTACTCCCCCCTCTGTTTCTTCCTGGCCGCCGCATGCCGCAAGCTGGGAACCTCCTTGGGCGTAGGGCATTGGCGAGCGGCGCTGGATAATGTAGTTCACCTGCACGAGCATCTAATGAACGCAGGCGCGGAATTCGCGATAATCGGGCTGGAGGTCGGCAGCCCCGCAGTGCTCTTTAAGCAAGAGTTCGACGAAGCAGTCAGCCAGGCATCTCTCGCGGGAGGAGTTAGCTACCTCAATAAGGAGGCTAGGCAGGTCGCGCTCGGTCTCGCGATAAATTGGGGAATGCGCCTTTTGCTTGCCTATGCTTTGGAATGCTCGATCAACGCTTCTAATCGGAAGGACCTTGCTTGGCTAGCCAGCCTTATGGTACCACTCCTTGCTGCGTCCGGTACCTCCCGATAGAATTGGTATGGGCTGCCGCCAATACTGCCGGGGGTCCTACGACGCGCTTTACACCTAGAGCTTGCGATCCATTCGTGGAGACCTCTCGCGACGCGGGATAGGAATCAACGGGACGCTGCGGTGGCGGTCGGGGTGACTTGCTTATGTGTGGCGGACTGCCAACTGCCTTTTCCCCCGTTCAAGCATTTCATATTATTCGGTTGCCGTTCATGCCGGTGACCACGCAAAGCTGACCACAACATGTTACCTGCCAACTTTTTTTCGCCGGTCGCCAAATGTCAGCACCGTCTTAGTATTTTACAAATCTCTTGCCCAGCCCATTCCGGGTCGTGGGACTCCAGGGGAAGCGGACCTTTGGCACGTCGTGTGCCAAATATTTTTCACGGGTCGACAAAAGTGAGAACCGATCACTTAGTGCTGGCTGGTTGACCATAGCTCAGCCAGCCGCCGTTTTTTCGGGCAATCTGTTTTGCCTGGATAGCCTGCGCGAAGGATTTGGTCGGCGGCACGGAAGATGCGTTGGGCGGACCGCTCGGTGAATGTCTGGCCTCGGCCCCATGATTGGATGTAACCACGGCTGTACTCGGCTCCCGGCAGACCAAGGGACTCACAGCATAACAACGAAACGGATTCGGCCTCCATCTCCCGGATGTCCCTTTGTTTTTCCTCCTTTTCTGCGCCCGTTTCTCGCGGGGCACAAAAGGGCGAGTGGAGCCTGCTCGCCAGGCCAAGGACTCCTTTTTCCGCCGGGAAACTTCGTTTTTGCCCTTCGCTAGTCACTCGTCACTCGCCACTGCTTTTCAGCCTCCTGTTCCCTGTGACCTGTCACCTGTGCCCTGCCCTTCCACTCGTCACTCGTCACTTGTCACTCGCCACTGCCTTATCGTTTCTTGGGGGAACCACAAACCCGGAGGGTGTCCGTCAGCGGACGGACAAAGCAGAAGCCCGCCGTGCCGCCAGCGCGCAGGCGTCTTTCCCACCTCGCCGTGCCCGCCAGAAAGCGGTGCCAGAAAAGATGCCTCGGATAGTTGTGTGGGGAGTGGCGATTGTTAGTCGCACTTTATCGTGGTGCTGGGATCAATTCCTCACGTAGCGTATCCCTGCTATTCCTCTCTCGCAAACTGCCCGTCCGTGTGCTCACGGGACGCGGACGATAATTTCCGAGTGAACGGTCCCGGAATTGCCCGACGAAATCGGAAAGGCATGGAACCACTAGCGAAATCGTTTCCTCATGACATGGCCACGCTCGACTGCCGTACCTTTTTTTGTGATATTCTGGCGGTAAGCAACCAGGACGCTGTTTGGGTTGACAGCCGAGATTGGTCTTTGGCGGGTCAGCTTAAACAAAGCAACTATTACTGGGTGAGAAAGCGTGAAAGGCCAATAAGACTGTGTCCACCCATCTCGATCTAATTCTCGGGGTCGCTTCGATGGTACTGACCGGCATAGGCTTCAGTCTATACGCTTGGTATGCGCGAGCAAAGGACTACCTCATTATCGACATCCGCAACATGTTGGAAGATTGTCGCGCTTTGAACTCGTGGGACGATAGAAGCGAGCTTAAACTCTCTCCATGGGTCGGCGGAGACGAGCGCGAACTCCACCGGCAGTCCTGGTGGGGCTTGCGGCGCATTCGAAGCGACATGTGGCGCTATTACCAAATTCACGCCGAGATGCACGACGGTGTGCCCTATGGCACGTATCAGGACCGTCTAAAAGAGAAGCATTCGTAACTATGACGCCAAACAACGAGCTCGGCCAGAGGCGAAAGCTGCAGTTGCTTTCGCCGATTGGCTGCAGCGCCGGTGGTGCCTTAATCATTTGAATAGACAACCCACAAAGCGAACAGCTGGCTCATATCCACGTGACCCCATCAAGAACAATAGGCCGAAAGTGAAGCCATAAACATGTAACGAATGCTTGAGGTTGTTTTTGGTTTCAAGCTTACTCAATTGATCTTCAACTTCTTTGACGCCTTGGGAGACATCGGCAATAAAATCGCCGATTGATATCTCTTCCTCGCCTCGTATAGCGCGTGTCTCGCCGTTCAACTCTCTGCGTTTTGCGTCGTCACGGACCCACTCTCTCCTCATGACTGCATCCTTAACTTTGTAGAGGGACGGTGCCCATCGCATTCTGGATAAGCCTGCCATTCCTGAAACAAAGAGAGATATCCAACCAAGCAATTCAAGACCATCAGAAATTGCGTGAACACCAAACTTTGATGTTTGAATAGACAAACCCAGAATAATAAAAGTGAGGCTCAAGAAATAGAATTCAAACTTTTCTTGGATGCGTATGGCGACGTCTATATTACTATTGTCCGGCATTCGTCACCTCCCAGAGGCCCAACTTCTGCAGTTCAGATTTGAGAACCTCCTGCTCCTCGTTTACCACGGGCTGCCATTTCACCATTCTTCGCAATGGCTCGGCAACTCGCTCGGCGAGTTCAATTGGATCGCCATTGAGATTCACCCCTGTCATATCCAAGCCTACCGGTATATTCCCTACGCCTTCCTGCCAATCAGCGAGCAAGATGTACGCAACCTTTAATATTTCCCGACCTTTGGGATCTGTGTTCAAAAGGAGCGATAAGATAAGAGCCTGCTTGATGTGTTCCTTTGGATGCGGCAAATTGCGTATATCCCGGACAACGTTACCTGGCCGAGCCACAGACCTCCATGCCGCTCCGTAATCTTGAACGATTTTTTCGGCATCTTCGACTGTCATGGAAGGGCTACCCTTTCTGGTTCTCATGGCTTTTCCTGAAGTCCCGCCCATGACAAGTAGAAATTAAGCGCCCCGTTCGCTGTATCGATTTGATAGACGCTATCGTGCTTACCATCCAAGGAACCAACCCGAGATTGCCACCGCGACGAGGTAGGAGGTAGAAGGCACATGGCACCAGTTCTAATGCCGCCGTATAGGCTTGGCCCTTTGCTGTAAGTTGAACGTCTCCGAAACGACCGACATGAAACACCGCAAGGAAAAAGTCCAACCCGGACTTGACGAGCAACACGGCCAGCAGGTATGTGACGAAAATGGGCCACTGCACACCGAAGAAAACAATCGTAAAACTGGCATACTTGAGAGCATCAAGCAGGGCTGTGTGGATCAATGCTGGCTGAGGTGCGGCAAGATGCCCACTCACTCGCGAGCGCAGGATATTCATATAGATCAACGTCATGCGGAACTGTTGCAATGCCAGTAAGGCGCACACGAGGCCAGCCACGATGGTCAGCCACGGTATCATTCGACCCATTTTGCCTCCACTTACCGCGCTACTTGTCTTGCTTATTTCGGTCTTTCCACCAGAAAATCTCGAACAGACTAATCAGCACAACCACTATGCTCCATTCTGTCCCATGCCGCGACAAGTACCCAATAGGGTCGAAGGTAATGCCTCCTTCGGCCCCCCCGAAAGTGGAATATGTGGAGCCAATTAAGGCAAAACCGATGAGGATGATTATCACCGGAACGGCCAAGGAAATCACCAATCTCTGTACTCCGTTCAAGCCTTCACCCTCTTCCTCAATGTCCTGAGCCGCGACTGTAAGGAGTGGGCTCCATCAAGTAGCTGGGGCGTTTCATCCCTATCGCGCTGCGGCATAAACCACAACCAACAGCCCGTCCTCTGCAAATTCTCTGAAGAGTAAGCGCCTTGGTGCCGGCGGCGTGTCGTCGGTAATACCTGAGAAGCGCACCATTTTCTGCCGCTTCATGTGAGCTTTCGCCTCGGAGAATATCACTTGTTCAATTGAACTGGTGGGACAGTCCTGCCAAAAGAGCCAGAATTTTTCGCTATTCGGAAGAAGCTTTATGCCGAGCAGATGTGTACCATTGCGACGGCCGGGCCATTCGTTGTTTGCAAGCGATTGCCCTGTAAATGCACAAGAGATGATGACAGACCGTCCTTGCTCAGGCGGTTGCAACCATGTCACTTTCTTGCTTGCCGTAGCAGGTTCGCCCTCTGTTGAGCGCAATTCGCTGGCTGGAATAGCGAATTGCAGTGGCACAACCATTCCAGAGCCTACATACTTCAAACGGGTCCATCGACTCTGGTGACGTGAACCGCCCATGGCATCGACTGCGGCGTTTTCCTGCTTCGCGAACTCAGTGGTAAGCCCAGCATTACACTCTCCAGTCTCGTGCAGGCTTATTTTTATTTTCCCGGCGATATCTCGCACGCTCGCATATACGTCGCTCTTTCCGCGTGGGCTCCAGATCCGGAAAACGGCAGACTGAGGACCAAGCAAGTTCCCTACGGCAACTCGAACTTTGAAATCGTCTTGAACGAAATCATCAGCCCTGATCATACGACTGCCTCATCGTATTCCCCCAAATAGTATCA
>Ga0182027_10007292_pt1 | contig 16324 bp, 10 predicted proteins | sample 712E1DmetaG_FD_121300 | JGI IMG/M metagenome (GOLD analysis project Ga0182027, IMG submission 121300) | Permafrost microbial communities from Stordalen Mire, Sweden - 712E1D metaG (Illumina Assembly) | ecosystem: Environmental > Terrestrial > Soil > Wetlands > Permafrost | place: Sweden...
GGTGCTACCTGCACGAAACCATCTGACTGTGCTTTGGGCTATTGCAGTGATGGGGTGTGCTGCGATTCCGCGTGCACGGGAGGATGCCAGTACTGTGCCCTGGTAGGGAAGGTCGGAACTTGCAGCTACGTCACTGGTTCGCCCGCCCCAGGTCATCCTGCCTGTGGGGGCATCGGGGTTTGTGCCGGGGGTTGCGGCGGCCAAGGTGCCTCATGCTCTTTTCCAGGTCGACAGACTAGTTGCGGTGCGGCTATCTGCACGGATGGAACTGCCTACTCAGCGCGCACTTGTGACGGGGCTGGCACGTGTAGTACCTCCCAGTCCACCGCCTGTGGGACGTTTGCCTGCGGAACCACGGCATGCCTTTCGAGTTGTTCTGACAGCAGCCAGTGTGTAGTCGGCGCTGCCTGCGTCAGCTCGAAATGCGTTCAATGCGCAGCAAGTGAGACCGCTTGTTCGAATCTATGCGCGAATCTGCAAACGGACAATGCCCATTGCGGATCTTGCTCGGGGACCGGTTCGGCGTGCTCGGCGAACCAGCAGTGCAGCGGCGGAAAGTGTTTGCTGGCGACAGGTCAACCGTGTACTGCCGACGTTCAATGCGCGGTGGGCGTGTGCGCCTTCTTCTACGTCGACAATGACCAGGATGGGTACCCAAATTTGCAAGCTCGATCCGGGTGGTGTGGCGCGACCTACGCTCTGGCGGCCGGGTTCATCGCCCCGCGCGCCGACGGCAAGTGGGACTGTTGCGATGTCGACACTTTGGTGCATCCCGATCAGGCGCAGTACTTCGCTGTGTCGACTGCTTCGTGTTCTGTCGGATTTGACTACGACTGCAGCGGCACCATTGAAAAGCAGCCCATGGCCGGAAGTGAGCCCTGCGCGTTCGACGCCAATCAAGTCTGTGGTTCAGCTATGGGGACACCTTCAGAGGACTGCGGGAGTCTGCACCACGGTCAGGAGTGCCAGGCGGTGACGACGGTCAGCCCTCCTCTTTGCGTATCCACCACAACAATGGTGACCGGCACCGTTGGCTGCCATTAGCCCCTCAAGGAACACCCATGCAGAAAGTGCAGGCCCACGTCTGGCTCGGCAAATCGAAATTGCACCTGTCGCTGCCAGTGCAATCGCTATCCTCCAAGCAGGTGTCCTTGGGCGTGTGACAGAAGTAGCCGTGACCGCAGCTATCCCCGCAAGAGGTGTGGGGATCAGGGGGGTTGCAGAAGGCCGGGCTGTCACATGCGCAGATAGGGCTGACTGGTGTGGGCGAGCAGAAGCCGCACGGGCCGCAATCCGCGTCGACACGGCAATTGCTTCCGGCAAGGCATGAGTTCGCCACGCTATCCGACGCCGATGCCCGGCACGCGCACGGCTGGCTGGCGGGGCAGTCCGAGTCACTGAAACACTCGTCGTAGTAGCATTGCCCGGCGCAATTCAGGCGAGAGTTGGGTAGACAACGCCCGTTCGTGCCCGCCGTGCAGTCGGCATCCTGGGCGCACAGGCCCGCCCAACCTGGCGAGCAAGTGTTCACGAAAACCGATCCAGGGGCGCGCTCTTGCGGGCAGGCGGAGCCGGCTGGGCGATGGTGGATTGGGACGCGCCCTTCACAGGCCGCACTGGAAGCCTGCGTGCCGCCCGTGGAGAAGGCGCCGCCCATGGATATGGCGCCGCCTTCGCCCACAGCACCGCCCATCGACAACCCGCCGCCAGCCGTGCTGAATTCATTCAGATGCGTCCTTCCACAGGCAAGGCCGGAAAGAAGAAGCAGCGCCAGCGGCAGGACGTCTTTCATCGGACGCTGATGAGCCAGTTTACCAGGTCACAACTTCATCGAAGGCCAGCCCGCCGGTTGACGACTGATCTTCCACCAGCAACACGACAGAATGGCCGACTAGCTCGCTCGTGTCCCACTCGACTACGGCGGTCGCGCCCGATGGAGATGCCGCGCGCACCACCTTTTCTTGGTCGAGCAAAGTCACACGCAACGCCGGATCGGCAGGACCGGACAGTACGAAACGCAAGTGCGACCGGTCAACCGTGAAGGGTGCGGAACGCAACGCTCCTTGCGCAGCCGGGCCCAGGCGCGTGGAATCCGCGGCGAAGCGGCCATACATCCCAGGAGGCGCGGGCGCGGGTGCTTTTCCAAATGCCTGTCCTTGCGCGACGAAAATCTGCCAGGTGCCAGTCTCGAAGTCCGCCAAACGGCGGCCTTCAGCCGGCAAGGGTGGAGGCGCCAGGGTAGGGACTAGCAGCGCGTTGGGAGAGGTCTCGGCGCCGGCGAACATGCGCACCGAATCCACGCCTTCGCGAAGCTGCCACCAAAGGTGGTAGCGCGAGTCAACAAAGGGAAACTCGCCGGGCCGTGCCTTCCAGTCGAGCACGATGGCCGAAAAGAACTGCTCCTGCAGCGCTTGGTCCAGGCCCTGGGGCCGGCCCAGTCCCGGGCTGACGTCCCACACTCCCATGCGATGGACAAAGGTCCGCTTGCCCACCAGCGCGCCATAGTAGGTGTGAAAGGGAATGAAGAGATCGCCGGGCACGCTACGCAGCCGATCGAGTAGGCGTCCGGCGGCGACATAGTCGGCCGACTGGGGAACGAAAGCCTTGAGGGTCGGACGCGGGACATGCTGGTTCTGCCAGGCCAGGCCGAGCAGGACTGCACAGGTTGGCACGGCAGAGAGCCAGCGCCGGCGGTCGAGCGCATGCAGCAGCAGACGCCCTGACAGCACGGATGCGGCCAACACGGGAAAGAATACCGCTGGAATGTAGGCGTTGCTGAACGCCCATTGCGTCGAAAAGCCGACCGCAGCATCTACCTCGCCGGCCAGGGCCACTACCCACAGGATGATATCGGTCCGACGCAACCTGCGGGTACAAGCCAAAGCCACTGTGGCGACGATCATGACCACAAAGACCGGCCAGAGGTGCTTGAGGGTGTCGGGCAACACGGATGCAACGACCACTCCCCAACGATAGCCGTGACTCTGATGCAATTTGAAGATGTATGTCCAGAACCAACCGCCCGAGGTCGTGACCAACAGGCCAATTCCCGCCGCCAACGCCGCCGCGGCCGCCCCTCCATAGACCAGGGCGCGCCGCCAGTTGACGATGAGCAGGCCCACGCCCAGGCCCACGCCCATGATGCTGGCCGTCTGCTTGGTGAAGAATGCGGCTGCGATCACCAGTCCCGCGGCCGCCGCACTTTTCCACGTGTCCCCCCGCAGAACCAACCACAAAGCCAGAGCTTCCAACGCCAGCAACAGGCTGTCTGAACGCACCAGATCGAAGAAACCGCCAGTGAATGCAGAGGCCGCCGTGACGGCCGCGGCGCCCGCCAGGCCGACCAGTGCGGCCGAGAAGCGCCGGCCCCGGGCCAGTCCACGTACCTCGCCCGCCACAAGAAGGCCAAGCAACACCAGCGCGGTGAAAAAGGCCAACAGCGAAACCACACGCCCGAGCAGATAGCCGAGGGGAAACACCAACGAGAGCAAGGCCAGCAGGGCGGGATAGAGCGGCGGGTAGAGATAAGGGACGAATTCCAGCGACGGCTTGACGTAGATCCCTTGCCCGGCTGCGATCCGCTGCGCGTGGACCAGCATGCCGCCTTCCATCCACTCGAGGTCAAGCGGGAAGCCGGCGCGTCCCGCGAAGAGGCGCAGATGCCATCCGAGCTGCAGCAGCGCCGGGACGACCGCGACAATCAGCGCGAGCACCAGCAAGCCGCCGATCAGTCTTTCCTTGGTCTTTGCAGTCATCGGCTACCCTCGCAACGACACCACACTGACCCCGTCGCCGCCCTCGCCCGCGCCGCCGGGCCGGAAGCGCTCGACATAGGGCGAAGTCGCCAGGTACTCGCGCACGACCTTGCGAAGCGCACCGGTGCCGTGGCCGTGGATGATGAACACGGTATCAGCGCCCTCCAAAGCGGTGCGGTCGAGAAATGCCTCCAACTCGCCGAGTGCCTCGTCGGCGCGCTGGCCGCGCAGGTCCAGGGTGTTGGCGCTGCTCTGCATGGCCGCGGGCTCAGCCGGCCGGGCTGCCCGGACGGCATGCGCGCTAGCCTTTTTGCCCGTGCTGGACACGCCAAGCGCCCGATCGGCCAGGGCCTGGCGCAACTTGGTCACGTCGAGCGGCTCCGCATCTGGTAGCGACTCGGTGGCCTCCTTGGCCTTGCGCTCAAGCGCGACCCGCGCGGCCTCAACTGCCTGCGCGGTCCTTGTGCGCTTGGCTTCGCGTACGATCTCGGCGATGGCCTCGCGCGCCTCCCGCACCGCCGCGTCGATGGCCTCGCGCGAACCCACGGCCAGCTCGCGCTCGCGCCGGGTGAGGGCGGCGGCAGCCGCCTGCGACGCATCGGCCTGCGCATCCAGATCCTGTTTGGCCTGCTCCAGTTCGCCGCGAGCCGCCTCCAGTGCCTGGTTCGATCGTTCGAGGGCCTGCTCGCGCTCCTGCAGGTTGCGCAGGGTCTCTTCCAGACCCAAGTTGCCAGCGTCCATCAGCGCGCGCGCCCGGTCCAGCACCGGAGCCGGCAACCCGATGCGCGCCGCGATGTCGAAGGCATACGAGCGTCCCGGCACGCCATCCTTGAGCCGGAAGGTAGGCCGCAGCTTCTGTAGATCATATTCCATGCCTGCGTTGCGGAAACGCGCGTCGGTCTCGGCCAGTGCCTTCAAGTTGTCGAAGTGGGTGGTCACCAGCACCAAGCCTGGCGCGTCGGCCAGCACCTCCAGCATGGCCCGCGCCAGCGCCGCACCCTGTTCCGGGTGTGTCCCCACCATCAACTCGTCACAGAGAATCAGCAAATTCTCGTCAGTCGCGGCCCGCGCGAGGTCGAGAATGGCCGACAGGTTGGCCAGGTGGGCTGAGAAGGTCGACAGATCGCCCGTCACCGACTGCTGGTCGCCGATATCGGCCAGCACCTGGTGAAAGAAACCCACTTGGCTTCCAGGCGCGGCCGGCACGGGCAGGCCCGCGCGCGCCAACAGCGCAGCTAGGCCCACCGACTTGAGCAGCACGGTCTTGCCGCCGGCGTTGGGCCCGCTGACCACCAGGGCTTTGGCCGTGCTGTGCTCTGGAACCAGTCCCAGCGCCACATCATTGGGCGTTACCTTCGACCCCGATTCGACCGCGCGCAAGGCAAGCAGTGGGTGGCGCAGCAAGCGCAAATCGACGATGGGCTCGTCGACTATTTGCACCGGCGCGCCGTCGTAGGCCACTGACAGGCGGGCCGCCGCGGCCAGAAGGTCGAGCCGGGTGAGAATCTCGCGATCCGCGCGCAGCCCCTCGGCCGCCTGTGACACCACCCCAGCGAGTTCTTCCAGGATGCGCCGGCTCTCACGCCGGATCTCGATCTCGGCCACCTTGAGCCGGTTATTCAGCTCGACCAGCGCGGTCGGCTCGACGAATACGGTTTCGCCAGAGCGTGAGGTGTCGTGCACGATGCCAAGTCCCATGGACTTGAACGAGGCCCGCAGCGGCAGCACGAAGCGATCCTCGCGCAGGGTCACGAACTGGTCTTGCAAATAGGGCGCGTACTCCTCGGACTGCAGCAGGCGGTCTGCCTCGCTGCGCACCCGGGCCGCCACCAGATCGCGCTCACGGCGCAGGCGCCCCAGATCGGGCGAGGCCCCGTCGCGCAGCTCGCCGGCTGCATCGAAGGTCTCGCGCGCCATGCGGGTAAGCTCGTCGTGGTAGCCCAAGCCCGCAGCCAGTTTCGACATGCGCGGCGCCTGGATGCGTGGGTCTTGGTCAGCGATGCGCCCATAGAAACGGCGGGCGCTGGCCGCGGTCTCACAAAAGTCCGCCACCTGGCGCAATTCCTCGGGCCCGAGCGGCGCTCCCTGCGCGACCGCCTGCAAGTGCGCCTCGATCTCGGGGAAGCCCAACCCGGGCAGCGATTCTCCCAGTCGCAACAAGGTCTGCAGTTCGCTCACCTCCGCCATGCGCCCGCGTGCCTCGGCCGCCGATTCACACAGGGGCAAGCCCTGGCAGGCCGTCCGTCCGCGCGACGAATCGGCCTGCGCGGCTAGTCGTGCGCATAGCTCGGGCCAGTCGAGAAACTCGCGGTACTGGCGGGCAAGGGAGTCTTGAGCGGGGTGATTCATTCTTTAGGCTTCTCTTTACTCGACCTGAATCGTGGCCACGCGCAGGCGATTCTTGCCGTCGCTGGCCGCGGGCGGCGTGACTGGCATGCGGTCCGTCTTCTTGAACAGGCCCACGTACACCGTGTACACGCCGGGTCGTGTGAATGCTGGAAAACCGATGCGCTGTCGGTCGCGGATGTGTTGGCCCGGCCGCCAGCGTTCTATGGGATAAACGCCTTCCACCGGAACATGGTCCAGGTTGCGATAGCTACCGCCCGGGCCGTCGAGGTGGAAGAACGGCCGCCAACCTTGCGGCACCAACGCGAGCAATTCAAAGTACACGGTCAGCTCGACCTCACCGCCGTGCAAGACCTCCGGCGCGGAAAGATCGTAGCCAGTCACGCGCAAGACATCGCCGATGCGGCCGTCGAGCGGATGGCTGGGCACGGGCGCCGGGGCGCCCGGCGCTGACACGCCGAACCCGATCTTGTCGGCATAACCCACCGGCAGCGAAAGCAGCGCCACCCGCGCCCGCAGGTCGGCTTTCAGCAGCGAGCACTCGGGCTCGCCCGCGGGCGTCCCCCACAAGTCGCGCGCTTCGGCCGGGTCGTGGGCAAGGTCGTAGCACTCGGTGGTGTTGTCCGGGGTCCAGTTCCAGATCAGATGGTGGCTGCCCGTGACCCACGCCCGCCGCTTGACGTCGCCCTCGTAGCTGACCTCCTGAAACACGGGCTGTGGCGCCGTGCCGTCTACCGTCCCGGCCAGCAGGTCCACCAGGGAACGGCCGAGAAACCCCGGCTCGTGCGGGCCGCGTGCCAGGTTGACCACAGACGGCGCCAGGTCCACATGGCCCACCGGGGTGGCGCTGCGCCGGGGCAAAAGGCCAGGCACGCGCACGATGAACGGGACCTTGGTGTGGGGCGCATACAGGTGATAGCCGTGGGCGCTGATGCCGTGTTCGCCCAGTGACTCGCCGTGATCGCCGGTGACGATGATCACGGTCTTGTCCCACAATCCCAGGGTCTTCAACTCGTCGAGCACGCGGCCGAAGTGGTGGTCGGTGAACCAGATCTCGCCGTCGTAGAGGTCGGCCTGGCGGTTGCCAAAGTCGGGCGCCTCGGGGTGGTGTTCATAGTTGAGGTGCGGGTCATAGAAGTGCATCCACAGAAAGAACTTCTCTTGCCCGTGTTCGCGCAGAAACGCGATGCCTTTGTCGGCCATCTGGCGTGCGGAAGAGCCCACCGACTCCGCGGGACCGTTGACGTTGACGTGCAGGGCGGCACACTGGTCATCGTAGTAGTCGATACCGCGCTCGAAGCCGCGGCGGTCGGCGCGGTTGAAGTAGCTATAGGCGTAGAAGGCCGCCGTGGTGTAGCCGAGATCGTGGAGCACCTCGCCGATGGTGCGCATGCTGCGATCGATGCGCGGCCACCAGATGGACTCGTCCCACTTGATGGCTGACGGCCAGCGAGAGGTGGCAATGGCCGGCATCGAATAGCGGGTCGAGGGCGCGTGGGCCCAGCCGTTCTCGAAGAGAACGCTCTCGCTGGCCAGCCGGTCAAGCACTGGTGTTGTCGGACGGGGGTAACCGTAGCAGCCGAGGTGATCGGCGCGCAGGGTGTCGATGGTCACAAAGAGGAACTTGAGGTCAGCCGGGACCGAAGCGGGTACGGGATGAAAGGGCGGCGAGCGCAGCGACTGGACGCTGGCGTCTTTGCCGTCGCAGTCCTGATCGATGCCGTCGTCGGGCCAGTCCTGGGCACCGGGGTTGCGCCCGGGGTCATGGTCGTCGCAATCGCCACCGCCGAAGAAGCGCGAGTAGCCGTCGTGGTCAGAGTCGAAGCTGCGCTGGCCAAGGGCCACCAGCGCGCCGGTGAACCCCGCGTGAGCCGAGGCGGCCTTGCGCGCGGGCTCGGATTCGCTGACCACCAGCACAGTCACCGCCGCAAGCACCGGCAGGCCCACGAAAAGCGCGGCCCGCCGCCATCTTCTGCCAGCGGCAGGACGTCGTGGGAGGAGCAACCCCAGGACCAGCGTGGCCAGCGCCAGCGCCGCCACCACACGCACCTCGTTCCAGGCCAGGAACTGAAAATCCTGCGCCCAACGCGCGCGAATGAGCAGCCCGGCCGGAACCCCGAACAACAGCAAGGCTGCGCCCAGAGCCTTGGGCCACGCCAGGCGCGGCCAGGCGAGGCTGGCGCGGCCCATGACCCAAGGCAGAACCACAGTGAGAGCCCCGGCGAGGATCGAGCGCACAACCTTTACGTCCCGAGGCAGAGGCGCCCGCGTGCGCCATACGACGAAGAACACGGCCACCTCAAAAAGCAGGGCGAAAAGCGGCGCCAGCAGCAAGAGGCCGGCGGCGGTCAGGTTCGCCGGCATCGGGGCGCTGCTGGCTGGCTGCGATCGAGGCCGGAAAAACGGCAGGGCGCGCGCCAGGGCCGGCCCGAGGACCGCGGCGGCGGCGGCGGCCAGCAACGATGCCAGGGCCACGATGCCCGCGGCCAGAAAGCGGTTCTTGCGATCCGACGTCCCAGACAGTGCCAGCACCGGCGCAATCGCTGCCAGTCCACCAACCACCAACCAGCCGATCCCCGAGCACACCCACCGGCTCGCCCTCTGCCGCCCCCAGGCACCGAGGCCCAGCAGGGCGGCCAGGATCACGCCGCCGGACGCGCCGATCAACAGGTCGAACCCGGCCACCAATGCCACGCACGCAAGCAGCCGCGTTCCGCCCAGATGGCCGAGTCGTGCAGCCCGAATGCCGTCGGCGATGCCAACCACAGCCCCGCTCACCAGGGCGGCGCGGTAGATCGTCAGCGAAAGGCTGCGGGGGCTTGGCACGTCAACCTATGGCTACCAAGGAAACCACCGGGTTCAAAGCCAAGAGACGAATCCGTGGTCCCACGGCAAGCCCGCGCGAAGCCGGCGGCTGACGAATGCTATTCTCGCGATCCGTGACCAGTTCGGAAGCGCCACCGTTCTATGATGCACGCAAGACTGCGTGGGCCAAGACGATAGTCTTTCGGGCAGTACCGGATCGCAGCCACGCCTCAGCAGGAACCTGCGCATGATCCCGAACGAAGGTCACTTCGTGTGGTTTGGACCGACGTTTCCGTTTACCCACGCACTGGCAATACGCTCGCTGTGGCTGACGAACCAGCCGTCAGCGATTCACCTGTACCTGTCCGACGATCTCACGGGACAGCCCCACTTCGACGCGCTCCGGGCCGAAGTCTCAGCGCTTCGCATCCACGGCACCGGCTTCGACGAGTTGACCGAGGGGGTGGACGTCGAACGCAACGAGTTGCGGGAGGCCTGGGATTCGTTGCTGGCCGAGCGTCGCTTTGCCGCGCTGTCGGACGTTATCCGCTACCTGGTGTTGCACCGATCGGGCGGGGTCTATATGGATTTCGACACCATCACCGTGCGCGACCTGGCGCCGCTGCGGGCCGCCCCCGGCTTCTGTGGTCGCGAGGCGATCCTGGTTCCCGGCGCGCTGGAACGTCGCTCGAAGGTGCTGCGCCGGTTCCGGACAGGCCCGCTGCACGCGGTCCGGCTGGCCTGCGCAAGCTTCCGCGGCGGCGTACGCTGGTTCAAGCGCATCGAGCACCTCTACGCGCTGTCCATCAACGGCGCGGTGCTGGGTCTGCCGGCCGGTCATCGCGTGACTCGGCAAGCGCTGAGCCACGTGCCCGCGCTGCACCGGGAGGTGGGGCGACGGCGACCCCGCATCGGACCCGACCTGTTGCAGGATCTGATTGAGGGGTGTGATGACGTTGCGGTGCTGCCGCCCGCAGCTTTCTACCCGCTAGGTCCGTACATGACGAGGCACTACTTCCGTTCCTACGATGACGTCGACCGGCTCGAACGCGAGGTAGTCACAGACCAAACCTACGTCATCCATTGGTACAACGACAGCTCGCGTGGGCCGGGCGAGATCGATTGCGAGTCGATCCGCCGAGAGGCGGGACACCAGCTCTTCGCGCACCTGGCGTTGCGCTATCTGCCATGAAGCCGTTCTTCTCAGCCGACGAGGTCCGAGTCAGTCTGAGCCCTGCCCTGGCTTCCAGTCGAGAAACGTGAACGGCGTCACCGCGCCATTGGCGGCAATGGTGCGCACGCGAAGGATCAGGCACATGATGACCCCCAGGACGGGGTCGAGGCCCAGAAACTTGAAGAGGAAGAAGGAAGTGCCCTCTGACACGCCCACGCGCGCCGGCAGTACCGCGATCACGTAGTCGGCCACATTCAGGGTCGCGTAGACGAGCAGCACCTGGCCAAAGCTGTAGTTCGCGCCCAGCGCCCGTAGCGCCACGAAGCAACTTGCCCATCCCGTCATGCGCGCGACGATCTGGAGGAAAAAAACTTTGAGGTAGGCGGCCGGTCGCTCGTGCCAGAACAGCTTGACTTCGCGGTCAATGTGGCGTGCCACCTCGACCCAGTGGCGCGGATGGCGACGCAAGATGGGGATGAAGGCCAGAGCGCGCAGGAAACCTGCGGCCGCGCCGTAGCGGATGAACAGGCGCAAGCCGAGATAGGGAATGAAGGCCAGCGCGTTGGCCGCGAGGATCACGCCCACATGGAACCGATCCATTTCACCGCACAGGGCCCAGCCGCCCAGAGCCGCTGCCATCGAGAGCGCGGGGCGCGAGATCTTGAACACGTAGTTCCAGATGATCGTGCCCGACACGGCCGGCTGGGTGCCGAACTGCTCGTGCAGGAGCATCCCCTTCAAGACCTCGCCTGACTCCCAGGGCAGGATCAAGTTCAGCATGGAGCCGGCCGCGTTGACCGTGATGGCGAATCCCAGGCGGAGGCGCTGGCCCATGACGACCCACAGGGCCGCGCCGTCTGCCACCGTCTCGGTCCAGCCGAGCAGCATGAGAATCGCCATTGCGGGCCAGCCCACCCGATGGAGCGCGCCGCCCACGGTTGCCCAGCCGATGCGGCCGAGCAGCCAGGCCAGCCCGGCCAGCGAACCGGTCACGCACACGAGCTGGACGAGGGTTTTGCGTCGCACTAGTGCCCCTCCACCAGGCGCTGGCAGAGGTCCCCGTGCATCTTGCCCACGTTCTCCCAACTCGTCTCCTCAGCGAAGCGTCGAATCTTTTCCTTCATCTGGCGCGCCCACTCCTCGTCGCGCAGCAAGCGCACCGTGGTCCTAATCCATGCCTCGCGGTCGTTTACCTCTACCGTCAACCCGCGATCGATGTTCAACTCCACTTCGTCGAATTTAGCAATGCGCGAGCAGATCATGAGCTTGCCCATGCCGGCGGTCTCGTGCATCACACCGCTGACCGAGCTGTAGTCCTGCCGGTAGGGCATGGCCACCACGTCGGCCGTCGCGCGCACCACGGGAACCACGTCCTGGGGGATAAAGCCGCCCCAGAAACGACAACGACCCGAGATGCCGAGCAGGGCCGCACGCGCGCGCAGGTAGCTGACGTAGAGGGCCCAGCGCCGGTGGCGCGTGTGACCGCCGACCAGGAGAAATGCCTCGGGAACCTGTCGTTGCACGCCCCGGAAGACGTCGAGCAGGAACTCGATTCCTTTGCCCAACCAGATGAAGCCAAAGAACAGGATCACCTTGGCATCCTGGGGAACTTGTAGTTGGGTTCGGCTCTGGGCAACGTCGCCCTCGGGCAGAATCTGGCTGCCGTGCGGGACCACGGCGATGCGATCAGGCGCCACCCCGCGCGTGATGAGATCGTGCTTCATGCGCGGGCTGTGCACGGTGATGAGCGAAGCGCTCTCGGCCACGGCCCGGTCGAAGGCGGCCGCGCTGTGCCCGGGCCGGTAGCCCGAGCGCCAGGTTTCCGGATACACGGAATGTGTGTTGACCACCGGCCGGACGCCAAGTTCACGCAGCCGGGTCAAGAGTCGCGGGAGGCGATTGTCGTGGCCGAAGAGATCCTTTGCGTATTGGACAATCAAAACGTCGGGCTGCGCGGCCGCGGCCGCGGCGGCGATCGGCTCGACGTAGTCTTGGTCGCGGCGGTAACACGGGATGCATTGGTACGCCTCGGTGTCGGCCGGGGCTGATCCGATCTCGGCCAGGATGGTATGGCGGTCTGGCCGATGGGCTCGCATGCCCTGGATGAGCAGGTCCGTATAAAGCGACAGCCCGTAGCCGATGGGCCAGAAGGTGCTCAGGTGGGCGATCTTCATGGCGACGGGGAACTCGCGGGGAAACTCGCCGTGTGCTTGATGAACGGCCGATAGCGCAGAAGATAGTACGCGTAGGCGAAGCCGAACTGCACGCGACGCGGCCATGACAGCCCGTCGAAGCTAGGCCAGAACAGGTTGCACGTGCCGCAAGGTGGGATTTGCTTACGCCGACCCTGGCGGTGCATCGCGCGGTAGGCGCGAGCGCGCGGGCCATTGTAGATGTCCAGAATCGATTCCTTGCTTGCGTCGCCCCAGCCGAACTTCCCTTCCGTGTCCATGCAGCACAGGGTCACCAGCCCGTTCGACAGGATGTCGACGCGCGTGATGTGCTCGCAAGAATACGACGGCACCGGCAGCGAGCTCTTGACGTCGCCCAAGTAGTTGAACAGTCCGACGATCATACAGTTGACCTTGCGCTGTTTGCAGTAGGCCACGAAGCGCGCCTGGTCGGCGGCGGCCGTGTCGTCGGTACGGGTCATGCGAATCGTGATCTCTCGCGCCAGCCGCGCTCGGCGCGAAGGATCGACGAGGTAGTCGATGTTGCGCAGCGTGCGCTCGAGCCCCAGCCCCATGACCGCCTCGTACTTGGCCGGATCCAGGGTATTGATACTGATGAAGAGATGGTCGATGCCGACGCTCTGCAACTCGTCGACCCGTTTGGGTACGAGAGCGAAGCCGTTGGTGTAGAGCCGCAGCTTGGTGGCCGGCAGCCGCTCGCGCAGGTACTGGAGACGCGGGACAATCTGCGGATCCATGAACGGCTCGCCGTTGAGAAACGGCTCGATGGCCTGCACCTGGAAGCTGGCACAGTCGTCGATGATCTTTCGGTAGAGTTCGTCCGACATCACCTCCCGATCGCGATTCATGGCGCGGTTGGGACAGAACGCGCACTTGGCGTTGCACGCGTTGGTGGTCTCGATTGCGACCAAGCGCGGAACCTCGCGCCTCTCGTGCTTCAGCATGGGCGCGCCTCCATTCTCTGCAAACCCGCGCTCATGAAGGCGTCGTGCTCCTCCGTACGAGGATGGCGCCGAACTCCATGTTGAAAGAGCGCCGGAGAAAAGGTGAACGAATCTCCGGGAATGGCTGTTCTTGGTAGAATTGCCTCAACTCCGTCATGTTCACGAAGCGGTCGTTCGGAGGCAGGATGAGAGCACCGAACCAGCGACTCCTGATCGCTCGCGAGACGTCGCGGGCTACCTGGCCGGGATTCGTCACGTCGAGATCGGTCAACGTCCCGTAGTGTGCCACCCAGGGCTTCCCAGCCATCGCGGCAAAGGAAGGAAAGGTGGGGAACCAGATCGGCCCATCGACTTTCTTCAGAGTCTCCACCAGCTGGCCGGCCTCCTTGACCGCCTCTGCCGTCGGAAGGAACAGTGCCGGGTTGTAGGCCAGCATGGCGAGCTGGGCCACCGCCGCGAGGCCCGCGATACGTCTTTCATCGAGACCATGCCTCGCGATCCACCGCGTTCCCTCCGCGATTGCCATGGCGCCCACGGAAATCGAAGGCATGAAATAGTTGATGCTGGCGCCTTCCTTCGCACGAAGGATTAGGGACGCCAGCGTCCACAGCCCAAACACCAACGACCACGACCACTCCAGCCGGGCGAGAGGCGCGGCAGAGGCTTCTCCGCGAGATCTGAATCGCAGGATCAGCGCGGCGGCGGCGAAGAAGACCGCGAACGGGATCACCGCAACCAGGAACAACGGACCGCGGAGGAAACTGGCCCAGAGGAGCGGACGACTTCCGGCCGCCCGAAGCATCCAGAAATAGAACAGCGGATTCAGAAGGTCTCCGTTCACCCAAAGGTATGTGAGGATGGAACACGCGAAGGCGAGCGCGAAAGCCGCCGCTCGACCGACCCGCCTCTTCACGAACACCGTGTCGAGGCCGACCAGACCCATGAGGAGCAGCCCCGGCTGCTTGGTCAGCGTCGCGAGTGCGCCGAATACACCGGCCAGCGCCGCTGACCAAAGGCTCTCGCTTTCCAGCAAGAGAGCCGTGCTGACGAAGAGCAGAAACACGAACAGGGTGTCCACTCGTGCATTGTCGTACCAGAACTCCAACCGGCCATAGGTGGCGGGAAAGATTGCGGCGAGAGCGAACGCCATCCTCCAAGTCATCGCTTTTCTTCCGCGCAGGACCCAGAGGGCGCCGATGAAGATCCCCGCGGAGGACACGATAGACACGAGCCGCATTGGCAAGAAGGACACGCTGTTTCCGTCGATATGCAGCAGGCGCCCGACCAGCGCCGACAGATCCACAAAAAACGGTGGATACAGGCAGCTCGCGCCATCGAAGATGGAGGGCGAAGTATAGAGGGGCCTGCCGAGCATCCTCGCCGCGACCATGCTGTGCATCGCGGACTCCGACCAGTTGATTTCGAACGGATAGGGCAAGCGCAGCGAGGCAATCACGACGAACGCGAGCATGAAGAGCCCTGCCACGGCGGCGGCGCCGATCTCCAGACAGTTCGTCGCTTTGGAAAGGGGACTTGTCGAGAAGATCACTCTCGCCCAGGAATGCCTCTCCTCCGCTTTCTGGCCCAGGCTCAGGGCTGGGGTGTCGCTGCGATACATGTAGTCACGTCGGCGGAGAGAACCATGATGAGTCATGCATAATGGCACCATTCACCAGACCCAGACAACATCACCGAACTGCGCTGCACGCCGAACGCACTAGCCCATCCTCTCCACGAGGCACCATCCTGTGCAGCCCGGGCCCGGCGAGAAGTGGTTTCCCAACGTGCAATCTCGTGGTAGCAATCGCCGGAACATGAAGCAACCATTGCGCGGCGCGATAGTTGGCTACGGATTCATCGCTGGCCAAGGCCACGCGCCCACCTACGCCAAGCACATGGGCAACGGCCGGGCGGTCGAGATCACGGCGATTGCCGACATCTGTGGAGCTCGCCGGCAGGCAGCGCATGAGATGTTTCCCTTGGCCCGCGTTTTCCAGGACCATGCCTCGCTCCTCGCCGCCGAGGCTGGGAAGCTGGATTTCCTGGACATCGCGACGCCTCCGGCCCATCACGCCGAAATCGCCCATGCTGCGCTCGAACGGGGGTTGCATGTGCTGTGCGAGAAGCCCATGGCGACTACCGCCGAAGACGCGCGGGCTATGCTCCAGCACGCGCGCGAGGTCCGACGGGTCATTTTCCCCTGCCACAACTACAAACATGCGCCGGTGGTTAAGGTGGTGCGCAGCATCCTGAACGAGGAAGTCATCGGTCCCGTGCACCAGGTGACCATGCAGACGTTCCGCAACACACATGCCAAGGGCGTCAAGGAATGGCGGCCTGATTGGCGCCGCGAACGCGTCTTGTCGGGTGGCGGCATCGCCATGGACCACGGTAGCCACACCTTCTACTTGGCCTTTGACTGGATGGCTGCCTACCCCACAGCCATAACCGCCCATGCTTCGACCGCCGACGGCCACGACACCGAGGATGTCTTCGGCTGCACATTGACCTTCCCCACCGGGGTTGTGTCGGCCCACCTTTCGTGGACCGCGGGTGTGCGCAAAGTCATGTACACGCTACATGGCAAAAAGGGTGCAATCCGAGTTGAAGACGAGGACGTCGAGCTGGCCGTGCTGGAAGCGGGCCCTGGGGTGGTGGCGCCTGGATCACCGGGTAAGTGGCGCTTCGAGCACCGGGTGGCGCCGTCTGCTTGGATGGACGCCAGTCACGAGGGCTGGTTCAGCTCGTTGTTTGACGAGTTTCGCGGCGCCCTCGCGCGCAGCGAGTACGTGGGCAGGGACGCCATGGAGGCCTGCCTATGCGTAGAGCTCATCGAGCGCGGATACCGGTCCGCCGCCGAGGGCAGCCGCGTGCTCGACCTGCCCGACGGCACCATTGATCGGATGGCCCGGCCGCGCGCCCCACGGCCACTAGAGGCGCCGGGCCGCGAGGTCGAGGATCTGGTCTAGCCGCGCCCGAGCCGGAGTTTCACCACAGTCTCGCCTCCGGGCCGCTGGCCCGGATCCTTCAGGCGTGAAACTGACAAATCCGAGCCCGGTTTTCTGCTCCACCAAGCCACAGTGCACACTAAGAAGATCAAACAGTTAC
>Ga0182027_10007294_pt1 | contig 16321 bp, 17 predicted proteins | sample 712E1DmetaG_FD_121300 | JGI IMG/M metagenome (GOLD analysis project Ga0182027, IMG submission 121300) | Permafrost microbial communities from Stordalen Mire, Sweden - 712E1D metaG (Illumina Assembly) | ecosystem: Environmental > Terrestrial > Soil > Wetlands > Permafrost | place: Sweden...
CAAAGTCTCCCGCAATCAAATGCTTACGTTGCTCGGCGGTCATCCCGCCGGGCTTTTCGCCGTTCTTGGGAGTCGCTCGCTGGAAACTCGTTTCTGCAAAATCCACTTTTGCGCCGGAAAGTATCTAGCAATCGCAGTTACTTGGCATCGTCGGTTCGAGAAGCTCACGATATGCCTGAACAGGATCTCGGGTATGAGGGTTTCGATCTGACTCCTGAGAACACAAGTCCGCCGGACAGGTTGCTGGAAGCACTCGTAAATGATCTTGATTCTTACGAAATTGTTTTCAGAACCGCACATGTGAAATGGCGATTTCCAACCAGTGCGTGTTCAGTGAACACCCAGATCGTTACTCGCAGGGCTGCCGAGCTCGGAATCCATATTGAACCGTGGGCAGGTTGGCTGATCCGTGATGGAGGAGCGTCGGCACACTCCTGGGCAGTGATGCAATCCGAAATGGGAACTTCCGTTTGTGATCTCACTCTAACCCAGCCTGCGATATTCCAGAATCTCCAACTGAAAGTGCGGGGATCAGCGTTCGATCCAGATGGTTCAGCGTTCGATTTAGATGCCGAGCTTCACAGGATCAGACAGTCGTCACCCCTCCTCCAAACAAGAATTGTCGGTAAGGTGCCGGATCGATTTATTTACCGAGGTAAACCCGTTGTCTGAGAGCCTTACAGGCTCTACAATCTGGTTGCGTGAGGCGACCTTCTTCCCGGCGACGTCACCGCGGTCGATTGGGTGCGGCGGGCCGACTTGCGGTCGGTGCAGATCACGGAAGGGCCGCTGGTCAAGATCGAACGGGCTTTCGAGAAACGGAGGGCGCGGGAAAAGTAGCCGGGCGGAGCGGCTACTTCACCGCAGATATCGCCTGCTGTGGAATTCCAACCGATGGAACAACCAGCAGCCGAGGCAACTCGACGTGCGACCAGACAAACTCGAGCGGGAGCCCGGTGCTGTTGATCAGGTACTGGAGTTCGGACTCCTTCATGGCCGTGTTTATTCCAATCAGCGCCTTTTGGGGGTGCCAGCGCATCTCGCCGCAAACGGAACACCGCTGCAATGTTGTGCTGATTTGCTGCAGCAGGTCCGGGCGGCCGATCCGCGACAAATCGACGACCTTAATGTGGGCGCCGGGAGGGAACCCGAACTCGCGGGGGTCAAGCCTCAGTTCGGCCTGTTGAGTCGCCTCCTGTTCCCGGTACTGGCGGGCCCTCAGGTTGTTCTCCACGTGGATTTCTGCCACGCGATTCGCGCCGTCGAGATAGTTTATGCCCCGCCAGAACTGCATCGCCATCTCCAACATGCCCGCGCGGTCCACCCGCAGCCCCCGATGCTGCATCTCCAGCATCAGCATGGCTTGGTCGGTGGACTGCAGCGGCCCCGGCTGCCTGCCGATCTTGAACCCTTCGACCAGCATGAAGCGCCGGAGTTCATCCTCCAGTTCCAGATCGGTCAGTCCGCCGAAGTCCTGCCGTACACGCCCCTCCAGCGCCGCATCGCGGCGGAATTGCGCGTCGCAGCGGTCATACGGGATTCTCAGAGCCGTACCGAGGATCTGGATCAGACTCATGGCCATCAAGTCGTAAATTGCGTCCGAGGAGTTCTGAGTAATCCGGAGGCGGGAGCCCAGCCCGAAGCCGTTCCCGCCCATGTACAACTCCACGCCGCGGTTGCTGTCCGTTTGCTCGACGGAGATTTGGTACCGGGCGCTCGCCCCTTCCACGTCGCGGGAATCCAGGGTTTCGAGCGTTAGTGCGATGGTGATCGCCGTCAGCGTGCGGCCGCGGTCGAAGTTGGCGCCGCCGTTGGTCGAGGTCCAGCCGCCGCCCCCTTGACCGTCCAGACGGCCGTTGCCCCCCTTCACGACTACCTGTTCGGCACCTTCGATGACACCCACCAGTCGGAAGTCCGGCTTCGGTGGCGTCCCGCGATCCCGCAGCAACTGCGGCAGCACGATGCCCGATGAACCCTTGGAAGCCGCGGATTCCGGCAGGGTGCGGAAGGTGCGAAACACTCGGGCCTTCGCCAGGACATCTCGGGCGTATTGGCCGATGTCGTTCGGGTATTTGTCGTTCATGGAGATGTTCCCGAGGTAGTCGACCTCGATCGTGATCGGCCCATAGCCCATGGGAATCCCATAAGCGAGCGCAATCTGCCCGAACCGCGCAATCGCGTCGTCCACCGGGCGGCGCACCTCGACCGGGCGCGGCAGCGGGGGCGTCTGTTGCAACGCTTTCTCCAGCGCCTTGTCGCCCGCGCACGCCGGCGTCGCGGCAATGAAGGCCGCCAGCATCATGTTGGTGATGAAACGCTGCTTCATGATCATATCTGTTCCCCTAATTCTTCCTTGTGATCTTGACTTCCGGCAGGGTGATGTTGGTGTTCACCTGGAGGTCTTTCAGCTTGCCGTCGAGGATCGCCGTCCCGATGGCGAAGGGTGCCTTGCCGGTCGTGGTCACGAAGAGCGGACGATCGAGGGCGACGACGATGTCCAACGTCTTCACATTCTGCTGCGGCGTCACCACGGTCGGCGTGAGGCGCTGGGTGACCTGAGCCGGCGTCTTGCCCACCAGGTCCGAATCTCTCACCGAAAAATAGCGGGTTCCGGAGCCGTCGACCTTATCCCCGAGAACGCGCGCACGGTTCACCACCATCGTCAGTGTCCCGGCGATAGTCTCCGGCACGGGCGTTGTCCCCAGCGGCGTCGCCACGGCGGAAGCCGGAACTTTGGCGGTGTGCTGACCCCACAGCGTCGCCCCGCCCAGAATCGCAATTACCGAAATCAGACTCAAAGCCGAATTCGTCATGGAATGCTCCTTGCGCAAACACTGGAAGGGCCGCGGTAACTGTGCGCCTGAGCCACCGCGGCCGGTTGACTACTTTGCGATGATGCCCCCAATCACGCCGACCGAACCATTGCCCAGGATCGTCACCGGAGAACCGGTAACGGTTGTCACGCTCGTCAAAGCGCCGTTCACCGTGGAGCCGGTCACCGCCGTTCCCCCAATCGACGCGGAGGACCCATTCCCCACAATGCTGATTGGGGACGCGGTCACAGTCGTAACGTCAGATACCGCGCCCCTGATGGTCGCGTTCTGAACCGTGACCCCGCCAATTGTGCCGCTCGAACTATCACCCACGATGCTGATGGGCGACGCTGTCGCGGTGCTGACACTGGTGATGGCCCCGTTCAGCGTCGAGTTCACCACGCTGGCGCCGCCGATGTAGCCGGTCGAGTTGTTTCCCACGATGCTGATGGGCGATGCTGTCGCAGTCGCAACGGTGGTGATCGCGCCGTTCACGGTGGAGTTTTGAACTTCGATCGAACCGATGTGCGCCTTCGAGCCGTTTCCGACTATCGTGATCGGAGATTCGCTCACGGTCGTTACGTCGCTCAAAGCCCCATTGATCGTCGAACCTACGACCGTGGTTGAGCCCATACGCGCGCTGGAATTGTTCCCCGTAATGGACAAAGGGGACCCGGTGACCGTTGTCACGTCGCTCACCGCCCCGTTAATCGTCGACTGGGCCGTAGCCAGGCCAGCCAGAACGGACAGCACGAGGGCCATCCGGATGATCGTCTTGTATGTGCCTTTCATTTTTCTGCTCCTTTTGTTCAACCAATCCGCATTTCGTTACTTTGACTTACCCTGTCCCCTGAGCTGCTTCAGATGTTCGAGGCGCCGCGCCAGCTCGTCCGGGTCGCTCAAGATCCGCTCGTCTTCCTTGAGCTTCTCCGTGTGGTCCGGGCTCGCGGCTGCCGCCGGTGTCGCGGCGCGCCCGCTCCGGCCGGCAGCGCCGTTGGGAGCGGTTGGCCCTCCGCCCAACCGATCATATTCTTGGATCGTCCGGGTGTCGCGCTCGGCCTGGTCGATCCACTCCAATTGCGCGTATTCACTGGCGCACTGGGCGTTGTAGAAGTTCGTATTGACGTCCTCCTGCTTGGCCATCAGCCGGAACAACGCTTCCTTCTCGCCCAGTTGGCGAACCATGTCGTTGGCCCGGGCGACCGCCGGACCCGGCTGCTCGATCCGCTCATAGAGCGCGATCGTGTTGCGCAGTTGCTGGATGAAGGCGGGCTGGCCTTCCAACTCAGCCCTCTCCACGCCGTTCAGCGCCGGCTTTGTCCGCAGTTCCTCTTCGCGCCGGATGGCGTCCTCCAGCTTTTGCCGCGCTTCCGTGGCTTGAGGGGACGAAACCCTCGGCGTGCCGGTCGAGGCATCATGCTCCTTTACGGCTTGAGCGGCCTTCTCGGCGGCGTCGCGGTAAATCTGCGCAACCTGGCGGCTGAAATCGCCCTTCACCAGGCATGCCATCAACCGCAAGTGGATGAATGGAGCTTCCGCGATGAGCTTGGAACCCAAATCGGGGCCCAGTCGGTCGCGCAGGATCTTCTCCGCGCCGGCGATCACCTGGAGTGTGTCCGCACCCTTGGCGGCGGCGGCGTCCCGTTGGTCGGCCAGGTCTCGCACAGACTTGTCGTATTGTTGCGGCCACAACGTGGCGGCCAACGTCAAAAGAATCGCGATTTTCCGCAACATAGTCGTACCTCTCTAGGAATGCGCCACCAACGTGACGGTAAACGCACGGCCTGCGGCGAGACTGAGGCGAACGCGCGCTTCCTCCAACGAATCCACCGACACGCCCTGCTGCTTCAACACGTTCTCCGTCAGGGAGCGGAGCACGGCGAACAGATCGCCTGGATACAAAGCCCAAACATGCGGGCGGAAGCCGAGTTCGCGCTCGGCATCCTTGAGGACGCCGTCGAACTCCGCCGGCAGCCCTTCCACCTCGCGAGGCACCACGGTTTCCGCGACCATCCCTGGGCTCAGACGGCCGGTCTGCAGGTCGTACAGCAAGGCCCTCCCGCGCGGACGCTGGCTGGCCATGGCGAGCGGCACGCCGTAGGCGCGCAGCACCGGCAACGACTGCTCTGCCACGATGGGAAAGTCGAGCCCGTGGCCGCGTTCGACATAACGGAGCCACTGCGCGGTCCCGGGGGTCGCGGACGCCGTCCAGCCTTTGGCCTGCTTCCCGGTAGATTCGGCGGCGCGACCGGTCTGGCCTCCGCCGGTGCGCGCCTTGAACTTGGGCGCCGGAGGCAGGCGGGTGACCCAGAACGCCGCGATGTTCGGAACCGGCGGCTCGATGTTCAGCACCAGCGGCCAATACGCCTGGCAGAAGATCACCAGCCCCAGCGCGGCGGTGACAATGCCCAAGCCCCACAACGTGGGCCAGGGCCGGCACGGACTACTTATTGTCGTGAACATCTATCCCCCTTTTGGCGAACTCCTGTTTGCCCCACTCCAGCCGCTCCTGGAGCGGCAGGTTGAGGATTCCGTTGGCGAGTATGGCGGAACGGCTATCTGCTGCGGCGACCGGCGCGGGCCGCACCGCGACCGGCGCGATGGGGCGGACTCGGTGCACACGCGCCGACTTGGGTTTGCTCGACGCCGGGACGGCGGACGCCGGCGGCGGTTCGACGGGCGCCATCGGACTGGGCTTCGGTTGCTCCACGGCCGGCAGCGGCGTCACCGGCGGCCTCGTCACGCTTGCCTTGGCCGGCTGCGGATTGTCGCTGCCACAGCCGGCGGCGATCAGGGCGAGCGCAATCCCGATGATGAAGACGCTGCGATTCATTGTTCTTTCTCCTTGTCCCGAATGATGACGCCCGCCGCCGCGCCGGCAAGGCTGTTGCGACCGGTCGTCTTTGCCACCGCGTCCAACTCGGACACCACCCCTTCGAGACGGCGGTCGTCGCGCAAAGACTTGATCTTGTCCGCCAGCACCTTAGCCAACTTGCTGTTCAGATCGATTTCCTGCTGCAGCCTGTCAATCTGATTCTTCAGGGCGGTCCGGTCGGTGTTTGGCACCCGCAGGCGTGCGTTCAGGTCGGCCTTGAGATTCTTAATACAGTCTTGCGCGTCGTGCACCTGCAGGTCGTACGTCGGCAGCAGATTCGGGTCGGTACCCAGCCTGTGTGCTTCGCTGCGCATATTCTGGAGCATATTCGCGAAGGTCTCGCGCTCGCGAATCTGCTCGCGCAAGCCCGCGTTGGGATCGGCGGCATACTTCTTCTGCAGATCATCCACTAGGCCCTGGAACTTGGCACCGCGCGCAAGGTTGGCGTCCTGCTGACCCAGGTAGTAGGCCAACTCGGATTGGCCGGTGTCGGCCGGCGCCGTCTGGACCGACTCCAGCACGGATGGTGCATGAGCGGCCAAAGCTTGAACCTGAGCCGAAGCCGGACTTACTTGAACCATTGCGGACGCCCTGACAACGACATCCGTCGTCCCGGAAGGGACGCCGGTCGCCGAGAACTGCCTCGTGTCAGAAGGCATTAAAGTCGGCCCACCTTCGGTCCGCAGGACTGTCCCGTCAGCCGACACGTAGTCGACCAGCACAGGCTCTACGAACGTGCCGGTGTTGACCAGAAGCAGTTTGACATCGCTCCCAGTTGTTAAGAAATGACGTCCAGTGATGCTGGACGGCCCGTCCTGCGGAGAGGCCAAACTGCTAGCGGCGATCAGCAGGAGAACGGAGAAGACTTGGATGTACTTCGCCATGGACTTTGTACCTCGTTGTCGTGGCCGAAGTCTCGTCTTGCTCCGCCACGAATCGATCGACTGCAACTTTGTTTAGCCGTGGCGCGTCTCCAGGTTCAGAACGTTCTTGATAAAACCAAGGCCGTTCGTCGCCTGGCAGCAAAAAGCCGACGACTACCGATTCGCGCAACTGTCGGCGAACTGTGAGAGGTGCTCCGGCAGTTGCGCGTCGCTGCCCACGCAACGCGTCTCTGCTAAAGCAAACACCGTACCACTCACCTGAGTAAACTCTAGCCGGCAATATCGCGACAAAGTCAGGAATGAGCAAACGCATGAGATTAAAGCGCTTTAACACTGGTCGCACTAAGAAGACTAGCGGCTTAGTTTCGGACTGGCCAACGTCGAGTCCAAATTCATCCACGAAATCCAACGATCAGCGGTGACTCTCAACGAAATTCGCGTGCGGCAAATGATGTTTGAGGCGTTTCCCGAATCGGCCGAACCAACTCCGTCCTTTCCACACAAGCTGGACAAACCAATCCGCGTAGCGTATGCAGCGCATATCGTTAACGAGCACGGCAACACGCCGCGCCAACCACATCCAGCAGACGCCGGCTCGACCGCCAAGCGGAGATCGTCGTGGGTGGTCTTCCAAGGAGACCGCTCATGCGCGATCACGGCGCCGCCCTGGACAGTGCCATTACCGAAGTCGCCTCCATCCTCGACCGCGACGGTCTCGTCAACACGCTGGATACCGCCTGTCTCGCCACCTTTGGAACGGCGGTCACTTTCGCGCCGCAGGATGGCCGGCGCGCAACAACTCACCGGCATCATCGAGCGACCGCCGATGGGCGAAGACTATATGCCAGGCAGTGTGCGGGGCACGTCGGCGATTCGTCTCTTCGTGCGCTTCGCCGTCATCAGCCCGCCGCCGCGGCATGGCGACAAGATGTCGATCACCGCGATCGTGTACGACGTGGTCGACGGGTCGACGTGGATGTGCACGCGGAAGTACAGCCCAAGCCAGGGAAGTCCAGTGTGTCCTGCACTGCGGCCGTCCTGAGTACCTCGCTACCGCTGGGAGACCACCGGGAGACCACGTCAAGAATCCAGAACGCCTTCGGCATGGTCGTCGGCATACGAGCTGTACGTGTTTGCATAGACTTAGCACGGACTGGACCCTGCTGAACTGGCGGTTAGCGCGTTCGATTCCCGTTACTGCGACTGGTCTACCCGACAGGGCTAACGCATTTGGGCAATTTTGGGCAATGCGCGACGGCAGCCACGGCAATTATGGCACTCCCGACAACGAGGAATCTGCAACTTACACATCCCCAGACCCGCTTGAGGGTTCGAATCCCACCCTCACCGCCAGCATCGAAACCCGCCGGTCGGCGGACCCACAATCAAAAGGTCACATGGGACAATGAACAAAAGGTGGAGCCCACAGAGCAAACTGCGATCCGATGTACAGGGCGTCTTCGTCGTTGCGGCGCATGGCGAGCGATGCGGGCCGATTCAGATTCGGATTGGGCCTCGCGCGCCATGCTGGGTGAACTGGTCCGGTGGGCACAAACAGTTGACTTGGGCAAGCTACCTTCGTCGCATCCGCGACGCGGTCTCATCACGGGAGGGCGGGAGCGATGAGCCTAACGACTCCGTATCCGGCTGACTTGCTGTTGGTGGCGCGGAAGGTGGTTTGGTATGAGAAGCCGGAGGAAACCCTTGCCGATTTGATGACGTTTCTAGCGCAGTTGATGGTCTACGGCTCCTCGGCGGACGTTTCAGTGACCGAGCGTTACGTGCCAGCAGAAGAATTCCGAAGAGCACTTCAGAATGCCCCGGCTGGAGTGTTCGACCGGGCGGCCTGGGAGAAGTGGCATGAGCGGTTTGGAATGCCAGTGCCACCCTTACCTCGGCGCCGTTTTCCAGATGGTTCGTCCGGTCCAGATGCTGGGCATTTCGTCGGTCGGTAGCAGTAGCTGAATAAGTGAGGCAGGGCATTGCTAAAGATGCCCGCGACCCGGTGCGTGGTGACTCCTTCGCTGAGTCGGAGGGGCCACGTGCATCGGCGTCCAGCCGAGCCCATAGCAGCGAAGGGCGAAACCGTGTGCTCCGTTTGTGCTCCGTTAAGAACCGGCCCAGAGCACAGAATGAAAACTGGGTATTCTCAATCGCCAGAACGAGGTGCAGGAAGCGCAATGTTCTTTGTTTCCAATTTGCTGTCGTCTTCCCAAGCTGTCAGTCACGCACGCCCACGCCTGAGTGGAGCTGCCAGAGTTTGGCAGGAATGAGCCCGGCCAGAGCCAACGCTGCCGGCGGTCACGTCGGCGCACGCGACGATCCGCACGCGCTGAGAACCGCGTAAACACGACGCGAAACGATGTTGGACGCAATCACAACCGCGACCTTGTGACCGGCATGGAGTGCGGCCGGCAGTCCATCACAGCGACGGAAAGACGATGTGCAGCCAGCCAAGCTGGACGTCAAGTTGCAGCAACCGCCCAGAGCATGCGGCGCTGGCGCCCCATGGGCGGGGCCGACAGCGTTGCTTTCATGCAGCGATTTCCAGAGTAGTTGTGTTGCACAGCGTGCGGCACATCGTGGCCAGCACGGTAAGCACTGCTTCCGTGCCAGTCGTGCCGAGCGGCACATCGTTTATAAGGGCGTACTTCTCGGCGTTGTTCATGCGCAACGCTGGTCCAACGTTGATGCTTGCAAGGACGTGGCCTAGGACTGGTGCGTCGACGCCGCCAGGCCAGAACTCGTCAGCGACGTAGATCATGTGTGCAGGGGCTACGCCGATGACCTCGGCGATCTTCTCGATCCCGAACGCCTTGTCGATCCAGCTCGGACCGATATTGATCGAGCTAAGGCCTGCCGGCCGCGCGGACACCGCCAGATGTTCTTCAGCAAACCGCTCATTGAGATAGGAAGCGATTCGCGCTCGGTGCGCCTTTCCACCCTTTTGGTCATATGCGCACTTCGCGTCGTTCGTCGCATCCCGTCCCAAAACCATGACCGTGAGCTGTGAGACGTGATCGCTGATAAGTGATTCGCTATCGACGGGGATCTGGAAGTACGTCGCTGTGTGCTTAATGATGGCTCTGACCTGTTCGACACGCGACGGCCCAAGGATTCTTGGGTCCGCTAAGTCCAGCAGGAAGAGTTGCTTGGGTTTCCCATGGGGCGTGATGGTATACGCTTGGCTGCCTTGGTCCGTGAACGCGTATAGGTTCTTCATCTGCTGTGGCTGGGCGTGCGTGCGAAGGCGCGTGAGCACCTGCGCGTCGGTGCGCTCTATGCCAGATGAGGTGAGAATGACTACGGTCAGGTCTGCCGCAAGGGCGTCCAAGATGCAGTTCAGCATGCTAGCGGAGATGATACTCCCGGGCATCGTGAGTGTACCGTCCATGTCTGTGACAAGTACGGGCCGCAGGTTCTGGCGCTTCATTGCTCGTTGGAGTTCGCGCATCGACTGGGGTGGTCGCAGCGCGTCAGTGATGTCCAGCACTTGTCGTCGGAGGTCGGGTAAATGCGCGTAGAGGTCGGACAGGTCGCTTATGACGGAGGTGCCGGGACGCATTGCGGAGACGCGCGCTGCGGCGACGCCGTGTTCGAGGCTTCGATGTTGTCGATGTCCGGTCACCTCACCGATTGCCTGCGTGGTGAAGAGCGTATCTCCAAGCCCAGCGATGAAGGGCTTGGGTACTGCTCTCCTCAGCCTCGCCCACAGGACGCGGTTCGTGTTGGCATAGGCCGTGAGCGCACCACGTTTGTCCATAGTGATCGTGAGCTCTGGCAGGCCGAACGTGCTGATGAGATTTTTCGCGTCCCGAGCGACAGCCTCGACCGTGGTTCGCGCGGGGTTCGTAAATTTCCAGGCGGGTGTTCGGGCCCGAAGCATCGCCATGAGTTCGGTCAGTTCGGACCGATTGATCTTCACGTAGTCCGGCCGTGACTCAAGCGCCGCCAGTAAAGAAGGGCCGCGCGCGTCGAGCCACACGAGGGATCGACGTTCTTGCCGTGATTGGACTTCCCGCAGGATCCGAATCAGGTGCTGGTACAGCGGAGTGATGTCGGTGTCGTGAGCCTCCGGAATGCTTCCAGAAAGCAGAATAAGCGGTGGGTTGTCGGGGTCGCATTCTTTGACGACATCATGGAACGCGCTCAGCAGCGCATTGATCTCCTGCTGGGTGACGCGTGGCCGGTACCGGATAGCTTTTACCATTCGTGATGCGTAAAGGGTCACGCCGGCGTCCTGTGCGACGTGCGTCAGGTAGCCCGTCTCTATCTGATGTTGGATCGCCATTATTTGGAACAGGTCCCCAACTGGCCCGGCCCCCAAAAACCCGAGGGGAATCGCCGGGATGGCTTGCGCGGCGAGGAGAGAAGCGATGGTGCCGAGGGCACCGCCAATGTAGGACGTGCCCTCACGGTAGATGTCAATGGCAGCGTTCGGTGCTACGACGAGAATGCGTGCCTGCTACCTGCGAACGTCGCCCGGTTCTTCGTCCCAGAAGGCGAGTTCTCCGGAGGCTGTAGTTTCGACGTAGACGAAACGCCAGGAGGCGCCGCGGAAGACGCGCAGCTGAATGCGCTGTGGTGATCGGGCAATGTGGTGTTGATTGGCTGACGCAAGTGTGTGTGACCTCATACCTGAATTCTAGGAGTTGAGCGAAGGAGAACGTACATCGCGCGATGCATTTCGCCGTGGATCGCACAAAAGAGCGAAAGAGTGCCCGGGCTGGAAATCGGCGCGGCCCACAGAACAGGCCGAAGGCCCAATCGGAAAGGTGGGGACGGGATTATCGGGGCGGAGGGAATTTGTTGTGAAAATGGCGACGCCGCGCCTTGTCGGGGGCGCGGCGCCAGGGAGCTCTGCGACTTCTTGTAGTCTATGCCTTCTGGGATCTCTTTGCGCGCTGTTCTCTGATGGCGTTCAGTGAGTGCTCCCATTTGACTTCGCCTGCGGTGTTGATGAGTCTGAACGCGAATTTCTTGTCGTTGTAGTCTTTGTTGGCGGCGATTGGCTCGATTAATGTTTGGAAGGCTTGTTGTTCCTGCTCGATGATGGCAGCAAAGGCGCCGTCTTCCGGGTCGCCCTGGTCCGGAAGCGTCGAGATGATGGTGCATTCGTTCGTGTCGTGCAACAGGGAGTCGATTGTCAGTTCCGCATCCCACGCCGCTTTCGTGCCGAGCTTGCTATGGTCGCAGAGAATAACCCGGTGGTTCGTCGGGCGAGTGGCGTAGGCTACTTGTGTCGAGATCTCATCTTGGAATTGATAGGTGATGGAGAATTTCTCGCGGAACGTGAGTCCCGCCGCGCCGAGAAAGACGGTGCGGGGGTTGATGAATGCGTAACGAACGCCTTTGGCCGCGTATTCTCCTGTTAGACTCTCCAGCGAGACTTGGAGGGCGCCCCCGGTGAGAACGATTTGCATCGCGCTGAACATGGGGTCACGGGCTTGGGCGTCGCGTCCTTTTGCCAGAACTTGGAGGTTAGTCGTGAGGATGATCAGGTCATATGCCTTCCTTCGCGTCTCTTGGAGCTCGATGATTTTCTCCATCAGGCAGTTGAAAGTCGTTCCGGAGCCGATTTGGATGACGTCGCCGTATTGGATTAGGTGTGTGGCGGCGTGATGGGCGAGCGCGTACTTCCACTTTGGCTTGCGCCGACTGCACTCTACGACCCACGCCCCCTGCACGCCGCCTTGTGTTCCAACGTAGCCGTCGGGTGTCTTCGTGACGGCGGTGGGCGTGGCGGCGTCGGGCCTTGCGGGTGTTCGCTGCGTGGAGGCTGGTTGTGTTTTCGCTGTCTGCTTCTTCGTCATTGTTCAACGCTCCCTGGTACAAAGTGCCGCACTACCGGCTCCGAAATTGGCACGACGTTGCCCCGCGCGGTTGGAGTTCTGGCGACATGGGCTAGCACTTCGTCCCAGGCTTTCTTGCATTGGTCGGCGTAGGGGAATCGCTTGTCGACGAGGACGACCACGACCGTTGGCTTGTGAAGGTCGTTGCCGAACGAGTAGGCCTCGACACCGTCGGGGAGCTTTCTGGCGCGAATGTGGAGGTCGAGTCTGATCGTGTCGGTGTCATGCGGCGACTGGCTTGGCAGGAGTGGTTCTGCGGTGAGGGTCGCTTGTAAGAGTTTCATCATGGTCGCTGGAAGGTCGCTTCGATACACATGGCTGTTGCCTCGTTCGGCCAACGCGCAAATTGGAAAGAAACTCTCCGCGCCCCAGTGGTGACAGCGGGCTTGGTGGTACAGCTCGGTGATCCTCGCGAGAGTCTTTGGATGCGGCGTGCACTCCCCGCCCAGAAGTCGCGCAACCTCCGGCTGAGACACCCCCAACCGCTTGGCAAGTTCGCGCTGCGACGTTTTCCCTGGCTCTCCGTCTTCTGTCTGCGTGGCTAGGCTCTGGCTGGCAATCAGATGGACCCTGATGTAAGCCAGTTTCTCTTGGACATCTTTGCGGATGCGGAATTGATCTTCGCGGATACGGTACTCGTGTTGGCGGCTCGACATGGCCTTGACTCCACCTCCACAATACCGCCGTGTCGCTGCGGAAATGCATCGTGGTATGCAAATATCCGCAACAAAGGATCTTCTTGTTCGTTGAGCAAGCCCGCAGGCGCTGATGCGCGCCTCTGGGGCTTTTGGGCACTGGGCAAGTGACTCCTTGGGAACCGCGGACGTGGTCTCTGGCGGCCACTGGTAACGCGAAATAAATGAATGGTTTCCTGGTCGGTGTTGCGCGCCCAAGCTATTGCAGCGAGATCCGCCAGCTGGCAGAAAAAGGACTCGCCGGAAGCAAGTTACGAAGCACCCCTTGACTCCATTGAGACTACAAAATGGGGGGTGGTGTGGGGAGCTGGGCAAAACTCGGTGATTCTTGGTGAACACCGTGAACGCTGTTCGCCGCTATATCACTGATTACATTAGTCTTGATCGTTTTACCAAGCTGGACGTCGCGGGTTCGAGCCCCGTCTCCCGCTCCATCTTTCAACAACTTGGAAGCACCCACCGATCCCTCGTTATTCCGTTTATTCCATTAAGCCAGGTTCGTTGACGCGACCCGACTTTCGGGTTGTGGTTTTCGAAGCACCGCGGCTTCGAGTTTTCTCACGGCTGCCCGTTTCTGTTCCAGGTCGGAACCCGAACTTCCGGCCGCACCCCGCTCTCGGTCGGTTGCTCAAGTGGCACACGACGCACGGCGCAACGCAGCGCATTCGAGATTCGGCCGCCATCGCCATCCAACTCTACGGAACTTGGGAGAGCCAGCACCAGGATGTCGCTCAGCAGTTGAAGCTGTTCTTCGAGGACGGTGAGGAGGGTTGATGCGCGCGGTGAGTGATCAAAGCTGGTCCCGTCGCGGCCTGAGCCTCCTCTGGGGAGCGGAATCCCTTTCACGAATCGCACACCCCAATCAGGTGGTTTCGGTCCGGCAGCCGTTTGCGCTCTCGCGCGCATGGCCGGAGGACCTCCCGGCCGTGGAAGGCAATACCGTGGTGGTGGCAGGCGTGGATGGATGCCTGGATGCGCTAGGCCCCGAGGACGCGGCGCAGTGGCTGGAGGAGGACTTTCGGCGGATTGTTGTCGGTTTCCAGGACCGCTACGAGAATCAAGCCGCACTCATCCTGTGGATACCGGATAGCCGGCGGCGGATCGCGATGCCGCGCGCCACTGAGGAGTACGAATGGCATTGCTCGGGCAGGGGAACACAAGCGGACTTCGGGGCCGCTAGCGATTCCGGACGGCGCGCGACTCACCACGGACCGCAGACGGAGGGCAAATGGAAGGCGTCGCTGCGAGATACCTGCGGTCAAAAGGTGGGAAATGAGCCGGCTACACCCCGGCAGTCTCGTGGATCACCCGGGGCATCCCTGAGCACTTCTCCTAAACGCAGTCACGAACGTGCTACGCTGACTCGCAGATGGAGATAGCCTATAAGGCCTTTCAAAGGCTGCCGGTCAGGCTTGCCAGCGAGCTCGAAGAGGTGTCGTCGATTGCTAAGCAGCTTCGGGACTATATGGCCACCGCATCTGTATGCTCCGCAATTAGAGGATGCCACCGACTCAACGGCACAAGCCATGAGGTTCAGGCAGTATTGAGCGACAAGCTGACTGAACTGGGATTTCAGAGCGAGAGGTGCGGCTTATTTTCGCAGTATCCAGTTGCCAGCCTGCGCCCCGACTTTTACCGCAGAGTTCACAATTCGGGCATTCTCCTTGAAATCGAGCGCGGTAAGACACTAACGAACAACATGGACCTACTTGATCTCTGGAAGTGTCACCTCTGTGCTCACGCGGATTTCCTGTTCCTCGTTGTTCCGAACGAGAGGCCGAGCGAAAGTGGCCAGGTCATCAAAGCCTTCGCTGGCGCTTCGCGCCGGTTGTCTACGTTCTTTGAGCCCCAAAACTACGTAAATGTCGAGCCGGTCCACTTGTTCGGCTATTAGCAGAGAATTCGATTGCTAGAATCTGGTATGAACTGGCGCGCCGAAATCACGAAAGCGGTCACCCGAGGGGTTCAGCAGGCGTGTAATGACATTCCGATGTTCACGGAGGACTGGTCGGGCACGCTTGCAGCCGAGTATCTGCTCACAGTTCGGGTCGCGCTAGCCATCTCGGATCTAAACGAGGGAATTGGCTTTCCTTTCAAGGTGTACATCGAGGAGCGTACACGAGACTTTATTCGGAAATGCATCCCCGTCTGGCCTGTCATGAAGGATGTCGCCTTGCGAAAACGCATTTACCGTGCCGTCAAGCGAAAGGGAAAGATAGACATCGGAGTCACTCATGATTCTGCCCCCAGTCCTGAGCCAGTTCCAGTCTGCGTAATCGAAATCAAAGGATTTGATCCAGCAGTCAAGGAGATTCGCAAGGATCTCATTCGAAATGCGAACTTCATGAAGATTGCCCAACTTACCGGCAAGCATGACATGTTCGCCTCATTCGTTGTCCTGCATGAAGGCGACGCTGGCGATTCTACGCACAAGGACGCCGATATCAAACGGATAACGAAGAAGTACAGGGGGGAAGTGCGTCGCATCCGGGCGAGCCGTCGCGGTCTTAAAGTTGATTACGATGTTTTCACTGCCGGAGAAGAGTTTGCCCAGCAAGGCCCAATGCCTGAGGAGCTCCAATCTATCGAGGGGTCGCCGCATCACTTCGTCGGTGTGATCGTGACGTTCTACTGAGACCCCAGCTGCCCCCTCATGTAATACGCGCCGGGCGGCGAAGTCGAGATTGCGTTCGGGCATGCTCTCAATAGGTAGAAGGTGCAAGTCACCCGGCAAGACCGATTTGTTGCGGATTCCGAGCGATGCCGATCAGCGTTCCGAGGTGATGGCGAACACTGTTCCGACGGGAAGCCGAGCAAGTTTCGGCGGTCCTCGGAATGGCGATCGGCATCGTCGGAATCCGCAGCCGGAAACCTGTTCAACTACCTTCAACAAGCCGCTGCCGGAAAAATGCCCTTCTTCACGTCGGTCTCTTCGGAAAATTCCCAGGAGATCCAGACCGCCTGGCGAACCCGGCCGTCGGGCAATATCGGGCAATGCTCCCCGGCAACGGTGGCAATCACGGCATCCTCGGCATCCTGTAATCAGTAACTTACAGCTGGCCCGCGCCCCGACCGGAAGCGAATCCCCCCCTCTCCGCCAGTTCACAGCTTTCCTCTTCAATCCTCCGAGCCCGGGTAATTTAGGCTGCGCTGGCGACGGCACAGCAGAATCAGGCTGTTGGCAGGTCGGGGACCCGCCCCA
>Ga0182027_10007295_pt1 | contig 16321 bp, 10 predicted proteins | sample 712E1DmetaG_FD_121300 | JGI IMG/M metagenome (GOLD analysis project Ga0182027, IMG submission 121300) | Permafrost microbial communities from Stordalen Mire, Sweden - 712E1D metaG (Illumina Assembly) | ecosystem: Environmental > Terrestrial > Soil > Wetlands > Permafrost | place: Sweden...
AGAATGCTCATGGATAAGCAGTACATCGCTCGTGGTGTTTCAAGGATGTCGATAAAGAAATTTGGATTATGGATGTTGCCATGGTCTATTATGCTCATTCTCGGTGCGTATGCAGTATACTTGTGTCTGATAAAAGGATTGAATCAGACGAATATGGACAACCGTTTCGCATTCGGCTTGTGGATCTATCTTGATCTTACGGTAATAGCGCTTGGAGCCGGGGCCTTTTTCACCGGATTCTTGCTTTATATATTAAAGAAAAAAGAATTGAAAGCGGTTATAAACAGCGCAGTTGTTATCGGATTTATTTGTTACAGTGGTGCTGTTGGAGTCTTGATGGTCGATGTGGGACAACCGCTCCGCGCATGGTTCACGTTCTGGCATCCAAACGTTCACTCTATGCTGACGGAAGTTACTTTTTGCATTACTTGTTACCTCTTGGTACTTGCCATCGAATATGTGCCTGTCATTCTAAAAAATCGCAAGATCAAGCAATTTTCTTCCATGCTTGTGTTCGAACACGAATTGCATAAACTGATCATAGTTTTTGCCGCTGTTGGGACGTTTCTCTCGTTCTTTCATCAAGGTTCTTTAGGCGGATTGTACGGGGTCCTGATTGGCCGTCCGTTTGCATTCCGGCCGGCGCTGGGCATCTGGCCAACGACTTTTTTCCTCTTTATTATTTCAGCGGCAGCAGCCGGACCGTGTTTTATTCTACTTACAACAGCACTGGCTTCTAAGCTCTCCCACAAGCATCTTGTCACAAAGGAAGTTTATCAAATGCTGGGAAAAATATCCGGCAGCATTTTAATCTTCTATGTCCTTTTGAAAACCATTGATACGCTCATATGGATCAATAGTACCTCACCGTCTCTTGGATTCAGTGCGGCTAGTTTTTATAAGTTTTCAGGATTTGGTACATGGATTATGTTTACTGAAATAGTCCTATGCGGACTTATTCCCGCACTTATATTATTAAACAAGAAAATGCGTATGCATTTTGCATGGTTGATAACAGCTGCGTCGCTTGCATGTGTCGGTATTGTCATCAACCGATTTGTCATGACCATTCAAACACTGGCATTACCGACACTTCCATTCGATCAGTTCTTATCATATGTCCCGAGTTGGCAGGAAGTGGCAACATTTCTCGCCGTGCTTGCTTATGGGATGCTGGTGTATTCATTATCATTCAGATATTTAACGCTCTTTCCGCAAGAGCGCGAACTTGAGTCATTGTAAAGGAGCTATGTCATGTTTCCGTGGGTTTACGGTTTTTCTTGGACAATCGGCAATATTGTTTTTCTAGGCATCTTTTTCTCCATAGTAACGATTATCGGTACGACGGTGCTCATATCTCTTCTGCGTGCCTATCGAGCAATGCAGGAGCACCATGCAGAAGCCATCCGATGGGAATCGGAATTTCAAGATCTTCCGATATCAGTGCGGAGATGCCGGCATGTGTTCACCGGTGAATTCAAGCAAAGGACATGCGATAATGGTTTTGATTGCCGCAGTTGTGCTACCCACGCACAATTGACTCAACACAAGACCACGAATTCAGACGATATCGAAGTTCCGATTCATGTATATGGATTTACGATGCCAATGGATCGACTTTATCACCGCGGACATACCTGGGTGATGTCAGAGGCGACTGGTACATACAAGGTCGGCTTGGACGATTTTGCAGCCCATTTAATCGGCACGCCGGATGGTATTGAACTGCCTAAACTTGGGACACATGTGCAGGTGAACGGGAGCGCATGGTGTTTTAAGAAAGGGAATTCAGCGGTAAGATTTCTTTCGCCGCTTGATGGTGAAGTAGTTGCAACAAGTGACGGTTCGGAGGGGTGGTACTTAAAAATACAACCTCAGACCAAAAAAATCGACACAAGACATTTATTGCGCGGTCGCGAGGTAGCTGGTTGGTTACTGAGAGAATTTGAGCGGCTGCAAGCAAAACTCGTAGATCCGAAGATTGGGGTGACGCTTGCCGACGGCGGCACACCGGTGATCGATTTTATACAATCTTACCCAGACAGGAATTGGGATACGATATTAGGCGATGTATTCTTGGAAGCTTGATACCCTATCGAGTGAAAATCTTTCTCCCCAAGGAACACGGAGATAAGGTTCATGCGTTAACGAGGAATATTGTAGTGCTTGATCTTATCGTAAAGTGTCGAGCGATCGATGCCAAGCTGTGTTGCGGCTTCTTTTACATTTCCATCTGTCCGCTTCAAGGCGGCAATAATTATCATTTGTTCCATTTCGTCTAATGTCATGACAGGTGCAGACCAGACGACCTCTTTTTTGACGCCATTGAGGAATTGGAAATCATTTTCGGACAACACGCGCTCCTTGCATGTCACCATTGCTCGTTCGATAGTATTTTCGAGCTCGCGCACATTGCCCGACCATGCATGTTCCATTAATTTCTTCAAAGCGCCTTCGGAAATATCGACGATGTTTTTTCCTAATTCGTGCGACAGCCTCTCAACGAAACCTTTCGCAAGCAACGGAATATCTTCATGCCGTTCGCGAAGCGGCGGAATATTTATATTGATAACATTCAATCGATAGAATAAATCCTCACGGAATTTACCTTGTTTCACGGCTTCCTGTAAATTCACATGTGTCGCTGCAATCACACGGACGTCCACCTTGTGTTCTTCGATGCCGCCGACGCGGTAAAAAGTTTTTTCTTGAAGAATGCGCAATAAATCGAGTTGTAATTTCGGCGCGATGTCGCCAATCTCATCGAGCAATATTGTTCCGCCATCAGCAAGTTCAAACTTCCCTTGCTTCTGCGCCATGGCTCCGGTAAATGCTCCTTTTTCATGGCCGAATAATTCAGATTCTAATAATGTTTCTGCCAGCGCAGCGCACGAAACCGCGATGAAAGGCTTGTCGACACGGTCACCGGAAAAATGGATTGCACGTGCTATCAATTCCTTGCCGGTTCCACTTTCTCCCTGAATAAGCACGGTGCTTCGCAGACTGGCAATCTCTTGTACGAGAGAAAATATTTCCATCATCTTTGCGTTTTTACTGATGATGTCATGGAATGTGTATTGCCCAAGAAGTTTCTGACGAAGGATGGTGTTTTCGCGTTCGAGATTTTTTACTTTGATAATACGTCCAACAAGCATTGAAATTTCCTGCGGATTGCAAGGTTTTACGATGTATTCTAACGCTCCTTCTTTCATAGCACTGATGGCGGTGTCCACAGTTGCATATGCGGTGATAATGACGACAGAAGCATCGAGATAAATTTTCTTTATTTCCATCATGGTCTCTATGCCGTCAATACCCTTAGGCATTTTTAAGTCAACAAAATAGATGGCGTATTCCTTCCTTCGCGTTTTCTCGAGTGCTTCCTTACCAGACGCAGCGGTATCAACCGAATAACCGTCTTCACGGAGCCATGCGGCCATGGACTCGCAAGTAATTTCTTCGTCGTCGACAACTAAAATATGCCATTGCTTATTCATAGAACTTCCTTTTCTTCATTCATCTCAAATTCGCGGAGCGTATCTTTCAAAAGTACTGAACATCCACCGCAAAATGCACTTTCTTTTTTATCCACGTGCTGGACGTCGTTAGCAAGAGTCATAAGACATGACGGTGTTGGACAATGAATCAAACCAAACGTATGACCTAGTTCGTGCAATGCTTCTTTGACCGTCCTCGTCATCATCAATTCTTTGTTCGCGGGCAATCCATAAAACTCCTGCCGCAAACGTGCAAGGGACATAAGTGCCACCCGTCCCTGAAGCTGTGCTTGTCCAAAGACAAACGTCAACATCGGAATCGAAAGATCCTCCTGTATGATACCCAACGCGCGTTTCGCACTGGACGGGACGACGTCAGCAACTGCGCGCATTACCTGCAACGCTTCGTATTGTTGTCTCACCGCATTAAACGCGGTGACCGGCATTTGCAGCGGGACACTCCTTCGGATTTCCCATCCTAGCACCTGATGCAATCTCTGCTCGAGCACTGACAGTACTTCATCCTCAATTGAACCAATAGGAAGAAGGTAAATGAGATTCATCAGGTGATGCTAGAAGGTTGAGGCGATAATATTTTTGCTTCACCGGAGATCGGGAGGTCTACACAGAATGTTGTTCCTTCTCCGACTTTCGTATCGACTTCAATATCGCCGCCGTGTGATTCAACAATTCCGTACACAACCGCAAGTCCGAGTCCGACACCCTTGCCTTCGCCTTTTGTTGTAAAGAAAGGATCGTAAATTTTAGCAAGATATTCTTTCGGAATGCCGTCTCCGTTGTCTTTCACTTCCAATCGTATTGATTCGTTGTTTTTGCATGCCGCTGTTCGAACTGTTACTTTACCAAGTTTACGACTATGAGTTGCTTCAGACGCATTCAGTACAAGATTAATGATAACCTGTTGTATTTGTGAATTGTCGCATTTAATTTTCGGAAGGTTTTCATCGAGTTGTAATTCCAATTCGACACTTGCAAGATTGAGTTTGTGCACAATAATAGATACTGTGCGACGAACGATCGCATTCAGGTCCGCCGGTATACGCTGAGGTGATGGCCGCCGAGAAAAAGCAAGCAGATCGCCCACAATGCGGCCGACACGGGTTGTCTCGCTGGAAATTTGTATAAGGTACCGCCTGACTTCTTCAATTCGCTCAGGCGGAATGCCATCCTCTTTTATTATACGCTCGATAAGCATAGAAAGGTTAAGAACACCGGCAATTGGATTGTTGATTTCATGCGCCACGCTTGCTGCAAGTTGTCCGAGCGATGCCAATCGGTCGCTTTGGAACAATTTCTGGTTCATTACTTTCAATTGTTCTGTTCGTTGCTGGACTTTTGTCTCGAGACTCTGAGTCAATTCGTTTAATTCGTTGACCGTTTTCATCAACTGCTCGCGCATGGAGTTAAATGAATGAGCAAGTTCTCCAATTTCTCCGTCTGCCTTGATTTCGACGGGATGATCAAGCTGCATCGCGCTCAGCGCCCGGGTCCCTGCGATGAGTTGTGCGATGGGCTTATGCACTGTTGTGCGGACAAAAAAGAAAACAAAGATACCTATCACAAGCACTGTAATCGTGGTTGTTAAAATAGCCCGCTGTTGAATACTTGCGACAATCTGATCTACATTTTCCAAACTATATGTAACATCAAGAACACCAAGCACCTTCAATTGAGCCGGATGCGCATGGCAATCGGCATTGCTGCACGATTCTTCATTGTAAATAGGAGTTACCATCGCCAGTTCACGTTTACCGAAGGTATTAGAAAATATGCGTGATCGTTGATGAGGATCAAGATTTACTTGCGGCTGGGGAGTGGAATGGCATACCGCGCATTCTTTTGCGCCCCGTTCCAACTTGCCCTGCTCAGTTGAATCCGTCGAGTACATAATTCGTCCTTCACGATTGAAGATCCGAATATTTGCGATTCCCTGCCGCAGAGCAATCGTGTGCATAATTTGGTACGCAGCTTCACGATTGTTTGCCAGCATAGCATGCCAAGTAGCGCTGGTGATGCCGTTCGAAAGTTGGTCAGCACCGTTGATGATTGTATTCAATATTTGGCTTTCCTGCGTTCTCATCTGTAAAAAACCTGAAATAGTTCCCACACTGATAAGAAGTAAGGTTAGAAAAAGTATAAGGCGTTGAGCCAATTTCGGGGGCGTGGACATCTTTGAATCTCAATAAAGAATGATCAGACGTATCGTACAATTTTCTTGATTCGTGTTATACAAAAATATAATCAATAAATACACATCTGCACATAATCACTACAGCGATTTTTTCTTTTAAAAAGTTACCCTTTTTTCGATGGAAACACAATGAAGCCTGCTTTTTGTATCGCTTCGTATTTAGGAAGATATTTTGTGATGCAAGTAATAATCTTTCTAACATACAGCAACTTTGAAAAGGATATACGACTGGTTTTTATCTGAAAATCTAACGAACACATCACACGGACTATTTAAAAGGTTGTATTGGAAAAGTAGCTTCTTGCCGACTTTTTATATATTATCCAATCAATAGGATTTTATTACATGGAGGAGAAGTATTGTGGGAATACATGATCTTGATAGAAGAGGTTTTTTACGAAGGACAGTATTTGGTGGAACAAGTGCATTGCTTGCGTCCACCTCTTTTGCCCGTCCCAGCATTGAATCCAGCCAAGCTAAGAAGGAAGATAAACCGATCCTTAAACGGAAACTCGGAAAAACAGGAATTGAGTTGCCTATTGTGAGCTTCGGTGTGATGCGCGCAGATAGTCCCGCGCTTGTTCATGCCGCCATCAAGGAAGGGATAATCCTTTTTGATACAGCACATGGATATCAAGGCGGCAAGAATGAAGAGATGCTGGGTGACGTGCTTAAGGATTATCCACGTGATTCGTTCGTTCTTGCCACAAAAGTGCCTCCAGATGACAGAAATAAATTAACTGGGTTACTCGGTGATAATTCGACGAGCAAAGCATTTCTTGAAAAATTAGATCTCAGTCTCAAGCGGCTCAAAATGGAATACGTTGACATCCTTTATGTACACGGGCTTTCATCTCGCGATGCCGTTTTACATCCCGCGATGTTAGATGCGGTAATGGCGGCAAAGAAATTAGGAAAAGCAAAACATGTGGGAGTTTCCACGCACAAGAATGAACCGGAAGTTATTCAAGCGGCAATTGATAGTGGTGTGTACGAAGTTGTGCTTACATCTGTCAACTTTAAACAGGATCATTATACTGTACTCAAAGAAGCAATAGCAAAAGCAGCGAATGCAGGCATTGGCATCGTTGCAATGAAAACAATGGCAGGAGGTTTTCATGATAAAGAACGGAAACAACCGATAAATTGCAAGGCGGCCTTAAAGTTCGTTTTACAAGATGAAAATGTTGCGACAGCGATTCCTGGAAATACCAACTTCGACCAACTTACGATGAATGCCAGCATCAATCATGATTTAAAGATGACAGCACAAGAAGAAGCAGATCTCCTCGTGAGTAAATCGGAGGGAGGTTTGTACTGCCAGGGATGCGAACATTGCGTTCCAAATTGTCCTAAGGGATTGCCGATTCCAGATATTATGCGTGCATATATGTACACCTATGGGTACCGTGATAGCCGGCAGGCACAAGAATTATTGATAAGTCTCAATATTCCGAATAAACCGTGCGCGGGTTGTGGGCAATGCTCAGCGATATGCGAAAAGAACTTCGCGATTTCAGAACGAATAACGGATATCATGAGATTAACTACAGTCCCGGAAGAACTTATTTCGTAGGCCTTGATCTATGCGTCCAATATCGTTTTGTGGGTGGACTGTACTTTTCTTTTTATTTATTTCAGCATCCTTGTCTTATGGTCAGGAATCGCTTTTTCCACAAATTCCTGGCTGGAAGATTACACAAGAAGACCCCGTCTATAATGCAAATAATCTTTGGGATATTATTGACGGAGCCGCAGATCTGTATCTCGAGTATGCTTTTGTGGATCTTCACATCGCCCGCTATTTTAGTGCCGACAGTTTAGAAGTGAAGGCGGAATTGTACAAACACGCTTCTGATATGGATGCATTTGGAATGTATTCTCAAGAACGAGATACGGGATATAATTTCATTCCATTAGGTGTACAAGGATATCTTCAGCAGGGTGTGCTGAATTTTCTCACCGGTTCCTATTACATCAAGTTGTCGACATATCAAACGGGAGATAAAGCACAAATGGCGATGCAAATTATTGGTAAAAGGCTTGCAGAACACTTGAAGCAAAACAATGCAATGCCCAAACTCTTTCAGGTCTTTCCTACAGAAGGGAAGCTGACCAACACCGAACAGTACGTTGCCCGTAACTTTCTTGGGTACAGTTTTCTAAATTCAGTATACGTGTCTTCATACAAAGTTAGTTCTCAATTTAAAGTTTTTGTGATTGAGTCACCGGTTCCGGAAAAGGCAAACGTCATGCTTGAAGAATATCTCAAGGCTGTTCCAAAGGAAACCGTGACACAAATTGCTCCTGACAAATATCAAATTCAGGATCCGAACAACGGAGTAATTGGATTGCAGGTATTTCATCGATTTGTTTACGGCATTATTAACTGCACCGATTACAAGACCCAGGATCGATATCTTAAGGAAGTAACCGCAAACCTCCCGAGGTAGGAGCAAGAATTACTATTGTCTTTATATCGTCAAGAAATTAGATACTGATCGTACAATCGTTGTGTATGACGATCTTTCCGTTGTTAGAATTAATTATCGTGCCTCTTTGCTTGTCGGTTCGTAAATAAATCGTACCCATTGCGCAAAAAATTCTAATCCGTGACTTCGCCAACGGTTAATTGGGTCGTTGATATCGATGTTGGCAGGTATCGGCACATCTTTTCTTCCGAGAGCCAGGTCTCTTCTGTACTCCTCCACAAGCCGCTGTGCTTCATATTCAGGATGTCCTAAGTGCATCAGGTAGCGATGGTCTGCGCTTTCGAAGATTGTATAACCCCCATTCTCTGCATGAGCAAGCAAATTGATTTTTCTTTGCTTCTGTTGATCTTCCAATATATGATCAGAAATACCAGAGTGTCTGCTTTGCACACACCAAAAAATATCATCTAACTCTCCGGTGACAGGATGCGAGCGGTCGAGGTTGCGTGTTTCGAATGCTCCAAAAAGTTTATCTTTGAATATTTCTTTTTCAATCCCCAGCATTTTTGCCAGTGCCATACCGCCCCAGCAAATACCGAGTGTGGAAGTGATGTTTTGCTGCGCAAATTTCAAGATGGTGGTGATTTCATTCCAGTAATGGACATCCTCGTAAGCAAATTCTTCAACAGGTGCGCCGGTGAGGAGAAGTCCGTCCAGCGGAGTGTTCACAATAGCGTTCTCGAAATAATCGTAAAATAAGTCAAGGTGATTTTGATCACTGCTTTTATAGTTGTGTGAATGCAGACGGATCCAAACAGGTTCGATTTGAATGATAGAACGGCTGAGCGGATAAAGAACAAACGGCTCGTATGTTTCACCCTTTGGCATAATATTCAGAATGCCAACTCGCAGCGGGCGAATGTCGGCGCGATTGGCTTCGTTTTCAGTAATGCAAAGCACACCGCGCTGTTCTAATTTTCCTCGATGCTCATATTTATTGGGAAGGACAACACTCATAAGAACTCCTTGGCAAAATATTAGTTTCTGATACTAAACATTTTCTGTTTTTATGTTAGAAACTTCTGAATATTCAATAAGTAATCACCCTGAATTCGTTTCAGAGTCTAAAATTATTCAGATTCCGAAATGCCGGTGTGCGGCATCACGTACAACGGGACAAGTTCGGAATAACCAATTGTCAAAACAATATTTCAGAAGTCTCTGTTATTTATTCCAACACGTCAACTCATCGAATGTGATATATGCAAAATGTCGTTAAAGATACCGGATGCAGTCAACCGTGCTCCTGCACCGCCGCCTCGTACAATGAACGGTTGCCTGTAGAGACTGCGCGTTGTCAGAGAGACAATGTTGTCGTTGCCGGACAGATGAAAGAATGGGTGATTTGACGATATCTCTTCTAACCCGATATGAGCAGCTCCATTTTCATACCGCGCAAGATACATAAGCGAACATCCATGTTGATTTGCTAATGCTTTTTTCTGGTCGATAATTAAGTCGGCTTCTTGCAGAGCTTTGTTAAGATCGGTTTCATCAAATACTTTTTTCGGTAAGTAAGATTCAATGACAATGTCTGCCATTTCCATTTTAAATCCTGCTTCACGTATTAAGATTAATAATTTCCGGCAAACGTCTGTCCCACCAAGATCAATCCGCGGATCCGGTTCTGTGTAACCGTGCGTTTGCGCTTCCTGTACCGCTTTACTGAACGATTTGCCCGCGTTGATATTGTTGAAAATGAAACTGAGTGTTCCTGAAAGAACCGCTTCGATCCGTTCGATCGAATCACCATTGTGAACAATGCTCTTGATTGAATCTATAATAGGCAATGCTGCGCCAACGTTTGTACTATACCTGAACTCTGCTCCATACTGAGAAGCTGCGGTACGAAGTTTTCTATAAAAATCGTATGATAAAGTATTGGCGACTTTGCTGGAGGTGATCACGGAAACGCTTGAATTAAAAAGGGGGAGGTACTGCTGAACGGTGCTCTCGATTCCGGTACAATCAATAACAATTGAATTAGCAACGTTCAACTGTCGTACTGTTTTCGTGAAAGCGTCAAGATCAGATTTCTTGTCGCTGGCTTGAAGAAGATTGTGCCATCGCGTAAGATCAATTCCGTTTTCATCAAAAAGCATTGTACGGCTGTTCGCAATTCCAACTACCTTGAATTGTGTACGCAGCGCTGTCTGCGCATAGTCTTTTTGATCCCGGAGAAGTTCAAGCAGTGTGCCGCCGACCAAGCCCGGGCCGACAAGAAATAAATTCAGTGTTTTCTGTTGGGAGAGGAATAATTGATCGTGCAATGCATTCATTGCTTTTTTGAGATCATTCTGAGAAAGTACCAGACCAAGGATACGTTCGGATGATCCGTATGCAATGGCGCGCGGATTAATACCGTTTCGTCCAAGTGCTTCAAAAACTTTTCCGGTAACACCTGGAATGTTTTGCACGTGTTCTCCAACCACCGCGGCAACTGAAGCATCTGTCTCTACGATAATGGCGGAGATTTGTCCGAGATGAAGCTCTACACGGAATTCCAATTCCAATTCCTCACGCGCCGTCCTTGTGTGCTCTGGTGCAATTGCAAGGCATATACTGTGTTCAGATGAAGATTGCGTAACTAATATGACTTCGATTTCTTTTCGGGCAAGGGTGGCAAAAATACGTGATGCAATACCAACGGTGCGGAGGATTCCCTCGCCTTTTACTTTGAGCAGACCAACGTGGTCGATGCAGGCGATCCCTTTCACCAGCGAAGGGCTGGAAGATTCTGCCTGCTCAGAAATACATGTACCAAGAAATGACGGGTTGAAGGAATTGCGAATTCGAATGGGAATTTTTTTATGAAGCGCGGGCAGCATGGTCGGCGGATGTATTACTTTTGCACCGAAGTGCGAAAGTTCCATTGCTTCTTCATACGTAAGTGATTCGAGCGAAAATGCACTGGGGACTTTACGCGGGTCGGTAGTGAGGACTCCATCAACGTCAGTCCAAATTTCGATTTCGTCTGCATTCAATGCTGCGCCAAGAATAGATGCCGTATAATCCGAACCGCCGCGGCCCAATGTCGTTGTTTCGTTTTCCGGACCACATGCTATAAAACCGGTAACGATTTGAACAGCAGTTTTACCCTTGAAGTGATTGAGAATATTCCAATTTGTCAAATCAAAATTAACATTGGCCGTACCGTATGTTAAATCAGTACGGATGAGGGATCGACTATCAACATATTCTGCTGTGATGCCGGAAGAATTCAGCGCTTGCGCTATTATGGTGCACGAAAGTTGTTCGCCATAACTCATCACATAGTCCAATGTGCGGTTCGTGATCTCGCCAAGAATCCAGATACCATGAATGAATTCTCGCAGCTCATGAAATGCCTGAGTAATCGAACGATATAAAATCGAATCGGTTTTGTTGCCCAATAATTCATTTGCGACGGAGTTGTGACGGCCTTCCAGTTCTTTCAGAATATCTTCATACTGCTCACCGCGAAATGCTTGTCTGCTTGCCTCGATTAACTTGTTGGTTACTCCCTGCATTGCAGATACAATAACTACGATCTCGCCGTTTTGATTCTTTGATTGCTTAATAATTTCGACGACAGCTTTTATCCGCTCTGTTGTACCTATCGATGAGCCGCCAAATTTTAAAATCTTCATTTGACCACCATTAAATCCTTCCAATGTAATCTGCACCCCTCATAGGGGAGAACGAAGGTGAGGTCATTTCCTTTATTTGACCTCACCCTAACCCTCTCCTTATAGGAGAGGGAATTAATTTTCTAGTTACAAAAAATAAAGATAAAAAGTTGTAAAAATATTACTTTATCTCATTATGTAAATCAAGCAAGAGCACGGAACGCTTGTTCAAAGTCGGCAATAATATCATCGATATGCTCTATTCCGACAGAAACCCGGATCATTTCTGGCTCAACACCGGCTGCTTTCTGTTCGCTTTCAGAAAGCTGTGAATGTGTTGTTGACGCTGGATGAATTACCAGTGTTTTTGCGTCACCGACATTTGCCAATAAACTGGTTAGCTTCAGATTGCCGATGAATTTCTTGCCTGCATCTGCACCTCCCTTGATTCCAAAGGTGACGATTCCTCCAAAGTGAGAGGGATGAAGATACTTCTTTGCATTGGCATGGGAAGGATGTTCTTCGAGTCCCGGATACCATACCCAGCTGACATTTGGTGATTTCTTCAGCCAGTATGCGAAGGCAAGTGAATTCTGGCAATGACGTTCGGCTCGAAGTGAAAGAGTCTCCAAGCCTTGCAGAAACAGAAATGCATTGAATGGAGATAATGCTGCACCAATATCGCGCAACTGTTCGACACGTGCACGGATGATGAATGCTATGTTTCCCAATTGGCTTCCTGTTCCGAAGACATCCCAGAATTTCAATCCATGGTAACCGGGACTTGGTTCAGTAAAAATAGGGAAGCGTCCGTTGTTCCATGGGAATTTTCCTGAGTCCACAATCACGCCGCCAATTGAAGTACCATGTCCGCCGATCCATTTTGTAGCTGAATGGACAACGATGTCTGCACCGTGCTCGATGGGCCGGCACAAATATCCGCCCATGCCAAATGTGTTATCTACGACAAGAGGAATACCCTGCGCATGTGCAACTTTGGCAAGCCCGGCTATGTCGGGAACATCAAGACGCGGATTGCCGATAGTTTCTACATATAAGGCTTTTGTTTTTTCGTTGAATTGCTTCTTAAAATCGTCTGGATTATTACTATCGACGAAATGAACATCTATACCGAGCCGCTTAAATGTGACTTTGAACTGATTGTAAGTACCTCCATAGAGACGGCTGGAGGAGACAATATTTTCGCCGGCCTGGAGAATGGTTGTCAGTGCAAGGAATTGTGCCGCATGTCCGGATGATGTTGCAAGTGCACCGACACCGCCTTCGAGTGCAGCGATACGTTCCTCAAATACAGCGACAGTCGGGTTCATAATGCGGCTATAGATGTTGCCAAATTCCTGCAATCCAAACAGTCGTGCCGCATGGTCGGCATCATCAAAAACATATGATGTGGTTTGATAAATCGGCACAGCACGAGATTTTGTGGCAGGATCAACCTGCTGACCTGCGTGCAACTGAAGGGTTTCGAAATGATACTTTGATGCTTGTGACATAAGATGCTCCTTTATTATAGGTTATTTGAACGCCTATAAAACGAAAAAGCCCCAACGGGAAGATTTCCTGAAGAGGCTTGTAAGCATCTTCTCTTATCGTTCCCTCGACGACAACATGTCGCGGGCAGGTATTAGCACCAGCATTCCGCTTATGGCGGAACCGGTTGCTAAGGCTTCAACGGGCCTGTTCCCTCAGCCTTTCTTTATAAGAGGCATATTTCGGATTATATCGTCTACTAATCCGCGCGATAATCACTGTGACTATCACTTTCATAATATACAACACCACATATCGTTTGTCAAGTTCCCATTTTCAAAAAAATAAAATAAAATAAAAAGCCCAACTAATTGCTCAATTGGGCTTTTTAAAAAGACTTCAAGAATCAGATGCTATTTTGTTTCTTCTGTAACGAGATCATCTGTTTCCTTTTTGCTTTGATAGATAGCCCAGCCAATAGCAGCTGCGGCAATAACGGCAACGACGATACCGGTTAACAGATCCGTTCCGGAAATATTTGGTTTTGTTATGTTAAATTTCAGTACCAATCCGAGCGTAAGCAAGCTGACCATGTTCATAACCTTAATTAACGGGTTAAGTGCAGGTCCCGCTGTATCTTTCAATGGATCGCCAACGGTATCGCCAGTAACTGCAGCTTTGTGCGCCTCTGAACCTTTACCGCCATATAATCCATCTTCAATCATTTTCTTAGCATTATCCCAAGCGCCGCCGGCGTTTGCCATAAACACGGCAAGCAGTTGGCCAACAAGGATCGTACCGGCAAGGAAGCCACCGAGTGCGTACGGTCCTAAGATAAATCCGACAAGAATTGGAGTCATGATGGCGAGGAGGCCCGGTCCGATGAGTTCTTTCTGTGCAGTTTGAGTACAGATATTAACCACACGGCCATAATCCGGTTTTTTTGTTCCGTTCCAGATTTCAGGATCGTGGAATTGGATGCGGCATTCTTTGACAATCCAGAATGCTGCACGACCGACGGCGCGAATAAGCATTCCGCTGAAGAGGAACGGCACTGCGCCACCAAGCATGAATCCGATAAACACGGTTGGATCTGCAACAGTAATCCTGCCTGCTTGTTCGAAATACTCTGAAATCTTCATCAGGTTAATTTTATCTTCGCTGCCGACTGCAATGACGGCGATGAAACTTGCAAACAACGAGACCGCCGCGATAACCGCAGAACCAATTGCAATACCTTTGGTTTCCGCTTTCGTCGTGTTACCGACGGCATCGAGATCGGCAAGAATTTGACGAGCGCGTTTGTAGCTGCCCGGTTTTTCTTTTTCCATCTCATCTTTTTCGTAACCCATTTCGCCGATACCATTTGCATTATCTGCCACTGGTCCAAACACGTCCATCGAAATGGTATTGCCAGTTAACGTTAACATGCCGATACCGGTCATCGCAACGCCGTATGCGATGAAGAGAGGAGGAGTGCCTGCATACACCAACACGGAGAGGAAAATTGCGACGGCGATAACAACGATTGCTGCAACAGTGCTTTCATAGCCGAGTGCAATTCCTTGAATAATGTTTGTTGCATGTCCTGTGGTGCAGGCTTTTGCAAGCCCTTTCACTGGTGCATGGCTTGTATGTGTATAATAACTTGTGACCTTATTCAATGCAACGGCAAGGAAAATACCGATCATGCAAGTAAGGGCTGGACGCAGATCAAGATAGGGAATACCAAAATTTGCAATCCATGGAAGAGAGATTGCCGTTCCATCAGTATGAAAGAATCCTGCAACAGCTGTTGGGTTGCTTATGAGATATGCAGGATCAAAATAGAGATAGCCAAATCCGAGTGCAACAAATCCAACGATACTAATAATAGAACCGATCCAGAATCCGCGATGGACGCTTTTGAGTGCTGTATCGGAAGTATCGTCAGCACCTGCTTTCACGGTGTAGGTGCTGATGATGGAACCAAGAACGCCGATACCGCGAACGAGCAGCGGGAAGATGACGCCCTTGTGTCCAAAGCTTGCCATACCGAGAATCATAGCGGCAACGATGGTGACTTCATAGCTTTCAAAAATATCTGCTGCCATACCGGCACAGTCGCCAACGTTATCACCGACGTTATCGGCAATCGTGGCTGCGTTGCGCGGATCGTCTTCCGGAATATCTTTTTCAATTTTACCGACAAGATCGGCACCGACGTCTGCGGCTTTCGTGTAGATACCGCCGCCAACGCGCATAAACAACGCGATGAGCGTTCCGCCGAATCCAAATCCTAAGAGAGCTTCGTATGCGTGTTCACCGAACAGCATAAAAATCAAAGTCCCGCCAAGCAAACCAAGTCCATCGGTAAGCATACCGGTGACTGTTCCTGTGCGGTACCCGAGTTGAAGAGCTTCGCCATAACTTCGTTTTGCAGCTGCCGCGACACGAAGGTTTCCCTGCGTTGCAAGGCGCATGCCGACAAATCCGACGAGGAAGCTAAATATTGATCCGACAAGGAACGCACCAGAACGCCCCCAACGGAAAGCGTCGATTGTTCCTGTGTACGTGAAATAAAGGAACAGTGTGATAAGAATGATCAATGGTCCGATCTTTTTAAACTGCGCTGCGAGGTAGGCATTTGAGCCTTCACGGACAGCAGCGGCAATTTCCTGCATTTTCTTTGTGCCCTGATCGGCTTTGCGCACTTGCTTTACGAGCATAAGCGCATAGAGCAAACCGGCAATGGCGATGCCGAGAACCGTTAGAAGTCCATAGATTTCGATGGGCTTAAAATTGCTCTCACTACCAAAAATAGCAAATGGGTGAAACGACTCTTGAGCAACCGTTTGTTCGGTACTCTGAGTATATCCGGTGTATGGCATAAAGACATACGCGGCGACGAAGAAGATCATCATCGCAATGAGATAATTGCGGCGAGTCGTCCTCGAGGAATTGACAAATATATTACGTAGAGTGTTCATTGTACATCCTATAAAGTGATTAAAAAGTTGTCAATGATGCTAAGATGCGGGG
>Ga0182027_10007296_pt1 | contig 16321 bp, 12 predicted proteins | sample 712E1DmetaG_FD_121300 | JGI IMG/M metagenome (GOLD analysis project Ga0182027, IMG submission 121300) | Permafrost microbial communities from Stordalen Mire, Sweden - 712E1D metaG (Illumina Assembly) | ecosystem: Environmental > Terrestrial > Soil > Wetlands > Permafrost | place: Sweden...
GACCGGTTCAAGATCGACGATCTCGTGGTCGTGGATGACACCGGCCGGCCGGTTGGGTTGGTCGACGTGCAAGACCTCCCCAAGATGAAGCTGTTGTGAAGGCTGCCCGCCGGATGCGTCCCCAGCGGCAAGAACGGGCGCCGCCGCCGCGAGTTTGCGGGCGGCCTAATATTTGCCGCCACCACCACTAATTCCGCTCGCCCGCGGCGTTTTCTGCAGGATTATTCAGACCGTTCACCTAACGTATTTCCGCCATGCCCGTCCCTCCGTTCCGTTATCAAGAACCTTTCCCCCTCGGCCAGGATGCGACCCATTATCGCCTCCTCACCAAAGATTTCGTCACCACGAGCATGTTCGCAGACCGGGAGATTCTCAAGGTGGATCCCACGGCCCTCGCCTACCTCGCGCATCAGGCGATGCGCGATTGCTCTTTCCTGCTGCGCGAGAAGCACCTCAAGCAGGTGGCGGCGATCCTCGACGATCCGCTGGCCTCCGAAAACGATCTTTATGTCGCCCTGACGCTGCTGCGCAACGCCGAGATCTCGGCCGAAGGCATCCTGCCGTTTTGCCAGGACACGGGCACCGCCACCGTCGTCGCGAAGAAAGGGCAACAGGTCTGGACCGGCGCCAACGACGCTGAATACCTGTCCAAGGGCATCTATCAGACCTACACCGAGGAGAATCTCCGCTATTCGCAGACCGTCCCCCTGGACATGTATCAGGAGATCAACTCCGGCACCAATCTGCCGGCCCAGATCGATCTCTACGCCACCGAGGGCGCCCGCTACGAATTCCTCTTCGTCGCCAAAGGCGGCGGCTCGGCCAACAAGACTTTTCTGTACCAGGAAACCAAGGCGCTGTTGAACCCGAAAAGCCTGGAGGCATTCATCGTCGACAAGATGAGATATCTCGGGACTGCCGCGTGCCCCCCGTATCATCTGGCCATTGTGATCGGAGGGACTTCTGCGGAAGCCTGTCTGAAAACAGTGAAGCTCGCGTCGGCCAAATACCTCGATAGTTTGCCGACCAAAGGCAACGAACTCGGTCAGGCTTTTCGCGATGTCGAGCTGGAGGGCAGAATCCTCGCGGCCGCGCAGGCTTGCGGCATTGGCGCCCAGTTCGGCGGCAGGTATTTCGCGCTCGACGTGCGCATCATCCGCCTGCCGCGGCACGGTGCGTCCTGTCCCGTCGGCGTCGGCGTCTCGTGCTCGGCCGACCGCAATATCAAGGCCCGCATCGACCGGGACGGCGTGTGGCTCGAACAGCTCGAACCCAATCCTGGCCGCTTCATTCCGGACCGCCTCCGCGTCATTCGCGAGGAGAACATCGTGCGCCTCGATCTCAACCGGCCGATGAAGGAAATCCTCGCCGAGCTGACCCGTTATCCCGTCACCACCCGGCTTTCGCTCAACGGCACAATCATCGTCGCACGCGACATCGCCCATGCCAAACTCAAGGAGCGCGTCGACGCGGGTCAGGGCCTGCCCGAATACTTCCTACGGCACCCAGTCTACTACGCTGGTCCGGCCAAGACACCCCAAGGGTATGCCTCCGGCTCCTTCGGCCCGACGACTGCGGGGCGCATGGATAGCTACGTCGAGCTGTTCCAGTCACTCCGCGGTTCCATGGTGATGATCGCCAAAGGCAATCGCAGCAAACAGGTCACCGACGCGTGCAAGAAGTTCGGCGGCTTCTATCTGGGCTCAATCGGCGGCCCTGCCGCCATCCTTGCAAAAGAGAACATCCGCAAGGTCGAGATGCTCGAATACCCGGAGCTCGGCATGGAGGCGGTCTGGAAAATCGAAGTCCAGGATTTCCCTGCGTTCATCCTCGTGGATGACAAGGGCAACGATTTCTTCACCAATGTCTGCGCCGCCGCCCACGTCGCGCCAAAGAAGTAGTGGTTGGCCGTCAGAATCTGATCGAGAGGTGATCAGCTTCGGCTTGGAGCCGGCTCATCGAGCGGTCCCACCCATCTTCTGCCAAGTAGCGGATGACACTGCGCTTGGCATGTTCAGGAGCAGATGGTTCCGGTGTATAGGTCCCGGCAGATCCAAGGGCGGCCAGCAAGCGCGACCGTCGTTGTTCTGTCAGTGCGACGGCTGTCGGGAGTGCTTCGGCGGCGCGATGGGGCCGCAGCGTCGAGATCGAACGGTCTTCAAAACCGCCCAAATGCGCAGTCGCCTCAACCAGCATCGGATCGACGTCACCCGGCGAGCCTAACTGGATACCGGGTAACCCGGCCAATGGCCCAAAGCCCGAAGAGTCAGCCGGATCATGCAATTCATCCACGCGCCGAATCGTTTCCGCAAGCTGTTGGGACGACGTCCGCAAGGCATCGGAAGCCACGACATTCGCCTCGGGGCTCTTTGGCATGGCCTGCACGCCGGACGTCATCGACTGAGACGGAGGCGCGACGCGCACGCTTTCTACGGGCTTGGATTCGGCCGACATTGTCAATGTCTTGATCGGAACGGCCGCCTTCTCTCCAGCCACAACCCCGCGCGGTTCATCGCGATAACGGTCAGAAGCGGAGTAATGGCGAATCGAAACCAAGGTAACCGCAAGCACCGCCATCGCACCAACGGGCAGTCGCAGCCAGCCAAACCGGTTGAGGGTCGCTGCAGGCCCGTGCCACCATGACCTTCGTTCGACCAGTGCGGCGAGCTGCTTCTGGCGCAGCTCCCGTTCAAATCCCGCCCAAAATTCCGGCGGAGGGCGTTCGGTCCGTTTCATGTGGAGCAAATCCTCCACAGTGACTCGAGATGGGGTATGGGATCGGCGGTCGGACATGATCAGCTAACGAAGATAGGATTGAAGTTCAGCCTGCAGCAGCTGTTTGGCATAATGCAGGCGCGATCGCACCGTCCCCACTGAACAACCCACAATTTCAGCAATCTCATCATGGCTCAGTCCGTCGATCTCAAATAATGTAACCACCGTTCGATGCTTGATAGACAATTTCTGCAATGCTTCGTTCAATTTTTCTTGCAGTTCTCTTACAAATACCTCGCGGTCCGCGCCGGTTTTGTCGGTCAAAGCGTCGATGATTTCGGACGATTTTTCCTCCTCCGTAAACTGTTCGAAGCTAAAAAACGTACGCAACCTGTTCTTTCGCAGGTGCGTCAAGGTGGCATTGACCCCGATCCGGTAGAGCCACGTAAAAAACGACGACTGGCCTTGGAAACGGTTGATGGATTGGAACGTCTTGATAAAGGTTCCCTGTGTGAGGTCCGCCGCGTCCTCCCGATTTGCGCATAGGTTGTAGATGACAGAGTAGATGCGCTCCCGGTATTTGCGCATCAACTTGTCAAAGGCCGCCACATCGCCGGCCTGGACCCGCCTGACCACCTCCCAATCAGAACCTGCCTCCTGCTGACGCTCAGGAGTCATCACCAGCGTCTTGCTGATTGCTTTGGTGAAGGCCATCGAATCGAAGGAAATCAAAAGGCTTTCCTTACGCAAACGGATTCTAAGCGACCGTGCCGCATGGGAGGCTGCTTACCTGATCCTGCAATAAGCCGAGTACTTGGACGAGCAATGACGTAGGTTCAAGGTGCGCCCACGGGACCAGCAGCGCAGCCCCGGCCTCCAATTCAACCCGCACATTATCCGCCACCTCTGAAAAAACCCCGTGTGTTCTCATAAGGGCGCGCCGGCCTTCCAGAGACGGGGCGCGCCGCTGGCGGATCTCTTCCATCAGCTCGTCCCTCTCTCCCGCCGGCAGTTTGCTCAGCAAGACGAGTGTCGGCAGCGTGACCTTGCCTCCCGACAGGTCTGTCCCTAACGTCTTACCGATTCGTTTCTCTTCGCCGAAGAAATCGACCAGATCGTCGTAAATCTGATAAGCAGAGCCAAGTCGCTGGCCAAAGGCAGCCGCTGCCTCTACGAAGCCGTCTTCGAATCCGGCCAACCCACTTCCGAGAAGGCACGATAGCCGGAATAGTTCCGCCGTTTTTAATCCGATAATCCGGCGATAGTCGACCAGGGTGATCGCAGGATCCCCCCGGCGGAGAGTTTGGGCGATCTCACCTGCGCAGACCCTGCGCGTGGCGTCAGAAACGACCCGGCAGATCTCCGCGGATGGAAACTGCGCCGCCATGTAGACCGCGTGTGCCAGCAACGCGTCACCGAGCAAGACAGCGACATCGGCGCCAAAACGCCTCGCCACGGTGGGCTGGTTGCGGCGCACGTCCGCTCCGTCCATGATGTCGTCGTGAACCAGCGTCGCGAGATGTACCATTTCGACCACGGCCGCAGCGCGGACCAGCGGAGGCGCAATCTGTTCCGCGTCGCGCCAACCACTGAAGAAAACGAGCGCCGGCCGGATACGTTTCCCGGAGCCTTCGAGGCAGTACTCCACCGCGCTGCGTATTTCAGGCTCGAAACTGGAGAGTTGCGACCGCAGAAAACGATCCAACTCACCCAGCTGCGGCTGAAGACGAAGGAAGACGTCGGCAAAACCTAATTGGGGTGAGCCTACGGTCGGAGTGCTGCGGGCAATCATCAGGTTCAACCCTAGCGGTTTTCCTGAAAATGGCTAACGAATAGTCGCAAGATCTATCGGCAAATCAGCCACTCCTACGGTGAACTCCCAATCGCGCAAGAAAACGAGCGTGCCTTCGGAAGACACGCTCGAAAATGGACCGCCAAAAGCGCCATCTGCTCCGACGCTACCGAAGACTTCTATTTCTTCTCCTTCGCTTCCTGGGCAAACGGATCAGAGCCATCGCGATAGCCGGGCAGATCGTCATGCCGCAGTCCCATACTTCTTGTCTCGCGCGGATCGAAGAGCTCCGCTACAGCCGCGCCCTCGGGGCTGACTGTCTTGGCGGTGACGAAGATGATGAGATTGGTCTTGGACATGTCCTTAGTTCTAGTCTGGAATAACTTGCCCAGCAATGGGATCGAGCCGAGCAAAGGCACTTGGGAATCGTTTTTGACGCTGTTGGATGAGACGAGCCCGCCAATGCCCATCGTGTAGCCGTCCTTGAGCGTAACCTGAGTCGTCGCTTTGCGCGTGTTGATGATCGGGATTGTGGCGCCGCCCGCACCGCCGAAACTGACCGTATTGCTCGTCGAACTCACCTCGGGGTTCAGCGTAAGCTTGATAAAACCGCTCGCGTTCACCTGTGGCGTCACCTTGAGAATGATCCCGATGGGCTTGTACACGAATCCGCTCACTTCAAACGAGCCGCGCTCCTGGTCATACGTGTAGTTGGGAAGCGGATATTCCTCGCCGATGTTGATCGTGGCTTCCGTATTGTTCAGGGTGACGATGGTCGGGTTGGACACCACCTTGGTCGAATTCAACGACTGAAGGGCTGAAAGGATGACGGTGAAGTCCGACGCAGAAAAGACTGCGGGGACACCAGTTTTGGCCGCCGGAGAGGAAACACCCGCGGTGCTCGACACAATCCCCTGCACATTTCCAATCCCCCCCTGCGCATCTACGGCTGGCTTGCCGGGATTGTTCACCAGATTATAGAACGCGTTGGGAATGGTGCTCGCGCTGATCGTCTGCTGCAGATTGCTCAAATTCAATGAATAATTCTGCAACGAGGCCCAGTTCACCCCGAGATTCTTGACATCCTCGGACGTCACTTCGATGAATTTCGATTCGATCATCACTTGATCTGTGGCCCGGTCGAGTTGCTTGATGATGGGACGGATCTTGTTCAGCCTCGAGGGCCGCTCGGTGACGATGAGTGAATTGCTGCGCGCATCTAGGGTCAGCTTTCCGCCCTTGCCGCTTTCGATCATGGTGACGATGGCTGGCTGAACATCCGCAGCACGGGCATAGCTTAGAACGAACACTTCAGTGATCACCGGTTCCTCGGCCAGGCTCGCCACACTGACCACCTTGATGATCCCCGCATCGTCGATGTAGGTATAGCCGACTGGCGTGAGGACGACTTCGAAGATCTGGCGCCACGTCACATCGTGGAGCTTGATGGAAGTCTTGCCCTGGAGAGTGTCCGGCACCACGAGATTCAATTCGAAAAGATCGGCGACGTTCCGCAAAATCGTCCGAACGTCCTCATCCGGGAAATCGACCGACAATGTGTCCTTGTTGCGGGTGACTCCAGTCGCGACGGCGTCCGTCCCCTGAGCGGCGTCAGCCGGTGCGGCCGGCTTCGCAACTGCGGCAGGCCCATCGGCTCCCGCCGGTGCGGCCGGAGCAGTTTGGCTTCGCCCGATGGCGGCAGACGTGAGCAGAATGAGCGCCAGCTCGAGGGAACGTGTTCTCATGGGGTCTTTCCTGGTTTGATTGGCCGGGTAATTTCTTCGTGATTAAGACGGAGACGGAATGAGGTCGGCTCTATCGCGGTGATGACCACAATGTAGTCAAAACCGTCGGAATTTATTTTCAGATTATCGCCAACTCTGAGCTTCTTTTCACGGAGGAGCAGGAGCGGCCGACCTCCGAACATCATCATGCCGGAAGGCTTGATGGTGGAGGCGATCTTCTCCAGAACCTCCCGATCCGAACTGCTCGGCGTATGCACGGCCTTCTGATCATCGCCGACGTTGACTCCCGGATTGAACGGATTCGCCAGGTCGTCAGGCAACTGCGACGCCGGATTCTTGCGGGCCGCCAACAACTGGGACGCGAGATCCAGCGTCGCCTGCCGTTTGACGGAGCTGGTTACCTCCCCGCCGCCCAACTGCAATGCTCCGACGCCGATGGCCAGCAAACAGACCCACGTTTGGTGAATACTTCTCATGGCAGACCGAGCAACTCGATGTTAAGCGCCAGGTTGACCGGGGATCCCGAGGGAGACGAGCTGGGTGCCCCAGGGCGGGAAACCGACGCCGAGTCCAACCGGTAGAAATGCCGCCCGGATTCGAGACGGCCCACAAAGTTGAGAATCTGACGAAAATCCCCCACCACCGAAATCGAATACCTGATCCCGCCGACCCCCTTATTAAAATCAGCGCCAGTCGGCTGCAGGCTGATTTCCTTCACGCCAGTCTCCAATTCCAGTCCGTAAAAATACTGCTGGTTGCGCGGACGTTGCGTGCTCCGCATCAATCGGGAGTCCAGTTCCTTCGTCGCCTTGGTTAAAGCAGCATATTGCTCGACAAGGTTGGCGGAATTTTCGACTTCTCCAAGGATTTTCTGGGCCTGCGCTTCCACGTCTGTGAGCCGGGCGCCGAGTTCGCTCGCCCGACTGTTCCGAACATAATACCCGACCAGCACAATCACGCTTAGCGCAACGCAAACGACCCCAATCGGATATCGCTTCAGAAATTCAACCACGCCCTTAAGGGTTAACGTCATGATTATTTCTTCGCCTTCACCTTGAACCGCAGGAACAAATCGAATGTGACGCGCCCGGACGACTGATCACGCTTCACATCCTGTATGACGTCCTTGGTTTCGAAGAGGTCCTTGAAATAGTCATCCTGCTGCAGCAATTCGACGTATGCAGTCGTGCGGTCCACCGCCTCCACCGGCGAACCGGCGGCGGCACCCCTGAGGTTTGCACCGATATCGCGGATCTCAACGGCATCGATCACCAAATTATCAGGCAGCGACTTTCCGAGACGGACAAGGAACTGTGAAAGCACCAGGCGCTGCTGGAGAAAGGCATCCAGCTCACGAATCTTCCCCTCTTCTCCGGCAAATTTCTTGGACAGTGCGACCGCCTCGGTGGCGCTCTTCTGGTTCCTGGCGATCTGCGCCTGCCAGCCGGTCAACTGCCGATTCATTTCCCTGATGCGGTATTCTTGGTACCAGAAAGCCAAGATAAGGCCCAGCACCACGGTAATGGCGGTGACATTGACGAAGAAAAACGTGCGCACCACCTTCGTGTCCGGCAACCGTTCACGATTGCGGAAATTCGGATGCCAGGCGTCAACCAGCCTGGCCTGCGATTGTTCACTTCTTCGCTGCAGGAACTGCATCGTAGTAGGTCATTAGGCCGAACACCGCCAACCATCTCGCATCCAGTCCAGACGGCTCAACCGAGCTGGCAAAGCTGATCTCATGCGACTTAAGCCAATCCGCAAAATCCACCTTAAGCAACTCCACACCCATTTCTTTTGCGATCGCTCCCCCGAGCCAGGCGAGTTTCGGCGGCATCTGCGTGCACAACACGTGTCCGATCGACTGGCCGGTCTGCACTTCATAAAAGCCGATCAATGACTGCAGCTCTTTCATTACCTTCCTCGTCAACAAGCCGCCCATGTTCGTAAAGTCGAAGGTATTCGAATAGAAAAGCTTCCGCGCCGATTCTTCGTCCTTCAGGTTCAGCTCCTTTTGGACGACCGAGATCATCGCCTCGAAACCGTGAGGGATGGACCGGCTGACATCGAGACCTCCCGCGCCGATAACGAAAGATTGCGTGCTATCTGCATCCATCTCCAGCATCAGCGTGGGGGTCTTCAGTTGCGCGAACCCGTGGTAGTTTGCCATTGCGCCCAAGACGGCAAGCGTGCCGAGTTCCAGCCGTTCGGGAAATATGCCCAACGCCAGCAGTCTTTCTTGAACCGCCAGAAGTTCGTCATTCGCCCCACCGGTGAAGATTACTTCCTTTTGGGTCGTTGCCTTCCCCGCATCGTAGTCTGTACCATCAGCGGCATTTAGCACTGCGATGGTGCATTTTTCCTCCTCCATGCGGAATTGTTGCGTGCAAATCTCCCGAAAATATTCCGGCTCTTTGATGCGCTTGAGATCGAGGGTGACCCGTCGCACCAACCGGTGGGATGGATAGACTCCGCAGCACGCATGTAAGTAACCGCCGGCCCTCTTGCCCTGCAAATCCTTAACCGCGTTTTCCACCGCCGCCTGATCGGCCACCGGAATCTCCCGCATCTCTTCGATCACCATCGGAGCATCGGACGATGATGTGCGCGCCATCAACACAGCCTCTCTACTGATGTCGATGAAGAATCCTCTTGTTTTCTTCGATAAAAATAACATGCGGGGGATGAGCCGATGAATGGCGATGAAGAGGGCGTTTGTTCTTGGAGCAGTCGCAGCTGACCGGTCTCAAAACGCACGACTGACCAACCTTTTGCTACACGATCACAGAAGCATCATGGTTTCTATGAAGAACCCGACGCATGACAAGACCAAATCTGAACTCTAATCTTCTTTTGCTGGCGCCCCCCACTTTCTTTTAATAACACCGCAATTGCAACTGTGACGCCTTGTTGCCGGGAAAACAAAAAGCCCGCCGCAAACCAGCGGCGGGCAAGAGGGGCGTCCAACGCCACCGAGGACCGGGGCGTTCACTTTTGCCAAGTGCGCTTTTGATGGCGGTGCGACTTCAAGCGCTTACGGCGCTTGTGTTTGTTCATCTTTAGCCGACGTTTCTTCTTCAGATTGCCCATAGGGTTAAATGATTCTCTGGACCGCACCGTGCGGCGCTTTTTTCCCTCTGTAAAGCAGAAATTAGGTGGGCGGCCGCATCGTAATCGCCCGCCGGGTGCCGGTAAACACGAGTTGACAGTCAATCCGCTCCGGTGAAACACCCGTCAGCACGGCAGCAATCCGTCGATACAGGTCGAGCTGCCCTGCGTGGCGCTCCGTCGCCACTCCTATCTCGTCCGGCTCCTCGACGCGATCGGACTTAAAATCGACCACCATGACCCGCGTCGGCCTCGGTCCCGCGGCATCACGCTCAATCACGATCCGATCGAACACCCCGGTGATCCACCTTCCATCGAGCACGCCTTCAAACGACCGTTCGCGCCACGCTTCAGCCACGCCTGGCGGCCGCGCGAACAACCGGACGAGCGCTGGATCGTTCAGACATCCAAGAACCTCGGACAGGATGGCTTCGTCCACACCGGCCTGGCGCTGTGCGTCCGCCCACGCGGCGGCGTCGCCTGGGCTCCACCATTCAACCGTGGCAAACAATGCATGCATGGCGGCGCCGAAATCCGCCGCTTGGCCGCCCGCCAGCGAAAATAACGCCGCGCCAGGAACGCGACCGGCTCTCGTGTCGGATGGCCGCCACACTGACAGACGCCCGGTGCGTCCCGAATCGCCGCACTCGATCCGTTCCATTGCCGCCGCTCCGTGCGGCGGGCGCACCGCAGGATTTGTCCCGAGATGCCACCCGGACTCGCCGGTCGAAAACGAGCCTGGCAGCGTCAGCCCGCCCACTGAAACGACCGTGACCCGTTCACCGAGGGTCGCGGTCAGCAGTCGGGGAAAGTTGTTCGACGCGGAGGCGCCCGGAGGTTTGATGATCAGATACATCGCGCGCCGGGCGCGCGTCATCGCCACATAGAGCAGCGAAAGCTGTTCATAGCAGGCCTCGGCCTCAGCCTTTTTCACATGGGCCGACAGCACCTCGTCCGTATCATAGAATTGCTTTGGCGGAAGATCGATGACCCATTCCACGGACCGGTCGGCTGCCTTCTGCACCGCCAATCCGTCACGCCGCTGGGCGAGTCTGCTCCCCTCCAAGTCCGGGAGAATGACCAGATCGAAGCCGAGGCCCTTGGCTTTATGGATCGTCATCACCCGCACGACCGCCGCCGATTCCGCCTCCCGTTCCGTATAGCCCTCCATGAAACGGATGAACTCGTCAACGTCCCGGCTGCCGGCTGCATCGAACCTCCGCGCCGCCGCGGCGAACTGCGCCCCGCGCTCACGACTGAACATATCGTCGGAGGCGAGGAGGGAATCCAGCCGTCGCAGCCAGGCCTCCACCGTGCGCTCGAAACCCTCGGTATGCAGTCCGCCAAGAAGATGCCGGGTCAACTCATCCGGATCCGCAAGACCCTCCGCATCGAGGACGCCCCCCAGCGGGGTCATGCGCAAATGCTCCCACGCCAATCTGTCGCCCGGATGCGCCGCCGCCTCAAACAAGGCGAGGAGGGCGGCCCCGAACGGATTGTCCGTGCACACATGCAAATCCGATTCGGCCATCGCGGCCAATCCGCCTTCGCGCCGGAGGTAATCAGCGAGACGCGCACCCGCATCGTTGGTCCTGACCAGCACGGCGCAGGTCAATCCGCGTTCGAGCGGACGTACTTCGCGCAGCACGTCCAGCGTGCGGGCGAACCGGCCGGCTTCGTCCTCGGCGTGCAACAGCGCCGCCTGTCCCCGGATCTCCGGGTGGGCCGTCGTATGATCACGCCATTCGCGCGCCCAGGCGTCCGCCACCCATGCGGGGAACATCCGCTGCCACACTTCGCTCCCGCCGAATACGCGATTGACCGCCGCGATGATAGCCGGCCCCGAACGGAACGAACGGTCCAGACGCACCTCATGGATCGCCCCGGACCCGCCGTGATTATAGTGCTCGAAGATCTCCCGGAAAAGCCGGGGATCGCCTTCGCGCCAGGTGAAGATCGCCTGCTTCACATCGCCCACATAGAAAAAGCTGCGACGACCGGTGGAGTCCTGCACCGCCTCGTCGATCAAATTCTGCAACACGCTCCATTGGCCGGGGCTCGTGTCCTGGAATTCGTCCAGCAGCCAATGGTCGAAACAGGCGTCGAGTCGGAAATCGATGAACAGCCGGGCGTCGGCGTCCTCGTCCCCAGCCGGTTTCCGCTCGGATGCCAGCCGCGGCCCGCCGGCAGCCGGCAGCAACAGCCGTTGCACATCAGCAAAGGTCAGCCGGCCCGTCCGCCGCACAAGTTCGTGATAGAACGCCTCGTGGGCCTGCAAGACGGCATGGATTCCGCGGGTCATCTCCACCCGCCGCCGGAGCTCGGCGCCCACGACCGCGCTCACCACCGCCACCAAGGCCGCGCACGTCTCCGGCCGGAGCAGCTGCTTGCGGCGATCAACCGTCAACTCGCCTGCGCCGCGCCGCAACTCGCTCCAAACCTTCAGCGCATTCTGGAGAATGTATGCAACGGGTGCCGGGAGCGTCCCGCCCGGAGCCCAGTCCCCGAGCGCGCCAAAGAAATCCTCCCAACGCTGGCGCTGCCCGTCCGTCAGCGTTTCCCTGGCCAGGGCTGCCCGGAGCGATCGCACGGCGCCGGCGCGGTCGACGGCGCCCTCCAGCCAGGCGCAACCGTCCGGCCAGATGCGGTCCGGATTTCCCCAACCGGCTGCATCCGGCGCCGCGAGGTACACTTCCTGGTACTGATCGAGGAACCGGTCGAGATGGGATCCCAACCGCTTCTCCTCCGCCCCAAATGTCGCCCGCTTGAACGCTTCGATGAACGCCCGCTGCGCCTCGGTCAGCGCTCCCGCGCCGGCGAAGATACGCCGCATCACCCGCGCCCGTTCGACGGCGACCGCGGACTCGTCCAGGATCTCGAAATCGCCGGCCAGCCCGAGTTCCAGAGGGAAATTGCGCACCAAGCGGGCGAAGAAACTGTCCAAAGTCCCGAGATTGAGGCGGTGCATCGCGCCCGTCACCGCGCGCAGCATCCCAAGAAACCCGGCGCAACCGGGGTCGGGTCCGCCGATTGCGCCCGCCAGCGCGGCCGCCCGCGCCGGGTCCCGCGCGGCCCCGGCGAGCTTGTTGAGGATCTCATCGAAGAATTCGCCCGCGGCTTTGCGGGTGAACGTCAGCGCCACGATGCGTTCCGGGGGCACCCCGCGGGCCAGGAGCCGGACGAACCGGTTGGTCAGCGCGTAGGTCTTGCCCGATCCCGCAGACGCCAGGATCATCACATTTCCGATGGGTGTCACGACCGGCCCTCCCCGGCACGCGCAAAATCCTGCGCCACGCTGTCCGCGGTTCCGTGGTGGAACAGCGCGGCGAATTCGTCGTGCTCCACCCGCTCCGCGGGCGGCCAGTAGCGTTGCGCCCGGATCGCCTCCGCCACGGCTTCGGCGCAACGCAACGCGGCGGCATGCCACCCGGCCGAATAGTCGCTCCAGACCGTCACGCCGGTTTCACCGATGGCTTTCGGCAGATGGAAATAGCCGCAGGCAACGCCGCCTGCCGGCCTGTTGGAGGCGTGCTCCTGTTCCAGCGCCCACAGGTAAAGCGGGAGCTGCAAATCGATCCAGTGATACTCGGCGCCACCGGCCGCAAAACGCGCCATCTCCGGAACCCGCTCCTCCCCCCGCCGGCCGGCCCGCCGACAATGCGCCTCGCGCGGGCTCGCGGCCTCATCCGAGGTCTTGTAGTCGAGCACGCGCCAGGCCCCGGTTCCCTCATGGCGGTCGATCCGATCGATCTTGCCTCGCACCATCAGCCCGCCGAGCATCCAAGCCGGAGCGTCCGGGAACCGCCACTCGGCCCGCTCGATCACCCACCCTTCCGCCCGCTCGCGCGCTTGAACCTCGGCGGCCTTGGCCAAACGCTGGCGGGCTGACTCGAGTTGCACCACCAGCGGCAGCGCGAGCTGATCTCCGAAACGGACGCGCACGATCCGATCGAGTTCCGCCAGCAGGAATTCGCGCAGCGTCCGCGCCTCGGTGCAGTCGCGTAGCGCCGGCGCGCGGCCCATCGCCTCGAGCGCCCCGTGGCAAAGATCGCCGAAATCGAGCGCGTCCATCTCGGTCTTCGCCGCGTCAACCGCCCGCATGCCCAGCACTCGCGCCAAATAGAAACGAAAGGGACATCTGAGGTAATCGCGGAAAGCCGTGACCGAGAGCTGGCCGGGCGCCGCCTTCTCGCGCGGCCGCAGCCGCCAGGCCCGCTGCCACGCCAGGGTGGCCCGGCTCGCTTCAGCCGGCCGGAAAAGGAACGCGACCCGTCGCGGCAATTCCGCGTCGGCACAACGGAGGAGCAGCCGCGAGGGGCGCAACGGATCGCCGGCCGCAGAGGTCTTGCCGAGAAGCAGGTCCAGCCGGCCGCCCCGCGCGCGGCTGGCGGCCAGCGCCTGCAACAGGTAGGCATCGCGAGCGAACCGGGCGGCGTTGGTCTTCAGACCGAGCTTCTCGCGCAGGGACTCCGGCAGGAACGGATCGCCAATGACCGATTCCGGCACCCTCCCGTCGTTCAAGCCGGCCACCACCAGATGCGGCGCATCCTCCCAGAGCAGCTCCAGCCATCCCAGGAGCTCGATGGCTCCCGCGGGTTTGTCATCGAAGCGTCGCCCGTCGCCCAACAACGGCAACACGAGCTCCCACCAGTCGTTCGTCGCCAGGTCGCCGGCCAGGGGCCCGGCGGCAGCGGCCTGGCGCAACAACTCCCGCCACGCCTCCGCCATTTCCGCCAGCCGCGCGTCCTCCGGCCGCGCCAGATCAAGCCAGCGCCGGCCGAAGATCGACCCCAAGGCACGCACCACATTGTCGGGAAACACGTCCTGCGTGAGCACCGCTTCGATCCCGACCAGTTTCCCGACCGCCGCCGGCAATTCGGGATACGCCGCTTCGAGGCCGGGCAGATGCGCCCGGACCGAGGCGAGCGTAGCGGGCATATGGATACTCCGGAGTTCATCGAGTCCGGCGAGCAGCCGCGCGGTGGATCGGCCCGGGGCGCCGCCGTCGACGAGAAAGGCCAGGACGTCGGGGCATCGCGCCAGCGCCGCCGCCGCGTCGAACGACCGTTCCCGGGCCACGGCGGCCATGGCCTCGAGCAACGTGAACAGCGCCTCCTGACGGAAAGGCCGGCCCTCAGGGGTAAACGTCGCAAAGCCGGCGCGGATCAGCGCATTTTCCAGACACGGCCGCACGTCAGAGTCCGCGACGCCAACCGCCCAGACCCCATCGGCGTCGCCATAACGCCGCGCCCCATCCGCCATCCAGCCGGCCTGCGCCAGCGGATCCGCACAGAGGTGCACGTGTTGTTCGAAGTCCGCCAGCTCGAATTCGCGCGTGGTCCATGCTTCGGTCCGTGGACGCCCCCAGACGTCGAACAGGGTCTCGCCACCCGGCGGACCAAACACCACCAGGTCCACAGGCAGTGTCCGGGCATACGCCGCCAGCACCCTCACGGCCGCTGGCAGCGGATCTGGCACGGCCAGCATCACGATCCGGTCGATCCCGGTGGGAGGAAGCGGCTCGACCATCGGCGCCAAGGCCAGGTCCTGGACGTCGGTCCGTCCTGTCGCCGCCAATTTTTCCGTGTATCTGCACTCGAGTCCGGCGATCTGCTGCCAGCGCAGGACTTCCTCGAATCCATCGCCGGCACGCGGCGCAACATCGGCCAGACGCAGTCCGGCTTCACCAAGTCCCGTCTTCAGCTGGACAAATTTTCCCGCCAGGCGCACCGCCCAGGCAAAGGACCGGGAGGGCGGATCCATCGGAAAGACCTCCCGAAATTCGCTCACATCGATTTCGAGCAAGACCTTCGTCCACGCCAGCAATGACTCAAGCCGGGAAGCCACTGCAGCCGGCGAGGCGTTTGCGGTCACCAGGCCTTCCGGCAGCAGCACCCGCGGCGAAAACACCGCCTGTCCCCGCGCCGCCGCCCAAGCGGCCAGCCCCTCCCGCAGCCGTCGTCCCGACTGGCGTGTCGGAACCACAACCAGCAAAGCCGACAACTCCAACGGGCCCGCGCCCGGCCAGTCATGCGCCAGAAACTCGACGGCCTGCGGCAACAGCGGCCGATCCCAAGGCAGTAGTTGAAGACGGGGTAGCATGCGCGAGCCCGGAGACTGGGCGCGTGACAGTCCGGCTTCAACCCTGCAGCGACCGGATGCCGGATTGCCAGGGTTTTTGGTTTGGCACAGCCATGGGTTAACGGCGCGCAAAACAGAAACCCCCGCAGCCCGGAAGCAGCGGGGGCGACGGAAAAGGAAGCTCGCTTACTTGGCGAACACCAGCTTCGCAGTGTGCGATTTTACGCGGGCCGCGGCATTGGCGTGCACGACACCGCTGCGCACCGCCTTGTCGCTCGCAGCGACGTAGGCAATCGCGGCGCTCTTGGCGGCCGCCGCATCGGCGGACTTGGTGGCGACTTCCAGCTGCCTGGCCAGCGTCTTGAGGCGGGTTTTCACCGCCTTGTTGCGCAGCATGCGCCTGGTCGATTTGCGGGCGTTCTTGATCGCAGATTTTGTGTTGGCCATGACGGGATGGGATACGGTAAGGGGTTACAGACTCAGACGCCTCCAGACGAGTCAAGGTTGAATTCCTCGCGCTCCTGCCGGCGGGCGCATCTCCCGATTGTCTGTAAAGCAGGCTGGGAAGCCTGCGCCACTTTCGGCAGGCCGCCGGAACCGCCAACAATCCAGAAACGCGCCCCCTCCAGGCAAAAGTGAATGGTCTTGGGGCCTTAAGCCGGATTCTGTGCCCCGGCTTGCGCCGGGCTGACCGTCATTTCTCTCGGATCCCTTGCGGAACCCGCCCTCCACCGCCCGCCAAGCGAGCGCAGGAAGGTGCGACATACCCGGGACTCCAGGACGGGCCGTCCAGTCCCCTATTTTGTCTTGCACCGGATTGGGTTTTCCCTGCCACCGGCATCGCTGCCGGCGCGGTGGGCTCTTACCCCACCTTTTCACC
>Ga0182027_10007299_pt1 | contig 16319 bp, 19 predicted proteins | sample 712E1DmetaG_FD_121300 | JGI IMG/M metagenome (GOLD analysis project Ga0182027, IMG submission 121300) | Permafrost microbial communities from Stordalen Mire, Sweden - 712E1D metaG (Illumina Assembly) | ecosystem: Environmental > Terrestrial > Soil > Wetlands > Permafrost | place: Sweden...
AAATGACCGTCCTTGCATCGCGTCCGGCTGCTTCACTGACGGCCGCGGTCATGCCGCGATCCTTGAATGAACCGGTCGGGTTCAGGCCTTCATATTTGATGAACAACTCAAAGCCGCCGCCAAATTGGTGCGCCAAGCGGTCGGTTTTAAGCAAAGGCGTGTTGCCCTCGAATAAAGTAACGATCCGCGTGTAGGATGGAAGGTCGAGCAAGTGTCTGTACTTGGATATAATGCCTTGATTTGTCATTATCAAACTTCCCGGGCGGGTTCGTCATCTCCCAGCCTCGTTTATCCTTTCAACGGCGCTGCATCCTTATCATAGACGAAGAACTGAATATCCAATCCATCCTTGTTAAGGAAATCAATCGCAGGCTGGAAAGTCGCCTCCTTGATCTTTTGCATGTCGCTCCCAGGCGCAAGCACGGTGATACGAGCTTCTTCATCCGACATGCGTACAACTTTCATTTCCGCCGCCGCACATGCCGCGCTGATTTTCGATTGCATTTCTTGGACGGCTTCGTCAACGGTCATTCCCGGCTCCCAATTTAATGTCAATAAAATTATAAACCACTCGTGATAAGATTTGGGTATGAACTTTTCGCAGATCACGGATGACCTCTTCATAGGCACCACGCCGCGCCGCAAGGATTACGACACCTTGCGCGGCCTGGGCGTGCGCCTGGTCATCAACATGCGCTTCACGCGCGGACCCAAGCCTCGTTTCCGTGACCTGCATATCCGGTACCTCTGGCTCCGTACCTTCGACAATCCGCTGATCCCGATCCCTCTTCGGGCATTGACGCGCGGCGTAAATGCCGCGCTCGAGGTGATCCACAGCGGCGGGAAAGTCTATGTCCATTGCGCCCATGGACGACATCGCAGTGTGGCCATGGGCGCCGCGATATTGATCGCCCTGGGCATGAATGCCCATGAAGCCATGGCCCTGATCAAAGAGCATCGTTCTGCGGCTGACCCGAATGTGTTCTACATCCGGCGGCGCATCCTGCTCTTTGCCCGCCGCTGGAATTTGATCAAGCAAATAAATTGAGTTTTTATCAATGTGCCATCATCGCGATGGTCACGCCTGCGCCACCTTCGTTCTCCCGCGCTTCTTCAAACGAATTGACATAAGGGCTATCCTTCAAGGCCGTGCGTACCGCCTCGCGCATCCTGCCTGTGCCTTTGCCGTGCACAATGCGGACGAAAGGCAACCCTGCCGAGTAGGCCTTTTCCAGATACTTGTCCAACTCATCGAGTCCGTCCTCTACCAATTTGCCGCGCAGGCTGATTTCCATGCCGGGCGATTTAACAGTTGATGGTTTTCGACTGACGATTTCCGATTCCCGATTTGCGTTTTGCGCATTGCGCTTTGGTTGATCATTACTAGCTGATTGCCTTTCCAAATCATTGAACTTCGCTCTCACACGCAGCGTTCCAATCTGAACCTCCGCTTCGGACTCACTCATCGCGGTCACGATCCCTTCGGACTTCAACGAAGCGATGACGACTTTCTCTCCCAACTTCAGCGGCTGATCACCGCTTACCGGTAACGGCTCACCTTTTCTTTCTATCGGCGCTTGAGTCTTCTCTTCGATCGTTTCCAGCTTTTCTTCCAGGGCTTTGATGGCCTGCAAAGGCTGGCCTGCCTTCTTCAATTGGCCTTTTAATGATTCGATGTTTTGCTTCAACACAGCCACTTCGAGTTCGCCTTCGGCGCGCGCCTTTGCCAACACCTCGCGGCGTTCGTCCTCGATTTTTTCCAGACGCTTTTCGAGCTCGTGAGTCTGGGCCTCAAGTTTTGCCCGTGACTTTTCCAATTTCTCACGTTCGTGCGAAGTTCGATTGCGTTCCTTGCGAATATCGTCGAGGAGTTTGTCGGCGCGCAAATCATCGGGATTGATCTCACTCTTCGCTGCCGCGACCAGTTGAGGGTCGAGGCCGAGGCGCAGGGCAATAGCCAGGGCGTTGGAACGTCCAGGTAATCCGATCGTCAAATGATACGTGGGACGCAGGGTCTGGACATCGAATTCCAGCGAAGCGTTGACCACGCCCTCGGTGCTGTGAGCAAAGGTTTTGAGCTCGGGATAATGGGTTGCAACAAAAGTGGTGATGCCGCGTTCGATCAAGTGGCTGAGAATGGCGCGCGCCAAAGCCGCGCCTTCCTGCGGATCGGTGCCTGCGCCGAGTTCGTCGAGGATGACCAGCGAACGCGGATCGGCTTTCTTCAAGATCCGGATGATGTTGGTAATATGGGAGGAAAACGTACTGAGCGATTGCTCGATGGATTGTTCATCGCCAATATCCGCAAAGACATCGTGGAAGCACGGAAGTTCCGAGCCGCTCTGTGCGGGGATATGTAATCCGCTCTGTGCCATCAGCGCCAGCAATCCGACGGTTTTGAGCGAAACGGTTTTTCCTCCGGTATTCGGTCCGGTGATAACCAGTGCGCGCGTACCGGCCTTTGGATTGATGTCAACGGGTACAACCGTATTTGGATCGAGCAGGGGATGGCGGGCGTCAAGCAAAAGAATAAGCGTTTGGCTTTTTACGCCTGGCTCCTGCTTTTTGTCTTTGGCGGATGGCGGACGGCTGCCCGCTGAAAGCTCATGAAGGATCGGCTCGCTGGCATGCAGTTCTTCTGCATATTTAGCCTTTGCAAACGCCAGGTCGAGGTTGGCGAGATTCTCGATCCCGTATTTGAGTTCAACTGCGTGTGTACCGATGAGGCTGGAAAGTTCGGCCAGAATGCGGCGTTCTTCATCTCGTTCGGCCAGCTCAAGTTCACGCACCTGATTATTGAGTTCAACAACAGGCAAAGGCTCGACAAATAACGTCGCTCCTGATGAGGATTGATCGTGAACGATGGCTTTGATCTGGCCTTTGAACTCGGCGCGCAGGGGGATCACATAGCGTCCATCGCGTTGTGTGATGATCGGCTCCTGCAGTTTGTTGGCTGAATCGGTGAGATATTTTTGCAGGCGCGACATCAAACGGTCGCGTGCCACCCGGACCTCACGGCGGATGTTTGCCAATTTATCCGAGGCCGAATCGAGCACTTCGCCGCGTTCTGAGAGTACGCGCGTGATCGCATCAATGATGCCGAAAGGTTCAGGCAGTCCGACTGCGATTTGAGCCAGGCGCGGAGCCTTCTCTACAGCATGTGCGAGGGATTTTTTTAAGTCGCGGCAGGCGATGAGTGTGGTCTTGATTTCAAGCAACTGTTGCGGATCAATAACGCCGCCGCGCGCGGCCAGGTCGGCGGAGGCGCGAATGTCGTGCGAGCCGCCGATGGTCAGGTCGTGTGTCGAAAGCAGAAAGCGCGCTTCAGTTGTTTCGGCAAGCAGACGTGTCACTTCATCGAAATGGTTGGACGGCTGAAGGCCGCGCGCTAAATCTGCCGAGGCGGAGAAATCGCAAAAGCTTGCCAGCCGGGCGAGGATTTTTTCGTATTCGAGAACGTGGAGAGTCTTTGAATCCATTGGTCGAAGAATTTTTTAAACCGGAATGGGGATCATGGCTCGTATCGAACGGCCAATGCAGCGCCGATAATGCCGGCCTCATTCAACAATTGGGCTGGCACCACCGGGACTTTGATCTTCAGCAGGGGCAGGTAATTCTCATGTTCCTTACTGATGCCGCCGCCGATGATGAACAAATCCGGCCAGAAATGCCTTGTCAGCACTTCCAAATAACGGTCAAGGCGTTTGGCGAATTTCTTCCACGAGAGATCGTCGCGCTGGCGGGCGGCATCCGAAGCCCGCGCCTCTGCTTCCCTGCCCTCGATCTCAAGGTGACCGAACTCCGTGTTGGGCAGCAGCCTGCCGCGATAGAAAATGGATGAACCAATCCCTGTGCCAAGAGTCACCATGATGACGGTTCCCTGCTGGCCGCGTCCCGCGCCAAAAGACATCTCCGCCAGGCCGGCCGCGTCGGCATCGTTGATCGTTTTGCAGGGCAGACCTGTGGTTTTCGTAAACAGTTCATCGGCGTTCAATCCCACCCACTTTTCAGAGATATTAGCGGCCATCATGGCAACGCCGGACTTGATAGGTGCTGGAAATCCAATTCCAATCGCATCCATTCCATTAAAGGATCCGACGATCTGTTGGATAACCTCCGCAACCGGTTTTGGTTCGGCCTCGCCGGGAGTCTTAATGCGAATGCGTTCAGCGGTCAGTTTGCCGGTATGGATGTCAACGGGAGCGCCTTTGATGCCCGACCCGCCAACGTCAATTCCAAGGATTTGTGGAGAAGCCTTGTTTTCCATTTTTAATCTCCATAAAACCAGCGCTTATTTCGCTTCCGTCGCGGCCGGGAAATCCCATGAAGGCGTCAGGAGTTTGAGGGCACTGTGATATTCAAGAATGCATAATGTCTTCGTATCCATAGTGGATTGATTTAACCACAAAGGCACAAAGAATACAAAGGGCAAAAAAGAACAGCCTTTGTTTGAAGGCCGCTCTTGATCGAACATTCAGGTTAGACACTTCCTTACAACAGCTTTTGAATGTGAAGAATATGATCCCTCTCATGCCAGACGGCGCGCCTCACCAGCTTGCGCGGTGACCAAAACTCACCATTAATGCCGACCACTTGCTTTGAGCCTTCCAGCATAGGCAGTAAACGGATCAAATGATTGCGGACTTTTTCCAGCCGCTCCATGGGCTCCTGGGGCACCTCACTGCGCGGGAAAGCCAGGCCGAGGCGATTCAGATACCACCATTCCGCACCGCCGATGTGTCCGAGGATGCCATGGATGCTCCAACGTTCATTGGGATAATTCTGGTCGAGCTTTTCATCGCTCAGGCCGTTGATCGTGTCCAACAAATCAGAGCGCGTCCATGACAATAGATCCAATCCATGCTTCACGTCCCGTTCAGCCAATGGCTTCCAATCATGCTGGAACCAGGCGTTGACCTCATCATCGGTGTGGCCGACGCGCTCGAAGGATTCGTTGATGTAATAAGCTGTGAAGGTTTCTTCGACCTTTAACTCCACATTGGTTTCATCCAGCCATAGCGATTCGTGCCTACCAATCCATGTTGAATACGCGCGGATGGCGGCGGGCAGATTCGCAATGGCTTCCTTTTCGTCCTTGCCATATGCAAAACAACCGGGATGATCAAGCGCCCAGGCTATCGAGCGAAAACCTTCATTGTTATTTTCGATTCCCACACGGAAGATCATACACGTTCTCCTTAAGTTTTCAAATTGCCCTCGCACAGCGGAGCAATCTCCACTTGTTCTTAAAAAAAGGAGATGGCTTGTCAGGTGCCATGATTACAGCGGTTGTTTCATCGGCATTCCGGGCTTGCGCGGATACTTCGGCGGCGTGGCATGTGATTTGTTTACAATGACGAGATAGCGGTCGTCGGCCACACCGGGTAGATTGACCTGGATCACCTGCTGTAATTTGCCGCCCAGTAATTTCATCACCTTTTCAGCGGACTGCACTTCGGCCGGGCCGCTTTCGCCTTTTTGAGCCAGCATGGTCCCGCCCATGCGCACCAGCGGTAAAAGATATTCCGAAAGAACGTTCATGCCGGCGACTGCCCGCGCCACCGCGTAATCATATTTCTCGCGGTACTCAGGCATTTGTCCCACTTCCTCTGCGCGGGCTTTGATCACCTGTACATTTTCCAGTCCGAGCATTCGAACGATATGTTCGCAGAACATGGCTTTCTTGCCGACCGATTCGATCAATGTTGTGCGCATGGCTGGATATAAAATCTTAAGGGGCAACCCCGGAAAGCCCGCACCCGTTCCCACATCCACGAGATGATGCGGCGGGTTTGCTCCCCAGGCCATCACGCAGGAAAATGAGTCAAGGAAATGTTTGATGCGAATCGACTCGGCGTCCTTGATCGCGGTAAGATTGAATTTTTGATTCCAGTCCAACAATTCCCGCTCATAGGTAACCAGCGATATCACCTGCCGCCCGGTCAAGTGAATGTGAAAGAGTTCCTGCGCCGCCTGGACGAGTTTTTCCATGTATAAAAATTATACCCCTCCGAAATAAAGTGACGGCCATCTTTAAGATGGCCGTCTTTTGGATGTACGTTACTCTTTTGGCGCTTCCGCCTTTGGTTTGCGCTTGAAGATCAGGCGGTAGATCCAGCGCACAAGCAGGAAGATCAGGAGCAGCGGGATGCCAATCGTGATCAAAATCGGCAGGATGAGCAGGAAGAAATTGATGAGGAAATCCACGAAACCTTGCCAGAAATAGATCAGGTTTTGGATCGCATCGCGGGCCGTGCCTTGCGGCTTCCATCCTCCAACCTGGATTGGCTTGATGGTCGCTTCGGCGACAATATGAACGGTGATGGCCGAAAGCTGCGCTGCTTCCTGGTCGTATTGGATCTGGCCTTTTAACACTTCGATGTCGCTGTCCACCTGTTGCAGTTGCTGGTACACATCCAGCACATCCTGTGTCTTGGTGGCGCTCTCCATGATCTTGGTCAGTTGGTCGGCAGCGGCTTCCTTGGCGGTCAAGCGCGATTGCAGATCAACATATTGGCTGGTGATATCCTGGCCGGTACGGGTTTCGTTTTGAACATCCACCGCGTCCTTTTTGATTTGATTCAAGGCGGTATCCAATTGATTCGCAGGCACCCGGATCACGATCTGTGCGTCCGGTTCCTGTGTGCCGTCTGGCGCATAGGTCTGCCCGATGTTGACTGAAACCAGATACCCCCCCATCGTTGTTGCCATTTGCTCGAGGTCGGTGACGCGCGTTTTTACATCTTTGACGACAATGGTCAACTCGGCGGTTTGAACCACCAGCCGCTCGGTGTCGTTATTGATCACATCACTGCCCGCTGCCGATCCGCCGGCTTGAGCCGACTTCAATGTATCGCTTGAAAGAGGCGGCGCTTCGGTGGTTGGTGCTGGTAGGGCCGGAGCGGCTCCTGAAAAAGATGGGGCACCGGGCGGTACTGCAAGTGACCTATTTACGTTTTGCATGGCTGCCGCGCCGCATCCGGCGAGGATTAATGTTGCAAGGATCGAGATAATCAAAAACAATCGTTTCATTTCTGCCTCCTTCATGTGTAGGGTAATTTCTCCTAATAGACGATTGTGTTTTGTAAAAAGTTCCGGCCAACTCCCGCTGTCGTTTGTTGCAAAGAACCGCAGTGTGTGGCAACTCACTCATTTTCATCATAGATGAAAATGGGGAAGGCTGGATGAAGATTACCAGCCTTCGCTGAGTCGCGCGGCGTGTTTTTCAGGCAAGCCCGCCTCGCGCAGGCGTTTCTGGACTTCGCTCACACGGTACTCCACACGGCGCGCTTCCCATTGGTGCGTTTCCGTATCATAGATGGCATACCCCGCGCGTGGATCGCGGTCGCGCGGCTGTCCGACCGAACCGGGGTTCACCAGCGTGCGCGGCGTCAGTGTAATAGGCCGGTTTACCTTGGTGGATTCCAGGGTGACGCGGTCATTGCCTTCACTAAGCTTAAACAGACTCTGGATGTGTGAATGGCCGATGAAACAAAATGGCGTATCGAAATGATCGAAGTTCAAGCGTGCGGTTAATGTGTTCAATACATATTCCCATAAGGGGTCGCGCGGGCTGCCATGTGCCATGGTCACTTCGCCGCGCACTTTGGTGGCTTGTGGTAGGGAGCGCAGGAAATCCATATTATCGGCGGTCAGCACCTTTTCGGTCCATATCAACGAACGCCGTGCATCCGCATTGAATGATTCGAGCGCCATTCTTCCCAGGGCGGCCATGTCATGATTTCCCATGATGCAGGTCAGATGCGGTAAGTCGCGCACCTGCTCGACAACTGCGTTGGGATCAGGCCCATATCCAACCAGGTCGCCGAGGCACCAGGTTTCATCCACCTGACCTGCATCGTGGATCACGGCCTCCAACGCGGTGTAATTTGCATGAATGTCCGAAATAACCAAAACCCGCATGATTACTCCAAAAGCTCCGCAATGTGTTCGATGATTGCTTCGGCCACCTCGGCCTTGCTCATCAACGGCAACGATTCTTTTTTCCCGTCGGGGAATAACAATGTGACGCGGTTGGTCTCCACACTGAAGCCGGCGTCGTTGGAGGAAATATCGTTCGCAACGATAAAATCCATTTTTTTCGATTTGAGTTTCTCGCTTGCGTTGGACAACAGGTCTCGCGACTCTGCTGCGAAGCCGACCACGACTCGCGGCCGCTTCCTGCCGGAGCGATGTTCCATCACTGCTTTCAAAATATCTTCCGTTTCTTCGAGTTCGATTTGCGGAATGCCTTCTCGTTTCTTCATCTTGTTTTTGGCGGTTTTCTTCAACCGGAAATCCGCGACGGCGGCGGCCATGATCAACACGTCGGCTTTGACGGATTCGCTCAATACGTTTTTATACATCTGCCGGGCGGTTTCCGCTTCGATCACGCGTGCGCCCACAGGTGCCGTTAACCTTGTCGGCGTAGTGATCAGGACCACTTGTCCACCGGAGTCAATGGCGGATTGCGCCAGTGCATACCCCTGCCTGCCCGATGATTTGTTGGTTATTACCCGTACCGGGTCAAGAGGCTCCTGCGTACCTCCGGCAGTGACGAGAACTTGTTTGCCGGCAAGTCTTCCATTGCGTCCAAGCACGAGGCGGATATGTCCGATAAGTTCAGTCGGTTCGAGTAAACGTCCCTTGCCGGTCAGTCCGGAAGCGAAGCGTCCTTCGTCGGGTCCGGCGATATAAGCGTCGCGTTCGGTCAATATGTGAAGATTATCTTGCGTCACATCCGCATCGAACATGCCGCCATCCATGGCAGGTGCTATCAAAAGCGGACATTTGCATGCCAGCGCTGTGATGGTTAGCAGGTTATCTGCGGCTCCATATGCCAATTTGGAAATAGTATTGGCAGTGCATGGCGCGATGACGAGCAGGTCTGCGCCGTGGCTGAGACCGATGTGCAGGATGTGCGCCTCGCCGCCCCATAAATCTGCATCCGTGTAAGTGCGCCGCCCGGTGACGGATTGGAAGGTAAGCGGCGTAATGAATTTTTCCGCGGCAGGCGTGAGAATGACATCCACTTGAGCGCCGAGCTGAGTTAACTTGGAAGCCAAATCGGCAGCTTTAAAGGCCGCAATGGAACCGGTCACGCCGAGCAGAATGTGCCTGTCTTTCAAATTACCCATTTGGATTATTATACTTCTATAAAAGTGAGACGGACTTTAACCCGTCTCATTGCATTATCCAAACATTTCGATCAGGGCTTCTCCCAAACTGTTGCGCCAGGTTGTGTAATTATGCGCTCCGCCGGTTCTGCGATACGCGGGGTTGTATCCTTTCTGCTTCAAGGTCATCACCATCTGCCGATTGTCTTCCGAGCCGTGTAAATCATCGATCAACTGCGGTGCAGATTCACCCTGCCAGAGGAAAGTTGCTGTTTCACCGTCAATCAGCGGGTTGCCTTCCGGACGGACGCGTTCAAGTAAATCCTTTTTCATGGTTCTTATGCAAGAAAGAGAATTGCCACGCCGACCACTGCCAAAATGGTTCCGGCGATGGCTTGCCAGCCTAAACGTTCCTTGAAATAAAAATAACTGATGGGAAGCATGAAGATTGGCGAAAGCGAGGTCAGCACGCTGGCTACCCCGACGACAGTATTCTGAACCGCCAGCAGGGATAATGAAACGCCGATTACCGGTCCGATCAACGCCGCCAGCGCCAGCAATCGAAGCGCAGCCGGGTTTTCTTTTAAGGTTTGAATTGTCTTTCCTGCTTCCCGTTGCAGCAACGTGATCAGCCATAGCGCCACAACTGCCGCGGACATGCGAATCACATTCGCACTGATCGGCGAAAAATTGCCAGCCATGCCTTGTTTGGAAAGAACCAATCCTGTGGCTTGACCAATGGCAGCAAGGACACCACACAATAGACCTAATGCGGATGGTTGCAGGGCTTGAGATTTATTGTTGCCCTGTTCGAGAATAACCCAAATAATTCCACCCAACGTTAAGGCAATGCCAATGATTTCCAGTATGCTCAAAGACTCACCCAAAAATAACCATGCTTCCAGCGCACCAAAGATGGTGGAGAGACTCAACAGTAAGGTTCCAAGCCGTGCGCCGACCATCAGATAGGCTTGAAAAAGAAACGCGTCCCCAAATGCCAACCCAATAACGCCGGATAGCGAAAGCCATGTCCAGCGTTGAGTCCCGGCTTGAAACGGCAAAGCCTGATGATATAAGAGGGTATTTAGGATGACGAGATAGAGCAGCGCAAAGGCCACGCGCGCCCGGTTGGCGATCACCGACGAGCCAACCGTTTTTGTTGCTTTGGTTACGACGACTGCATTAACCGCAAAGAAAAGCGAGGTCAGCAAGCCGGCAATTTCACCAATGGTAGCCATGCGGTCTATTTGCTGAACGTGCCCATGAGTTCACCTTGTGCAAGAACGTGATTCTGCATGGCAGAAAGCAACTTTTGTTTATTTGCACCCGATGGCAGGCTAAGCATCGTATCCAGTGCGTAGAGTTTGAAGAAGTAGCGATGCGTACCGCTGGGCGGGCATGGACCGCCGTAACCCAGGTTTCCCCAACTGTTGGTACCGTTCAAACTGCCGTCCGCGAGTTTGGCTTGGACCGCTGCGGCCTCCGGAAGTCCACTCGCAGAAGCGGGGATGTTGTAAATCACCCAATGCACCCACGTGCCGCCGGGCGCGTCGGGATCATCCATGATGAGCGCCAATGATTTTGTCCCCGAAGGCGCGCCGCTCCATGATAGAGCCGGAGAAGTATCCTGGCCTTTGCAGGAATAAAGGGCGGGAATGGGTGATCCGTTCTTAAAAGCGGGACTGGTAATGGAAAGAGCCATGGCAACCTCCATAGGCTGGATTATCTTTGGTGCGCAGGCGGATAAAGTCAGAAGAAGAACGATGAGCCATCTTCTCCTGCCGCGCTTACAACGTTTTTAAAAAATGGACGAGACGCTCGACCTCCTCGTACCCTGCGGAAAGGTGCGCTTTGATGCTGACCTCGTTCTCCAGCCATGTGTCGGACGCCATCTCGGTCAGGCCGATGCTGCGCGCCCAATCTTCGGCGGTTTGCATCAGTACCTTGCCGATGCCCTGTCCGCGCAGATCGTCATCCACGTACCAGCCTTCGATATAACCGACGGGACTGCTAAGGGAGCCATCGGCATATTTGCGTGTTCCCGTTTCGATGAATGCGCCAAGTTTTCCATCCGTTCTTTCCAGCACGAAGACCGGCGTCAGTGGATCGGCCAGCAGTTTGTCCATATCGTGTTCCAGCGTTTCGATATCGTCTTCGGGCCACAGCCCGTGGCGCATCCTGAGCCATTCGCTCCGGTCATCAGGAGTGGCGCGGCGAATATTCAATTGGATTTTGACGTTCATACCTTCTCCCTGGAGAAATAAAAGGATGGGTGATGCCCTGTTGATTATAGCCAATATTTGAGTTAAGACAATCGTTCATGATCTTATTCATATACCCCTCCGGTAGCAAGATATGATATATTATTTTATCCAAACATTAGCAACTCGCATCCAAAACCGTAACTTTATCTTCCTTGTTGGGAATGATGCACAAAAACTCAAACGGCTCCTCGCCCATGTTCTGATAGGAATGCACCACACCTTCTGGAATAAAGACCACATCCCCGGCTTTCAAATGATGTATCTCTTCGCCGATGGTGATGGAGGCCTCACCGCGTAGAACATATTGTTCATGCTCCACGGTGTTCGTGTGGCGCGGCATGCCCCCATCCTTTTGCATGGAGAATTTGCGCAAGGCGAAGTTCGGACCCTCCTTGGCTGAGATCAAAACCTGGATCTTCGTATCTTTGGCATTCAAAACATCGTTGGCTTCCACATCCACGGCATGTTTGACGGTCATTTCTACCTCCGTTTATTTTTTCGAACCGCGCAGAACGCGAAGCTCGCGAAGAAAATCAAGAAGAAATCTTTGCGCTCTTTGCGTGCTTCGCGGTTAATCATTTCTTGATACTTCCATCCTGCACTTTCCACACTTCCGCCTTCTCAACAAAATCCGAAGTGAACATATGCTCATCGGTGGCGGTAAATAAAACCTGTTCGCTCTCGCCCACATATTTTAATAAATCCGCCCGACGCTGTAAATCCAGCTCCGCCATCACCTCATCCAGCAGGATCACCGGCCATTCCCCTGTGCGTTCCTTCATCCAATTCACCTCGGCCAGTTTCAACGCCAGCAAGGTTGTGCGGATCTGCCCGCGCGAACCGTAATCACCGAGGTCAATGCCGTTGGTCAGAAAACGCAACTCGTCACGGTGCGGGCCGATGGTGGTCACACCGCGCGCGATCTCTTCGGAACGGAGTTCCTTCAACCGCGCTGAAAATCCATTTTGGATTTCGTCTGCCTTGAGTGCGGAGCGGTCCGTGTCCGTGGTCAACTTCATGCTGATCGGCGGCAGCGGATCATATGCAGGCTGATAGTTCAATCGCAAGACTTCACGCCGATGCGTCAATTCGTGGTGAACGCGCACGGCGAGTCGTTCGATCTGCTGAACAGCTTCGATGCGCCATTGAATGATCTGTGCGCCGAGACGCGCCAGCGTTTTATCCCAGACTTCGAGCTGGTCGCTGTTTCCTCCGTTTTCGCTCAACATTTTCAACAACGCGTTGCGCTGGCTGAGCGCCTGGTTGTAATCGCTCAACACTCCCGCATAGGCTGGGACGGTTTGTGCCAGCGCCAGGTTTAGATAGCGCCTGCGTTCCTCGGGGCCTTCTTCAATGATGCCGGACATCTGCGGCACGAAGATGACCGCGTTGAAATGGCCGATGATCTCATTGATTTGCTTCTTCACGCCGTCGAGCAAGACTTCCTTACGCAAGCGTTGGCCGTTGATGCCGGTCGGTTCAAGGATCAAGCGTGCTTCGAGTTTATGTTTTTTTTTGTTTCGCTGGTATTCCGCGATTAGCCGCGCGACTGCCAGGGGATTTTTTGCTTCAACGAAATTGACTAATTGACGGTCGGTGTTGGTTTGAAAGGATGTGAACGACGCAAGGAAATAAATCGCTTCGAGGATGCTGGTCTTGCCCTGTGCGTTATTGCCAACCAGTAATATCACCCGCTTTGGCAGGTCAATATCCAGGCGGGCGAAGTTGCGGAAGTTGGTTAGGGAGAGATGATCGAGGTGCATTAATATAGGGGCGCATTGTAAGCGCCCAGGGCTACAAAAGGATTTCCAATTCAATCTCATCGCGCAGGGGAATGCCGTTCATCCCCATCAAAGGGATGCTCGCCTTGATTTTGCGAGCCTCATGCACTGCGCCCCGTCGTATGGCAGTTAACTCAAAGCCGAGCCGCTGATAAAAGCCCAGCGCATGAAAATTGTCATTGGTTGTGCTGAGAAATAAGCGCCGGCAATTTTGTTTGTGCGCTTCATCAGCCACTTTATGGATTAAAGCCGTTCCTATTCCTCGATTCTCTTTCAAACTATTCAACGAGATGATTTCACACGAATCATCCTGGATGATATAGGTGATCACGCTGGACCAATCCTCGGTGATAAACCCGTTCAATTGTTCGGGTCGAAAGACCTGGCCATGCACGATCATCTCCTCACCGCCCCATTGCTCCTTCCAAAATTCGATGAGGCGGGGTAAATCTTTTGCAGTTAAGGGGCGAGTGGCTTTCACTAGACTCTGTCGTTTTCCTCTTCTTCCGTTTCCGGCTTCCAAACCCTCTTGGCGCGCTGGGTAAAAATCACACCATTGATGTGATCCACCTCGTGCTGGAAGATGCGGGCCAGCCAGCCTTTTGCCCTGATCTTCATGGGCTGTCCGTGCCGGTTCAACCCCTTGACATGCACTTCTTCGAATCGCTCCACCTCGCCGACCAGGGCAGGCACGGAAAGACATCCTTCCACGCCCATTACGGTCTCTTCTGAGGTCTTGACGATCTCAGGGTTGATCATCACATAGAGCTTGGGCTTGACCTTCTTGTGTTCTTCGCCTTCATCTTCTTCGGGTTGATCCGCGTACTCGATCACGATCAAACGCTCCGGGATGCCCACTTGCGGCGCGGCCAGCCCCACTCCGGGAGCGTCGCGCATGGTATCGATCATATCGTCGATGAGGGTCTGCAAATCCTTATCGAACTTTTTAACCGGCCTGGCTTTGCGATATAGCACGGGTTCTGGAAGGGTGACTATAGTGCGTAATGCCATGATACGATGCCTCTAAAATGAAATGTTCCGATTTTACTTTGGTTCAGATTCGTTTGTTTTTTCGTTTCCAGGTTTGGTGATCTCATTGTAAGCCAGAAACCAATCCGCAAGCCGCTGGCGTTCCGCATTGACTCTGGTTTCCTCTTTCGCGGCATTGCGCGCCATTCGGCGGCGGTCAATATCCTGTTGCACCGAAGGAGGATCGAATACATCGTTGAATGTCATCTTCGTGCCGCCGACAGTGATGTGAACCTTGCCATAATTGAAGAAGATTCCCAAGATGCCTCGTCGTTCATAATCAGTAGCCAGGATGCTTTCCAATTGGGCGGCGGTGCTTTGTTCTCTTCCCAATGGCGTTCGCTCGATGTCCAGAATTTGATCGGGAGTGACCTGATAAATATCGTTAGCCCAGTCTACATATCGATAAACCCACCAGCCAAGCACGATCAGAAATGCTGATCCCCAAATAATGAAAAACGTTTTGCGATCGATTCCAATTGTAGGGCTTGTCGCGGCAGACGAATTGAAAAATAAGTAGTTGATTCCGAAACCGAGCACGACAAAAAGTCCAATCATAAGAACGGTCGGCAACCCGATTTGGCGGAGCAACACAAACCAGTGTTTTCTATACGTGATGATCTCTTTATTCTCAAACCGTAATTTGAATAGATTTCCGATCAAATTTTCTCCGGGTGCGGAAGCGGGCTTCGGCTTTTTTATTTTTATCGGAGGCTCAGCTGACGCCAGCGGAGATGAAGGCACCGTCTGGTTTTGATTTGGCTGCATGCGCGTCTGAAGCGCTTGCTTCATTGCATCCACCTCAACCTGACGCGACCTTTCTTTCGAGCGGCTCCAATGTTCCTGCACCAGCGCCGCCGCCTGATATGGATGAGAGACATGATGAAAAGCGATCCGCCCCACAAAAGTCCGGATGATGACATTTCCATAATCCAGCGAACGGCCTAGCGGCTCGGTCTCCGTACCGACTGATAGAACTGTGGTCAACGGCGCTTCCTGGCGGCTGTCGTAAAGCCCGACCACTTTTTCCAGCCAGATGACGCGCTGATTGGTCACGATGTAATAGTCATTGCCCCAATCGATAAAGTCCCACACAAGCCAGACAGCGATGAGGAATAAAGAACCGAGAGCAATCCAAATTAGAAGGATGTATTTGATAAACAAGAATCCCAAGACCAATATAGCCGGCAGGATTAGAAACGCAGCCGGTATAAGTGCGGCTTGAAAGAAAAGAATGATATGTTTGTGCGCCAGAAAATAGATGACCTCGTCGGAGTGCACCCACTTGAAACGCAGTCTGCGCGCCAACTTGCGGCTCTCAACCGAAATTTGGAAGTTTGGCTTGAACTGAGGAATCTTTTTTAACAATGCAATGAACTTCTGGCGAGTCAGGCTCAGCAGAAGGACATCTTCCTGCACGCGGACAGTGGCGCTTCGTTTGCGATTTGTCAGTAGAGCTTCTTCTCCGAAGTAATCGCCCTGCTCCAAAATGGCAAGCTGTTCTTCCTTTTTCCTTCGCTTCCGCGAAACAATCACCTTCCCACGAAAAATCAGAAAGAAGGTATCGCCCACGGAGTTCTCGTCGAAAATAACCGCCTGCGATGGATAGGTCGCCTCTGTAAATTCCGCCGCGATGATTCCAAACTGGTCATCGCTCAGGCCGTGGAAGAGGTGGATCTTTTTCAAAAAGGTAATTCGTTGATCGGTCCCAATCACAATAGGATTTTAGCACGAATTAAATCTCGCGCACGATGGTACAGCCATAGGCAGGAGTTTCTGCCAAAGCGGGTGCATGTCCCTCGAGCAAAGCTTCCACCGCCTCATCCAGGAAGAAGCGGGTCGGTTTTCGCTGGCGAAATGTGACATCATCCACCGCGCCGCGATAGCGCAGGATGCCATCCCGGTCGATCACGAAGACGTGCGGCGTGGTCTGCGCTTCGTATAAATCCGCGACGAAGTGATCCGCGTCCATCAGGACGATCGGCAAGCGGCGATCACCGGAAACCTCTTCCATGCTTTGTGTCGCCTCGTTTCGATTCGATGCAATGGACAGCATTACCACGTTCTCCGCCCATTGAACCGACATGGACATCAGTGCCTGATCGGTGCGCTCGGACTGGGGACACTCG